>VFQQ010000164.1_pt1 | contig 169351 bp, 168 predicted proteins | sample 3512341 | NCBI WGS metagenome assembly VFQQ01 (sample SAMN10412373, study PRJNA504923) | tailings metagenome | isolation source: Relicate 2 Philex TSF1 revegetated site | place: Philippines: Tuba, Benguet | collected 2017-08-29 | reverse complement strand
CGTCTGCGCCTCGTTGATCACGCCGAGCGCCATGTAGCACTCGGTGAGGCGCATCAACGCCTCCTCGACGTGCGCGGTGGTCTGGTATTCGGACACGACCGTCTTGAAGCGGTTGATGGCCGCGACGAAGTTCTTGTCCTTCATGTAATAGCGGCCGACCTCCATCTCGGAGGCGGCGAGCGTATCCTCCGCGATGCGAATGCGATTCTCGGCATCGCGCGCGTAGGTGCTGTCCGGATAGCGCGACTTCAGGATCTTGAGCTGCTCAAGCGCTTTGCGAGTCGCGCCCTGGTCGCGGTTGGCGGTCTTGATGTCGTCGAAATAGGCCGAGGCGATGATGTGGTGCGCGAGCGGCGCATCCTTGGTGCCCGGATGCATGACGGTGTAGCGCTCGGCCGAGGCGATCGCCTCCGGCGTCTTGCCGGCCTTGTAGTAGGCGTAGGCGGCGAGAACGATGGCGCGGCGCGCTTCCGACGAATAGGGGTGCGAGCGGTCGAGGTCTTCGTACTTCCGGGCTGCCTCTTCGAACTTGCCCTTGCTCATGAGCTTGTCGGCGTCGGCGTACATCTTTTCGGGTGGGTCGGTATTGAGGATCTGGGACGTATCGCCGGACGACGCGCAGCCGGCCATCGCGAGCGCAACACCGCCCATGGCGCACCACAGAACGGCCGCTGCCCATTTTGGCGTCGTGCGCATGAAAGCCCTACTCCCCACCGTCGTTCAGACGTCCTGCCATCCACCTGGCAGTTATCTCGTTTGACTAGCACACTTCAGATCAGGTCTGAAGCCGGCAACGCCCCTAATGCCGACGTAATCGACCGTAGTTCCACAATGTGGTTGATCTGAGGCCCGCAGACAGCACGTTCGACACAAAAATTGAAATGGTTACAGAGTGTTGCTGGCGCCGAATAAACGAACCACCGGAGACGAAATCCCCGGTGGTTGAAAACTTCAACAGCGCTCTCAATCACTCGCCGGCGGCAGCAACCGCGGCGCGCTCGAAGGTGACGGGACGAGCTTCGCGGACGCGGGGAGCCTGTACGATGGCCCAGGCCGAGCTATCCTCGAGGAGCTTCTGGAGAACCAGCGAGTTCAGGCGGTGGCCGCCCTTGACCGAGCGATAGGCACCGAGAATCGGGTGACCCGAGAGGCTGAGATCGCCGACGGCATCGAGCATCTTGTGGCGAACGAACTCAAGCGGGTCGCGGAGACCTTCACGGTTCATGATGCGGTCGTCGCCGATGGCGACGGTGTTGGTGAGGTTGGCACCGAGCGCGAGGCCGGCCTTCCAAAGGCGCTCAACGTCGCTCATGAAGCCAAACGTGCGGGCATTGGCCAGCTCGTTGCGGAACACGCCCGGGCTCATCTCGAAGGCAAGGCGCTGCTTGCCGATCACCGCGGACGGGAATTCGATTTCGACATCGAGGTGGAAACCGGAATGCGGGGTCAGCTCACCCCAGCAATCGCCTTCCTCGACGCGGACGGTCTTCAGTACCTTGAGGAAACGGCGGGGAGCGGGAAGCTCACGGATGCCGACTTGATCGATCGCCTCGACGAACGGCGCCGAGCTGCCGTCCATGATCGGCACTTCCTTGCTGTCGATCTCGATGATGCAGTTGTCGATCTGGAGGCCGCGGAGGGCGGCGAGGAGGTGTTCAACGGTGGAAACGGTAACGCCTTCTTCGTTTCCAATGACCGTGCAGAGTGTGAGGTTCTTGACGTTGCAGGTTTTAGCGGGGATCTCGGCGGTGATACGGCCGCGTTTCGTAACCACGAAACGGAGCCCAGTATCGGCCACTGCCGGATGCAGGATGACCGAAACTGGCGCTCCGCTGTGCACCCCCGTGCCGTGGACCTGGATTTCTTGAGCAATCGTCGTCTGTCGCGCGCCGATGAAGCGATTTGACATGCTGCGCCGTCCCTCGATCCCTTGGCGTTCCGTCCTAGAACGGTCTGCCACCCCCGTCCGGTACTCGCTTCCGCTCACTCCTTCCCCGATTTGTCTGCCCGGCTTATCTCTCGGTAAGCTTTTTTCGGTTGTCCGAAGGGCAGTCGAGTGAAGCGGATGTAGTGCGAACCGGTCGTTATTAAGAAACGATAGCCCCCGTCCCGCTGTGGCACAAATCACGCTTTCTTACGGCGTGTTACGTTCGGGACGGCTCCGCCGAAGCGCCGAAAACGGCCTTCGGACGGGTCGTGGACTATCTCCGTCTTTCTCTGAAAAACACTGGCAGTTCAACGTCTTGATTTTCGCGCTCGTACGCATCCGGCGCTTGAGCATAGCGCTCGTAGCCTTCGCCGTCCGCTGGTGCGGGCGGCTCGGAGGGCTGCTCTTGTTGATAGGATTGGGGGGAAATTCGCTGGCGTGTATCCGAATCAGATCCGCCGCGTACCCGGCCCGCTAAACGCTCGAAAAGACCGAGTCGCCGACGCGGTTCCTGGTGCGGGGCTTGCCGCGGCTCAGGAGCATAAATCGGCGGCTCCGGATCGGCATGCGGACGCTCGGAATACTGCCGCTGAACCTGAGGCGGGAAATCGTTGGCATCGGGCAAACGCCGTTGCTGGCGGCGCACCTCGGACGGGGGCTGGGGCGCGAACGATCCCGCCTGGCCGTGGGCCGAGACATACCCCTGCGGAAGGGGGGGCGGCGCGGACGCGGCCTGCAACTGCGGCGGACCGTCCTCGATCATGACATTGCCGGGGCCCCGCCAGGGTTCCCCACCGCGGCCGCGAGCGGGCTCGTGGCCCATGGAGGCCTGAGTCCGGGGGGTCCCGAACTGGGAAGCAGCCGACGGAGCGTATTGCAGGGCCTCGGTCAGGCGCTGCTGAAGGTCGTGGGCGCCGCCGCGATGCTCGCGCGCGGGCTCCGGCGCGTAGCTCGGCGGCGGTGGCGGCGGGGCATGGCGGGAGCTCTCTGGAGCCTGCGGGCGGCCAGGCGCGGCACGAGAGGCCGCGCGAATCCAATCCTCGGCGGGTGCGGGCGGGGCGCGTTCGGCCTCGCCAGCGCGACTCATGCCGGACGCCACGATGGAGACGCGGATCCGATCTCCCAACGTCTCGTCGTAGGTGGCGCCGACGATGATGTTCGCCTCGGGATCGACCTCCTGGCGCACGCGGCTCGCCGCCTCGTCCACTTCGTAGAGCGTGAGGCCGGGGCCGCCGGTGATGGAGAGCAGCAGGCCCTTTGCGCCGCGCAGCGACACGTCGTCGAGCAGCGGGTTGGAGATGGCTTCCTCGGCGGCGACGGTGGCGCGGCGCTCGCCGGTTGCCTCGCCGGTTCCCATCATCGCCGTGCCCATGCCCGTCATGACGGTGCGCACGTCGGCGAAATCGAGGTTGATCAGGCCTTCCTTGATGATCAGGTCGACGATGCAGGCCACGCCCGAATAGAGCACCTGATCGGCCATCACGAAGGCTTCGGAGAAGGTGGTCTTCTCGCTCGCGATGCGGAACAGGTTCTGATTCGGAATGACGATCAGCGTGTCGACGAAATTGCGCAGCTCTGCCACGCCCGCTTCCGCGATGCGCATGCGGCGCGCGCCTTCGAACAGGAACGGCTTGGTGACGACGCCGACCGTTAGAATTCCGAGCTCGCGCGCCACGCGTGCGATGACAGAGGCGGCACCCGTGCCGGTGCCGCCGCCCATGCCGGCGGCGATGAACACCATGTGCGAGCCTTTGATGTGCTTGCGGATGTCCTCGATGGCTTCCTCGGCCGCCGCCTCGCCGATTTCAGGGCGCGATCCAGCTCCGAGGCCTTCGGTCAATTCGGCGCCGAGCTGGATGCGTACATCCGTGCTGGCTGCCGCAAGCGCCTGGGCATCGGTGTTGGCGACGATGAAATCGACGCCCACGAGGCCCGTCGCGATCATGTTGTTGACAGCGTTGCAACCGGCGCCGCCGACGCCGATCACCGTGAGCTTGGGTCTCACATCCGAAAGATTCGGCAGGTGACCTCTGATGCTCATTTCGCCCCCGTTTCACGCGAGGGAGATCAGTCCGCAACGCGGCTCCCCGGCATTCCCAACTCGGCCCGGGCCCGATCCGTTGCTGGCGGCACTCCGAGCTAGAACCCTTCCCGCAGCCAGGATCCGACGCGCTTCAGGTAGCTTCCCGATTCGGCGTCGCGGCTGCGATTGATCCGCCTGCCGGCGTGCTCGGGCGTTTCCGCGAGGAGCAATCCGACCACGGTCGAGAACGCGGAACTCGATAGCGCAGGCGGCAATCCTGAAATCGCCTGCGGACCTGCAATACGCACAGGGCGGCCCAACTCTGCGGCTACAAAATCGGCCAAGCCGGTCAACTGGCTCGTACCCCCTGTGAGCACAAGACAGCGGCCGGCATAAGCCGTCATCTCGCACGCGTCCAGGCGTTGCCGGATATGATCGACGATCGCCTTTACGCGAGGCCGGATCACCTCAGCAAGCTCGGCCTTCGTCATGTGATGCATGACGCCTTCCTCGTCGCCGGATGCCGGGTACGTAAAGACGTCGTGCTCGTCAGACGGAGCGCAGACCACTGTGCCATAAAGCGCTTTGATTCGCTCGGCCTCCGCAAGAGGTGCATGCAACGCGCGGGCGATATCGAAGGTGATCTGGGTGCCGCCCAAGGGCGCGGAGCAGGCGTAGAGAAACCGATCCTCGGCAAACATGGCGATGCCGGTGGTGCCGGCGCCGATGTCCACAGCCGTCACGCCGAGCCGGCGCTCGTCTTCGCTCGTAACGGCAAGGGCGCTGGCAAACGGGGCGGGGACGTGGCTCGCGACCTCGAGGTAGCAGCGTCCCACCACCATCAAAAGGTTGCGCAGGGGTGCCTCGTCTGCCGTCACGGCATGGAGATCAAGGTCCAGCCTGCGGGCCGCCATACCGCGGGGGTCGCGCGAGCCGGGGGCGCCGTCGATGCGCAGGGCCACCTCGTTCATATGCACGAGCGCACGGCCGTCCCGCTCGACATAAGCCTGGCCGGCCGTGAGCAGGCGGTCCACGTCGGCGTTGGCGACGATGCCGCTCGCGATGTCGGCCTTGGCGGAGAAATTGTGAGACCTCAAGCGTCCACAGGACACGGCGACGTGGATCTCGGAGAGTTCGAAGCCTGCCATGCGCTCGGCCTGGGCGATGGCCGCGCGGGCCGCCTGCTCGGCGCGGTCGAGATCGATGATGACGCCACCCTTCACGCCCTCGGCGCGCTGATGGCCGATGCCGAGAATGCGCACGTCCGGGCTGCCGTCCTCGCGCCGCCCGGGCTCGACCGATGCGATCAGGCACGCGATCTTGCTGGTGCCGATATCGAGCACGGCCGTCACGCGTTTCGGCCCTCCGCTCCGCCGTTTTGCCTTGTCTCGTGTCATCGGATCTCTTCTCCTCAAGAGCCGGTGTTCGGCGCGGGCCCGGCGGCAGGCGGCGCCTCGGGGCGGATGGCGACGCGGCCGGGGCCGCGGAAATCGAGCGTCGTCTTGCCGCCGGCGACGAGACGGAGGAGCGCCGTATCGCGGGCGATCTCCTCGAGCGCGCCGACCTCTCCGTCGGCTGGCAGCTCTATCGTCGTGGCGTTGGTGAGCTTGAGCCGCCAGCGGCGCTCCGATACGCGCTCGGCCTCGCCCATGCGGGCCGCGATCTCGGGATAGCGGGCGAGGCTCTCCATGAGGCCTGCGGCATCGGCAGCAGCACCTTCTCCGGAGACACGGGGAAGATCGGGGAGCTGTGCGCCGCTGACGGCGGCGAGCACGCGGCCAGTCTTGTCGATGAGGTAATGGCGGTCGGCGCGCGTCCAGAGCGCGTAAGGCTTCCGCTCGGTCACGCGGATGTCGAGGCGGCCGGGATAGACGCGCGTGAGTTCGGCGGTATCGACCCAGGGCAGGCGTTCGATGCGGGCTTTGACGGCGCCGGTATCGAGGGCCGCGAACGTGCGCACGTTGGCGAGATCGAGTGCATCGAAGATGTCGCGATCGAAGCTGAAATGATGCCCCTTGAGCGTGACCTGATCGATGCCGAAGCCCAGAAAGCGCGCGGTGCGCTGGACCTCGGGCGAATGCTTGCCGAGGCGGACCGTCTCCTCGACCGCGCCCAGAGCCAAGCCGATCCCGAGCGCAGCGAACAGAAGACGGGCGCGCCTGGGCTTCCAAGCAGCCAGCGAGAAGCGCCGGCGCGGCGACGGCGCGCCAAGGCCCAGCGCAAGCTTCTGCTCGACCTGATAGGGGCCTTTGGGGCTACGGGCGGGGGGCGTTTCGGAGTGTGGAAGCGGGTCGTGAGCGGGTGCTTGCAGGATCGCATCGTGCGCCTGCAGTCGGGTCATACGGTCCTGCCCTACCTCGAACAACTCGCGTCCTCGACGATCCATCTCACGAGCTTGCCAAATGACCAGCCCGCATGTGCAGCAAGCTCCGGAACCAGAGAAGTTCCCGTCATGCCCGGCTGCGTGTTGACTTCAAGGCAGATCAGCTCGCCGGTTCCGCCGTCGGTATCGTCGAAGCGGAAGTCCGCGCGAGACACACCACGGCAGCCAAGCGACGCATGGGCCGCCAACGTGTATTTCCGGATCAACTGGTAAACATTCGGTAAAATATCTGCCGGAAGCTCGTGGGTAGAGCCGCCGGGGGCGTATTTCGCCTCGAAATCGTAGAAGGCGAGGCCCTTCTGGGGCACAATCTCGATCACGTCGGTCGCGAAGTCCCCGATCACCGCGCAGGTCAGCTCGCGCCCGGGGATGAAGCGCTCCACCATCACAACCTGCTCCGGCGCGCCGCCTTCGAGAATGGCGCGCGACCAGTCGTTGTTGCCGGGGCGGATGATGAGGACGCCGACGCTCGAGCCTTCATCGACGGGCTTCACGACGTAAGGCGGCGGTAGCGCGTGAGCGGCCGCGGCGTCGCTGCGGGTGAGGAGCTTTGCTTCCGCGACCGGCACGCCGGCCAGTCTCATGATCGCCTTGGCGTTCTCCTTGTGCATGGCGAGGGCGGACGCCAGCACGCCCGAGTGCGTGTACGGAATGGCCATCATCTCCAGGATGCCCTGGATGCAACCGTCCTCTCCGAAGCGGCCATGCAGCGCATTGAAGCACACATCCGGGCGCACGGCCGCGAGGCGGGCGGCGATGTCGCGATCGACGTCGATGCGGGTGACGCGGTAGCCCTCGCCTTCGAGCGCATCCGCGACGGCGGCGCCGGAGCGCAGGCTCACGCTGCGCTCGGCGGAGAGGCCTCCCATCAGAACGGCCACGTGCTCGAAGGTCCTTTGCGGTGGCTCGCCCAGCGTGTTGGTCATGATTTCACAGTCTCAGATAGATGTTCGCCGTTTCGCTACTCCGCCGCAGCCAGCGCCTCGCCGACCGGACGGCCGGCCTCAGGCAACCCCAGGCGGATGATCTCCCATTCGAGCGTGACGCCAGCGTCGGCCTTCACGCGCGCACGCACCGTCTCGCCCAGGCGCTCGATGTCCTCGCCGGTGGCGTTGCGGTCGTTGATCAGAAAGTTGCAGTGCTTCTCGGACACGGCCGCGCCGCCCACGCGAAAGCCGCGGCAGCCGGCGGCGTCGATCAGCTTCCAGGCGCTGTGGCCGGGCGGGTTCTTGAAGGTGGAGCCGCCGGTGCGCTCCTTGATCGGCTGGTTCTTCTCCCGATACTCCGCCACCTCGTCCATGGCGCGCAGGATCTCTGCGGGATCGCCCGGCGTTCCTTCGAACAGGGCTTCGGTGAAGATCCAGTCGGACGGGATGGCGCTGTGGCGATAGGTGAAGCCCATGTCGGCGAGCGAGAGCACATGGATGTTGCCCTCCGGGTCGACGGCGCGCGCTTCGCGCAGCACGTCCTTCGTCTCGCTGCCGTGGGCGCCCGCGTTCATGCGCAAGGCGCCGCCGATGGAGCCCGGGATGCCGCGATAGAAGGCGAGGCCGGCAATGCCTGCATCCGCTGCGGCCCGCGCGACCTTCACGTCCGGCACGACGGTGCCGACGCGGATGCGGTTGCCGGGCTCGACCTTGATCTCGCCGAAGCCGCGCCCCAGCCGGATGACGACGCCGGGCACGCCGCCGTCGCGTACGAGCAGGTTCGATCCCAGGCCAATCACGAAGGTCGCCAGGCCTTTCGGCTTGTTCTTCAGGAAATAGGCGAGGTCCGCCTCGTCGGCAGGCGTAAACAGCACCTGTGCGGGGCCACCGGCGCGGAACCAAGTGATGTCAGCCATCGACACGTTGGCGGAGAGGCGCCCGCGCAGCTCCGGCATGCGTTCTTTCAGGTCCGGCGTGAGATCGGGGAAGGTCATCGCGCTTCACTCCTGGCCAGATCGCAAGAGTGACCTACCCGCAAACGACCCGTGGCTGCCTGCAAGCTCTTGCGGTCGCGATGCTCCGGAGACGTGTCTAGACACCGGCCTTCGCCGGTGTGACGTAAATTTGGGGCTGTGGGCCGGACGAAAAACACCGTCATCCCGGCGTAGGCCGGAATCCAGCTCCGCTTGCCGCATCGCTTTCGAAGGAAGAAGGGATGTCCAGCCGTAACGAGAGCTGGGATCCGCCCATGCCCTGCCCCCTTCCCACAAGGGGGAGGAAGCTTCCGGTGCGTTCGTTTTGATCGTCACAGGGCGCTCCCGGCGCGGCGGGGTTCCGCGGCGGCCAGCCACTCGGGAAGCGCGTGCGCCCATTCGGTGGAGTTTCCGGCGCCGAGGCAGATCACCATGTCGCCCGGGCGCCCGTGACGCCGGATTACGCCCACGAGCTCACGCGGGTCTTCGATGGTGGCGACTGCGGTGTGGCCCATGCCGCGGATGCCCTCGGCCAGCGAGAGCGGATCGATACCGTCGATGGGCTGCTCGCCCGCGCTGTAGAGCGGCGCGACGATCACGCTGTCAGCCGCGCGAAAGCAGGCTGAGAACTCACGGAAGAGATCACGCACGCGCGTGTAGCGATGAGGCTCCACGACGGCGATCACACGCCCGCGTGCACCGGCTCGCGCAGCTTCGAGGACGGCCGCGATCTCCGCTGGGTGATGCCCGTAGTCGTCGAAGATCTGCACGCCATTCCAGGTGCCGGTGAGCTGGAAACGGCGCTTGACGCCCGAGAAGCCCGCAAGGCCCGAGCGAATGACGTCGTCCGGGATACCCGCCTCTGCCGACACGGCGATAGCGGCGAGCGCATTCAGAGCGTTGTGCTGGCCCGGCATCGGAACGGTCCAGCCGCGGATGGCGCGGGCGCCCCCCTTCACGCGCGGGCCGAGGTCCGCATCGATCACGGTTCCACCGCCGTCGGCACGGACAGCGCGCAGCACGATGTCTGCGTCGTCACGTGTGCCGTAGGTGAGAAGCGGGCGGCCGTCGCGCTTCAATTCGAGGCGCTCCACCATCTCGCGCGCGACCGGATGATCGGTGCAGGTGACCGCGAGGCCATAGAAGGGGATGTTGCGGAAGAAGGCTTCGTACTCGCGGTGCATGTTCTCGACGGAGCCGAAGTAGTCGAGGTGCTCGGGATCGATGTTGGTCACGACGCCGATCTCGGTCGGGAGGCGCGTGAAGGTGCCGTCGCTTTCGTCGGCTTCGACGATCATCCAGCGGCCCTGGCCGAGGCGTGCGTTGGAGCCCCACGAGTTGATGATGCCGCCGGTGATCACGGTGGGATCCTGGCGCGCGTGCTCGAAGATGGTGCTGATCAGGGAAGTGGTGGTGGTCTTGCCGTGGGTACCGGTCACAGAGACAGTTGCGTAGAGGCGCATCAGCTCGGCCAGGATCTCGGCGCGGCGCACGATGGGCAGCCCCTTGGCGCGGGCCGCCTCGAACTCCGGATTGTTGCGCTTCACCGCCGTCGAGATCACGACCTGGCGGGCGCCGATAAGGTTCACCGCATCATGGCCAACGAACACGCGCACGCCTTTCGCGCGCAGGCGGCGGACATTGGCGGAATCCTTCTGGTCGCTGCCCTGGACGCTGTAGCCTTTGGCGAGCAGGATCTCGGCGATGGCGCTCATGCCGATGCCGCCGATACCGATGATGTGAAACGGCCCGATGTCACGGGGCATCTGCATGCGTGGTGTTCCTATTCCTGCCGCGCGGGGCGCCTCGGGGACACTATGTCCTGCCCTTGGCGCGCGTGAGTGTGACGTATCGTCAGAGTCACGACGTTCCCCCGTCTGCTCCGCGGCGTCTTCCGATCACGTCCCCGACCAGATCCGCGAGCAGGCCCACGGAGGACGCCTGCCCCTGGGCTTTGGCACTGGCGGCCGCACGCGAGAGAGTGTCGGGTGAATCGAACAGCCTTCCGAGTTCTGTCGCCAAACGCAGCGGCGTCAGATCCCTTTGCTCGATACACCAGCTGCCCCCCGATTCGGCAAGGTTCGTAGCGTTTGCAAGCTGATCACTGTCGAGAGAATGCGGCAAAGGTACGAGGATCGACGGGCGCCCGATGACTGCCAATTCGGCGACGGAGGAGGCACCGGCGCGGGCGATCACCACGTGGCTATCGGCCATGATCTGCGGCAAGTTCTTGAAAAAAGTGGCGATCTCGGCGTCTATGCCGGCCGCGGCGGTTTCCGCCTTCACGGCGGCCACGTCCTCCTCGCGAGCCTGTTGAACGAGCTTCAGCCGTTGGCGGACGGAAAGGGGCAGCGTCGCCAGGGCCGGCGGCACGGCTTCGGAGAAGAAACGGGCACCCTGGCTGCCACCAAAGACGAGGAGGTGAATGGGGCCGTTCTGGTTCAGCGGCGGGTAGGGGGTCTTGGCCGCCTCGATGACCACGCCCCGCACGGGATTGCCGGTGAAGCGGGCCTTCTCCGCCAGTGCGCCCTCCAGGAACTTCGTCTTGCGGAACGAGGTGGCGACGGCGGCGGCGTGTTTCGCGAGCGCGCGGTTGGCGCGGCCCAGCACGGCGTTCTGCTCGTGAATGATCGACGGGACGCCGAGCATCCGGGCAGCCACCAGCGGGGGAATGGTGGGATAGCCGCCGAAGCCGACCACAGCCGCAGGCTTCACGGAACGAAGCAGCTTGCGCGCTTTGAGGATGCCGCGGGCCAGGGTGAAGCTCGCCCGGGCAAGCGCGATAGGGTTGCGCTTGCTGCCCGGCGTCGCCGCCGGAAGCTGATAGACGGAGCGCGCGGGGAAGCCGGTGCCGTAGCGGTCGCCGCGCATGTCCGTAACGAGGTCCACGGCAAATCCGCGCCGCCCCAGCTCCTCTGCCAGGGCATAGGCGGGAAACAAATGGCCGCCGGTTCCGCCAGCGGCAAGCAGGATGGTGGGGGGCTCACGCGTCACGTTCGTGTCTCGTTGTTGGGAGCGAGGCTCGGAAGGCTCGGCATCAATGGGGGCTTTTTGAGGCGGTCCGCATCCGGGCGGCGGCGGGTCAACGCCAGCAACATGCCGAGCGTCAGCGAAATGGCAAGCATGGAGGAGCCGCCCGCCGAAAGAAACGGCAACGTCATGCCCTTGGCAGGGAGCAGGCCGACGTTCACACCCATGTTGATCAAGGCCTGAAGCCCGAACATCAGCGAGAGGCCGACGATGCCGAGGCGCGTGGCGGCGTCGGGCTCGCTTTCGGCATGGCGGAGCGCGCGCAGGACGACGAAGGCGAAGAGACAGAGCAGCGCGAGGCAGGCGAGCGCCCCGTACTCCTCGGCCACGACGGCGAAAATGTAGTCCGTGTGCGCGTCCGGCAGAGAGGTCTTGATGGTGCCCTCGCCCGGGCCGCGCCCGAGAAAACCGCCTTCGACGAACGAGCGGATCGCGCGGTCTCCCTGGCTGAAATCTCCGGTCTGCGGATTGATGAAGCGGTCGATGCGGAAGGCGACGTGCGGAAAATAGATGTAGGCCCCGTAAAGCCCGACGGCGCCCGCGACGGCGACGACAGCGGCCCCTGTGGCGGCAAGGCCCGAGACGAACAGCATCGTCATCCAGACCATGGTGACGAGCATCGTCTGACCGACGTCAGGCTGGATAACGAGCAAGCCGGCAAAAATCGCAAACAGGCTCATGGCCAGCGTGAGGGCCGGCATGTCCGGGCGGCGTCGCGCCTCGGCGAGCAGCCAGCCGGATACGACCACGAACGCGGGCTTTGCGAACTCGGACGGCTGGATCGAATGGCCTTCGATGGACAGCCAGCGGCGAGCGCCGTTGATCTCCTCGCCCATGAAGTACACCGCGACGAGGCCGATCATCGAGGCTGCGAGCGTGAGGATGGCGAGGCGGCGAACGGCAGCAGGCCCCAGCAGCGAGACCGCAAGCATGATGACAATGCCCGCCAGCGAGAAGATGACGTGCCGCTCGACGAAGTAGTAAGGGGAGAGGCCCTTCTTCACCGCGACGGCGGGGCTCGCCGCGAGGGAGAGGACTACACCCGCGGCAACGATGATGAGGATCGCGTAGAGGAGCACGTGGTCGACGGTGAACCACCATTCCGCGAGCCGGCTTCTGTCGGCGCGCGAGAACTTCATCGGCCGTCTCGCTCGGCTGCGAGATGCGCGACGAGCTTCTTGAAGGCGTCGCCACGCACCTCGAAATTCTTGAACTGGTCGTAGGAGGCGCACGCGGGAGAGAGCAGCACGACGCTACCCGGCTTGCCTGAGGCGAGCGCATCGGATGCCGCATTGCGCACGGCGACGTCGAGCGTGCCGGAACGCTCGAACGGCACCGCATCCCCCAGCGTCGCCGCGAATTCCTCCGTCGCTTCGCCGATGAGGTAGGCCTTGGCGATGCGCGAAAAGTAGGGCGCGAGCGTCGTGATGCCGCCGGCTTTCGGCTTACCGCCGAGGATCCAGTAGATGTTGCCTTCGAAGGAGGCGAGCGCCTTCTCGGTGCTGTCGGCGTTGGTGGCCTTGCTGTCGTTGATGAAATCGACGGGGCCGATCTTCTGCGCGACCTCCAGGCGATGCGGAAGGCCGGGGAAACTTCTGAGGGCCGCCTGAAGATCGCCCCCTGCGCGGAACTTCTCCGGGAGGGCCTCGACGGCGGCGATGGCGGCGGCGGCGTTTTGCCAGTTGTGGCTGCCGCGCAGCGTGGGGATACCCGCGAGGTTTGCGCGCTCGATCTCGCGCCCCTCTGCACCGCGTTCGAAAACGCGCGCGTCACGTGCATAGAGTCCGCGGTCGATTGCGCCGCGGATGGAGACGCGGCGGACGCTTGGCTTCGCTCCCGCCTCGAGGCTCTCTGCAATGCCTGCGCACCAGTCGTCGTCGATGCCGATCACGGCCGTGCCCTCAGCCTTGTCGACGAGGCGGCGCTTCACCTCGGCATAGTGCTCGACGGTGCCATGGCGGTCGATGTGGTCGGGCGTTACGTTGAGGAGGACTGCAACGGTCGGCGCGGCGCCCGGCGAGAGGTCGATCTGGAAGCTCGACAGCTCCAGCACGTGAATGCGGTTGTCGGCCGGCGGCTCGAGCGTCAGCACGGCGCGGCCGATGTTGCCGCCGAGTTGTACGTCGTTGCCGTATTCGCGGAGGATATGCGCAATCAGCGCCGTGGTGGTGGATTTGCCGTTGGTGCCGGTGATGGCGACGACGGGCGAATGGGGCGCGCTCACAGTGCGCTCGCGGAAGAACAGCTCCACGTCGCCGATGATCTCGACGCCAGCCGCCTGCGCCTTCACGACTGTCCAGTGGGGCTCGGGATGCGTCAGCGGAACGCCCGGCGCGAGGACGAGCGCGGCGAACTCCCGCCAATTCACCTGCGTGAGATCGACGACGGGGCATCCCGCATCGGTTGCCGCCTTGCGGCCCGCCTCACTGTCGTCCCATGCGGCGACGCGGGCGCCGCCTTCCATAAGCGCGCGCACAGTCGCGAGCCCGGAAGCGCCGAGGCCGAAAACCGCAACCGTCCGGTCCTTGAAGGTCGTGATGCGAATCATGGGCTCAGGCTAATGCCTTTTCTCGCGCGATTGAATCGTGGCCGGCGCGCCGTTCGCCAAGCGTGGCCCGCTCAAGCGTCCGGAACTGCGTCTGAACCCCGGTCTCCGTCGGGGTGACGTTGCCTTATTTGCCGTTCGTCGAGACAAACAATCACCGTCATCCCGGCATCAGCGCAGCTTCAGGGTGGCGAGGCCGATCAGAGCCAGGATCACGGCGATGATCCAGAAGCGGACGACGACGGTGCTCTCGTGCCAGCCCTTCTGCTCGTAGTGGTGATGCAGCGGGGCCATGCGGAAGACGCGTTTTCCGGTAAGCTTGTACGAGGTCACCTGGATGATGACGGACAACGTCTCCAGTACGAACAGGCCGCCGACGATGGCGAGCACGACCTCGTGCTTGGTGGCGACCGCGATGGTGCCGAGCGCGCCGCCGAGCGCCAACGATCCCGTGTCGCCCATGAAGATCATGGCGGGTGGCGCGTTGAACCAGAGGAAGCCAAGACCAGCGCCGATCAGGGCGCCGCAGATGACGGCCAGTTCGCCGGTGCCCGCGACGTGGTGGATCTGCAGGTAGGAGGCGAACTTCACGTTGCCGATGAGATAAGCGATGAGGCCGAAGGTGGCCGCAGCGATCATGACGGGCACGATGGCGAGGCCGTCGAGGCCGTCCGTCAGGTTGACCGCATTGCCCGCGCCGACGATGACGATCATGCCGACGATGATGAAGAACGCGCCGAGATCGACGAGCGCCGTCTTGAAGAACGGGAGCGCGAGCTTGCCCGACAGCTCCTCCGTCGAGAGATCCATGATGATGTAGACCGCCAACGCGGCGACCGCGATCTCGAGACCCAGGCGCGCCCAGCCGCCGAAGCCGCTCGGCTGCTGCTTTGTGACTTTGAGATAGTCGTCGTAGAAGCCGATGCCGCCATAGGCGAGCGTGACCAGCAGCACGACCCAGACGTAGACGTTCGCGAGATCCGACCAGAGAAGCGTCGCGACGGTGACGCTAGCGAGGATCATGAGGCCGCCCATGGTGGGCGTACCCTTCTTCGAGAAATGCGACTTGGGGCCGTCCTCGCGGATTGGCTGGCCCTTGCCCTGCTTCAGGCGGAGCAGATCGATAATGCCGGGGCCAAAGAGAAGAACGAAGAGAAGCGCGGTGAAAATGGCGCCGCCGGTGCGGAAGGTGATGTAGCGGAAGACGTTCAATATGCCGATCTGATCGCTGAAGCTTACGAGCTCATACAGCATGGTCTTCCTTCCCCCTCGTTCCCAGCCCCGAACAGACCTATTTGGTGCCCAACAGTTTCACCAGTGCGTCCGCGACCGGACCCATGCGGCTGCCGTTCGATCCCTTGATCATGATCACGTCTCCCGGAGCGAGCGCGGCGATCAGCCGTTCTCTGAGCTCGCCAGATTCCGGCGCCCAGGCCCCCTGCCTCTCCGGTGCCAAGGCCGCGAAAAGATGCGCCATGTTCGGCCCACAGGCAAAAACCAGATCCGTACCGGCGGCGTCAACTGCTTCCTTGAGCCCGGCGTGGAGCGCTTTTTCCTCGGGGCCCAGCTCCAGCATGTCGCCCAGCACGGCGATGCGGCGCGGAAAAACGCCACGCGGCACGGTGCCGAGAACGGCAAGCGCCGCCCGCATGGAAGCAGGATTTGCGTTGTAGCTCTCGTCGATTAGCAGGATGCGGCCATCCCGGAAGGGAAGCTCCGTCCGCGAACCGCGGCCGGGTGGTGGCGGCAGGGCGGCCAGCGCTTTGAGCGCTTCCTCCACGTCCGCTCCCGCGGCCTCTATAGCTGCCACGACGGCCAAGGCATTGCGGGCAATATGAATTCCCGGAATTGCGACCCGGAACCGGATGGTGCGACCCGCGACATCCATCTCGATCGAGGTTCCGTCGGAGGCGATTTCGAGCGTCTTGGGTCTCACGTCCGCGCGCGCGTCCTGGCCGAACGACACGATGCGCGCGCCGACGGCCTCCGCGTGACGGCGCAGCGTTTCGAAATGCGCGTTGTCGCGGTTGATGATGGCAACGCCGCCCGGCTCCAGTCCCAGAAAGATCTCGGCTTTTGCCTCGGCAATGGCTTCCACGCTCGGAAACTGCGCGAGGTGGACGGGCTCGACGGTGGTGACGATGGCGATGTGCGGGCGGGCGAGGCGCGTCAGCGGCGTGATCTCGCCTGCGTGGTTCATGCCGATCTCGATCACGCCGAAACGCGTGGACGCCGGCATCCGCGCAAGGGTGAGCGGCACGCCCCAATGGTTGTTGAAGGACTTATCGGCCGCGTGGGTAGAGCCGATGCGCGAAAGGCAGGCGCGCAGCATATCCTTGGTGCCGGTCTTTCCGACGCTGCCGGTCACGGCGATCACGCGCGCCTCGGGCGCGAGACGCGCACGCGCTGCGCGGCCGATGGCTTCGAGCCCCGCCACCGTGTCGCGCACGCGGATCAGCGGTCCGTCTCCCGGGCGCTCCTCGTAGGCCTCCGCCACCAGGGCCGCTGCGGCCCCCGCCTCGAAGGCTTTCGTCACGAACTCGTGCCCGTCGCGCTGATCCTTGAGCGCAACGAAGAGATCCCCCGGCGCGAGCGTCCGCGTATCGATCGACAGGCCCGTGATGGGAGCGCCGGTCGCGCGCTCGGCCCGGCCGGCAGTTGCGCGCACTAGGTCGTCAAAGGTCCAGAGAGGAAGTGACATCGAAGGGTCCCGTGCGTCCGGCCGGACGACTTTCTTGTTGTGCGACGGCAGGTTATCAATCGGCGAGGGCCGCGCGCAGGCAATCGTGATCCGAGAAGGGAATGACGGTCTGGCCTACGATCTGGCCGGTTTCGTGGCCTTTGCCGGCGACCAGCACCACATCACCAGGTTGCATGAGGCGGACAGCCGTGCGGATCGCCTCGGCGCGGTCGCCAACCTCCGTCGCCGACGGCGCGGCCGCCAGAATCTCGGCGCGGATCGCAGCCGGCTCCTCCGTTCGCGGATTGTCGTCCGTCACGATGGTGACGTCGGCGCGGGCGGCCGAGATGGCACCCATGATGGGACGCTTGCCGCGATCGCGATCCCCACCGCAGCCGAACACGCAGATGAGCTTTCCCGTCACGAATGGACGGACGCCGTCGAGAGCGGCTTCGAGCGCTTCCGGCTTGTGTGCGTAGTCGACTACGGCGAGCGCGCCGTTCTTCTCGCCCACGATCTCGAGCCGGCCCTTGACGCCGCTCAGCCCTTCGAGCGCGGGAATGACGACGGCGGGATCCTCTCCAACCGCGATGGCGAGCCCTGCCGCCACCAAAGCGTTCTCCACCTGATAGGTGCCGATCAGCGGAAGGCGCACGTCGTAAGTGCGGCCTGCGTGCCGGACGGTGAGCGTTTGGGCGAAGCCGTCCCGGCCGAGCTTTTCGAGACGCACGGTCTCGCCCTTTGCGCCGACTGTGACGAGCCGGAGGCCCCGCTTTTCTGCCGCGCGCACCACGTCGCCTGCGCGTGCACCATCGGCGTTGACGACGGCGGGCGCGCCGGGTGGCAGCAACTCCTCGAACAGGCGCAGCTTGGCCGCGAGATACGCTTCGGTCGTCGGATGATAATCGAGGTGATCGCGACCGAGGTTGGTGAAGGCCCCGGCCGAGACCTTCACGCCATCCAGACGGTACTGGTCGAGGCCATGCGAGGAGGCTTCGAACGCGAGGTGCGAGATGCCTTCGGCCGCGAGAGCGGCGAGCGTCTCGTGCAGCGTGACCGGGTCGGGGGTCGTGAGCGAGCCGTAGACCGCGCCATCCGGTTTCACGAGACCGATGGTGCCGAGCGAGGCAGCACGCCGTCCAGCGGCCGCGAAAAGCTGACGCGTGAACTCGGCGACCGAGGTCTTTCCGCTGGTGCCGGTGACCGCGACGGCCACCTCGGGCTGGCGTGCGTAGAACGCTGCGGCCATCAGCGCGAGCGCGCGGCGCGGCTCGGGCGCGCGAAGCACGGGAATCGCGAGGCCGTCCGGGACGCTGGCCGTCTCCGCCGCGAGAACCGCGACGGCGCCTTTGACGGCCGCATCGGCGATGAATTTCGCGCCATCGGCCTTGCTGCCGGAGAGGGCTGCGAACAGAACTCCCGGCGCGGCTTTGCGGCTGTCGGCGGTGATGCCGGTCACGTCGATACCTGCGCTGCCCGGAGGAGCGGCGGTGATACCGGCGGCTGTCATAAGCGAGGATAGAAGCATGTCGTCTCTGCCGGAGCGGAAGACCTCGATGCTTCTAGAGTCCGCCGGGCGGCACGTCAAACGCGGCGCAGGTGGTTGTCGAACTCAGTCCCGGTAAAGCTCAGCATATCCGGGGCGCGCGCGCCGTCGTGCTCGAAGCGGACGACGCCGTGGCCGGAGCTCATGACGAACTCCGAGCCGCCGCTCTCCGCAATGCCGCAGCCATCCTCGATCTTGACCTCGTGCACGATCCGCCCGGTCTCGGTGTCGGCGTAGACGATGCGGCCGGCACGCGGCGCGGATGCCGCGAGGTAGCGCCCGTCCGCGCTCATGGCGACGGAGCCGATGTAGCCCTTGAGCGAAACGCCCATGGGGTCGGCGGGCTCTATGATGGAGATGGACTTGTCGAGAGACGCACGGCCGATCAGCTCGGGGCTGTCTTCCAGGCCGCCTTGCCATTGACCGCCGAACCAGACTTCACCCTTAGCGTTGGCGGCGAGGTGGCGCACCGACAGCATGTTGATCTCGGGCGGCAACCCGTGGCTCGCCTTGAGAGAGCCGGTCGCCAGATCGACGAAGGCCATGTTGGGTTCCATGCCCGCAAGGTCGATGCTCTCGCGGCCGGTCGCGGGATCGCTGCCGAAACCGCCGTTGGCGACGACCATGGTCTTGCCGTCGGCGAGCATGATCGCCTCGTGAGGGCCGACGCCATAGGACGGGAACTCGCCGATCCGGCGCCATCCGCCCGACGTGTCGTAAATGCCGATCACGCCTTCGCCGCTCTCGACGTTGTGTTCGCTCGTGTAGAGGAGGCGCCCGTCCTGCGAGAAGAAACCGTGGCCGTAGAAGTGACGGTCGGCGGGCGGGGCGAATACCTCGGGCTCGCGGCGTCCGTCCAGATCGAAGGCGAGCGCGAAAAAGCCGGGCCTGCGGCCGAACACGACGGCGCGGCGCGAGGCGTGCTCAATGGCGACGTCGTGGCCACGCGCCGACAAAGGAATCTCTCGCAGGATTTTTCCGTTGGCGGCGATGAGAAGCACGGCGTAGGTGCCATCGGGACGACGCGCGGCGGAGGCGTAAGCCGCTTCGGTGGCGGCAGCGCCCGCCAATCCTTCCGCCGCGAGTGCGCTTCGAGCAGCGCCCAGCGCCACCAACGATCCGATCAGGAAATGGCGGCGGTCAATCGCCATCGAGTTCGTTGAACCCCAGTACGATTTCAGCATTGGGCGCCAGCTCCTTCACGATGATCAGGCGGATGCCGGAAAGATCGAACCTCATCTTCCTCAAGGCGTGAAGATGGGCTTCCGATCCCCGCTCCGTCGCCCGCAGCTTGTCGAGCCGCGCGGCGTCCGCGAGCAGGCTCTTCCACGCCTTTGGCAGGAAGTCCGTCATCCATGGCTTGTCGGCCGGAACGTATGCCGAAAGCCCGGTCGTCTCGAACAGATCCCTCAAGGCGACGAGCGAGGAGGTGAGGAACTCGCCCGTCAGCTCCGCGCGCTCAAAGGGAAGGCGCACGCGCTTCGGCGGCGTTTCGTCGAGGGCCGTGAGCTCTGGCGTGACGAAGCGGTTCTTGCAGAGATCGAGCCCAGTCGCGATGGCCTTCACCACGTCGCGCACCGTCTCCGACGCATCCTGATAGAGCGCATTGTCCGAGCCTGGCGTAAGGATCTTGAGGCGGAAACTGTCCTCACCGGTCCAGCCTGTGCTGATCTCGCTTGCGACCGTATCGATATTGGCCGCTATGGCGCTTGCCAGCGCGCAGCGGTACCGGGCGGTTTCCTCCGTCGAGGCGCCAAGCGGCGCCTTTTCGTCGAACAGAAGAACCTCGAGCGCGGTGAGCCCCTGCACGGCGACGCTCTGCTTGGCGAGAGCGCCCGCCTCGAGCAACTCGGGCTTGCGCGCTGCGAGAAGGCCATTCAACTGGCGGGAGGTGGTGGCACGCGGGTCCGGCCAGAAAAGTACACGCTCGAGCCGGTGATTGCGGGAGACGGGCCCGAACCGGATGAAGTCCAGGCTTCCCCAGGCGCGCACCGTGTCGGCGAAGGAGGCAACGGCCGCGCGGCGCGTGGCGTCGTCGGCGCCCTCCTTGCAGACAGCTTGAAGAGCGGCGTTCATGCGCGCCGTCTTCTGCGTCAGGGTCTGGATGTGGGGCACGATGAACTGGTCGACCGCGTCGAGCACCATGGTGGCGTGGCTCTTGCGGATGGGGAGGGCTGCGGCTGGAGCCGCGGCTAGCCCTACGACAAAGGCTCCCATGGCCGCGGCCAGGGACATTCTCAACAACCGGTTAGAGATCACGAAGCAGCTCCTCGGGGCCGAAAGGCCGCCCGATATTTATTCCGGAGCGTTGGGGAGCGGAAGGGCCTCGCGTGTCCGGTTCCCGTGAGGTGCGGAAGATGTACCGCGCCTCAATCGCAGGATTCAAACTCCTCCTCGAGGGGAGCGGGCGTCAACTGGCTGCGGCGCTGCTGCTGCATGCGCATCAGGCGCTCGCGCGTGGAGAAGCTGCGGTAGGGACAGACAAGCCCCCTGCGCTCCAGGTTCTCGACCTTGGCGTAGATCACGTCCACGGCCAGGGGAGCGCACCCGCAGCACTGCATACGCTTCTGCATGTAACGGTATACGACGCCGGGCGTCGGGATCGGCGCTTCGGGCTGGTTCAGGATATCCAGGAGTGCAAGCTCGATGTCGTGGTCGGAGACTTGCTGGCAGGAACAAACGATCATGAGCGTATACCTGCCTGCTTATTGTCTCGGCGCGGCGTGGGACGCCGACGCATATGCCGCTGCGTTCACGATCAGGCCCGGAGACAGCACCTGATCGAGCCCGCGCATGGTGACCGCGAAGCTCTCGGCGTGATGGACGACCTCGTCGATCAGCGAGCTTTCGATGAGAGCGAAGGCGCACGCACGCATGGCCGGGCAGGTGTTGTGCTGGCAGGCGGCGATCATCGAGACGGCGAGGCACTCGTCGCGGCAGAAGCCCGCGCAGTCCCCCGAGCAGACCTCGATCTCGCGGCGGGCCGCCGCGCTCACCGCGCGCACCCAGGCCGACAATTCGGAAACAGCCGTGCGGGCTGCGTTCGGCCCCAGCGCCTTGGCGTAGATGCGCCAGGCTTCCTCCCAGCGATCGATGTCGCCGGATTTGTAGCCCGCCACCCAATAGCGGAAGCCGAGGCCGATCAAACGCTCGGCGCCGCGCTCACCGGCGAGGGTGTGCGGAACGGGCGTCGTAACAGGAAGGCGGCGGAGATTGAGATTAGTGCGCTTCATGACAGCCCTCCCCTGCGGAGGCCGAAATCGCGGCGCTGATCGAGAAACGTGAACTGTGCGAGCTTGTTAGCTGCGGCGTCACTGGCGCGTGCATAGCGCAGGCGCACACCACCCATTGCGGGCGAGGTTCGAAAACCATCGATCGGACCTTCCTATTGTCGGGGTTCAAGGCCCCGAAAAGGACATCTTAAGTTGGCTGCTCAGTCGCAACCTTGCGCCTAAGCAACCTCTTTCGGCCGATCGAGTCAAGTGTGCTGATGACACATTACATGACTGGAATCATTCAAAACTTTGTTTTGAAGAGTTCCAAAGTAGACAAACTGTCGGAGGGTCAGCCGTGGCCGGGATGCTGGCGGCGCGCCGCGCTGCCCGCGATGGTCGCAGGCTTGGTGGTGCGACGGGGAAGCTTCGGCTTCGCGCGCCCAGGGGCCGCCTCTTTCCGCTGAACCTTGATCATCTGCTCCAGGGTGTGCTCGTCCAGTACGCTGATAAAAGCGCCGAGCGCGTTGTCGAACAGCTCGTCGAGCGCTGCGAGCTGGCCCTGTGTGCCGCTCCGCTCACTCTCGTCGTTCTCGATCTCGAGATTGAGGATCTCCATCGCGCGGACCACATCACCGATCCGGATCTCCGATGCCGGACGTGCCAATCGCACACCACCATGTCTCCCGCGAACTGCCTGAATAAATCCCGCGCGAGATAGGAGATGTACGATCTTGAAGGTGTTCTGGAGCGTGATGTCACGCCGCTCGGAAATTTCCGCGACTTTCACGAGGTTCGGCTGGGCAACGGCACAATCGAGTAGAATCCGAATCGCGTAGTTGGTTGTTTTGCTGAGGCGCATTGTCTGTCCAGTTTCTCCGCCCGCGACCCACCCCACCGGGGACTCGGTTCAGTTGGTATCCTAAACTCAATCTAGACTAATTCCAAACTACTACGCATATCAAACGGAAATCTGATCCAAATCGGAAACAATCTTGCGGCGCCCCCACACGCAACGATCTACTTATGATAGTTTCCTTACGTATTCTTGACTGTTTGCGTCAATAAGCCTAGTCGGTTTGAGGTGGCTTGCCAACCTCAGGAGGCACTTCTTGTCCCACGTGATCCGCACCGCGCGCTTTTTGCCGCTTTTTGCCGCCGCGACAGCGTCCCTTGCGCTGTTTCCGCTGCCATCCCGCGCCGATGCGCCTGCCGTTAAGGACGTGCTGACGACGTATGCCAACATCGCCCAGGCCGGATACGAGGACAGCCTAAAGGCAGCGCGTCAGCTCAAGACCTCCGTCGATGCCCTGATCAAGGCCCCGACCGAAGAGACGCTGGCCGCAGCGCGCGCTTCGTGGGTCGCCGCGCGTGTTCCCTACATGCAAACGGAAGCCTTCCGCTTCGGCAATCCGATCGTCGACGACTGGGAGGGCAAGGTGAATTCCTGGCCGCTCGACGAAGGCCTCATCGACTACGTCGCTGAATCCTATGGCAGCGAGAACCCGGAGAACGAATTCTACGCCGCCGACGTGATCGCAAACACCTCGCTCAAGATCGCTGGCAAGACGGTGGACACGACCAAGATCACGCCGGAGCTCATTCGCGAAACTCTGCACGAGGCGGGTGGCGTGGAAGCCAACGTGGCGAGCGGCTATCACGCCGTCGAATTCCTGCTCTGGGGCCAGGATCTCAACGGCACGGAAGCGGGCGCAGGCAAGCGTCCGGCCACGGACTATGATCTCAATGCCTGCACCGGTGGCAACTGCGACCGGCGCGCGGCCTATCTCTCGACCGTCACCGACATGCTGGTCGAGGACCTGGAGTGGATGGCCAAGCAGTGGGCTCCCAACGGGGACGCGCGCAAGTTCGCCACCGAGAACGAGAAGCAGGGCCTCACCGCCGTCTTTACCGGCCTCGGCAGCCTTTCGTACGGCGAGCTGGCGGGCGAGCGCATGAAGCTCGGCCTCATGATCCACGACCCGGAAGAGGAGCATGATTGCTTCTCGGACAATACGCACGCGTCTCACTATGGCGACGCGTTGGGCATCAGGAATGTCTATCTCGCGAGCTACACGCGCACCGACGGAAGCGTTGTTTCCGGCCCCAGCGTCTCCGATCTGGTCAAGGCCAAATCGCCCGAGACGGACAAGCAGGTCCGCGCCGCGCTCGACAAGACGCTGGCGAAGATGACGGCGCTCGTGGATCGCGCTAAGAAGGTCGAGGCTTACGACCAGATGATCGGCCTCGACAATGCAGAGGGGAACGCGACCGTGCAGGCTGCCATCGATGCGCTGATCGCGCAGGCGAAGGAGTTCGAGCGTGCGATTGCGGCCCTCGATCTGAAGGATATCAAGTTCGAGGGCTCCGACAGCCTCGACAATCCGGATAAGGTGGAAGAGGCAAAATAGAGCGCGGGAAAGCCTGCCCTCACTCTATCGTTGATTTTTGGAATGTTCGGCCGTTGGGCATGGGGGGGCGTCTATGAAGGTTCGGTTCGGTACAGGGATTGTTGCTTGCAGCTTTGCCGCGGCCTTGCTGTCCTCGACTTCGAACGTGCGCGCTGCTGATCTCGGGGGAGATTGCTGCGCGGACCTCGAGGAGCGCATTGCGGAGCTCGAGGCGACGACCGCCCGCAAGGGCAACCGCAAAGTTTCGCTTACGGTCGCGGGCCAGGTGAACCGCGCCATCCTCCTGTGGGATGACGGCGTCGAAGACAACGCTTACGTGGTCGGCAACAAGAACGACCAGAGCAATTTCAGCTTCACCGGCGAAGCAGAGATCACCAAGGGATGGAAGGCGGGCTACGAACTCACCGTCCGCTTGCTCGACAATCTTTCGGACGCCGTCTCCCAGGACGACGACAACGGCGATCAGGGCTTCTTCGTCTGGCAATCGCACTGGTGGGTCGAAAGCGAGAAGCTCGGCAAATTCTCCATGGGTCTCGCTTCGCGCGTGAGCGATACGGCGCCCGAGACCGACCTTTCGGAAGCTGGCGTTGCGGGCTACGCGGGCGTGCAGGACATCGGCGGCGGCTTCGCCTTGAGGCTGCGTGACGGCAGCCTCGCTCCGATCGGCTGGGGCGACGTCTACAATCACTTCAACGGCGATACAGCCAACATCGTGCGTTACGACACGCCGGAGATCGCAGGTTTCGTGGCCTCGGCGAGCTGGGGAGAGGACGACGTCTGGGATGTGGGCCTGCGCTATGCGGGCGAAGGCGGCGGCTTCAAGCTCGAGGGCGCCATCGCCTATACGGAGCTAACGGACGGCACGGACGAGGTCATCGGAAATACGCTGGGCCTCGACCAGTCGACGCTCGTGGGCTCGGTGTCTCTGCTGCACGAGGTAACCGGCCTCAACCTCACGTTCGCAGCTGGCTGGCGCGAGTGGAATCAGGCTGCGACCGACGTCGACGGCGCCAGGCGCACGCCAGAGGACACCAGCTTCATCTATACTAAGCTCGGCTGGATCGCGAAGCTCAACCCGCTCGGTCCCACCGCCTTCTACGGCGAGTACGGCTGGTTCAAGGATTTCGTGAGCGTGACGGATGATCCCGCCGTGCTCAATGCTTTCAACGTCACCGGAACGGCGACGCGGATCGCGGGCAACGAGGCCGAAGTGTGGGGCGCCGGCGTGGTGCAGCACATCGAGTCGGCCGAAATGCAGATCTATCTCGGCTACCGCCACCACACCGCCGATTTCGAGCTGGTGGATGCGGCGGGCAACCGGGTTGCTTCGGAAGGCGTCGAGGACTTCGACACCGTGATCAGCGGCGCCAAGATCGCATTCTAGATCGCGATTGATTGAATGCAGTGGGGGTTCCGGCGCATGGGCCGCCGCGCCGTATTTGCATCGCCGCTTTGATTCCGGTTAAGGCCGGCCGCGCGGAGATGCCCTGAGATGCCTTGGCGCCTCGTGGCGCGGACGATGCTTTATGGGCTCGTGAAACTACTCCCAAAGGTCACCATTGCCGAGGGATCGTACCGGTGCTGAAAATCGGCCGTCCCTTCTCTATACGTTCGCATGCCGCATGGTCCGAAGCGGGCCGGTGTGCACTTGTCCTCCTGCGAGGCGGGGCCTCTCTCGCCGCCAATCGGAGAAGAAGTCGAAAAGGTTTCTGATGCCACGCGCGCTTGGACAGACGGTCTCGACGGTTGCCTTTGCCGCTTTCGTTCCCCTGATCGGCGGAGCAGTTTCTCTCTTGGGCGGGAGCGGCGCGGCCGCCCCTGCGGTCACGGTTCCCGCAGGGATAGAGGTTGGAGAAGAACGCCCGGGCGGCAGTGCCACCTCGCGCGAAAGCGTCACGAACCGCGATGCGTTCTCCCATTTCTCGCACGGCATCGGCTTCGAAGGCGAAGCGCGGTTCAAGGTCGGCAACGCCATCTTCCGCAAGCTTTGGGTCGCTGCCCCCTCGTCCACGCAAGCGTCCGACGGGCTCGGCCCACTCTACAATGCGCGCGGCTGCCAGAACTGCCATCTCAAGGACGGGCGCGGGCGTCCGCCGCTGGCCAATTTTCCGGACGAGACCGCCATCTCGATGTTCCTCAGGCTTTCCATTCCGCCCGAGACGGAAGAGCAGAAGCGTCTTCTCGCCGAGCGCAAAGCCACGACCATTCCGGATCCTGTCTATGGCGGGCAACTGCAGAACATCGCCATTCAAGGGCACGATGGCGAAGGACAGATGCACATTACCTACACGGATGTGCCCGTGACGCTGGCCGGCGGCCAGGTGGTCACGCTGAGGCGGCCGTCGTACTCGGTGATCAATCTCGCTTACGGACCCCTGCATCCTAAGGTTATGCTCTCACCGCGCATTGCACCGCCAATGATCGGGCTCGGCCTCGTCGAGGCCATTCCGGAAGCGGACATCCGCGCCAACGCCGATCCCGACGACGCCAACAAAGACGGAATTTCCGGCCGCACCAACGAGGTCTGGTCCATGTCGTCTCAGAGCGTGAAGCTCGGCCGCTTCGGCTGGAAGGCGGGCGAGCCGAGCGTTCTCGATCAGAGCGCGGCCGCGGCGGCTGGCGATATCGGGCTTTCCAATCCGCTGATGCCCTTCCCCTCGGGAGATTGCACGGCCGCGCAGAAGACCTGCATCGACGCTCCCAACGGCAATTCCGAGCGCGCAGGCGGCTTGGAGCTCAGCAAAGAGTTGCTCGACCTCGTGACCTTCTATTCGCAGAACCTCGCGGTGCCCTCGCGGCGCGACGCGGGCGATGACGCGGTGCTCAACGGCAAGGGGCTTTTCTACAAGGTCGGCTGCGCCGCCTGCCACATGCCCTCCTTTACGACAGGCGTCGTGGACGGACAGCCACATCTGAGCAAACAGCTGATATGGCCCTACAGCGACTTCCTGCTGCACGACATGGGCGAGGGACTTGCCGACGGGCGTCCCGAAGGCGAAGCCAGTGGGCAGGAGTGGCGGACAGCGCCGCTCTGGGGTGTCGGCCTCACGGAGGTGGTGAGCGGCCATACCTTCCTGTTGCACGACGGGCGCGCGCGCAATGTGGAGGAAGCCATCCTGTGGCACGGTGGCGAAGCGCAGGCGGCGCGGGACGGCTATGCGCAGCTCAGCGCGGAGGAGCGCGCGGCGCTGCTCAAGTTCGTCAACTCTCTCTAAGGTTCTGCCGCGGGACGACGACGCGCTGCTCAGGCATCGTCCTCGGCCTGCTTCCAGCCGTAGAGCCAGTCGTAGCGGCGCATGAACGTCTCCGGCGGGATGTGCGCCAGGGTGAGGTTGCGCGCCTTCGCCATGAAGCCAGCCAGATGATAGATGCGTCCGTTGGTTCGTGACGCCTCGGCTACGCGCCGGACGCGTCCCGCACGCGCGCGCTCGTAAGCCTTAAAGGCATGTGCCGGGCGGTCGGGCTCATGAGCCAGCGCATCGGCAATGACGACGGCGTCCTCGAGCGCCATGACGCCGCCTTGCGCGAGAAACGGAAACACGGGATGAGCCGCGTCGCCGATAAGCGCCATGCGGCCGGCTGAGAAGCGCGGCGGCTTTTCAAGTCCCAGCAAAGACCATCGCCGCCAATGGCCGGGCTTGCCCAGGAGATCGCGCAGGAGCGGTGCGAAGCCAGCCGTCCGCGCCGCGACCCACTCGCGATCGCAGGGCGTGCTCCAGTCACCCGATACGGCCTGATCGTCGAAGATCGCAACCAGCGCCATGGCATATCCGGCACTGACGGGATAGTGCACGACATGCACATTGTGCCCGAGCCAGAGGTGCACCTCCGTCCGGCGGAGCGCTTCGGGGACCTCCTCAATCGGGATCACGACCCGCACGGCGCTCTTGCCCGTGTACTGCGGCATGCCGCCGGAGAACAGCCGTCCGCGCAGCGCCGACCATGCGCCATCGGCGGCGATCAGCAAGTTGCCGCGGAAAGTTTCCCCCCTGACGCACACGGCCACCACCTCGTCCGCCTCCTCGTGGGCCGAGGTAACCTCGATGTTCTTTCTCAACTGGATATGCGGCTCGCGCTCGACCGCGGACAGGAGCGCCGCGTGCAGGTCGCGGCGGTGGGCAACCCAATAGGGAGCCCCGTGGCGTTGAGCGATCCATTCGCCGAGAGGAAACCTCGCGAGTTGCTCGCCCGTCACCGAATCGAGAATGCGGAGCGCGTCGGGTACCGTGACGTGCCCCCTCAGAAAGCTGGCAGCACCCAGCTGCTCCAGGATGCGTGTTCCATTGGGGCCGAGCTGGATGCCCGCGCCGTCATCGCCGAAAGCCGGGCGGCGCTCCAGCACCTCCGAGCAGATACCGCGCTTGGCCAGCGCAAGCGCCGTGGCGAGCCCGCCAATCCCTCCGCCCGCGATCAGAACGTTCTCGAGTGGCGTCGCTGCCATTGCTGGTTGCCGGTCACCGACCCCTGCCGCGCACCTTACGCGGCCAGATCGCCTGCCAGCGTGACGAGGCAATCCTTCGGATCGCTCTCATCCTCGGCAAGGCGGGGATCGTGCACATAGAGGGTGGAGCAGTAGGGGCAAAGGATCTGGCTATCGGCCCCCATGTCCAGAAAGACGTGGGGGTGGTCGAAGGGCGGCCGTGCGCCCATGCATTGCAGCTCCCTCACACCGACGAAGATTTTTTCGGCGCCGAGATCGTTGGCAAAGTGGGGCGTCGCGCTCTTGGCCATGGTCTTACTTCATCCCGCTTGTTCGTGAAGCTAACCATAGCGGCGGGCAGCGCAAATTAATAGGGGACGCGGCAACATGGGGCGGCCGCACGGTTGATTTCCATCAGACGGACCGCCTGCGGCGCATCCCGCCTCCCGTCAGGCCCACGGGAGGGTAGCCAGGAGCAGGGCCAGCCCTTCGATGTCATTGCCTCCGAACCCCTTTTGCTGCCACTTTGCGCCCCTCGGCCGACGCGCCGACGCGCAGCCCCTCCTCTCTTGCGAGTGCATCGGAATGCATCCCAGGCCCGACATGAAGACCTTCTCGTCCGACGGCGTGACGCTCGCCTATCTGGACGAGCGGCCTGCAGAGAACCCGGACGCGGAGCCGGTGCTTTTCATTCACGGCTTCGCCTCCAACGCCAACGTCAACTGGGTGGACACGGGCTGGGTGAGCGATCTGCTCGCGGCAGGCTATCGCGTCATCGCGTTCGACAACCGCGGTCACGGCCGGAGCGAAAAGCTCTACGGGCTCGAAGACTACGGCGCGCCGTTGATGGCCGAGGATGCGCGCCGCCTGCTGGATCATCTCTCGATCCCGCGCGCGCACGTGATCGGCTATTCGATGGGCGCGCGGATCGCGGCCTTCCTGGCGCTTGCGCACCCCGAGCGTGTGCAAAGCCTGGTGTTCGGCGGCCTCGGCATCAACATGGTGCGCGGAATGGCCGGCACGGGTCCGATCGCCCATGCCCTGGAAGCGCCAAGCGCGGACGCAGTCAAAAGCCAGGCGGCCCGCACGTTCCGCGTCTTCGCCGAGCAGACGAAGAGCGATCTCAAGGCGTTGGCAGCGTGCATCCGATCGGCTCGCGCGCCGATCACCGCCGAGGCGGTTTCGCAGATCGCGCGTCCGGTGCTGGTGGCTGTAGGCGAGAACGATGTGGTTGGAGGCGCCGCGCCGGACCTTGCCGCGCTTATTCCCGGCGCGGAGGCCTTCGTCATTCAAGGGCGGGAGCATATGAAGGCGGTCGGCGACCGCTCGTTCAAGGATAGGGCGCTCGCATTTCTCGCACGCCATCCGCTGCGGTAGAAGGAGGGCACGTAAGCAGCGCCGGAACCAGATCAAACGCCGGAATCACAAGGCCCCGGTGAGACAGATGTTGCTCGTCGAGGGAACATCGTGGGGGATGCCGAGCGAGCAAGTCTATCTACGGGCCGGGGCCTCGACGCACGAGATCGATTTGGCGCATTACGCATACAATGCCCACCGTTACGGCCTGTGCATCCAACGAGAGAGGGACGGATGCTAATAGCAGGGACCGACAAGCGCCTGACGATCCGGGCATTTGAATTGTAGCAAACACTCGATTGTGTTGTGTACGGATTCGCCAAAAGTCATCCGCTTATTTGTGGATAACTTTGGGGAAACTGCCAGAAAACGGTCGCACTTGAGCCCAACAGGTGCCGCAGAGCCGGCCGCAAACGGACAGAAAATCCTGCGATAGGACGTATGGGGAGGATGGGACACGTTCACCTTTCATTAGCCATAACCGGCATAGTGTCCCAAGGTCATGCGTCTCAGTCGCGTTCTCTTGCTGCCGGTTCTGGTACCGGCCCTGCTGTCCGGATGCAGCTCCGGTCCAGACTTCGTCGCCAAGTACGAGCCTTGGCGGGGAAAGGAAGAGAGCGCGTGCATCGCATCCGGCGTTCTCGCCCACACGACCTTCCTTGCAAGCCGATCCGCGCTCGGCGGTCCGAGCGTCTGCGGGACCGAACGGCCCTACGAGCTTTCCGCGGTTCTCGACGGACAAGTGCGGCTCAAACCGACGGCCATGCTGCGCTGCCCGATGATCCCGCAGGTGGAGCGCTGGACGCGTGAGAGCGTCGCCCCCGCCGCGCGCTACTACTTCGGCACCGACGTGGTGGAAATCTCCGTCGCGGGCTCCTATTCCTGCCGCCCCATGAACCACGTCTCCGGCGCCAAGCTGTCGGAGCACGGCTACGCCAATGCGCTCGACGTGGCGGGCTTCACCTTCGCTGACGGGCGCAAGATCACGATCAAGCGGGGCTGGAACGGCGATGTCACCGAGCAGGCGTTCCTGCGCGCGGTTCATCGCGGCGCGTGCCAGCAGTTCACCACGGTGCTCAGCCCGAACTACGACCGCAACCACGCGGATCACTTCCACGTGGATCTGGCGCGGCGCGGCGCGGATGGGCTCTCACGCATCTGCAAATAGGGCCGGCCGGAAGACTGGCACTGATGTAGGTTTTTTGATTGGTCGCATTTTCTCGCGACGAACCGGCGTCCACTTCGTCGGAGGATGCTCTAGGCGCCGTGGTCTTTGTTCTGGCGCTTGGCGGCCCTGCCCGCGGTTTCCGGTCCGTCATATGTGCAACGGGCCGGTGCGCGGACCTTCCAGCTCATGCCAGTCGGAGCGTAGTCGACCTCGACGGTGGCATCGAGCGACTTCTCCACCATGGCGACCATGATCGTGTAGCCGAAACCGCGCCGCTCGGGTGGCGTGACGGGCGGGCCGTCCTCCTCCTTCCAGTCGAGCAGGAACTCCCGCTCCTCGCCCGAGCCTTGCAGCCGCCAGGAGACGATGACGCGGCCGTTGCCGTCCGAAAGGGCGCCGTACTTGCTGGCGTTGGTGGCGAGCTCGTGCAGTGCCATGCCGATAGCCTGGGCTGCAGGCGGCTGGAGACGAACGGGGGGGCCTGAGATCTCGATGCGGGTTCCGATCAACTCGCGGAAGAGCGAAAGTTGCGATCGAACGAGATCGGCTACGCGCACCCCCTGCCAGTTGCTCTCGATCAAGAGATCCTGGCTGGCGGCGAGGCCGACGATGCGGTCCGAGAACTGGCGGACGAACTGCTTCGGGTCGCTCGAGGGCATCTGCCGGGCAATGGCCTGCACAACGGCCAGCATGTTCTTCGAGCGATGGTTGACCTCACGCATCAGGAGCAGGATCTGCTGCTCGGCCTGCTCGCGCAGATGGGCTGCCTCCTCGAGCGCGGTGCCGATGGCGTTGGCCTCGGATATGAGCGTCGGCTGGAACTCGACGGCCCTCCCCTCGCCCAGAGCCTTGGCGGCGCGCTCCGCCATGTTGAGAGGCTTGGTGATGACCCGCGCAACGCCGACGGCACCGGCCAGTCCCACGCAGGTGAAGGCCGCCACGATCAGCACATAGCTCAGAAGCGCCTCGCGTGCGGCGGCGTCGACAAGCTCCGCCGGCACCGAGACGTAGACCACCCACTCCGCCACGCGGGACGGCGCGGTTCCCCACTTCACGACCCTGCCCTCGAGGTCCTTGCCGCTTGCGGAGTTGTCGGTCGCCTCGCCGCGCGTTTCCTTCGACAACGGCTTGCCGACGAACTCCTCATGAAGGCGGGTTCTCGCAATAACGACGCCCTTACGGTCTGCTATCGTACCGCGCCAATCCGGCGGCAGCTTCTGCCGGTCGAGCAGCTCCTTCATGAGGCTCGGCTCGAGCGAGAGGGACAGAATGTAGCGGATCTTGCCGTTGCGCTGGACCGGAACGCTGACCGCCATGACCGCTTTCTTGGCCACGTCGCCGATCACCACATCGGATACGAACGGACGCTGCGACGCCAGAAGCTCCTCGTCGAAGCCTGTGCTGCGGGGCAGCGGCGTGCCATAGGGGACGCGCGTATTGAAAAGCTGCTGGCCGCTCATGTCGCGCAGGAAGGCGTAAAGCCCCCGTGACTTGAGAGCCGCCTCCGCCTGACGGTAGACGGTCGCGAAATCGTCCTCAGCAAGAGCAGGGGTGGTGGCGAGCGATTCGAGGACGGCGATATAGCCGTTGAGCGTCTGGTCGAGATCGGCCGCGATGCGCTCCGCGGTGCGCCGCGTCTCGTCGAAGAGGCGCGCCCGCTCGGTGGTCGTCAGGCGTGCCGCCTCCATGCCCAGCAGCACGAGCAGGGGCACGGCGAGCGCGATGATCGACAAGGCGAGGAAATAAGAGACGGGCCACGGCGGGCGAAGAGAGAATTTTCTATCCATTCCGGGCTGGGCCATCCAAGCTGGCGGTGTTTCTTACTCTTATATCAACCCGCGTTCACCTGGTAACAGTTCCAAACAGCCCAAGTGTGGCCATTCTTAGAGAATGACCACACTAAGATCCGAAAAAATAGAGAAATTCCTGGGAACCGTAGTCAGACCCGGCCAGTTTCAGCCGTGGCCTCGATACTCGCGCGGACCACCGGCTCCGTGAGCGTGGGCGCGCAGTACTCGATGAAGCGGTAGGCGTAGCCCCGGAGGTAAGCGCCGCGCCGGACGGCGATCCGCGATACGTTTTCCTGGAAAAGGTGCGTTGCGTCGAGCAGGCGCAATTGAGGGTCGCGCACAGGGTCGAAGGCCTGCGAGGCCACAATCCCCACGCCGAGGCCAAGCTCGACGTAGGCTTTGATCACGTCGGCGTCGAGGGCGGAGAGCACGATGTCGGGCACGATGCTGGCATCGGCGAACGACTTGTCGATCTTGGGGCGGCCGGTGAAGCCCTCACTGTAGGTGATAAGGGGCCATTCCGCCAAAGCGTCCAGCGTGAGCTTGTCCTCCTGCTCGAGCGCGTGGCCCGCCTTTACGATGACGCCGTGATGCCACGTGTAGTACGGGAACGACACGAGCTCGGGCGCATCCTGAAGCGACTCCGTCGCGATGCCGATGTCGGCGGTACCGTCCGCCAGCATGCGCGCGATCTCGGTCGGGCTTCCCTGGTGCAGCACGAGGTGCACGTTGGGGAACGCGTTGCGGAACTTGGCGACGACATGGGGCAGCGCATAGCGCGCCTGCGTGTGCGTGGTCGCCACGTCGAGCTGGCCGCGATCCTTGTTCGCGAACTGCTCGCCGAGCTTCTTGATGTTCTGCGTATCGAGCAGAATGCGTTCGACGATGCCAACGAGCTCCCGCCCGGGCTCAGTCAGGCCCAGCAGGCGCTTGCCGCGCCGGACGAACAGCTCTACGCCAAGCTCGTCCTCGAGATCCTTGATGTGCTTCGACACACCGGACTGCGATGTGTAGAGAGCGTTGGCGACGTCGGTGAGATTGAAATTGCGCTTTACCGTCTCACGGATGATGCGAAGCTGCTGGAAGTTCATCTGCGCTCGTTTTCTCCGAACAGGCTCAAGCGGCGGCTCTTGATGCGAACGGCTTCTCCCGTCGCCAAGCCCAACGCGGCCAGATCGTTCGGTGTGACTTCGACCTCAAAATAGTCCTTCTTGCCCTGCCGCGCATCCCCATTCGCGATCAGCTCGACGCGGGTGATGGCACCGCTGGTCAATATCCTGTTTACCTTGGCGGCGACGCCCTCGCCTTCGGAGCCCTTCACGATCTCCGTATCGTGGGGACGGGCGAAGGCGACGACGGATGCGCCGTCGCTCAAGTCCGTACGGCCATGTGGCAGGCGGTCGTTTCCGACGCGGACATAGTCACCCTCGATGCGGCCTCGGAACTCGTTCACGGTGCCGATGAAGCTGTAGGCGAACGACGTCGCGGGCTCGTTGTAGATTTCGCGCGGAGAGCCGATCTGCTCGATGCGGCCCTTGTTCATGAGCACGATGCGATCCGAGACCTCGAGGGCCTCCTCCTGATCGTGCGTAACGAACACCGACGAGATATGCAGCTCGTCGTGCAGGCGGCGAAGCCAGCGGCGAAGCTCTTTTCTCACCTTCGCATCGAGCGCGCCGAACGGCTCGTCGAGCAGGAGCACCTGCGGCTCGACGGCGAGGGCGCGGGCCAACGCGATGCGCTGGCGCTGTCCGCCCGACAACTGGGCCGGAAAGCGATCGGCCAGCCAATCGAGCTGAACCAGCTCCAAAAGGCGCTGGACCTTTGCGCGGATCTCCTTCTCGGAAGGCCGCTGCGATTTCGGCTTCACCCGCAGGCCGAACGCCACGTTCTCGAACACGGTCATATGCCGGAACAGGGCGTAATGCTGGAACACGAAGCCGACCTGGCGCTCGCGAACGTGCTTGTTCGAAGCATCCTCGCCCGAGAGGATGATCGAGCCCTGGTCTGCGCTTTCGAGGCCCGCAATGATGCGCAGAAGCGTCGTCTTTCCGCAGCCGGAAGGACCCAGGAGGGCGATCAGCTCTCCGCGCGGCAGATCGAGGTTGATATTGTCCAGAGCCTTGAAGCTGCCGAACGACTTCGAGATGTTTTTGACCTCGATGCTCATGAAGACTTCTCCTCGGACTGAGTGAGGCCCGCCCGCCATTCGATGTAGGTCTTGATGGCGAGGGTTACGAGAGCCAGCAGCGCGAGCAAGGATGCAACGGCAAAGGCAGCCGCGAACTGGTACTCATTGTAAAGGATTTCGACGTGCAGAGGCATGGTGTTGGTCTCGCCGCGGATGTGGCCGGAGACGACCGACACGGCGCCGAACTCGCCCATGGCGCGCGCGTTACAGAGAATAACGCCGTACAGCAGCGCCCACTTCACGTTCGGCAGCGTGACACGCCAGAACATCTGCCAGCCCGAGGCGCCGAGCGTGACAGCCGCTTCCTCCTCGTCGCGTCCCTGGGACTGCATGAGCGGGATCAACTCGCGCGCCACGAAGGGAAACGTCACGAAGATAGTTGCCAGCACAATGCCGGGCACGGCGAAGATGATGCGGATGTCGTGCGCCGCAAGCCAATGGCCGAACCAGCCTTGCGCGCCAAACATCAGCACATAGATGAGGCCGGCGACCACGGGCGAGACGGAGAACGGCAGGTCGATGAAGGTGATGAGGAAGTGCTTTCCGGGGAAATCGAACTTCGCGATGGCCCAGGCAGCCGCGATGCCGAAGACGAGGTTCAAGGGAACCGAGATGGCCGCCGCGATCAGCGTGAGCTTGATGGCAGACAGCGTATCGGGTTCGATGAGGGCCGCCAGATAGGCGTCCCATCCCTTGCGTAGCCCCTCGACGAAAACGGCGATCAAGGGCAGCAACAGGAACAGGGCGAAATACGAGAGCCCGATGCCGAGAAGGGCATACTTCACCCATGGCTTGTCGCGCGTGGCGACATTGGCCTCGAAGCGGGTGGCAGAGCCCGAGTGGGGCGCAAGGTGTGCAGCGGCTCCGGCCATCAGGCTTCCCTCCCCGTGCGGCGGGCGGTCCACGCCTGCAAGCCGTTGATGACGAGCAGCAGGAGGAACGAGACGATCAGCATGACGGAGGCAACGGCGGTCGCGCCTTCGTAGTCGTACTGCTCGAGCTTGGTGATGATCATCAAGGGCGTGATCTCTGAAACGAGCGGAATGTTGCCCGCGATGAAGATGACCGAGCCGTATTCACCGACGGCGCGTGCGAAGGCGAGCGCGAAGCCGGTGAGAAGCGCCGGCACGAGGCTTGGAAACACGACGCGGCGGAAGGTCTGGAAGCGGCTGGCGCCGAGGCTCGCGGCCGCCTCCTCGAACTCCGCATCGAGGTCTTCGAGAATTGGCTGAACGGTGCGTACGATGAACGGCAGGCCGATGAAGATGAGTGCGATCAGAATGCCGAGCGGCGTGAACGCGACCTTGATGCCGAACGGCTCGAGATACTGTCCGACCCAGCCGTTCTTAGCGTAAAGCGCGGTGAGCGAGATGCCGGCGACGGCCGTGGGCAACGCGAACGGCAGGTCGATCAGCGCATCCACCAGCTTCTTGCCGGGGAAGGTGTAGCGGACGAGGCTCCACGCCAGGATCAGGCCGAACACGACATTGATGGCGGCCGCCAGCAGGGAGGCGCCGAAGCTCAGCTTGTACGAGGCGACCACGCGGGGCGCCGAGGCTGCATTGATGAAACCTTCCCATCCCAAGCTCGCCGACTTGATGAAGACAGCGGAGAGCGGAATGAGAACGATGAGGGAGAGGTAGGCCAGGGTGAATCCGAGCGACAGCCCGAATCCCGGCAGAACCCTCTTTGCGCGTGCGTATGCCATATCTACTGAAGTCCTGTGTCAGTGCGCAATCGTCAGGGCGATTACAACAGAGACCGAACACAGCAGCGCCGTCCAGGAGATCAGCTTCTCAACTTGTATGTGTTTCGATGGCAAGACACCGTCCCCCGAACTGTCGGCATGCACCCTATGGGGCGGGCGCATAGAACTAGAAATAATAAGAACTGCGATCGATATTCGAATTTCTGGATTAGACGCGGTCAGGGGGCGGGGGCGACGATCACGAGATAAGCGGTCGTTCGAGATGTCGACGGGTTTTCAATGGCGTAGATACTGGAGGCCTCGAAGGCTATTGCGTCACCCTCGCTGAGCGTGATGGGTGCGTCTGCGCCGACCGCGACGGTTAATTGTCCGTGCGAGACGACGAGGTTGTGCCGTGTTCCGATGGGAGAGGCGGGAAACTCCTCACGATGTCCAGCCTCGATCTGCAGCTCGAAGAAGCCGGTGGAGCGCTGACGCGCACCCGGCAGGAGACTGCGTGTCGAATAGCGGCCCTCGCTGGTTATGAGCACGCTCGCGCGATCGCGGCTCAGCACGACGACGGTGGGCTCGCGCTCGGTCGCGACGAGAGTGGCAACGGGAACGCCGAGCGCATCGGCCACTCGCCAAAGCAGGCTCACGGTAGGCACGCTCTTGGCCGTCTCGATCTGCCCGAGCATCGCGCGGCTCACGCCCGACAGCTCGGCGAGCCGCTCCAGCGACAGGCCCTGGGCCTTGCGCAGACGGCGCAAATTCGAACCCACGATGACGGGGACGTCGCGTGGCGTTGCTTCGGGCGTGAGGGTATCGAAACCCGCATCCCGGTCATCCGGTTCTGCTCTGCTCATTGAGATCGAAGGTGCCGCAATCGTTTTCATGACTGCCAACGTAGCGGCAGTGGCCCTTCACACGAACCAAGAAGAAATGATGTGCTTATGCGCTAGCTCGAATTGCGAGCACACCGCGAAACACTGTTCGCGAAATAGGAAAAGGGCCACTCGTGAGAATGGCCCTTTTCCGTTGGTCGTTCAGAGCATTCGCATCAGAACTTGATGATCGCGCCGGTCATGACGAGGTCGACATCCTCCACCGGAGCGTTGCGGATGGCGCCAGAGGCAGGACCACTGGTCGCACCAGTCAAGCCTTTTAGGGTCAGGTCACTTTCGACATGGCGATATGAGAGATACAGAACCATCGCGGCCTTGTCGAAGCCTTGGGCGATGCCTGCGCCGAACACCTCGACGCCGGTTCCCCAGATTGCCCAGCCATGCGCGGCGGCTGGATCAGGGCTCAGTGCATCGCTCTGCGTGACCGTCCGGCGAGAATTGGCTCCGCCTTCGTAGTCGTAGTACTCGCCGTAGATCGTGGTTTTTCCGAACTCGTTGAATTTCTTCTCGATACCTGCCTGCACAGCCCAGAAGTCCTGGCTGTCGTCCACGCCAGCCACGGTAGCAAAGCGTGCCTGCTTCTTCAGGTAGTCATCGTTCTTCACACCCGCGCCGGCGTTCAGGAACAGACCGGTCGCTTCATGCACCACGCTGATGGAGCCGCCGAACTGATCGCATTTCTGATCCGTGCTCGCCACACCCGGCGCCGCGTCGGCGCGGCCAGCGCAAACGGTCTTGGTTTGAAGATAATAGCCATCTGTCACTTTGCCATAGCCGACGCCCGCAGCCACCTTAAAGCCACCGAACTCCCCGGTGTAACGAAGTGCCAGATCCCAGAAGTCGTCCTCGCCCCAGGAAGCGGAAGCCGTGAAGCCGGCGATTTCGGGAGATTCATACTTGATGAGGTTGAAGCGACGCTCGCCTTCGCCGGGCTGGTCACCGCCATCACCGATGAGGCGACGCAGCGTCAAGCCATTGTCGCCGGGGCTGCTGGTGGCGCTTGTCGTTGGCGTGACCGCGTTGTTCGTCAGACGGCCATTGATTGCCGAGCGGAGAAGCAAGCCAAAGCCGGTGTCCTCGACGTCGGAGTACTTGGCGAAGTCTTTGGTCTGCGTCTGGTTGATCTCGGTGATCTGGTCGGTCGCGCTCGCCTGCATTCCGAGAGACACGGAACCAAACTTCTTGTTCTTCACGAACCAATAGCTGTCGCGAAGATCGAGGCCGATATCAGCGGGATTACCGTCACCCTTGGCGTTGAATTGGTTCGAGCGCTTCGAGTTGGCGGAGCGAACGCCGATCTCGATCCGATAGCCCGCTTCCCAATCGGCGTCGATCTTGGCCTTGCCGCGGAAACCGATACGCGTGCGGGAGTTGTCGTTGGTGACCTGATAGACGTTGCTCTCTTTGCCGTCGTCCCAATACATCAGGGCTTCGTTCACCTGACCGTAGACCTCGAGCGACACCTTACGATTGCCCTTGCGAGCCGTCGTCGCCTCGAGCTCTGCGATGCGCTCCTCAAGATCGGAGCAGCAGCTTCCCCCGAGATCCGCTGCAGATGCCTGCACCATACCAACCGAGACGAGCAGCCCGGCAGCCATGGCCGCCGCATACCCTCTCCGTCCCCTCGTTCCCCCAACCATTAGACATTCTCCGTTATATTAGACGGATCCTCTGCGATAACGTTTTGATATATCTTGTATTTTCCATATTACGTACTCCTCGCTCAAGGATTCCGAGCGTCACCGTTTCACATTCCGTACACAATGTTGCGTGGAAGACGCGTTCACTGCCGCCCGGGCACGCACGATGTCTGCAATGCTGCACAAGGAACGCGGGACGGCGCGTGCAGGTGTGTGCTTCTCCGCACGCACCTGACGCGACTCAGAAAATTCGGAACTGAAGCTCGACTCTAGAGCGCGGCGAACACAGGCCGGCGAATCGACGAACGAGTTTCAACGTAGGTCCGATCCGTTAATGAATATTCATTATTGAGTTGCTGAAGCAGCTTCAGCCCATAGGGCCACGGGCCGTAACCCGCCTCCGCATTGATGTGGCCGGCCGCTCCGAGATTGACGAGATTAGCGCCCCACGCGTCAGCGAGGCCGGCGGCGCGCTCGAAGCTCAGCCACGGGTCATTGGTGGAAGCCACCAGAGTGACCGGAAAACCGAGCGGGCTAGCAGGCAAGAGATCGGTGACGCCGAACTTCTCGGGATCGGCAGGTGCCACAAGCAAGAGGCCGGCGATGCGATCGCGATAGTCTTCCGCCGCCTGCACGGCCGCGAGCACGCCGAAGCTGTGCGCGGCGATGAGGAGCGGCCCCGGCTGGCGCGAGATCTCACGGCGGATGCGGCTTGTCCATTCGGGAAGATCCGCGCGCTTCCAATCGCGCTGGATGACGCGAACAACGTCCTCGAGCTGCGTTTCAAACCAGGTTTGCCAGTGGGCGGAGCCGCTGGAATTCAATCCCGGAACAATGAGCGTCGTGGTCATGGAGGCGATCCTTCAAAGCTGCGGGCTCTCGATTTTGACCCGCCTGTCGTCGACAAAAAGCTAGCGGCGGAACACACGCGACTTGGGCTTTGCACGACAACAGGCCTCGATGATCGAGACGGCTCTGACGATCGAGAAGGCTGCGGCCAGCGCCAGGCCCGATGCGGTCACGCTCATCACTCCCATCGTGTCGATCATTGGCATGAGGGACTTTCCTGGTTCGTGAGCCGGGCTGCGAGGACGCTACGCGAGAGAGTTATTGAAGGGGACGCTGCGGATCCGCCGCCCACGCTTCCTTCAGGAGAAAAGGAGCGGGAGCGGCGGATGTTAGTGATTAGGATGGATCAGCTCTTGCTGCCGGGCACGTAGATCTGGTCGAACGTGCCGCCGTCAGCGAAGTGGGTCTTGTAAGCGTTCGCCCAGCCGCCAAACGCGTCGTCGATCTTGAAGAGATTGATCTTCGGGAACTGCGATGCGTACTTCTCGGCGACCTTCTGGTCCGTGGGGCGATAGAAGTTCTTGCCCGCGATCTCCTGGCCTTCCGGCGAATAGAGATAGTTCAGATAGGCTTCAGCAATCTTGCGGGTGCCTTTCTTGTCGACGTTCTTGTCGATCACAGCGACCGGCGGCTCGGCGAGAATGCTGATGGTCGGCACGACGATCTCAAACTTGTCCGGACCAAGCTCCTTGAGCGCCAGGAACGCCTCGTTCTCCCAGGAGATGAAGACGTCGCCCACGCCGCGCTCGACGAACGTGGTGGTCGAACCGCGCGCGCCCGAATCGAGCACCGGCACGTTCTTGTAAAGGCGCTTCACGAAATCCTTGGCTTGCTCGTCGCCGCCGTACTTGCGCTTGGCGTACTCCCAGGCCGCAAGATAATTCCACTGCGCGCCGCCGGAGGTCTTCGGGTTCGGCGTGATGACCTGCACGCCATCCTTCACCAGATCATCCCAATCCTTGATGCCCTTCTCGTTACCCTTGCGAACGAGGAAGACGATCGTGGAGGTATAGGGCGTGCTGTTGTGCGGCAAGCGCTTCTGCCAGTCGGCCGGCAAAAGCTTGCCCTTGTCGGCGATACCATCGATGTCACGAGCAAGCGCGAGAGTCACGACATCGGCCTCGAGACCGTCGATCACCGCGCGGGCCTGCTTGCCCGAGCCACCGTGCGACTGCTTGATGGTGAGATCCTCGCCACCCGTCGACTTCCAGTGCTTGATGAAGGCCGCGTTGAACTCCTGATAGAGCTCACGGGTGGGATCGTAGGAAACGTTGAGAAGCTCGGCCGCGTTGGACGCAGCCGCGAGGCCGGCCAGGCCGACAGACAAGCCGAGCGCTAGGGCGGTTCGGCGCGAAAGAAGGGCGAGTGACATCGTGAGCTCCTCTGGATTTGGCTTAACTGGAGCCGACCGTAGGCGGCGCCTCGCGTGGAGCGAACCAAGAAGAACTGCTGAGCTTATGAACAATACTGCGGACACATATCCACTGAGCGCGGAAGTCGAGCGGATGCGCGCTCGTTAACACCGTTTGTCGCGTGAGCCACTAGCGGTCGACGTCGGCGCGGCGCACTTTCTGCTCGGAGATTTCCGGCGCGCACAGCTCGATGAACCGGTAGACGTAAGAACGCAGGAAGCGTCCGCGCCGCACCGCAAGGCTCGACACGTTCTCGTCGAACAGATGCGTGCATTCGATCAGTGACAGGGCCTGGTCCCGCTCGGGGTCAAAGGCCATTGATGCGATAATCCCGACGCCCAGCCCGAGTTCCACGTAAGCCTTGATCACGTCGGCATCGAGGGCGGACATGGCGATATCCGGCTCAACGCCTGCCTTCTCGAACGCCTGGTCGATGCGTGCGCGGCCCGTCAGGCCCTCGTCGTACGTGATGATCGGATAGTCGGCGACCGCTTCGAGCGTCAAAGGCTCGACGCCGAGCAGCGGATGGTTCTTTGGCACCACGAGGCCGTGCGACCAGCGGTGATAAGGGAAGGCGAGGAGGCCGGGATTGTCCTCCAGCGTGTCGGTGGCAATGCCGAGATCCGTCTGGCCTTCGAGCAGAATGGCTGCGATCTCCTTGGGGCTTGCCTGATGCAGCACGAGGCGCACATCCGGAAACGCCGCCTTGAAGCGCGCGATGACAGGGGGCAGCATGTAACGCGCCTGCGTGTGCGTCGTGGCAATGTTCAGCGTGCCGGAATCGCTCTTTGCGAACTGCTGCGAGAGGAGCGCCATGTTCTCGGATTCGAGCAGGATCCTTTCCGCGATGACGATGACCTCCTGCCCCGGCTCCGTAAGACCCAGGAGGCGCTTGCCGCGCCGCACAAATATCTCGAGCCCCAGCTCCTCCTCCAGATCGCGGATGTGCTTCGACACGCCGGATTGCGAGGTGAGGAGCGCCTGGGCGGCGTCGGTCAGATTGAAATTGCGCCGAACCGTCTCGCGGATGATGCGAAGCTGCTGAAAGTTCATGACCGCCGAGGAGTTACCTGTCGCCGAAGCGCCTCGCCAACGTGTAACCGCGCTTCGCACAATAGCGAATAACCATTTTCTTCTTTGCTTATGCCGAAATCGAAAATGCCCGCAACTCGGGGGATCGCGAACGGCCTCGCCTCGCAATGCCAGCCCGATTGAATGCTTCTCACTTCTTGTTATTTGACCCTGCTCGCCGATGAGCGCTTGATGACCATGCGAGGCGGTTTGCGCTCGCCGCGGTGATTTCGAGGTTCACTTGCGCCGCGTCATCAAACGCTAAGGAGTAGCCATGACGTTCTTCTCTTTCCGCTACGGCCCCGACGCTGACGGCCGTCTCCTTTCCGGCCCCGCCGCGCTCGCCTGTCGGTGTTGTTGATCGCCTGAGCCGGGCTGCTTCCCGGCTCCCGATGCAACCCTTCCGACCTATTGCGAGTTAGCCCGCCGACACGCGGGAAAGGATACATATACAATGTCAGATGCATTCGTTATCGAGGTGGCCGACGAGACCGCCGGCATCGTTGTCCGCCTGGACAGCGAGAAGAGCTACCGCTTCCATGCTTCGCTGCCGCGCTACTATCCGCTCGACGGCAAAATCTTCTCCGCTCCGCGCGATGCAGAGCGGGCCGCACTCGCCCAGTTCGGCCGCGGGCCGAAGCAGAAAGCGAGGGCTGCTTAGTCTTCCGGGACCGGGCAGACGACGCTCATGCGCCTTACGCCCGGTCTCGGTCCACCTCTCCATTTTGCTTTCTTTCGCCTTGCCACTGCCTTCGACCTCGCCACCGGCCCGCGCGCTCACCGGCGCCTCTTCCGTGAGCGCTGCGCCCGATGGCCGCCCATCTCCCTGGACCACGGTGGTCACGCCAAACGTTTCTGGCCGCGGTTCTCCTCCGGGCCGGTTCGTTCTCACGAGCCGGCCCTTTTTTCAATTCCCGCTTCTAGTCATACAAGAAAGGTTCGACTGATGACGACACTGCGCAAAACCCTCCTGGGTCTCGGCCTCGCAGCGCTCGCGCCCTTTGCGGCCAACGCCGAAAGCTCCATTCTCAACGCGTCGTATGACGTCTCGCGCGAGCTCTACAAAGACATCAACCCCGCGTTCGTCGCGCATTGGAAGCAGACGAAGGGCGCCGACATCACCGTCAACCAGTCGCACGGCGGCTCGACCAAGCAGGCAAAGGCCGTGGCCGAGGGCCTCGAGGCCGACGTCGTGACGCTGAACCAGGCGACCGACCTCGACTTCCTCGCCAGCAAGGACGTGGTCGACAAGGACTGGAAGTCGAAGTTCCCGCATGACGCCGCGCCGTACACAACTACCAGCATCTTCATCGTGCGCCAGGGCAATCCCAAGGGCATCAAGGACTGGAGCGATCTCGTGAAGCCCGGCGTCTCGGTCGTCATTCCGAACCCGAAGACGTCCGGAAACGGCCGCTACACGTATCTTGCCGCCTGGGGATATGCGCTCGGTGCCGACAAGAGCGAGGACAAGGCGCGCGAGTTCGTCAGCAAGCTGTTCGCCAACGTGCCGGTGTTCGACGGCGGCGGGCGCGGCGCAACGACGACCTTCACGCAGCGTGACGTGGGTGACGTGCTCGTGACGTTCGAGAACGAGGTCGCGCTGCTCAAGACCGAATTCGGCGACAAGTTCGACGTCATCTATCCGTCCATCAGCATCGAGGCCGCGCCGCCGGTCGCCATCAACAAGGTGATCACCGCCAAGCGCGGCACGGCCGAGCTGGCCAAGGGCTACCTCGATTTCCTCTATACGCCCGCTGCGCAGAAGATCATCGCCAAGCATGGCTTCCGTCCGTGGGACAAGGACGCGCTGGCCGAGGCCAAGCTGCCGGAGATCAAGACGTTCAAGGTTGAGGACAAGATCAGCAGCTGGGCCGATGCGCAGAAGAAGCATTTCGCGGATGGCGGCATCTACGACCAGATCACCACGACCAAGAGCAACTGACACTTCGCTCTCGCGCACGATGGGGGACGCCCGGCTTCTGCACACAGCAGGGCCGGGCTTTTCATTTGCGAATTTGCTTATCACTTCTTCTTGGTTCAGGGGCGCGGCAGCGATTTCTAACATCTTGCGGCAAGCGCGCGGTTCGCTTGTTCGTCAGAGAGGCGGATCACTCCCGTGACATTCAAGATCGACGGCATCGTCAGCGCGCTCAGAAGCTCGCGGAGCGCTTTATCACGCACGGTCGACCCGAACGGACGCGTTCTCGATCTTCCTTCCCCGCGCGAGGTTTCGGAAGCCGTTTCGGGGATCACGTCCTCGCTCTTTCCGCGCCGCTACGGCGGGGCGAAAGGGGGCCTCAACGGAGAACTCGACTATTTCGTCGGATATACGCTCGGCAAGGCGCTCGAAGCATTGCGGGCTCAGGTCGTTCGCGAGCTGCGGTTCACCGCGTCTCTCAACGGCAACGAGCTCGACGACGGCGAAGCTGTGGCGCTTTCCATCGGGCAGGATTTCGCCGATGGGCTGCCGGCGATCCTCGACATTCTCTATAGCGACATCCGCGCCGCCTACGACGGAGACCCTTCCGCCAAAAGCCACGAGGAAGTGCTGCTCAGCTATCCGGGCGTCAAAGCGATCATTCATCACCGCCTTGCGCACGCGCTCTACAAGCTCGGCGTACCGATCATCGCGCGCATCATCGCGGAAAGCTCGCACTCGTCGACCGGCATCGACATTCATCCCGGCGCGGAGATCGGCGGCAGCTTCTTCATCGATCACGGCACAGGCGTCGTAATCGGCGAGACCGCCGTGATCGGCGAGCGCGTGCGTCTGTATCAGGCGGTGACACTCGGCGCGAAACGCTTCTCCGTCGACGAGAACGGCGCGCTGGTGAAAGGGCTGCCGCGTCATCCGATCGTGGAGGATGACGTCGTCGTCTACGCGGGCGCGACCATTCTCGGGCGGGTGACGATCGGGCGTGGCTCGGTGATCGGCGGCAACGTCTGGCTCACGCGGAGCGTGCCGCCAAACAGCAACATCGTGCAGGCGCAAGCACGCAGCGAAACGTTCGACGGCGGCGCCGGAATATAAATCTCTTCTTGACGCAAAATACGCAATGAGCAATCTGACTAGGCGCGTATTATTGGTATAAAATACTCTAATATAACGGAAATCGAGGCTAATATGGCAGACGAAGAACAAACAGCGTTGGGCGATGTTGCGGCAAGGCAATTAGCCAATGCGACCAAAACCGTCCCGCAGATTTCGAGCATCACGCCGCGGTGGCTCGTTCATTTCCTGAACTGGGTACCGGTCGAGGCCGGCATCTATCGCGTGAACCGCGTGAAGGACGAGGACAGTGTCGAGGTCTCCTGCTCGCTTCGTGACGAGCGCGCCCTTCCCAACACGTTCGTCGACTACATCGAGAACCCGCGCGAATACATGCTCTCGGCGGTGAACACCGTGCTCGACATTCACACGCGCGTCTCGGACCTCTATTCCGTGCCGCACAACCAGATCAAGGAGCAGCTCCGCCTCACCATCGAGATCGTGAAGGAGCGGCAGGAAAGCGAGCTGATCAACAACAAGGAATACGGCCTCCTAGCCAACGCCGCGGCGGCGCAGAAGATCAAGACGCGCACCGGCGCGCCGACACCCGACGATCTCGACGAACTGATCTCGCGCGTGTGGAAGGAGCCGGCGTTCTTCCTCGCTCATCCGCTCGCCATCGCCGCATTCGGCCGCGAGTGCACGCGCCGCGGCGTTCCGCCGCCGACGATCACGCTGTTCGGCTCGCCCTTCCTAACCTGGCGCGGCATTCCGCTGATCCCCTCCGACAAGCTCGAGGTGAAGGGCGGCAAGACCAACATCCTGCTGATCCGCACCGGAGAATCGAAGCAGGGCGTCGTCGGCCTCTATCAGCCGGGCCTCCCCGGAGAACAGAGCAAGGGCCTCTCCGTGCGCTTCATGGGCATCAACCACAAGGCCATCGCCTCCTATCTCGTCTCGCTCTATTGCTCGCTCGCCGTTCTGACGGACGATGCGCTCGGCGTGCTCGAGGGCGTCGAGGTGGGCAAGTACCATGAGTACAAGTGACTACCCCAATCCGGGCCAGAGTCCGGGCCTGGATCCGGTCCGTCTCAATCCGTCGCTCGGCGGCGTGGGACTAAGTCCACAAGGACTCGCTCCGGCCCTGGGGCCGGGACTGCCTGACGAGGCGCTCCTGACGCGCCTCGCCAACGAGCTGTTCTCGGCCGTCCCGGGCTCGCCTCCGGGCTTCGGCGGCGTGCCGGTACCCAGCGCTCCGGTCACCGCGCCGCCCCAGGTGCTGGTGCCGGATGTGCCGCTCGCCGCGCCGCCGTCGCAAGGCTCGCTGCCGAACGCCGCCTTGGGACCGCTCTCGATTCCGCTTCCCTATGAAGCGGAGCTCGATGCGCTGCTCGGCGGTCTGTTCCGCGGCGGTTCCTCCGCCTCAGCGGCTCACGATATGGAGCTCCGGCCGGACATTCCGCTCTCCACTCCGCCTTCGGCGGGCACGGTGGGGCGTTCGTCTCCGGTTCCGCTCCCCTACGACGCCGAGCTCAAGGCTCTGCTCGGGGGGCTCGGCGGCGAGACGCGTGTCGCGGATCCGACCAACGGGGCGGGCTCGTCCTTCTATTTCCTGAAGGACATCGGCTCCGTTCCGGGCGGCATCGGGGTGCCGGGCCAGACGGGGCCTGGTCTCCACTCGGAATTCGCATCCGCGCATCCCCCCTTCGACGTGAATGCGATCCGGCGCGACTTCCCCATCCTCAGCGAGCACGTGAACGGACGCCCGCTGGTGTGGCTCGACAATGCGGCCACCACGCAGAAACCGCAGGCGGTGATCGATCGCCTGTCGCACTTCTACAGCCACGAGAACTCGAACATCCACCGGGCAGCTCACGAGCTGGCCGCGCGATCGACCGACGCCTACGAGGGAGCGCGCCAGAAAGTGGCCCGCTTCATCAACGCGCCCTCGACCGAGGAGATCGTGTTCACCCGCGGCACCACCGAGTCCATCAATTTGGTGGCTGCCACGTTCGGCTTGCAGCACGTGGGTGAGGGAGACGAGATCGTCATCACGCATCTCGAGCACCACGCCAACATCGTGCCCTGGCAGCAGCTCGCGCTTGCCAAGGGGGCGAAGCTTCGCGTCGCTCCCGTGGACGACCGCGGCGTCGTGCTGCTCGAGGAATACGGCAAGCTGCTCAACGGACGCACCAAGCTCGTCTCGTTCACGCAGGTCTCGAACGCTCTCGGCACCGTCACCCCCGCCCAGCAGATGGTGGAGATGGCGAAGCGGGTGGGCGCGCGGGTTCTGGTGGACGGCGCGCAGTCGGTCTCGCACATGAAGGTGGACGTCCAGTCACTTGGCGCGGACTTCTTCGTGTTCTCCGGGCACAAGCTGTTCGCTCCGACCGGCATCGGCGTGCTGTGGGGAAAGAAGGACCTGCTCGACAGCCTTCCGCCTTACCAGACCGGCGGCAATATGATCCAGGATGTCACCTTGGAGCGGAGCATCTTCCATGCTGCTCCCAATCGCTTCGAGGCGGGCACCGGGAACATTGCGGATGCCGTCGGCCTGGGCGCCGCGATCGACTACGTGGAACGCATCGGGCTCGAGAACATCTCGCGCTACGAGCACGGGCTGATCGTCTACGCCACCAAGCTCCTGAGCGAGATCCCGGGCCTCACCATCATCGGTACGGCCCCGGAGAAAGCCGGCGTCATCTCGCTGGTGCTCAAGGGCGTGAAGAGCGAGGAGGTGGGCGCGCGTCTCAACAAGTACGGGATCGCGGTACGCTCGGGCCATCACTGCGCGCAGCCGATCCTCCGCCGGTTCGGACACGAGGCGACGGTGCGGCCGTCGTTCGCGTTCTACAACACCTGCGGCGAGATCGATCTGCTCGCTTCGGCGCTGCGCGACATCCAGCGTCAGGCCGGACATTCGCATCTCTGACGGCGCGATTGCAGACGAACCGATGCGGCGGCTTCACGGACGTGAGGCCGCCGCATCGTCTTGGCCGGTCTCATCGTTCTCGCTGCTGCTCCCCTCGCGCAACGCCTCTCCATGTCGCAAGGGTTTCCCTTCCGGCGTCTCGTTCGCGAGGGCCAGCAGGATGTCGGCGTGACACGGATCGCCTGGCTTGCACCAGCAGGCGAGGTTCTTTCCCCTCAGCTCATGAAGATGCTCGCGCAGAAGCGTCATGCCCTTGAGCGTGGTGGTCAGCCACTGCGCATAGGCCTCGGCCGCCCAGGCCTTGCCGAGATAGAGCTGATGACCGAAGGGAAATGGATTTCCCCATTTGCTGCCACGGCCCACATAGATCGTATCGGGCGGCAGGCGCCAGCCCTTGAACATCTTGCGCTGGATGCGTCGCGGATTTGCCATCGCTGTCTCCGACCCGGGCGTCGTGCATCGGACTGATTAGACCGAACGCACGCTCCCGGCGGTAGCCGGAAGCCCGGGCTTCGACAGATATTTTTCCGTGTTTATTTTCGCGCCTGCAACAGGGCGCAAACGGAAATCGCAGCAACCATTGCGGAGACAAAGGCAATGGTGCCGGGCGCCGCGAGCGGGAGCGACACCAGCGCCGGGCCAGGGCAGAAGCCGGCGAGGCCCCAGCCGATCCCGAACACGGCCGCGCCGATCACGAGCCTGCGGTCGATGGGAGCATCAGCGGGCGGGACGCGGAACTGTGATCCCGAAAGAGGCGCCGCGCGCCGCCGGACAAGCCAGAACCCCGGCGCCGCGACGCCGATGGCGCCCGCCATGACGAACGCCAGACTCGGGTCCCACGTGCCGGCGATATCGAGAAAGTTCTGCACCTTCGCCGGATCGACCATGCCGGAAAGGATCAAGCCCAATCCGAACAGAAGGCCGGAGAGAAGCGCACCGATCACGCCCATGGCCAGCCTCCGATCACATGGCGCACCGCATAGACGGTTGCAGCGGCCGTCGCCATGAACACAGCCGTTGCCACGATGGAGCGGCGCGAAAGACGGGCGAGCCCACAGACGCCGTGGCCGCTCGTGCAGCCACGGGCGGCGAAGACGCCCGCGCCGACGAGCAGTCCCGCTACGACGGCCAGGCTCAAGCTCGGCGTTACGGTCTGATGCACCGGCCCCCCGGTCGCGAGCGTCCAGACGAATTGGCTAGCGAAGAGAGCGGCAATGAACGCGGCCGCCTCCAGCGGCGCGCTCGCGGCATAGGGCGGAAGCAAGCGGCGCACGATGCCGCTGATGCCAGCCAGGCGGCCGGTGGTGAGGAGAAGCAGCACCGCGGAAGTCCCAATCAGGGCTCCACCGGCCAAGGATTCCAGAGGCGTGAATGGCGTCACGGTCATCGGCAAGGATCTCCAGCGCGAAGCGAGGTCATAGGCGAGCCCGCGCAGCGTGTCGAGAGGTCCGCTCTTCTACTTGAGCGGGGCCTCTTCCCCGCCGAACCTGTACTTCACGCCGAAGGTAGCCTCGAACTGGTACATGCTGATGTCGATGGTGTGCGCCGGATTGCCGAAGCCAACAAGCTCGGCCCCGCTCACCGTCTCCTCCGGCGCATAGAGGCCCGCAAGCTCGACCGACCAGGCGCTGTCGATCTTGTATTCGAAGCCAGCCGTGATGTGATGCTGCACCACGGCGGGGGCCAGAATGTTGAACTGCACGTCCCGCGAGGAGATCGGGTTCGTCGCATACGCATATCCGGCGCGGAGCGTGAGGGCCGGCGACGAGCGCCATTCGACACCGAATTTCACCACGTCCACATCGTCCCAGCCGAAGCCTCGGCCCTCATCCGTTCCGAGCAGGGCGGGGTTGGTGGACGGGTTGGCGACCGATGCGACCGAGCCGAACCAGATATGGCGATAGTCGGCGAGCAGGGTGAGGTTCGGCGTCAAATCGACCGCGATGCCGGCCTGGATGCTGGCCGGGATGTCGAAGCTGCCCTGCTCCGCGAACAGGCCGCGATACTTGTTGAACTCCTGCGTCCAGATCGGGGAGTTGCCAGCCACGCCGAACCGGATACCGGGCGCGACCGCCCATTCGAGGCCAGCGCGAACGCCGCCACCCCAGGACACATCGTAGCCTCTGTTGCTCACGGCACCGGGATCGCTGGACGCTCCTGCAAATGCATCCAGCCCTTTGAGCTTGATCTGCTGGCGCGCGATGATCGGCGCGACACCGATCGAAACACCGGGTGCGATCGTCTTGGCGAGCGCGACAGAGAACAGGGCCTGCTGGAGATCGACGCCGAGGCTGCCGAAGCCGAAGATGCCGGGACCGGGCGAGAACGCGCCACCCGCGACGGAGGGATAGTCCGTGTTCATGCCGCCGCTGCCGTAGACAGAGAACCCGATCACATCGAAGTATGGGTTACCGTCGAGGCGATAGCTGGCGGCGAGATTGGGAATGGCGAACCAGTTGCTGTCGCTCTCGACGACGCCGCTCGGCGTGAAGCCGGGTGCGCTGCCGCCCTCGAACTCGCGGCGCGGGCTGAACGCAGACACGGCCGCCGTGAACTCGTTTCCGGAATGCACGAGGCCCGCCGGGTTGAGCGAGATCGACGTCGAGTCCCGGCCATCGGCCACACCTGCGCCCCCCAGCGCCTTGTGACGCGCGCCGTAGCCGTGCTGGAAGTAGCCTTCCGTGGCGTTGGCTGCCGACGATAGCGCCGTCCCCAGTACCATGACGACGAGCGCCGACTTCATCGGCGACGACGAACTCACAGACATTCGATCCCCCTCAGAACAAAACCCCTAGGGGGAACCTAGAGAGGCAGAGAAGCGTGGCGAACGAAGAAAAAACGCAAAGCAATTTCGCGTTTCGCGATCGCGCCGCGCACCTGAAGCTTGGCGATTTGTATAGTCTGAAACGCGCTTATCCGAGGTATCGTGTGCGGCTGGGGGACTACCCAATCGAGGAGCTCGGTCATGACCGATCACTCAATCTCCACCCCACCCGCAAAGCCAGACGAGTTGCCCGGCGGCGAGCTTCCCCGCGCGGTCTACAGATCCGTCGCCGCGGCCTTCGCCTGGATGATCCTGACGGCGTGGATCGCGTTCGGAATCGGCCGCGAGGCCGATTTCGCGCTCGCGGCTGCGTCTGTGCTTATCTTCATCTTCCTCGCTCTGCCGCTGCTCATTTACATCACGGCAAGCCATCACACGGCGGCCAAGCAGGAGACGCTCAACCACTTCCTGCATTCGGAAGTCGACACCGCGACGGGACCGCTTCCGGGCAAGGACGTGTGGATCGAGATCGCGGTCATTCCCGTGGCGCTCGCGCTAGCGGCCACGCTGCTCGGGATCGTGTACGCCTTCAGCTGACGCAGGCGGGCTCAATACGGGTGCGCCTGAGGCAGCTATGAGCACCTTCTTCTGGTCTCGCGTCAGCCTCTTGATCCGCGCTTCCTCTTTTTGCGCGGCGGAGCGCGTCTCGAAGCTCGCTTCGTAGACGAGCGTAACGGGGCGGCGGGGTGCAGTGTAGCGCGCGCCGCGAGCCCTCGCTCCATTGTGCTCCTGAAGGCGGCGCTGAACGTCGGTGGCGATGCCCGTGTAGTACGTGCCGTCGGCGCATTCGACGATGTAGAGCACGTAGCTCATCTCCGCCGTTTATCCCTTCGCGCCTCCGGAGGGCGCGGCGCGATGCTTCCTCTTGTGGGCGTATTTCGACACGGGCCGGGAGGCACCGCGGCCTGCGTGATGCGACGCGTTTCCTCGCTCACCCTCGGCGCGAGGTCCGCCCTTGCCCTGATAGCCGCCGCCGCCGTCCCGTTTGAAACCCTTGCGATGCCCGTCCTTATCGTCGCGCCAGGGCTTCTTCGGGCGCTCATGACGCGGTCCCTCGTGACGTCCCCCCTCGTGACGAGGTCCGTCATGACGCGGGCCCTGGAACGGACGCGGCGCACGCGTCTCCGGCGCATCATTGGCCGGAGCGGACGCGTCAGCCTTGCGGTCCAGCGTGTCGATCCGATCGGTCACGGCGGCATAGTCGCTCGCGCCATGGGCGCCGACGCGGGAGATGCGGCCCTCGTTCTTCGGCATCATGCGGGCGGCGTCCGCGAACTTGTCGGCGAACTCGGCTGCGATCTCGAAGCGTGTATCGCGGTCGAAAATCTTGATGGCGCCGATCTCGGATTTGGTGACGCCGCCTGCCTTGCAGAGGAGCGGGAGCAGCCAGCGCGGATCGGCATTGCGCTCGCGCCCGATGTTGACGCGGAACCACACCATCTCGCGGCCGTCGCGATGACGCTCGCGCGGCGGGCGGCGCTCGCGGGCGGCTGCGTCTCCGCCGGAAGCTTCGCCTCCCTGCTCGCGGTCGGGCCGGCGCTCGAAGCGCTCGCCCCGGCGGTCCTCGCCTTTCCAACGACCGCCGGCGGGACGAACCCGGTCCTGCCGACGCGGCGGGGGCCCCGTGTCCTCCGCGAGATCCTCGGGCGCGGGCAGACGTGCCCGGTGCATCCGCACGAGGGCAAGCGCGATCTCCTCGGCAGAGCGCGCGCCGGTCAGCGAGCCCACGAGCGCAAGATCCTCGTCCGTCGCCGCATCGGTGAAGATGGGGTCGCTCAGGAAGCGTTCCTGATCGCGGGCGCGGATCTCCTCGGCCGTCGGCGCGGGGGCCCACGTCACCTTGAGGCGCGCGGCGGCAAGAAGCGCTTCCGCCTTGCGCCGGCGGTTAAACGGCACGACGAGCACGCAAAGCCCCTTCTTGCCGGCGCGGCCCGTGCGGCCTGACCGGTGCAGCAGCGTCTCATGGTCGTGCGGCAGCTCGGCATGGATCACGAGCGCGAGGTCAGGCAGGTCGAGGCCACGCGCCGCGACGTCCGTCGCGACGAGCACGCGGGCGCGGCCGTCACGCAGGGCGACGAGCGCCTGCGAGCGCTCGTTCTGCGTCAGCTCGCCCGAGAGGGCGACCGCCGAGAAGCCCCGCTCCACCAGGCGCGCATGCAGCCGCTTCACACCCTCGCGGGTGGCGCAGAACACGATCGCGGCGCGCGCTTCATGAAGGCGCAGCACATTGACCACCGCGTTCTCGATGTCGAACGGGGCAACGCGAATGGCGCGGTATTCGATGTCGGCGTGCTGCTCGTTGCGGCGGAGCGTCTCGATGCGAAGAGCGTCGCGCTGATAGCGGCTTGCGAGAGCTTCGATCTCGCGCGGCATGGTGGCGGAGAAGAGCAGCGTCTGACGTGTTTCAGGCGTCGCGTCGAGAATGAATTCGAGATCCTCGCGGAAGCCGAGGTCCAGCATCTCGTCGGCTTCATCGAGCACGATGGTCTTGAGCTTGGAGAGATCGAGCCGGCGGCGCTCGAGATGATCGCGAAGGCGCCCCGGCGTGCCGACGACGATGTGGGCGCCGAAGCCGAGCTGGCGTGCCTCTGCGCGGGCATCCATGCCGCCGACGCAGGTGACGACGCGTGCACCCGTCTCCGCATAGAGCCAGGCCAGCTCGCGCTGAACCTGCATGGCAAGCTCGCGGGTGGGCGCGATGATCAGCGCCAGCGGCTCAGCCGCGGGCTCGAAGCGCTCGTTCTCGCCGAGCATGGTGGCAGCCATGGCCAAGCCGAAGGCTACCGTCTTGCCGGATCCGGTCTGGGCGGAGACCAGCATGTCGCGGCCCGAGGCCTCCGCTTCGAGCACGGCGCTCTGCACGGCGGTGGGCACGGAGTAATTTCGCGAGGCCAGCGCACGTGCGAGCGCCGGATGAGACGTGGGGAAAGTCATGTTCGGGCTGCCTCTCACGCGATGGCGACAGCTCCGGCCCCGCACGCGAGGCTCGGCACCAGGCCAAGTGTCTGTGGTTTTCCGGTTGTCTAGACGATTTCCCTCAGATCCGCCAGCGGGAGGCTCGGCATTATCGGAGGCGCATTGTCGCCCGGAGGCGCCCAGGATTGCACCGCCAACAGGGCGTTGGGTGCGAACGCCCGAGGGCGATGAAGGGCCGGTCTCAGGGTCACGCAGCGATGGGTAACCGATTGATTTTACTTAGCTCGTCTCCTCAGCGCCCATCTTGGGTTCGCTCCGCGAACTCGCAAAGAAAAGTGGATGGCGCCGGAATGCGCCATCCACGCACATGTACTCAGGATCGACGGCGAGGCAGGAGGCCCGCTGCGCCCGGGCCTCACCAGCGGTATTGAACGCCGCCATAGACGGCGCGCCCCGTGCCGGGATTGAAGAGCTCCATGCTCGGGTCGGCATTGCCTGTCGTGATGGTGGTTGCGATGTAGCGCTCGTCGAGCAGGTTGCGCCCTTCGACATAGCCCGACCAGCCCTTGCTCTGGTCGTAGCCGAGCCTGAAGCCGAGAAGCGCGTAGGGGTCGACCTTCAGAGTGTTGGCATTGTCCGCGTAAAAGGCATCCGCCATCCACTCGACATTCGGGCCGGCATAGAACCCGCTCGGATGATTGTAGAGCAACTCGGCACGAAAATTGTGCGGTGCGACTCCCGGCAGCTGGTTGTTGCCCCACAGGACATCGTTGTCGAAGAAGAAGTCGTTGTATGTGTAGACGACGTTGAGCCAGATGCGATCCTCGATGTCGAAAGTCGACTTGAGGAAAGCCAGTCCGAAGCCTGCTTCGACGCCTTGATGCACCGTCTTGTCCGCATTCTGGATTACGCACGGCGCGGTGAAGAAGGGAGAGAACACCACCGTCAGGCACTGCAGCTCGTCGTCGATCTCGGCGCGGTAGAGCGAGACATCCCACCTGAAATCGGGCCTGCTCCCGCGCGTTCCGATCTCATAGGTCGTGGCCGTCTGCGCCTTGATGTTGAAAGCGTTCGCGTCAAAGGTCGGAACCTCCGCGCTGCGCGAAATATTGGCGAAAACCTGCCAGCCGGGATCGACATCCCACAGGATGCCAACCTTGGGACTCCAGAGATCGTAATCGTTCGAGCCCGAATTTGCTCCAATCCGGTCACGCTGCTCGCGAACGACATGCATGAACTGGGTGCCGGCGATGAGGGCCACGTTCGGCGTCACGCTGAAGCTGTTCTCGACGTAGGCCGAGTAATTTTCCGACTCCCAGTCGAGAGAGGTGGTCAGCGCGCCTTTTTTGCCTGCGTTGTTGACGAACTGCTTGTAGTCGAAGGTGCCATTCAGAACATTCGCGCCGACGATCAAGCGATTGCGGAAGCCTCCGATCATGCGGTCGTCGGTGGCGCGGACGAAACCGCCGTAGTCCGACACGTCGTAGTCGAGGTACTCATAGATCGGATGGTCGACGTAGCGCTGGTGCGTGAACGCGCCGAACTCCACCGTCGTTCCGTCGATGCGCAGCGTGGTCTTGTTGGCCACGCGCACGGAATCGATGTTCCGCTGCTGGTCCAGGAATACCCAATAAGGGTTCGCCTCCTTCGGTGATTTCAATGCCTGTGCCTTGGTCACCTCTCCGGGCAGTTCGCCGTTCCAGGTATTGGCGTTGACGTAGAAGCGCGTTTCCGCGTTCGCCGACAGGCGATAGCCGAGGTTGGCGTTGAGGCGCGCCATCTCCTGTTCGCTGTGCTCGCGATAGCCGTCTTCGCGATTTGCGGAAAGGTTGATGAAATAGTCGACCGGGCCCGACACGCCACCCGAGTTCACCGTGGTCTTGACGAACCCGAAACTGCCGACGTCAATGCGAGCGCCGAAAAGGTCGGCGTCGTAGCCCGTCGGCGTCACGAAGTTGATCGCGCCGCCGAGGGAGTTCGAGCCGAACCGCAAGGCGTTCGCGCCCTTATATACCTCGACATAACGATAGGCCGAGGGATCGACTTCGAAGAGATCGAACAGCCCGTCCGACGTGTTGATCGGAATGCCGTCCATAAACGCGTTGATGCCGCGGTTGCCGTAGTTGCGGGTGAGGCCCGACCCTCGGATCGAGACGCGCGCATCCGGTCCCCACTTCGACTGGATGATCACGCCTGGCACCCACCCGAGCGCATCCTTGATGGTGTTCGCGGGCGTGTTCCTGAACTCAGTGTCGGGCACGACCTCGACGCCGCCCGGCGCCCGGTTGATGTCTGCCGTTGCTTCAGCCGTAGTCGGCACGCCGAGGCTACCGGAGCGAGTGCCCGGCGCAGGCGCGGCAACCGGTGCAGGCTCAGCGGCCGGGAGCGGAGCGGCCGCGCTCTGAGGAGCAGGGGTTGCTTTAGCAGTCTTCTTAGCTTTGGCGGCCTTGGAAACGGTGGTCTCGACCTTCACCGCCGGCAACTCGGTGGTTCCCTTGGAGGGCTCCTGTGCAACGACTGGAGACGTGACGAGTAGAGCCGATACACCGGCCAACACCACTCGGAAGTGGGGCAGCCGGGGCGAAGCCGAAATACGGAACAGCGGCATGATGGGACATCCAAGCTGATTAAATGGGAGCGACGCGTCATCGGAGACTAATGGATTGGGCGGCGATCCGGGATCCCGGATCGCCGTCCATTCTCCGTGTCAGAATTTCAGGGTCAGCCCCGCGTTGAACGAGCGTCCCTCACCGGGAACGTTGTCGCGGGGCGAGGCGAAGTAGTAGTGCCCCGCGAGCGGATCCTCGAAGTAGGTGTCGAATACGTTCTTGATGCCGAGATCGACGCGCACGTTCTGCCACTCGTAGCTCGTGGCGAGATTGAGCAGAGCGTAACCGCCCGTCTCCATCTCATTGCGCACGGTGTCGACGTTATGCTTGCCGGCGACCGCATAGATCTCGACCGAGTTCGTCCATCCGCCCAGCGTATGCGTGAGCGCGAGCCTGCCGTTCCATGGCATCATGTGATAGAGGCTGATGCCCGTATCGGCATTTTCGCCGTGCACGTATCCGGCAACGCCGGTCAGCGCGAAGCGTCCGAACTGGCTCGAGTCGGCGAGCAGCAGGCTTCCCGACAGGTTGATGCCATAGAGCTCGGCGTCGTGATTGGCGAACTGAAGATAGACGACGTCCGGCATCATCATGCTGTCGCCGATCTTTCGAACGCCGATGTAGTCCTCGACGTAGGTGTAGTAAGGAGTGGCCTTGAACTCCCAATCCTTGCGCGCACCGCTGCTCCAACCCGTGGTGAAGCTCACGGTATGGGCGACCTCGGGATCGAGATCCGGATCGCCGACGTATCCGTTGAGGTCGCCGAACCATCCGATCATGCTCATGGCCATCTCTCCGCGGCCCCAAGCGTAGCGCTCATAGAGATTCGGGGATCGCGTCTTTCGCGCGTAGCCAATCTCATAGCTCTCGGAAGCCGACGGCGCGTAGCGCGCCAGTGCAGTGACATCGAAGTTCGTATCCGTGCGAGACCTGTCCCGAGCGTTGAAGTCCAGCGCCGCCTGCGCATCGGGATTGTTCATGCAGCCCATCATGCCCATGGGAATGCAGGGGTTAGCCGTGTTGTAGGGCGCTACGTCACCGGTATCCATCCAGACCATGTCGTTGCGCACGCCGAGCAGCGTCGACCAGGCGTTCGTCCACTTCCGCTCCCACTCGACGAAGGTACCGAGCCGTTGGCGCGTGCCGTCGTTGATATTCAAGTAGGTGTCCGGCGCCATCATCATGGTGCCAGCCACGGGCGGCCACCAGTCGTCGAGCCGCTGGTGATGGAACTCGTTGCCGATGCGGAGGAGATCGCGCCCGGACAATGGGATCTCGGCTTTGACCGAGTACCCTGCGTCCTGGCCTTCGGTGAGCATCGGCATCTCACCCGGCTGCTTATCCGCGAGGAAGTTCATCTCGTGCTTGGTGTTCTGGTAGAAGGCCCGCGCATCGAGCTTGCCCCAGCCGAAATTCGCGACATACCGCGTGTTCAGGAACCAGGCCTTGTTCTCGACCATGTCCATGTACTGGTTCACGTAGCCCTGATACGGGATGTATTGGATGCCGCCCTGGACGACGAACAGGTCGCCGCCGTTGCGAACCGCAAGCTGCACCGAGTGGTTCTGAGCCTCGTACTCGGACGAGAGCACCTCGACCCCGTGGCCGTCCTCGTAGTTGTCGGAGCGAACCCACGCGCCCGCGTAGTTTACGCTGACGTTGTTGCTCGCGGCATGTGCCGTCGCCGAGGTGCCGACGCCGTTGCCGTTGCTGCGATAGAAGGCGGAGATGCTGCCGGCGGTGTGCACACCTTCACCGACGCCTGCGAAATGCGGCGGCAGCGATTCCACGATCACGGTGCCGCCCAGACTGTCGCCCCCCTTCGAGACCGGCGTGACGCCCGAGAGCACCTCGATGTAGGCGATCTGCGCGGGATCGGCGTAAGAGAGCGGCGGGTTCATATGGTTGGCGCAGGCCGACGAGACGACCATGCCGTTCAGAAGCACTTTGACGCGATCGTCGTTGAGGCCGTTGATGACGGGCAGCCCGGACACGCCGCCAGCCTTGAAGATGCTGACGCCCGGGGCCTCGCGCAGAAGCTCGGCTGTGTCGCTCGTCTGGGGGATCTTCGACTGGATTTCCTGCCGCCCGATTTGCGTCGTGGTGCTCGGCACGGCAAGCCCTGTCGCGCCTACGCCCACGATCGGGGGAAGGCTTGCGTCGCCGCCGTCCACAACATCGGCTTCGGATTGGCCCTGTTCGGCTCCCTGAGACACGCTCGACGGCTGGCCAGGCTTCTTTGCCTTCTTGGCTTTGCCGGCAGCCGACTGCTGGACGGTGACCTCGGGGAGGGTTTGTTGCGCGTGAGAGGGCGAGCCCATCGCGCAGAGCGCGAGAACCGAAACGGCTCCGAGGGCAGCCGCGCGAATGGAGACAGGATTGGGCCGGGCCGAGACGAGCGGCCGGAGCAAAGCGTACATGGCGAAGATCCACATTGAGTCTGAAACGAGCGACGGGCGTACGCTTCCGTTCGGGAAGGCGATGCACGGCCATCGATGGCGCAGTAGAATCAGATCAGTGCGGAGAGGGGCGGACCTCGGGCGGAGACTGCCCCAGGCTTGGGAGTCTCGGCAAACAGCGCCACCGCCAGCGTGTAGGTAACGGCGGCGTACTCGACTTGGCAAACGACAGGTTTGGACTCTGCGGCGGCCACAGCGGCAGCACCAGAAGCGGCATACGGGCAAAGTGCGGTATCGGCGTGTTGCGGCTTTGGCGAAACCGGCTTGTTTTCATCATCGACGGCCAAAAGCCGCGCGCCGGAGCCCGCGCAAATGACGATTTCGAGCCCCAAGCCCTCCGCAGCACTGGCCGACTGCAGCATATATCCGGCCGGGAGCAGGCTACGCAGAGCCAGCACGGCAAGCAGGACAATGGTGATGGCAGCGCGTCTGTGCACGGATTTACTTCCCCCACCCCACAACGCTAGCAGGGGGATGCAGGTTCGCAATACGTAATGGCTACTCGAAGAGCGAGGTGTGACGAAGCCGCCACATCGCTTGATCCAAGTCACTCTTGGAGAGGCTCCGCTCTTGAACGCAGAGCGGTCTCCGTTTCGACGGACCAGCTGCTGACGATCGAACTCCACCGGCACGGTGAGGCTCATTGTTGTTTTTATTGGTGCGGACGGTGGGACTCGAACCCACACGACGTTGCCGTCTCAGGATTTTAAGGCGATCCAGGTCACTCCGCAGCATTACGCAGCATTACGTAACTTATTGATTTTACTGAGGCCTATTACTCAGTATACATCTTGATTTCGCCCTGTTTCGCTCCAAAGTGGTCGCTAATTGGTCGCTAATTTTGATCGATGGAGACCGCTTGTGACTGCCGCTGTTCTTCTTTCGAAGCGCTTGGTCGACGCTCTTCAACCGGGCGAAACCCTTTTCGATACGACCGTAAAGGGCTTCGCCGTTCGGCGCCAGCTGCGGCACCCGGTCTACATGTTGAAGGCACGCATCAACGGTCGTCAGAGATGGATCACCATTGGTCGGCATGGCGCACCGTGGACGGTTGAGACGGCTCGCAAAGAAGCACAGCGCTTGTGGGGGCAGATTCACTCCGGTGTGAATATCGTTGCGGTGCGCGAGGCGAAACGCAATCAGCCGACGATTGAAGAACTGTGCGAGCGCTTTCTCGAGGAGCACTCGCGCCAGCACAACAAGCCGGCAACCGTGCTTGGCTACGAGCGCAATAACCGCAACCACATCATTCCTCTTCTCGGCGGCCGTACAGTTGCAGAGATCACGCGCACCGACATCGAAGAATTCAAACGCAAGATCCGCGACGGCATTACATCGAAACGCACGAAGCGTCGGCGCGAAGGCGGCACAGGTGGACTCGATGTCAGAGGTGGCCCAGGCGCTGCCAACAGAACGCTTGGCCAGCTGTCGAAGATGTTCAATCTCGCCGAGGTGTGGGGATGGAGGCCTGAGAACAGCAATCCCGTGCGAAAGGTCATTCGCTACAAGGAGAAGAATCTTGAGCGCTTTCTTTCCACCGAAGAGCTCTTGCGTGTCGGGCAGGTCCTGGTCGACTTCGAGACCAGCGGTGCGATCATGCCATCCGCAATGGCCTGCATCCGCTTGCTCATCTTTACGGGCGCTCGGCTAGGAGAAATGTTGACGCTGCAGTGGTCGTACGTCGATTTCGAGCGGCGCCTCCTTCTCTTGCCCGATAGCAAGACGGGCCAGAAGCCGATCGTACTCAATCAGCAGGCGATTGAGGTTCTGAACTCCATCCCTCGAATCGCCAATTGCCCGTGGGTCATCATTGGGCATCTGGAGGGAGAGCATCTCAAGGCATTGCAGCCTGCGTGGGACAAGGTCCGCCGAGCCGCCGGTATCCCCGATGTGCGGATCCACGACCTGCGCCACTCATTTGCAAGTTTCGCTGTTATGAGCGGCGGCACACTTCCCGTGATCGGAAAACTACTGGGCCATAACACCCCGATCACGACGGCGAGGTACGCTCATCTATCTAATGACCCAGTGAGCCATCTCGCCGAAATCACCGGAACGGCCCTGGCTAAGGCAATGGCATCCGGAAAGTTGCCGGGTGAGACGGACGTGGAACAGCAGAAAGCTGCAGATACTTTCGAGACCCTCAAGGGCAAGCTTGCGGAGCTGTTGGCAGACATGGACAAACTCTCGAAGTCGCCGTAGACGCGCAATCAGGAAACCACAGCGGTCCTTGCGAAGACCGCTGCACCGAGAAAGCGGTCATGCTCCCGTCAGCGTGTCATCTAGCGACCTGCGCGCCGTTCACGTCCGCTTCTCGTGCACTAGCGACGATGGTGCACTGAAAAACTCAACAACCGATCAGCTCTTGCGACGTGGAATGTACCCATACACGAATGCGAGAATGCGCGGTGCTTTGCTACGGTCTCTAAGGACCTTCCCGTGTACGCAAGCGAGGCTGAGCTATCGTTTGATCAGTCGTGAGGTGCTCTTGGCCTGCAATGACTTTCAGGGGCTGAGCACCTGCAGCAACAGAGCGCTCAATAGCGAGTTCTCCGCCGACGCAGCCGAGCATGTCCTGTAGCTTGTCGAAGTCACCGCACCACTGCAGCTCGATATCGCGATCGCGCGAACTGTCGCGAGGAGCTCCAGGCGACCCGAATGCCACGACACGCATCTGGAGCCGCTGGGCTTCAGGCGGACCGCTGACCTCGAGACCGAAGCCAGGCGTCGTGGCGTGCTGCATCACGACCGCTTCTCCCTTCGCAAAGGCCGTGGCCATCCCTTCGCGAACTTCATACCCGAGGCTCGACAATCCTTGAAGGATCGTCTGGCGGCGCGCCTCTGCAGCGATGCGGTTGATCTCTGCCTTCACCTGGGCAGCCGCCGCTGCGAGCAGGCTATCGACTCCGCTGGTGTCGGATGCCGCGAGAGCCGCTTCGATATCCGAGGCTAGGGCTCGAGCAGGTGCCGACGAGAAGCGTTGGATCTCGGCCAGCTGCGCGCGCAGCTTTGCGTGCAAGTCGCGCCGTTCCCGTGCCTTGCGCGTCGCCTCGGCCAAATCCGCAATGAGGCTGTCGACGAGCAGACTCGCGCGCGCCGCAGCGGATTCGGCGTTGATTTGAGCCAAGCGCTGTACGAACGCTGCACCCGCGTCTTCATCGATGAGCTGTAGCTCGACAATCAGGCCATCGACGCGGACCAGTCGGTCATCAGGCTCATTGTCAATAATGGTGGTGCGCCATTCGGCAAGGCTCCTTGGGCGTTCGCCTGCGCCGAGCCGGATCGCAATGTCACGTGTCTGCCCAGGGACGGCGTTTGCAGGGCCGTTGCCGCTAAGCAGGGCAAAGGCCTTGGCGAACGCACCTTCCTCGTCCTGATCGCCTGTCGTACCGGATACGATCGCCTCGAGTGAAGTCGAGAGCTCGCTCGGCACTGGCTTGCCACTGGCTCTGAGCTCAGCCAGCACCGTCCGGGCCGCGCCGGCGCGGCGGCGGTGCCGCGTGCGTTCGGCAGCAGCACGCTCAACCGCGCGCGCAAGCCGAGACTGCGTGTCCGCATCGAGAAATGCGATCTCCTCTGGTACCGCCTTCTGAAGCTCGACGAAGGCATCCTCAGCCAGAAGCGCGCGCAACTGGTCACGACGTTGGTGCACTTCAGCGATTTCGGCCTCGGTGATCGTGCTGTTGCGCTGCCCCGATCGCGTCCAGTGGGCAATGGCCGCGTCAAGACGGGCGAGATGCTGCTCGCAGATGGCGATGATTTCTTCGCGCGTCACGATCCGCACGACCTTGGGACCACTCATGCTGTTCTCCCTGAGGGGGCTGAGAGCGCGGCCTCGATGGCCAGACGGAGGCGCTCTTGCTCCTAGGTCCGCCGCTCATACCAGTCGGCGCATGAAACCCGATGCAGCTGCCGCACCGTGCCAGCGAGAATCTTCGGCCGCCACAACTCGCGGGCTCGGGCGCGCGCCAGAATGGCATCGCGCGGCGCGTCACACTCGACGCCGACGCCAAACAGGCCGGTGCGCGGGTCGACAATGGCGAGGTCGACAGCGAAGGCATCCCTCTCCCCGCCCAGCGTGGCCTCATACCCCAACCCACTGACGAAACGTTCGACGGATCGCACGAACCCATCGGTCACATCATGTCTGCGTCGTTCACCCCGCGAGCCTTCCGTCACCATGCGCCGGCACAAGGCGCGTCCAGCGTCGAGATCCTGCGCCGTAATGGACCGTCCGAACTCCAGATACCCTTGCAGGTAGTCGCGCTCCGTCATCGGCGGACGATGCGTCGAGAGCATGTCGGAGACCTCGCCGATCGGGATGGACGTGGCGACGATGATCTTCTTCTTGGCACGCGTGACGGCAAGTTCAGGCGGCGCCGTCCGCCCTGTTGTCCGAGAACACTAAAGTTGCGGCGGAACACACCGCGCTCGTTGCGACCGAAGGTCGTCGAGAAGATGATCAGATCGCGCTCATCACCCTGCACGTTCTCGACATTCTTGACGAAAAAACCGATATCCTCGTGCTCCAGCGTGCGCTGCTGCTCGGCGATATAGGCTTCCCGGAAGGCCGCGTTCTGCTCCGCTCTGGCCTCGAGCCGGTCTTCGATCAAATCGGCCTGTTTGCGGTTGAATGTGACGACACCGATGGAGGGCCGTCGCTCAGGTGGCTGGCTCCAATAGCCTTCCAGCAGCTCGACAACGCGATCAGCCTCGGTCGGATTGGTCTGTTGCGTATAGATGCCGTTGAGCTGAATGACCTCGATGGGCCGCTCACGCCGTACGACGGCTTCGGGATGCTGAACGGGAACGTTGAGGCGATTGCCGTAGAAAGCGGCATTGGAGAATGCGATCAGCTCGCGGTAGGCCGAGCGGTAGTGGACCTCAAGCCCCCGTGAGGGCAGCGACACGCGGGCCAGGTTGAGAAGATCTGGGCAGTCCTTGATCTCGCGCCGATTCCAGGTTTCCTCGAGAGCGTCTCTTGCACTGTCGCTGAGCCCATCGGGCTCGCTATCGTCGATTTCCGCGTCCTCGTCATCTTCGATGCGCCCCGCAAAGAACGACGTCGGCGGCATCTGCTTCTCGTCTCCACTAACGACGGCAAGCCTCGCACGGAACAGTGTTGGCAAGGCATACTCGATCGGCATCTGCGAAGCCTCGTCATAGACGACGACATCGAACAGGCCCGGCGTGAGAGGCAGGATGCGACTGGCGACATCCGGGTTGGCAAGCCATACCGGGCGCAATTCAAAAAGCCCAACATCGCGACCGCTCTCGATAAGATCGCGAATGCTGGAGCGCGGCACGCCGCGCGCGGCGCGTAGTCGCGTAATGCTCGTCCACGTCTGTTGCGTCCCCTGCACCTGAGATGCCTCGATACCGTCGGCCAAGAGCCGGCCATTGAGCCGACGCATCTCCACGTCGGCATCGCCAAGCGCCCGGGCTTTGCCCTCCATCTCGGTCTGATCGAGGAGCAGTGCCGGTTCGCGCGCCTCTAGCGACGCCTTGATGGCGAGACGGGCCTCACGTGCTATGATGCGCCGGACCATGGCGCTCAACTCATGCGTCGGCAGGGCGCTCATCTGGGTCTCGACATCGCGCAGATGCGCGAACACCTTCAATGTCGCCTCGTCGAGACCCATGGCACGCCGACGAAACTGCTGGAAGGCCTCCAGCGTCGGCAGGGCGCCTGCGATCGTTGACAGCGACGACATGTTCGACTGGCCGGTCGTGATCGCCGATCGGCAGGCCGACAACCACGGGTCCTCGAACCAGTTGTCCAGGGCGGCCAGCGCGGCCGCGCTTGCCGCGCGCGTGTCGCATCGTCTGACCGCTGCCGCCACCTCCTCGAGGAATGCCGGCAAGGTGCCGGCTTCGGCGTGTTGCAGGGCCAGATCGATCCGCGGCCCGCGTTCGAGGAGCTGCGCCAGCTTCTCGACGTCGCCAAGCGACTGACGCAAGTGCATGGCAAGCCGGGTGACGCCCGCCCATGGCATGGAGGCGAGCGTCAGATCGTTGATCCGCAACTGCACCAGCACTACGGCGAGACGCTGCTTGAGTGTCCGCAGCTCGCGCTCAAACCGTACCGCCCCGACCAACGCGGGCACGTCGCCGACGATCCCGGGCGCGCACTCGCGCAGGAAGCGCCTCAGGTGCCGTAAAGCAAGAAATCTGAACGGATTGAGGAGGCCAATTAAAGAGGCCGGCCCGGAAGCACGGTCGCACGCGCCCGCCAGCGCGCGAAGCGTGTCGTCATCGAGGGTGAGGAGAATGCTTGCCATCTCGCTGGATGGTAAGGACGAGTCCAGCGTCTCCAGACAGGCGATCAGCGCGTCGAGCTCCTCGAGCTGTTTTCCACCCTCGCTCTTGCCGGCCCGGGCACCGGCGCCGGGTGCGAACAGCGAGATCCATAAGGCGACATTGCCACGTTGCTCCGCTCTAAACAGAGCACTCATTTCGGATGCCTCCGACACCCACACGCGTGTTGCCTCGGCATCCGCGACCTCAAAGGCTGCAGTACCTTGCGAGATCAGCCCTTGGCGCTGCGCTTCCGCCGCGGCAAAAAGCTCGAAATCCGTCAGGAAGGCCCGAAGCGTGGCTGGATCGGCGTGGAAGGCCTTGAGGGCATGAAGAGGATTTCCCTCAAAGCGCGCAGGCAGCCAATAGCGCGCCAGCGAGGCGCAGGACTCCTCAATCGCCGCCCTCTGCGCCGCTGGCAATGTCTCAAGCAGGCCGCGCAATCTCGGCACGTCGATCGGCGCCGGCCCGTCCGCCTCCAGCTCGATCAGTTCGCCCAGGAGCGTCCTGTAGCTCAAGCCGGTTTCGTCGTCGGCCTGATGCAGGGCCTCATGGCGGCGGTCGAGCTGACCTTCGAGTTCCTCAATCAGATGGGCAAGCTGCTGCCGTTTCCGGCGCACGGCTGCGTCTGCCGAACCGGGGTTCCGCCGCAGATTGATGGCCTGGTCACGGATCATCTGCAGCACGGGCTGCCGATCCTTGTTGATGTCCGTGACCATGATGCAGCGGTCCTGCAGTCCTTCCTTCTCCAGGCGCTTTCGCACGACGTCGATTGCCGCATGCTTCTGGCAGACGACGAGCACGCTCCGCTTCCGGCCGATGGCATCGGCGATGATATTGACGATGGTCTGGCTCTTGCCGGTCCCCGGCGGTCCTTCGAGCAGAAGCCCCGGCGCATTGCGCGCCGCGAACACCGCCGCCTCTTGCGACGGATCGCTTGCCGCGCTGAAGAAGCGATCGATCTCGCGCGGCGACGGCGGTGACGGACCGTCGGCTTCCAGGCTCACGATACGAAGAAGCGCGGCCAGAGCTGTGGTATCCGGCGCCCTGGCCTTTAGCCGCCGCAGATCATCGACGATCGCCTGCCCGATATATGAGAGATGGAAGATGACAGCGGACGGAACAGCCTGCCGTGCCCCCGGTGGCACCTGAACGTCACGCCCCGGCAACCTGGCAAGCTCCTGCCCGGCGCACGTTGCCAAGGCGCTGAAAGCATCCATGACATCGCCGGGACTCAGCGCCGAGCGGCCGAGCAGCTCCTCGATCACATCTCGCCACCGGCCGATCTCATCGACCCCGACGATCCCCTCCAGCGCCGGATTGATGCGGACATCCTCCCGGTCACGGTCGAACGCAACCGAAACATTGCCGCGCACACCCACCGCCGCGTCGACACGTATCGGCCAGAGCAGGATCGGCGCGATGCGCGGCTTGACGGCCACCCTGCCGTCGCGGGCGATGAGGAAGGGAAACCCCAGATAGAGGCCATCGATGCCTGTGTCGCGCTTGTAGAGGGCTGCGCCCTGCACGAGATGGCGCAGCCGGCTTTCCGGAGAGCTCTCCGGTGTCGCGAACACAGCTGGATCAATCTCGAAAGACTGATCCGAGCGTCGCAGCACATGTGCAACCATGTCGTCCGGGCGCCGCCGCGCGCTCCCCAACTCACAGACGTCAATGCGCGGCGTCGTCTTGCCGATAATCATGCGTACCAGCGGGCCGCGCGTCAGCGAGATCGTCACCTTCTTCTCGAAATAATCGAGAATGCGCTGGTAGTACTCATGCTTGGGCGGCTCGCGCCATTGCTCCGCCGGAATGGCCAGTAACACCAGCGCGCGCCCGATTGGCAGTCGCCGCTCCAGACGGAGCTGTTCCACCCACTCATCGGCGCGCGCAATCCCGCAACGCGCAAGATCGCCGGTCCGACGCCGGACTTCGGCGATCAGATCACGGCGGGAGAGATCGAGATGACGCGCGGCTGCCGCGCGATCGAACAGGGCAATGCCGGCCCGCTGCGCCAGCTGCTCCGCTTCGCCGATGACCTCATCGCGGCTGCGAAAATAGCCGGGATCGGCGGCAAGAAGGATGATGAAATCCCCTTCGGCCGACTGGCGCCGTTCCATCAGGCTCGCGATGCCAGCGTGCTCCGTATCCGGAAAGAGCCGGCGTCGTATGTCCCATTCCGCGGCAAGCCGCGCGCGCGAGGTCGCCAGAAGATAGGCCCGCAGCGTTGCTTCTTCCAGATTGATCTCGAGGTGCCTCGCTTTCTCGCGCACAGCGCCGGCACGCATCTTGAGGCGCGACAGCCAGGGCTCCGCACCCATGCCGGCCAGAATGTCCGGCGCCGGCCCCGCTATCAACGCGTAGCCCAACTCGCTATGTTCGAGCAGCCATGCCGGATTGATGATGTCGCCTCGGCAGGCCAGCGGCATGTTCTCATTGAGCAGCTTCAGTGCGATCGACAGCCGGAAGTCATCGTGCAGCCCATCGTGGCGCGTGATCTGCCGCAGCATCGAGACAGCACTATCCGGCAGGCCGATCTCCGCCGCCCACGTCGCGATCTCGCCGCGGAGGAGGAGATCGCGCGCCTCATCCCAGTTGGGTGCGTCGGCAGCCTCGAGCGCGAAGCGCGTCGGGCTCCTGTAAGCTTTGTTGCCGAGACGGATCTCCGGACCAGCGCCCGTCTCCGGGCTGACCGCCGCGTCTGCCGGGACGTCGACGGCCTCGCCTTCGAGCCAGGCCTTGAGCTGCGGCCAGCCCCAGCGTTTGGTCCGGTCGCGCACCAGAAGGCCGCGTAGCACTGTCTGGAGCTCAGGCGGGAGGTCGCCGGGTACCGCGACACCGGTCGCAAGAGCGTGGACCAGAAAGACACGGGGATTGATACCGTCGAAACAACGGCCTTCCGTGACCTGCTCGAGCAGAATCATGCCCAAGCTCCACCAATCCGACGCCGGCGCGACGGCGCCGACGACAGCTTCCGGCGCCGTATACGGTGTCGTTTCGAGTGGAGCGACGATGTCGAGATCGAACTCAGAAAGCCGTGCCGATCCGAAGCCGGTGATCACCAGGTCGAGCGGCTCACTGGCCCGGACGTGAATGTTACCCGGTCTCAGATCCCGATGTCGCAATCCGAACTCGGCAAAGGTCCTGAGTGCACTTCCAATCTCCAAGGCAAGATGGCGGACGGACGCCAGATCGGCCCCCGAGTAGGAACGGTCGGCGAGCGATCCGCCTTCAATGTGCTCGCAGATGTCGTAGACGCGATCGTTCCAACGGCCGGTGGCAAGCAGCTCCGGCACGTGATCACGCGGCAATCGCTGCAGCAGGGCATAGACGGACGGATCTGGCTCGTGGCCATGAGCGTACAATGTCAGTACGGCCGATCGGTCATCATCGCACCGCGTGGCGACAAAACGCTCGCGCACCCGTCCTGGCGTGCTCAGTCGACGATCCAAGCGCCAGCCGTCGATGGTGTCGGGAGTTTCGATTTCCGGCGGCGGTTCATAGGGCGGCGGATCGGGCTCGCTGAAACCACCACGTTCGATGGTGTCGCCAAGTGCCGGAATGTCGACATGGCACTCGGGGCAGATCAGATCCCCCGCCGTGATCGGATGTCCGTTTGGACAGACATACTGCGCAGGTTCCGACGGGTCGCTCGGCGTGGTAGCGGGGCGCCAACCGCTCGGCCGAATGGGTTCCTGTGAGATTGGCCAGGGCTCAAAGCCCTTTTCGAGGCATCCCTCGCAGAAGACCTCGCCGAGATCGCGTTCGCTCTCACAGCTCGGGCACCATCGCATATGACTGCTGGGCATCACCGACAACTCTTGTCCTCCGAAGTCGCCACGCAATGCCCTTGGGTGGTGAGCCATGCGTTGAGGCGCGCGAAGTCATCACGATCCGGAATGCCGGCGAACCAGACGGTGCCGGCTTCGTCGAAAGCAACGTCGAGATGGCGATCGCTGTTGTCGCGCGATGTCTGGTAAGCGGCAAAGCGGTGGCGGCCGAGTGAAGTCAGGAACGTCAATCTCTGATTGTCGCTGCCGCGCAGGCGAAGGGACTGCGTCGCCGTTCGCTCGAAGGGATCGCTGACAATGGCGTCGATCAGGCCACGCATGCGCGACAGGTGCGCGTGGAGTGCCTCCAGCGGATAGCCAGAGAACACGAGAATATCTCCCGCACTCTCGGCCCTCAGGCCCCGCAGCAGAACTTCGAGCGCCCCGGCCTGATCAAAGGGCTCGCCGCCCGAGATCGTGATACCATCTGCCGTGGCAAGCCACGGTCTGATCGCCGCCAGAACGCCGCCCACCGTCGATGACGGCTTTATCGCCGCCCAGGTGTCTGCAGAGATGCAGCCGGGACATCGGATTGAACAGCCCTGAAACCAGATGCCAACCCGGCGGCCTGGCCCCAAGGCGGTGACCGGAAAGTGAAGGCGGGACAGGCTGATGGGAAGATCCGTACTGATCATGGCAACCTCGCCAGATGCAGCGACGTGACAGCTCCTTTCTCAACCTCGGCAATCGACAGGCGAGATCCCTGCGGATCGCCGAAGTCGAACAGGGCGCGGGCCAGCGGATTGACAAGATGGCGTTCGACCTGATTGCGAATGCCGCGTCCCCCGTTCGACAGATCCTCCAGACACAAAATCGCCAGCTGTTCGCGGGCGCCGTTGCTGATCGAAACGTGTGTGCCGCCATGCGCCAGATCGGCCAGCGTCGCATCCACCATCTGATGAAAAATCTGGATGGCGACCTCCGGCCGGATGAAATCAAAGACGATGATGTTCTCGCCAATCCGGTTGAGAATTTCGGGCCGGTTGAGAACGATCTTGAAGTGGCGTTCGATTTCGCGGCGCACGTTCGCCTGGACCGCCGCAAAAGGCTCGTTGGGCGAGACGTTGAGGACGCGTTCGCCTGACGGGTCCTCGCGATAGATGCCGAGGTTGGAGGTGAAGACGATCAGTGCCTCGGAGAAGTAGACGCGATCACCGCGACCCGACGTCAGCACGCCGTCGTCGAGAATCTGCAAGAACTTGTCCAGGATGCGCGGATGCGCCTTCTCGATCTCGTCAAACAGAACAACACTGAAGGGCTTCTCGCGAATGGCGTTGGTCAACTCGCCGCCGACATCATAGCCGACATAGCCCGGCGGAGCGCCGATCAGGCGTTGGTCCGAATGCTCCGCGCCGAACTCGGACATATCGAACCGGATGTAGGCACTTTCATCGCCGAACAGCAGCGACGTAATAGCCTTGGCAAGCTCGGTTTTTCCGACGCCAGTGGGACCTGCCAGGAACACGACGCCCCGCGGCCGCCCGCCGCGGCGCGGTGCGCCGACACCGGTGAGTGCCCGCTTCACGATATCCAGCACATGCGTGACGGCATGATCCTGGCCCTTTACCCGGCCGCGGATATAGGCCGGCGCCGCCTCGATCTTGCGCCGGTCGATCCTCCTCCACGGGTCCTCGGTCACGCCGACCTTGTAGCGTCGCACGGCATCGGCGATCCGGTCGAACGTGACGCTCTCGCTGCGACCCAGTTGCGCAATCGCGTTGAGGTCCGTGAGGAGCAGGCCGTCGGTCATATCGACGAAAGCGTCGGCAGAGGCGGCGAGGGCCTCCGCACTCGCTTGTCCGCCTGCCGGCATGGTCTTGATAAGGACGCGCGCCAGCGCACCTCGCGCAAGGTGGTCGGGCTTGGCGATCGGAATGTGTCGCAGGCGGGCATTGTTGAAGAGGAACCAGTCCGGCAGATCGCCTTCTTTGTCGACGATCCACACGATGGAATTGAAGAACGGCGTCCGCTGCGGGCCATGCGGTCTCGGCCGGGCCGTCTGCGAAAGAACCTGGGCACGCATGAAGAGCTGATGCTCGTGCGGCTGGAGGAACTCATTGCGGACGATCAGCCGTGACGCGAAGTCCACCACGAGGGCAATAGGTCCGTCGTCAAACGAGACGATCCGCTCCAGTGTGGATGTGAGTAGATCGAGTCCCGCCGGTGCGATCCCGTTTGCCGGTGTCAGGCCTAGTCGGCTGAGTACCGCATCGCCATCCGGAGGCGTGCCCGACAGTGTGTCGGCCATGCGAAAGCCAGTGGTCGGCTCGTAGGAGACCACATGCTGGTAGCCGCTGGCGACGAGCTCTGTCGCAAGCGCTGTCATCAGGGATGCCGCAGTCATCTGCCCCGGGATAGCTTCCAGGGCCTGCAGGTCGCGAACATTGCCGGTGAGGACGAACTGGCTCTTTAGAGGAAGGAACCGCTGCAGATCCCTCAGCCAGCGCGGCTTCTGATAGGCGTCAACACGAACCATCCCCCACCTCGGAATCTATTGGCGCCCACCGCTCCAGAAGTCAGAAGGGCCGAAAGCGTTCGTTCAGCAAGAAGACTTTCGAAATGTTATGCTGAAAAGCAGCCAAAAAAAAATGTCTGGCGTGAATCGCAGCTGCCGTCGCCCCGCATCAGCAGGTTTTCCACTGCATGCGTGTGGTCGTTGCTGCACTCTGCCCTCGTGTTGCGGAGGTGAGGGCGGCGCTTGTGCACGTTCATCACCTCCCTGCAGGAAATAGGCAGCAGACGTGGAGAGAAAGAGACTGTGCGGCCGCCCCGATGAATCGCTAGGCAAACAGAAGCAGACGCCACTAACACAGCTGTCCGCAGTTCGAACCGATCGGAGCTAGATGTCGGCTCCTGGGACCAATCGTCAATCAAACTTCCTGACAACGATTCCGGTGATGCCAAGGCCACCCAATCGTGTCACCCACACCAAGCCACCGTTCAAGTCGGGAGTTCTGGTGAGCTTCCCCGCAAGGTATCCCCCTGGTCGCTTCCCACTTCGTCTTCAATCTCAGCCGCCTCTTCAATCTCGGGGCTCGCGCTCTCGATGGCTTCAGGCGTTATCTCTGCATCTTCGACGATGGAACTCCGAGGAACACCTTTCGGCCTCTTCGTCGTCATGCCCATCATGGCCTTGAACGATAACACCGACGAACCAGGGTGCCCTCTACCGTCGTGGTTTGCTACACCAGCGATGGACCACTTCGTCGGGCGTGCCCCATGGATATTAAGAAGCTGAGCGGTGCGACGGCTGGCAAAGCCGATAAGCCAGTCTTCAATGTCATCAATACATGTCTCGTTGCCTGTTTGACCGCGCACATTCGCTTGATGGATGACGTAAAATTCAATCTTGGCCTTACGTCTGTTACTTAGATACTCATTCAGACTGTTGATATTGCGGTCGTTGAAGGCTTCTTTGAAGATGTTCTTAGATGCCTTCCCCACATAGACCGGCAAGCTCCCGCGTCCAGAGGCGCAGGAGAAGACGTAACAGCCGGGCTTGCTGACGTCGTCGCATTCTTGGACGATTACTTTCAATTGCTCTTGATGGATGAGTCTTCCGCCGGTCACCCCCTTCCTTAACGGAACGGGAAAAGGACCCTTCACGACGAATTGCACCATGACATCCCCCACGCGACTTAATCGAGACGCATTGTACTATGGGAATAAGGGCCGCGACGAGCAAAACATGTTCCTCGGCCAATCAATGGACAGTGTCGCACGATTTGGTTGCAGAGCAATATATCGGGTACCGAAGCAGACGCTAACAAAGCGCTGAACGACAACCGCTACTTATTCGAAGACGGACGTCACACGATACATGCGGGGCTGTCCACCTCCCCCCATCGCGATGTCGGCTTCTGGGACGCCTCTCCCAACCGCCCTACGTCAGGGGGATAGCGTCGGACCTCGATTGTGTGTTGACATCTCCACACCGGGACGGCGACTGAACTGTTGACGCGATGACCTTCGATTTTGGATCAACCACATCGCCTGCCGCCCGCGCGCCTTAACCGTCTATGACGAACGGCATTACGTCACCTATCTGCGTTTGCTGGATGCGAAGGCCGACGGCGCGGACTGGAAGGAAGTCGCGCAGATCGTGCTACACCGTGATCCGGCCGCCGATGAACCTCGCACACGCCGTTGCTGGCAAAGCCATCTCGAACGCGCGCAATGGCTGTCGCGTGAGGGCTATCGGAGAATTCTGGAGCAGGCGGCAGCCAACAAGGCGTGAGGGCCACGCCAGCACGATTAACGCTTGTTGGGCTTGATCGGATAATGGAGCAGTAGGCGATAGCCCCCGCGCATCATTTTGATGCCGTGCGCGACTAGGCGGCGGGCCTTGTTCTTGCGCGGGTCGCGCTCGAAATCCTCCTTGGTGCCGCGAAAGCCGAGCAGGATTTCGGCGATGGTGCGATAGCTCTCGCCGCTCAGACGAGCGTCGAGCGCGCGCAGGGACAGGATATGCCATTGCCGGAGCTGGGCGGGAACGGCCCGGAAATCTGGACCGGGCGCGCGGCCGCTGAGGGAACGCCAAAAACGGCGGGCGGCGTGAGCGCGCAGCTCCAGAAATGAATCCATCGGCAGCGTAACGGCATAGAAGGCGGTGGCATCCGGAACTGCCTCGGGAAGCCAGAACTGATGTGCAATGCCATCCACCTGCCAGAGGCCGTGCCAGCCATCGGCAGCGGGGCGCAGGTCTAGGCCGTCTAGGTGCGCCAGCGTCAATATTGGCTCGGTGTCGCCGTCCTTGTGATCTACAGGCGACAACATCACAGCTTTCGGCTGAAGGCGCGGACACCAGATCGGCGTTTGACGATCATGCGGCGCGTCGGGATCGCACGGGAAATCGCAACCCCCATCGATGCGCGAACTCTTCAAGGTCGCGGGCAGCCGCCCCTCCGGTCAATGCGATGGTCTGGCAGTCCCGACGATATTCGTCGTTACGGCGCAGGTATTCCCAAGCGAAACCAGCGGCAGGGATGTGCTTTGTATGCCCGTATGCCGCCGGAGATCGCCAATCGATGCTGAGCATGGCGTCTCCTCCCCAAGCCGGGATGCTGGGCAGCGCCCGGCAAAAAGAGGTTCAAGGATCACCGAAAATATAGAACCCGCTCAAAGCAGATACCTTGAGCGGCTAACCCGATCATTCTTTGGTGTTTTTAGCTTGGCAACAGCCGGCGCTTTGGAGCTGCCTGCCCGTATGAGCACGGACAGGCAGTCATGTACTCACCTGTTGGAAAACACATGGACCTCGCCGTGCGCCGTCTCGATAGTGAACAGGTCGCCGCCCATCTCGGCGTCGCGCGCCATCGCGTTCCAATCGACATAGTAGCGCAGCGCCTCGGGGATCGTGACGCTCTCGGTCGTCAATTCCTCCATGTAGTCGGCGAGGCTGGCGAACTGACCATGATAGCAATCCTCCAACGTGGATTCGGCTTGGTCCATGTCGCCGCTGAACTGCTCCAGCCGGCCCGCGCCAAGTGCGCCATGCTCTGCGATGAAAGCGGCCATCCGCGCCACGGTGTCGATGCCGGCATATTCGGAGATGCTAACGCCCTCGAAGCCCTCATAATCGTGAATGGCGTATTCCTCCGCGCCCTCTACAGGGGAACGGGCAAGCATCGCGGCAATTTCATCCCTGATCTGATCGGTGTCCTGATCCGCGTCGATCCAAGCCCCATGCAGATAGCCGTTATTGTAGGCGGCAAGGCAGGCGACATAGATGCGGGGATTGCTGTCGGATACGTTGGCCATGTCTCTGATCCTCGGGTCTGAAGGTCAGCGAAGCGGAACGCCGCGCCTGACCTTCTGGCCGTCGCCGAGACCGGGTGTGCAAACGGAGGGAGGCTTCGCGGGGAACCGGCTGCACGGAGCGCGTCACGCGCGGAGGAAGCTGGGCGGAAGCCTTTCGAAGTGCGCCGAGGGCAGAGCCCTAAGTTACAGAACTTTTTTCCTGCCAGATCAACTACACGTCGAAACCACCTTGGCGTGCGATTGGCTCTTTCACGAAGCTGTCGGCATCCAAGCCAGCTTGACGCAGGAATGGTGCCTCGGAAAGCCGTGCATACAGATTAAGCATCCGAGTTTCAGCACGTCGGATAAATGTTTCATAGGCCATGGGGATAATCTTGGTCGGCCCTTCCTCACGGACGCCTTCACGCGGCGTTAGTCGCGATCCCAGGACAAAACAGGTCACACGCGTAGAATCGTCAATCAATCCGTGAGTCTGCAATTCAACAACATACTTCCATGCTTGGTTCTTCTGATCCATGCCGATAGGAATGCCGGGCCGCTTCAACTCGACAACAATCAAGTGCTCCACGCCAATAACTTCGTGCTGCTCATCGAACGCGGGGCGGGCAAATAGTCCTACACTGCCATCGGGTAGAATAACGAAGTCGGGCCGGTTCAGGCTGCCCTGACGGGATGACGCGCATCGGCTCCTGTCCGACCTTGTCGGCGAAGCTGTGAAGGATCTCCGGCCAGACGCTGAAATATCCCTGCCGCCGGGGTTCGGGCAGGCGCTTGAGCACGAAGGCCGCTTCCGCGAGACGTTCCTCGACGAGGCTCGGCGTCCACCTCACAGCACACCTCCCCGGGTCTCCATCGCCCAAAGCAGGATCGCGATCGCGTCGGCCTCGTTGTCGTCGGCGGGTTGGAACCCGCGCTGGCGCATCGCGGCGAGCACGGCTTCCTTGCCGGCGTTGCCCTTGCCCGTGGCGAAGCGTTTGATGGTGCCGACAGGAACGCCCTGATACCGCAGTCCGGCGCATAACCGGGCCGTCGGCGGCGCGCCACGCTCGAAGCACATGGACGGCACGGCCTTTGACATCGCCATGGCGAATCACGATCCGGTGGCTTTCGAGGCTGCCGCCCGAGCCGTCGGCTTCCTCGGCTTCGGCTACTATCCGCGCTCGGGCTTCATGCACATCGATCTCGGGCCGGCTCGGCAATGGGGCGAGCGGTTCCCGGTGCGGGCGACGGCGTTCGCCGCGGAAACGTCGCCCGTGCGGGAGGTCCTGGCAGACAGCCGAACGATGAAGGGCAGCGGCGCAGCTGGCGTGGCCACGCTGGGCGCAGCGGGTGTCGAGGTGGCGCAGAGCGTTCTGACGGAGACACAGACCGCGATCCTGCCGCTCGTCCCCTATCTCGACACCTTGCGCTGGGTGTTCATCGCCGTGGCGATCGCGGGCCTTGCCGTGGCGATCTACGCCCGCATCGACGACTGGAAACGGGGGCGTCGATGATCGCCGCTCTGTTCACCGGGATCGCCGCCGCCCCGTGGATGCGGGCGGCCCTGCGCTACGGCGCCATCGCACTCGCCGTGTTCCTGTTCCTGCTCTCACTCCGGCGCTCCGGGCGAGCGGGACGCCTCGCCGAACGCCTCGAAACCTCGGAGAAGTTCAATGACATCCAACGCCAGATGCTCGACGCGGCAGCTCGCCGTCCTTCGTAATCGCAGCGATCTCGCTGACCGCCTGCGCGACGGCCACTTCTGAACCTCGCACGGCTACCGTCTGTCCGCCCTCGGTCGAGTACAGCAGGGAGTTCCAGGCGCGGGCGGCCGAGGAGCTGGCGTTGCTGCCACAGGGATCGGCGCTCGCGGAAATGCTGACCGACTACGCCGTGATGCGCGACCAGTCGCGGGCGTGCTCTTAGTAATCTGAGAAATATGGTTATCTTGATGTTGACCCTTCTAAACCTTTAGCCCCGCCCATCTGACCGTGACACTCCCGGCCAGCATGCTAACTCCAATCGCGAGAAGGAGGGGGCCCGCGAACTCGTCGGCGACAATGCCCGATGCCGAAGAAACCGATAGCAGCATCAGGCTGAATTCTCCTCCGTGGGCCAGAATCATCCCAGTTCGCCACGAGGTCTGGAGCGACTCGCCGAATGATCGGGCGACGACCAAGACAATCAGCGTCTTTCCCGCGAAAATAATTGCGAGCCAGATCAGCACGACAGGCCATGCAGATGGAATAGTCCATAGTGGCAATTGCGTCCCGATGCCGACAAAGAAAATCCCGACAAACAAATCGCGGAAGGGCCTAATCTCGTTCTCGACAGCATGGCGCGCATCACCCTCGCCAATAATCATGCCGGCCGCGAATGCGGCGAGTGCCGGAGAAAGACCGGCGGAGGCCGCGACAATCGCAGACCCTAGTGCAATGGTGAGCGCGAGGAGCTGGGCAAGTTCCGGATCGCCACGCGACGCTACCCAACGGGCAAGCACCTGCAACGGGCCACGGGCAATGAACAGAGCTGCAACCAATGCCATTGCACTGGCGACGACCGTTATCACGCCATACCCTTCGGCGGCTCCACTCATCGAATCGTGCAGAAGCAGGAATGCGACAGCTGCCAAGTCTTGAAACAGAAGCACTGCAATGGCCAGACGTCCTTGGGCCGATCCCAGAGCGTTCGTGCTTGCGAGCACCTTGAGGCACATGGCTGTGGATGACATGGCAACGGCCCCGCCGATGAGGATTGCGGGGACGGGCGCGAGATCGAAGATCAGACTCGCTACCAACGACACCGTTATCGTTGTGACTGCAACCTGCACGGCTCCAAGACCGAAAACATGCTTCCTGAGCGTTACGAGCTTCTCGAACGAGAATTCCAGGCCAAGAGCGAACAGCAGGAGTACAACTCCGATCTCGCCAATGCTGCTCAGGGCAGCGTTCTCGGCAATCAGGCCGAGGCCGGCAGGTCCGATGACTATGCCGGAAAGAATGTAACCGACAATGCTGGGCACGCCGATCCGTGAACATATCGTCACGAGCACGAACGCGGCAAAGACCAACAAGGCCGCACTTTCGACAAATCCGGTCACGCCATGCATGTTCTTCTCCTGATGGCATGGCGCAGGTAAGGCCAATACCTGTAAGCTCTAGACGTGCGAGCGCGCCCACTGCGCTATCTGCGCGGCAGGCATTGCACCGCTCGTTCTCGCAATTTCCTTCCCGCTACTGAACAGGATCATGGTGGGAATGCCGCGGATCCCGTGGCGGCCGGCGATCTTCTGTTCGGCTTCCGTATCGAGCTTACCAAGGCGGAAATTTGGTTCGAGCGACTGCGCCGCCGCCTCGAATTGGGGTGCCATCATCTTGCATGGCCCGCACCACTCGGCCCAGAAATCGACCAGCAATGGCAGTTCGGCATTCGCATGACGGTCAAAATTAGCCGCTGTAAGCGTGACGGGCCTGCCGTGAAAGAGAGGCGCGCCGCAGCGTCCGCAATTGGGATTATCGGTCAGGCGCTCTTGCGGCACCCTGTTGGTGGAATTGCACTGCGGGCAAGCGACCGTGGGCATCCTGTATCCTTTCGTTGACGAGCCGGTCTTGGCGGCCGGCTGATGCAAGCATTCAGCGCGTGGACATGGCGCGGCGCACCTCTCGCTGCCGCGGCTCTGGCAGGTATTCCACGCCACCGCCCTGGCGCCGAACCGGCTGCGGATAGAGCGTCATCAGCTCCAGTATTTCCTTGGGCATGTCCGTTCCAACGGGCAGGCCCATGTCGCGGGCCTCATCGGCAGAGATGGGGTAGTCGTGGGTCCAGGTGCCCGTCGCCAGCTTCGCCGCCACGGACGCCGCGCGGTTCTCGTCCATCTTGTCGGACAGCAGACGTTTCGCGAATGCCTCGATCTGCGCAATGGCCTTGCGACCGACATCGGCCATGATCAGGGTCTGGTCGTCGATCTCGGCGATGGGTTTCTCCTCGACGACCTTGATGAGCGAGGCAGCAGGCAACTGGCCAAGTTGCGGATCGACGGGTCCCAGCACGGAATGCTCGCACATCACGATCTCGTCGGCAGCAAGCGCGATTAACGTGCCGCCCGACATCGCGTAATGCGGCACGAACACGGTGACCTTGCCCTTGTGGCCCTGAATGGCCCGAGCGATCTGGGTTGCCGCCAGCACAAGGCCGCCCGGTGTGTGCAGCACGATGTCGAGCGGCACTTCATCGTCGGTCATCTGGATCGCGCGCAGGACTTCTTCGGAGTCGTTGACGTCGATGTAGCGCATCAGGGGAAAACCCAGCAGGTTCATAGTCTCCTGCCGATGAATCAGCAGAATGACGCGACTGCCGCGCTTCTTCTCGATGTTGGCTATCTTACGTGTGCGCATCGCCTCAAGATATCGGCGCTGCAGAACCGGCTGCAGCGCCGAAATGATGAAGAACAGCCAGAACAGCTGCATTATGTCCATGGACCTTGTCCTCCTTCCCGTCGGCCATCCGGCAGAAAGCCATAGATGCCCTCGTCGCGATAATAGTGGCGATAGGCATCGGCGCGCCTTCGCAGGAGTGGCGTTACAAGCCAACCGGCGAGAAACCCGCCGATATGCGCCCACCAGGCGATCCCGCCCGTGGCCTGATCGCTGCCGAGCGACAGAAAGCCGGGAATGACCTGCATGAAAAACCAGATCATCGCGAAAATGACCGCGCGCACTTCGAAGAAGAGGGGAATGAACAGAATCGGCACGATCACCACCAGCCGAGCCGCCGGAAACATGCGTGCGTAGCAACCGATCACGCCCGCGATCGCCCCCGACGCGCCAAGCGCGGGAACGACTGAGTCGGGGTTCGCCAGCGCGTGAGCCAGTCCGGCCGCCACACCACAGAACAGATAGAACAGCGTGAATCTACCCGGTCCAAGCCGATCTTCGACGGCGGGGCCGAAGATCCAGAGCGTCCACATGTTCAAGATGAGGTGCAGCCAGCCGCCGTGCAGAAAGATATTGGTCAGGAATGGGGTCCAGTCGGACGGGGCGACGAGGCTCAGCTGTCCGAAGAAGCGCGAGGGCACCAGCGCAAACTCGAACAGGAACCAGTCCAGCACGCGCGGCGGCAGGCTGGTCTGATAGAGAAAGGCGAGGACGTTCATGCCGATGACCGCCCATACGATGACGGGCGGGTAGCGGCGCGCGACACTGTCAAGGTAGGGAAACAAGCGGCAGATCCTCGCTCGCGCTGGCCATTCCGTTCATTATTTTTTCCCGGCGATCGTCACGCCCGTCCAGGCTGGGGGATCGGAGGCCGGGAAGGATTCCAGACTGGCTTCGATAACTGGATCGAATTCCGCCTGTTCTTGCGACGACAGGTCCACCTGATCGACTGCGCGCCGGCGTCGGTGGTCCGTGCGACCCCGATCCAGGCGTGACGGTATGCGAAAGGCGTTCGGGGCGTCGGCTCCCTTGTAGAGGCGATGCCGCTCCTCTCCCCGCCAGCGGTCAGGCGCATGCCGGTGAGCCACGTCCTCACGCACGAAATAGCGCCAGTCCTGCCGCTCCGCGAATTCCACGGCGCTTTCGCGGTCGGGAAATTTCAGCCGGATCGGACGATAGGGATCGTCGCTGGAGGTATATCCCATCAGCGGCTCGATGTGGGGCGGGCGCGACGGCTCGAATTCCAGTATCCAGTAGTTGGGCCGCGGCGCCGATGTCATCGCGGAACGTGCCGGCCGGTAGATGATCGCCGTCGGAACGTCCCATGATCTCATGTTGGTCCCGGGTATCTTCGGCGGAAAGGGTGGACGATTGTGACCGCGCATCATGGTGCTTCCCCTCGGCTATCCCCCAGAAAAGCGCGTTCCAGCCGGGCGCGATCCCGCAGGGGCTGTGGAATTCGCACCTTCCTCTGGTGAGCACTTTCAAAAAGCGCATGAGCGGTATTGGAAGACTGACCTGAGTCACGCAGTTTATCGCTAAGATAATTGCGAGCCGACTGGACGATCCGGGTCACGTCGTCTTCAGGAATGCCGAGAACCGAAGAGGCTTTCTCAAGCGGGGTGTCGTTCAGGTCGACAAGAAACAGGACCCTGCGCCATAGCGCCGGAAGACCGGCGATCGCTCGATGCAAGAACAGCGCGTCCTGCCGTTTAGCGACCGCCGTTTCGGGGTCGTCCACACCGTCGTCGGCGACGAGTTCCTCAAGCAGCAGCACGTCGTCGGGCTGGTAGAACTCGAACATCTCCTCATCAGACTCGGTAGGCTCTCCGCCAGGCGCCTCGGGCGCTTCGTAGATCGAGGCGGCATCCTCGGGCACCGCGCGGCGCGCAGCCTGCGCCTCGGCCTCGACGGTCTCGAAGGCCAGTTGCGTCAGCCAGTCCCGGACGGAGAATTCGGTCGGCCGCCGCTCGAAGCGGTTGAGCCCGTTGAGGATCGTCGCATCGACGATATCGCCAACGCTCAGGTAGCCAGCCGGCACAGACCCGCTACACTCGAGATAGGTCAACTCGCGCCTGACGGTATCGTAGACCGTATCGAGATGATCCTCGATCAGGTCGAAGAAGAGTTGGCGCCGGTCCGCTTCCGCCGTATCCCGCGCGGACGGCAGCGGGGCGCCGATCCGGCGCCGGCGGGCGGGACGCTTGTATTCAGACTCGTGCTTGAGGCGCGCCACATGCCGGTCAACCCGCTGGCGCAGGTCGGCAAAGGCCTTGCGCAGGACAGGCTCGATCTCGAACCCCTCTTCCTGTGCCGCGATCACGCCCGAGGGCAGTTGCAGGCGCAGGCTGACCTGGATGCGCGTCTTGCCGCTCGTCTGGGAGGCGACGACTTCGAGCCGGACGAGATCCTCGCGGAAGCGTACAAGATGCGGTTCAAGTTGCCGCACCTCTTCCTCGATGACCTCAGGCGCGCGCTGTTGGCCGTGCCGGTCGAGATTGCGAAATGCTCTGATGACTTCCATGCCGTATGACCTTGCTTGTCGCTTTTTGACGAAATGAGCCGGCGCGACCGTCATCGCGCCAGCCAGTCCTTCACGACGTCATCCGGTAGACTTATCGTCCTTGGACTGCTCCTTATCATTGGCGTCAACCGGGACATCGGGCGTCGGAGCGTCCGCCTTGTTTTCGGCAACTGCGCTGGACTCGTCGATCCCGGCCTGGGCCGGATCGTCCGGGCTGTCGTCACCGGTGTCCCTTGCGATCTTTTCGAACACGACCTTCTGTTCGTCCGCTGACCAGGCGACGCGGACCTTGTCGCCATCCTCGATCCGCCCCGAGAGCAGTTCGCGAGCCAACTCGGTCTCCAGCTCCGACCGGATCAGCCGGCGTAGCTCGCGGGCACCGAATTCGGGACGGAAGCCGACCGCGCCGAAGTGATCCACGACGCTCACATCGAGTTCGAGTTCGACGCCCTGGGTAAGGGCGGTCCGCTTCACCCGGTTGAGCTGCAACTCGACGATCTGGCGGATCTCCGACTGATTCAGCGAATGAAAGACGATGATCTCGTCGATCCGGTTGATGAACTCTGGCCGGAAATGACCGCGCAACACCTCCATCAGTTCGGATTTCTGCTTGGCCTCGTCGAACTCCTTGGTGCCGCGCTTCTTGAGGTTGCGCTGGATGATGTCCGAACCGAGGTTGGAGGTGGCGATGATGATGGTGTTGGTGAAGTCAACCACGCGGCCCTTGCCGTCGGTCAGGCGGCCATCGTCGAACACCTGAAGCAGGATGTTGTAGACATCCGGATGCGCCTTCTCTATTTCATCGAGCAGTACGACCGAGTAGGGTCGGCGGCGCACCTTCTCGGTCAGTTGCCCGCCTTCGTCGTATCCAACGTAGCCCGGAGGAGCACCAACCAGTCGGGCAACCGAGTGGCGCTCTCCATATTCTGACATGTCGATACGGATCATCGCGTCCTGATCGCCGAAGATCACCTCGGCGAGCGTCTTGGCCAATTCCGTCTTGCCAACCCCGGTCGGCCCGAGGAACAGAAAGGTCGCAGTCGGACCGGACCCTTCGCGCAGACCCGCGCGCGCGAGCCGCACCGCATCGGCCACGGCGCGGATCGCTTCTTCCTGACCGATGACGCGCTCGTGCAGCTTCTCCTCAAGCTTGAGGAGCTTGTCCTTCTCCTCGGTGGTCAGCTCCGTGACAGGAACGCCGGTGATCTTCGAGACGATCTGCGCGACATGATCGGCGCGCACCTCGGCGGTCGCCGAAGCCTGGTCGCGCTTCCAGATCTCCAGAAGCTCGTCAAGCTCCTTCTGCTTCTGTTCGAGTTCCCTCTTCAATTCCGCTGCCCGGTCGAATTGCTTGCGGGCTGCGGCATAGTCCTGCTCGCGCTTGATCTGCGCGACCTCGGCCTCTAGCTCCTGGACGTCCACGGGGCGCGCTGTGGCGCTGATCTTCACACGTGCGGCGGCCTGATCGATCAGGTCGATCGCCTTGTCAGGCATGAAGCGGCCAGTGATGTAGCGGTCCGAAAGCTCGGCCGCCGCGACGATGGCCTCGTCGGTGATCGTCACCTTGTGGTGCGCCTCCAGCGTGTCGCGCAGACCGCGCAGGATCATGATGACCTGAGCCACCGTAGGCTCCTCGACATAGACCGGCTGGAAGCGGCGTTCGAGTGCTGCGTCCTTCTCGATGTATTTCTGGTACTCGTTGAGCGTTGTCGCGCCGATCAGGTTCAACTCGCCCCGCGCCAGCGCCGGCTTGAAGGTGTTGGCGATGTCGAGACCACCTTCGCCACCGCCCTGGCCGGCGCCGACAATGGTGTGGATCTCGTCGATGAACAGGATCAGGCTGTCCTTCTCCTCGGTGATCTCCTTGAGGATCTTCTGGACTCGCTCCTCGAACTCGCCGCGATACTTCGACCCGGCCACCATCGAGTTGATGTTGAGCTCGACCAGCCGCTTGTCGCGCAGCGCCTCGGGCACTTCGCCCGCGACGATCCGTTGTGCAAGTCCCTCGACGATGGCGGTCTTGCCCACGCCGGGCTCGCCGATCAGCACCGGGTTGTTCTTTTTCCGGCGGGCCAGCACTTCGATCGTCGTCTCGATTTCGCGGGCGCGGCCGATGACGGGATCGAGCTTGCCATCGCGGGCGAGCTTCGTCAGGTCACGGCTGAACTGGTCGAGATCGGGGGTGTTCGACGGAGTCTCGACGCGGCCTTCCTCGGCTCCCTTGCCGACCACCTTCGTCACCTGCTGACGCAGCGCCTGCGGCGTCAACCCCAGCTTGCGCAGCATCGCCGCGGCCAGGCCTTCACCTTCCTCGGCAAGTCCGATCAGAAGGTGCTCGGGACCGACATAGGAATGGCCGAGTTCGTTCGAGGCGATGAAGGCCCGGTTCAGCGCGTCCTTCAGGCGAGGGCTTACGCCGATTTCGCCCTCCGTCTTGGCGTCTCCACGCTTCGCTTCCTTCTCGATCTGGCGCCGCAGATCGTCCACATCGACCTTGAACTGTTCCAGGATCGTCTTGACGACGTCGGACGAGGTCAATGCCAAAAGCAAATGTTCGGTATCGACCTCGCTGCGCCCGAACTCTCCGGCCTTCTGTGCGGCATCCTGCAACAGCTTGTTGCCCTGTTCGCTCAGCCGGTCAGCGATGGTGCGTCCGCCGCCGCGCCGCGATCCACGCCGCGGCGCACCCTCACCGAAAGTGGCCTCGACGACATCGTCATCGCCGTCACCCATGGAGCCGAGCGTGCCGCCCCGCAGCGGGCTGTCACCAAAGAGGCTGCCGAATCCGCTGTCGCCGAAGAACTCGTCAAAAAGGGAATGCCGCCCGAACAGGGACTCCAGCGGCGATGCGCTGCGGCCCGACCGGCGCACCATCTCGCGGTAATGCTGGTCGCAAAGCTCCATGTTCTGAATTCTGCCGTTCACCGAGGCGCGCACGCGCGCCGTCGCCGGGCGACCGCAAATATCGCAAGCTCCGTTTGCCATTCGTCTTCTCCGTTTCTTTATCCAGTCAGGGTTGTCCGCCGATCATCTGCGCCAGTGACAGTGTCACGCAGCGACGGCTTCCGTTCTTTTCACCTTGGACCCAATTGCCACCAGATCGGGCTCGTCCAGGGTCTCCCGTTGCAGGAGATCCTGCGCCGATTGCTCAAGAAGATCCCGATTGGTTTCGAGAAGGGCGAGGGTGCGCTTGAACACGCCATCCACGATGTCGCGCACCTTCGCGTCCATCCGCTCGGCCGTGGCGTCGCTGAAGCGGCGGTTCAGCCACGACGACGGGTCGCCGGTGCCGAGAAAGCCGGGCCGATCGGTGTCGTAGCTGACATGCCCGAGGTCTTCGTCCATCCCGTACCGCGCGACCATGGCGCGGGCGATATCGGTAGCCTTGACCAGATCGTCGGCCGCCCCGGTCGAGAGGTGGTCGTAGACGATCTTCTCGGCCGCGCGCCCGCCGAGGAGGACGGCGATCTTGTTCTCCAGCTCCTCGCGCGTCATCAGGAAGCGGTCCTCGGTCGGGCGCTGGATGGTGTAGCCGAGCGCGCCGATGCCGCGCGGGATGATCGAGACCTTGTGCACCGGATCCGTGCCGGGCAGAGCCATCGCCACCAGCGCGTGCCCCATCTCGTGATGCGCCACGATCTCGCGTTCGCGCGGGTTCAGAACGCGGTTCTTCTTCTCCAGCCCCGCGATGATACGCTCCACGGCATTGTTGAAGTCGTCCATCGTCACCGCATCAGCCTTGCGGCGCGTGGCCAGGAGCGCGGCCTCATTGACGAGGTTGGCGAGGTCCGCGCCCGAGAACCCGGGGGTCAGGGCCGCGACCTTCTCGGCGTCCACGTCCGGTGCGAGCGTCACCTTCTTCATGTGCACGCCGAGAATCTGGATGCGCCCCTTCCTATCGGGCTTGTCCACCAGCACCTGCCGGTCGAAGCGGCCCGCGCGCAGCAGCGCGGGATCGAGGATCTCGGGCCGGTTGGTGGCGGCCAGGAGCACGATGCCCACAGAAGGGTCGAAGCCGTCGAGCTCGGTCAGAAGTTGGTTCAGCGTCTGCTCACGCTCATCATGGCCACCGGCGATCTGGCCGGAGGAGCGCGCCCTCCCAAGAGCGTCTAGTTCGTCGATGAAGATGATCGCCGGCGCGGATTTCCGGGCCTGCTCGAACAGGTCGCGCACCCGTGCGGCGCCGACGCCCACGAACATCTCGACGAACTCGGAGCCCGAGATCGAAAAGAAGGTCACGCCCGCCTCACCCGCCACCGCGCGCGCCAGCAGCGTCTTGCCGGTGCCGGGCGGCCCAACGAGCAATATGCCTTTGGGAATATGTGCGCCCAGCTTTCCGTATTCGGCGGGGTTCCTGAGGAACTCCACGACCTCCTCGAGCTCGGCCTTGGCCTCGTCCACGCCGGCCACGTCGGCAAAGCTGACGCCGGTTTCCTTCTCCATGTAGACCTTGGCCTTGCTGCGGCCGACCTGCATGAAGCCGCCAAAACCCTGCTTGTCGGCGAACTTGCGGAACAGCAGCATCCAGATTCCGAAGAAGGCGAGCGCCGGCGCCACCCAAGAAATCAGCGTGCCGAGAAAAGTGTTTTGCGGAACGCCAGTGATCTCGACGCCAGAGCGGTCGATCCGCTGCAGGATCGCGGGATCCACGACCGTGGTGACGAACTGGCTCTTGCCGTCGACGGGTTCGGTGAAGGTGCCGGTGATGGTGTCTGACCCGACCGCGACCGAGGCGACCCTGCCATCATCGAGATAGCTCTCGAACTGGCTGTAGCTGATCGGGGCGACGCTCTGCCAGCCGGCGATCAGATCCTGGATGAAGATCACGGCTATGAAAGCCACCACCCAGTACCAGATGTTGTATTCGGTCTTCTTTTCCATGCCGCTTGTCCCTCTCACTGGCGCCCGAGCCGCGCCCTGATCCGCTCGAGCAGCGCCAGCAGGGCGCGCCTTTCGTCCGCCGACAGATCCTGCAGGATTTCATGTTCGAGCGCCGATTGCCGCGGCGCGAGTTCCATCAGCATCGCCCGGGCCTTCGACGTTGCCGTGACGATCTGCGCCCGCCTGTCGTCGGGCGAGGGCGACCGCTCGACCCAGCCGCCCCGGACCATGCGATCGACGAGCTGGCCCGCAGTGGCCGGGCCGACCTCAAGTCGGTCGGCCAGATCGCCGATGGTCAGCCCGGACGCATCCTCGACATGCGTTGCCGCGATCCAGGACAGGCGGGTCAGGCCGCTGCCGCGGATGTCTTGGTCGATCCGCTGTTGGATGAGCTGCGCGACCCGGTGGATCGTCGTCCCGATCAGCGCGATGTCCGAAGAGATCAAGGGTATCTTTCCTCCGATTGCATGGGACACAGGAGAGACTGCTCTCCATCCAAGGCGCAATGCATGCATCATATATGCTTGCATAATAAAAGGAACCGCCTATCTTGATAGGCGGTCTCCGAACCCACATCCGGCCGGCACCGTTGCCCGCTCGGACCATGCCGCCGGTTCGGGGGCATCGATCAGCAGCAGGAGGCCAGCAATGCTCTATCCGACATATCTGCGCCGCAGCGATCCCTTCGCGCTGATGCGCTCCATGATGCGCGATCTCGACCGCGGCTTCTGGCCGTCGTCCCGCGCGGCGTTCCCGGCGGTGAATGTCTGGCAAGGCCCTGAGGCCGTCGCCGTCACCGCTGAACTTCCCGGCATCGAACCGGGCGACATTGAGATTTCGGTCAAGGACAACGTCCTGACGCTGTCGGGCGAACGCAAGGCGCCCGAGGTTCCCGACGGTGCGCGCTGGCGCCGCAACGAACGCGGTTTCGGCAGGTTTTCCCGCACTATCCGCCTGCCGTTCGCGGCCTCGGATGACATGGTCGAGGCGAGGATGACGAACGGTGTATTGCGGATCGTCATCTCCCGGCCCGAGGAAGAAAAGCCGAAGAAAATCGAGATCAAGGCGGCCTGAGAGGAGCTGGAACGATGAGCACCGACATCACGCAAGCCGCCGAAAAGACGCCGACCGACTCGCCCGAGACCACCGGCGGCGGACGCATCTAACGCCCGTTGACCGATATCGTCGAGACCGATCAGGGTGTCTCCATGATGCTTGAAATGCCTGGGGTCGCCGCCGATACGGTCGAAATCACGCTCGAAAATCGTGTGTTGACGATCCGCGGCAAGGTTGACCCGGTGCGGCCGGAAAACCTCGAACTTGCCTATGCCGAATATGGCGAGGGCGATTTCGAGCGTGCCTTCACGCTTTCCGAGGACTTCGACCCCGACCGGATCGAAGCCGAGATGCGTGGAGGTGTCCTCACTTTGACGCTCCCCCGAGCCCCCGAAGCACAGCCGAAGAGGATCGCCGTCAAGGGCGCCTGAAAACCGAAGGAGACCATATCATGCAGATCAAAGACCTCATCCCCTGGGCGCGCAAGGACGGCGCGCCAGACGCCAAGAGCAGCGAAGACAACCCGATCGCGACGCTCCAGCGCGAAATGAACCATGTGTTCGAGAACTTCTGGAACCGGGTTGGTCATTTCGAATGGCCCTTTGGCAACGGCGAGGCAAAATCCGACGTGGTCGAGACCGATAAGGCGATCGAAGTGTCCATCGAGCTGCCGGGCATGGAGATGAAGGACATCGAGGTGACGGTCAACGATGACATGTTGACTGTGAAGGGGGAGAAGAAGATCGAGCGCCAGGAGGAGAAAAAGGGATACTACCTCTCCGAGCGCAGCTACGGCGCGATCTACCGGACTATTCCGCTCCCCCCCGGTGTGGATGGCGAAAAGGCGCAAGCGTCCTTCAAGAACGGGGTTCTGACGATCAAGCTGCCCCAGACTCCCGAGGCGCAGGCGAAGGTCAAGCGCATCGAGGTCAAGAACGGCTGATTTGCCACATTGGGTGTCGCCGGTTTGCGGCGTCCCCTCCGCTCCGTGCGATATCGCACCGTCTGGAAAAGCCCCGGGGAGCTTGTCTCTCCGGGGCGACCTTCGAGAGGCAATCATGAAAGACTTGCAGCGATCCGGGCTGACCCGTGAACAATGGTCGGCGATGACGCTCTACGAGAAGTTCGAGCAAGTTGTCCTCTTTGTACTCAGCGTCATCATTGCGGCGATCGTCGTGGCGTCGGTCTGGGCGCTGATGCGCGAAGTCGTGAACCGCCTGGTTCTGGGGGCATTCGACACTCTCGATTACGCCACCTTTCAGGTGGTGTTCGGCATGATCTTCACCGTGGTGATCGCGCTCGAGTTCAAGCGCTCCCTTCTTGTTGCGACCGAACGCAGCTTCGGGATCCTCCAGGTCCGCACGATCATACTGATCGCACTCCTCGCCATCGCGCGCAAATTCATCATCCTGGACCTCGGCGAGACGGAATCATCCAAGATTGCCGCACTCGCGGGCGCGGCGCTTGCGCTCGGGGTTGTCCATTGGCTCGTGCGCGATCAGGACCGACGCGAACAGCCCCCTACTGAAAATGCAGATGGCGGTCAATGAACCGAACCTTTTTCATTCGACTTGTTTCAGCAACCTCTGCCGCGCTCCTTATCATAATTGTGTGGCAGAGCTTTCCTATCATTCAGGGCGTTGTGCTCGGTCGGTTTGCCGAACCGCGCGCCGTGGCTCCGCGCGGCGACTTGGCGGCGTTTGAACAAAGCACCATCACGGTATTCAACGCCGCTCGAGACAGTGTCGTCTTCATCACGACGGCCGAGCGTGTAGTCGATCCCTGGACCCGGAATGCCTATGACGTTCCGCGCGGGAACGGTTCAGGATTCGTCTGGGACGAACTCGGTCATGTGGTGACGAACAATCATGTTATCGCCGGCGCGAGCCGGGCAGTCGTCAGGCTGGCTGATGGCCGTGCCTTCTCCGCGCGCCTGGTGGGGCGTGCCCCCGAGCACGATCTCGCAGTCCTGCATATCGGCGTAGGTTCTGACCGGCCACCGCCAATCCCCATCGGCACCAGCAACGAGTTGCGTGTCGGTCAGAGCGTGTTCGCCATCGGCAATCCGTTTGGCCTGGACTGGACGATGACGACCGGAATTGTCTCGGCTCTCGGCCGCGAATTGCCGGGAGAAGGCAGTCTCCCGATACGGGGCCTGATCCAGACGGACGCGGCAATCAACCCCGGAAATTCCGGTGGCCCTCTGATCGACAGCGCGGGGCGTCTGATCGGCGTCAACACGGCCATTTTCAGTCCATCCGGCGGCAGTGCGGGAATCGGCTTTGCGGTTCCCGTCGATACGGTCAACCGGGTGGTGCCACAGCTCATCGCTCGCGGTAGCTATGCACCACCACGACTCGGCATCTTATTCGATCCCAGGGTCGACGCGATGCTCGCGCAGGATGGCACCTCCGGCGTCCTGGTCCTCGGAGTCGATCCTGACGGCCCCGCTGCCGGCGCGGGACTGGTGCCAGCCCGCATTAGCGGCGATGGGCTCATTGCAGTCGGCGACCGGATAATCGGCCTTGGAGCGACTAGAGTTGATGAAGCGGCCGACCTGATCGCGGCGCTCGAAGCGCATCGCCCCGGGGATCAGGTTGAATTGCACCTCCGGCGCGGCGATCAACACAAGAGCCTCAGGATCACACTTGGCGAACCGCGATAGGAGCCGGAAATGCCCGCTGTCTCGACGAGGCATCGATTTATCAATCTCGTCCAATCCGCCCTCTTGCTTGGCCTTATGGCGATGATCGCCTGGGTGTCCATGACAGCGGTCGTCGGCGCGGAGGTGGGGCTGCTACTTGCCTTCGGAATGGTTGCAGGTCTGATTTTTGCGCCCAATCTGCCGCAGGACTTCTTGCTGTCCGCATATCAGGCACAGCGCATAACGAGACGTGATGCGCCCGGCCTTGTCGCAGGAATAGCGGAACTTGCGCGACGTGCCGATTTGCCGCGCGCGCCGAAGCTCTTTCGCGTATCGAGCCCGTTGCCGAACGCCTTCGCGATGGGCCGTCCGGAAGACAGTACAATCTGCGTCACCGATGGACTCCTTCAACTCCTCGACGGTCGCGAACTCGTCGGCGTCCTGGCTCACGAAGTTGGCCACATCGCGAACCGCGACCTTTGGATCATGGGATTGGCAGATATGATGTCACGGTTGGTTTCCCTCGCGAGTTGGCTTGGACAATTTCTGCTGCTCCTCAACCTACCTCTTATTTTCGCGGGCGCGGTCTATGTTCCGTGGCATATCGTGGCGCTTCTCATCTTCGCGCCCACCTTGATGGCGCTCGTGCAGCTCGGCCTGTCGCGCACCCGCGAGTATGACGCAGATCGCGCGGCGGCGGAGCTGACCGGCGACCCGGAGGGTCTCATGAGAGCGCTGAGCAAACTCGAACGCCGTGTCGGAAGGTTCTGGGAGGAAATTTTTCTCCCCGGCCGACGCATTCCCGAGCCGTCCCTCTTGCGAACGCATCCAAGCACAGAAAGCCGGATCGCCAGGCTGCGTGAACTCACCGCCCTGGCAACACCGCAGTATCCGACAATCACGGGCATGTCTTATAAACCACGGCTACCCTCGTTCTTGCCGCCCAAATTCCGTCGACACGGAGTCTATTGGTAGAAATCACCTGTCTTTCGTTGCACTCGGGTAAATCTGCGCATACGAGGAAATGCCTGGAAATGGGCGGGAGTTGTGGGCGATTCGCCATGGCTTATCAGAGAGTTAGAGGATGAGTTCTCTCCCTCCGCCAAACACCGCCGATTGCCCTCTCTTGCCGCTGATCACCGCATTCGCACTAAGTGGTGCTGAGAACCGCCAATTCTGCGCTCTCACCAGATAATCCTGAAGATCAGCGACGGTAGCAAACGACCCGATTTCGATCGTTCGACCGTAGATTTTGCTTTGCCAGTCGCGGCCCGTCAGCTTTGCTGTTTGCTTAACCGGGGCGGAAGGTAGGGCCATGACCGCTATACCCATTTGGCGCAACGATGAGGTCGAGGGAAACCCATCGCTATGGGCGGCTGCCGATAGCAGAGTGTCCAGTGTGGACGGCAATCTGCTTATTGCCGATGCCGTGAAAATCTTGTCGCTTCCGATCATCTGCCGTCGGCCGGGACCGAACGGATCTTTCAGCGAAGCCTATTTCGTTCACACGCTCGGTTACTGCTTCGCGGGCAGTACGCTTATGGGACAAAACGCTATCTTGGGCTTGCGCCGCTACTCTCGAACCTCATATCGGCAACGTCCTATATTCCCTCAATCGAGGACATCCCCCGCCAGATTTTGGCATATCTGAAAGTGACGTTCGAGGACTACAGACCGATAGGGGCGCAACAATCGATCTTTGAAGTGGCCGTGTTCGGCTATTGTCACAGGACGCAGCAGTTGGAGATTGTCCATTTTCGCCCCTAACTCGTTCAGAATGTCTACGAGGTCGGGCTAGAGGCTCACCAGAATTTGCACACTCATGACTTCGTATACCTAGGGAACGATGGCGCAGCGCTTCGGGAAGAAATCACGAACGCCTTTAACGGTGAGGCTGTACCGGGCCGCCCTATTTCACGCGCGCCGCGCTTTGTGATTCAAGACCGTATAGCGAACGATGAAAGCCCTACAATCGGCGGCGATCTTCAACTCGCCATCGCCGACAGATTCGGCTTGCGGCCGTTCGCATTGGTATAACCTTATGTCTTGGGGCAACCTGCCGCCAACACTAGCTATCTCGGTCGCGAACTAACGGCCGATTTGACAACCGTCGGCGATGCGCGGGCGTCGCCTATGACGATCGTATAGCGCCGCAGCATCCGTAAGGTGTTGAAGTGAAATTTGCAAAAGCATCCGGTTAGGATGGCTGCTTCTTCAGTTTGCCATCCGAAAGCTGCCAGTCCGCTCCCTACCCCATTGCGGCCATTCGCTCTCGCCTCAATTTTAGAGGGCTATAGCGTAAAGGTAGTTCTCCGTTTCATCGTCTTCGGCCCGCCATTTGGTGCGCCGCGCCTTCGCTTTCTCAATAAAATATAATATTTTCAGTTAGTTATATGCTTGTAGCAGGTGGAGGGGGCTGGATTCGAACCTGGCATTCATACTACCCTCTACGCTAATGTGCGCGTTTCAACACAGCGCCCCGTAGGGGACTCGAACCCCTGAATGCTACGTTGCTCTACGCGGCCCTACGATGGCAGAGACGAGGGGATTCGAACCCCTGAGCGCTCTACGCCCCTCTACGAAAGCCGACGCTCCTCTACGCGCAAGTTTGGTGCGGTCGAGAAGGATCGAACCTCTATCAAGCGTATGTGAACATAGGATTGCGTAACAGTTGCGGCATCTTGCGGTTCAATGAGACACGCTCGCCTACGAAGTTAGTCGCGGGTCTGCTTACTGTTAACGTGGCCTCCTGCGTGAGAGGGTTGCACTGCTTGGCGGGGAGGTGGGTATCGAGCCACCCCCTCACGCCTTAATCGCCTATTCAGGTTGGCACGGGGCGCTTTAGTTATAAGCTAAGAAGGCACCTATCCAGTCATCTTGGTCGCCAAGATCGTCGGCGTGGCGTCGTGGTTTTGGAACGACCTTCACATGCGTCATACGTGCCGACCAGTCTAGGAGACTATCAAGCCGATAAACGACCTTTGAGTTTTGATCATCGCCCATTCTCGTGAATGGCGGGCCTTTCCCATTTCGGCGCTTCGCCTCCAATGTTCTCCGCGACAATCTGAGGAGCTCCGCTGCTTCTTCGGTGGTCAAAAATACGAACTCAAAATCGCTGTCTCGTTTCATGCTGCCTCGTGGTTGCGCCAGTCACCAGCACGTTATTTGATCAGCCTTGGCTATTACTCAAGGTCATTTTTTGAACCCGCGGGACAAGGCGAAACTAGGAGTAGCTAGGGGGATCTAAGCGGACATCACGATTTTGTGAGGTTTGGATCGCTTAATGCGACCGTGCAGAATTGATGGTCCGTGGCCGCGTTGCTCGAAACTCGCCGAAGATTGCGTCAGCCAGCGCGGGTCATCGCCACTGGTGGGGTAAAGAGTAGCTAAGTGATCCTAAAGAGTAGCTAGGAAATTGTTGTTTGGAGATGCACGGCTCCTTGCGACAATAGATGCATGACATATCAAACCAAGCCGCCAACAGCGCAACGCTCCACGAAGTCATCTACCAACCCAACGTCGACGAGCCGAAGCGGCCCACATGAGCCTCGGTCGATAGTTTGCGGGCCTAGCCCTACGGCGCCGCCCCGGAATACCACCGCATCTTCGACTTGGAGAGCGGACACAAAGGCTTCAAGCGATGGTCCCGCTCAAGGTGAGCAGCTTCTCACCACGTGTGAGGCCGCGCGATACTTGAGGCTGTCGCCACGAACGCTCGAGGGATTTCGTGTGCGCGGGTCAGGACCACGATTCATCAAGTTGGGATCAGGTCTCCGCTCGCGTGTCTTGTATCATCCTGCGGACATTCGCGCGTGGTTAGCACGGCGCTTCTCGTCGACATCGGAGTATGGGGTGTGAAATGGTTCGATGTCCCAGGAGCGGAAGTCACCTGCCCCATGGTCGGCGGGGATAAGGCCGTCGCCGACCACGTCTGCTATTGAGGGCATTGTGTCAGATGTCGATCTTCTCTGCGATCTCGATGGCATCGTCGACTTCGATGCCGAGGTAGCGCACGGTGCTCTCAATCTTGGAATGCCCAAGCAGGAGCTGGACGGCGCGCAGGTTGCCAGTGCGGCGATAGATTAGCACCGCCTTCGTGCGCCGTAGTGAGTGGGTGCCGAACTTGGCCGGATCAAGTCCGATGCTGGCGACCCATTCGTGCACGAGACGCGCGTACTGCCGTGTCGTGAGCCCGTGCGCACGATCGCCATCGCCCCGGCCGGCGAACAAGAATTGTCCAGACTTTCGTCCGGTGAGCCTGAGGTAGTCATCGACCGCCAAGCGAGTCTGATCCGTGATCTCAAACCGTACCGGCCTACCCGTCTTCTTCTGGCGGATGGTCGCACGATCCATCGCATAACCGCTTGGCGCTACGTCATCGACGCGTAGCGCAACAACGTCACAGCCTCGGAGCTTGCTGTCGATCGCCAGGTTGAACAGTGCCAGGTCGCGCTTCCGATCCGCCATCTGGAGCTTGGTCCTGATCGACCAGACGTGGCTTGGCCGCAGTGGCGGCTTCGCCCCGATAAGCTTTCCCTTGTTCCAAGGCTGATTGCGGACAAGCTTCAGATTCTTAGTTTCGTGATTGTTGTCCATGGTCTGTCTCCTTGTTCGAGAGACAGATCAGCATGCGCCCACACGAGCCAAGGATCGAATCTCGCGACCGGATTCGGGCTCAGATTCTTCCGAAGCTGCTCAACCGAGGTTGTTCGATCAGTACATGTCGCGGCAAAAGCGACGAGACAACGTGGAAGGTTGTCGACTGTTTTCTCTGTCTATGCGGACAACCTAAAGACGGCGAAATAGACTGCGCAACCGTAAGGGGTGGACTTTTGCGCCCCGGCACCCCATATTGAGTTTATCGCTGGCACGAAAAGGCTCCAGCGGCTGAGAGATGCGAGTGCTCCCGCCAGATTGGAGCACCATCATGCCCTTCCCGCAGAATCCTCCCGGTTTTAGTCGCGACGCGCTCCGGCTCCTCGACATTGCAATGACGAGGGCTTGGATGGAACGCGTTGCCATTGGTGCGTCTCAGAGCGGCGCCGACGCGAATCTTTGCGCGGCGTTGTGGGGCAAAGTGGACCGCCTAGAGAAACTCCAGTCTGGCGAGCGCGGTGGCATAAGAAAGGACTTGGCGAAACACATGGCAGCCCACAGGTTCAAAGGTAAGCCTCCGGTGAAGGTCACCTAGCTGCCCATTTAATCATCTGCAACTGTCTCTAAGACCGGTCTTAAGGACGTCCTTAGCATCGGTCTTAAAGACACTAGGAAAGATGATTGGATGGGAACAATTGAGGTTATGACCGGCGAAGAGCGGCGCCGAATATGGACTCAGCAGCAAAAGGACGAGATTTTGGCCGAGGCATTCGCGCCTGGCGCCAATCTCACACGCGTAGCAAGACGTCACGACGTTACGAGAGCCGTCATCTATAGATGGCGGATAGAGCGCTCGCGCCCTCCAAAGGGTCTTGCCCCTGTCATTGTAACTCCGCCGGCTACCGGCGCTCCAAGTGCGGAACGCTTCATTGAGATCGTTATTGGCCAGGAGAGCCATATTCGCATCCCATTCGATGCGCCTCCTGACCTTGTTGCCAGCCTTCTCAAAGCGGTGGCACGGCAATGATTCCTATCCCAAGCAAAATTCACGTTTGGGTGGTCGTGGGCCACACTGACATGCGCCGAGGCATGAACAGCCTGGCTCTGCATGTGCAGCAACTGCTGAAACGCGACCCGCATAGGGGCGACATGTTCGTGTTTCGCGGAAGGCGCGGCGATCACATCAAGATCATCTGGCACGACGGCCTGGGAATGTCGCTCTACGCGAAGAGACTCGAGCGCGGGAAGTTCATCTGGCCAGCCCCGGTCGACGGCGCAATCTCCATATCATCATCCCAACTGGGCTACATGCTTGATGGAATTGATTGGAGGAATCCGCAATACACGTTCCGGCCTGAATATGTTGGCTAAGTGATTGATTTATAATCATATTTAAACACGGTACGGATGACTTTTTGAGGCTTTTGTGGTTCCATAACTGCATGTCCAATGCAGGTGAAACATTCCTCGATCGTCTTTTGACCATAACGGAGCACCGTACCGAGCTCTTGTATGACCAGATCGATCGGATGGAGGCTGAAAACGCAGAGAAGGACGCCGAGATCAGCCGGTTGAGGCTGGTCATCGCAAGAATGCAACGCGAGCGTTTTGGGGTGAGCTCCGAGAACGGCAAGCGGCTTCTGGAGCAACTGGAACTTGATCTTGAAGAGACTGAAACCGCTGCCACGGAAGACGAGATCCATGTTGAAGAGATATGCGCTGAGACGACCAATGTCGTCGCGTTTGTGCGAAAGAAGCCCTCGCGGAAGCCATTTCCAGAACATTTGCCGCGTGAGCGTGTGATAATCCCTGCTCCGGCATCCTGCGAATGCTGTGGCGGTACTCGTCTGGTGAAGCTCGGCGAGAACGTTACAGAGACCCTTGAAGTGGTTCCCCGGACCTGGAAGGTCATCCAGCATGTGCGGGAGAAGTACTCCTGCCGTGATTGCGAGAAAATCAACCAAGCACCCGCGCCTTTCCACGCTACACCGCGTGGCTGGGCCGGCCCCAACCTGTTGGCGACCATTCTCTTCGAGAAGTTTGGTCAGCATCAACCCTTGAACCGGCTGGCCGAAAGGTTTGCACGGGAAGGTGTAGATCTCAGTCTTTCGACACTGGCAGATCAGGTGGGTGCTGGATGTTCTGCGCTCAATCCCTTGTTCCAGCGCATAGAGGCGCACGCTTTGGAAGCCGAGCGCCTGCACGGTGACGACACCACGGTACCGGTATTGGCAAAGGGCAAGACGATAACCGGGCGATTGTGGACCTATGTCCGAGATGATCAGCCCTTTGGCGGAAGAGCGCCACCGGCAGCGGTCTTCTACTACTCTCCAGACCGCAAAGGCGAACACCCGCAGGCACATTTGGCCAAATACAGAGGTATTCTGCAGGCCGATGCCTATGGTGGGTATGGCCGGCTCTATGAAGGTGGACACATTCGAGAGGCGGGCTGCTGGGCTCACGCGCGGCGCAAGTTCTTTGAGCTTGCTGACGTCCGCGGCACTGCCGAGTTGGCTCTTATCAGGCCCATGGCTGCTCAAGCTGTACGCCGCATCGATGCGCTCATGGCAATCGAACGCGAATTGAATGGGGTTACCCCTGATCAGCGGCTGGCCATACGGCAGGAACGTAGCGCACCACTGCTTCTGGAGCTGGAGAGGTGGATGCGTGCCGAGCGGCTTAAACTGTCGAAGCATTCCGATGCGGCGAAGGCCATGGACTATCTTCTCAAGCGTTGGCCGTCGTTCGTTCGGTTCCTTGAGGATGGTCGCATCTGTATGACCAATAACGCGGCCGAGCGGGCGCTTCGCGGCATCGCTTTGGGTCGGAAGTCTTGGCTGTTCGCAGGTTCTGACCGCGGTGGGCAGCGGGCGGCCATAATGTATAGCCTTGTCGTCACGGCCAAGTTGAATGGCGTTGATCCCCAGGCTTGGCTTGCCGACGTGTTGGGGCGCATCGCTGGGCATCCTGCCAAGCGGCTGGACGAGCTGCTGCCATGGAATTGGAAAGCTGCCCGGCAGGCTTAGGTTTTCTTGGATTTCCAATATCTGACCTCCTTCGTAGCGGCGCTAGGTCCGCTACATAAGGCCGGCACTAGAACCGGTTTAATTTCATCAGATCTAGGGGGAATTGGTAGGCGGCCTTCACCGGCGGATCTTTTCCTAGGCACGCTCTGCCGAGCACACCCAGGTATCACTAGGTCAGACATATCATGTCGATGATTTGTCTTTGACGAACAACATCAGCATGCGTCATGTTTCATGGGGTTAGAGCGAACAATTCCAAGTCTTCACATGAACAACAAAGTGCCGTGCAATGAAGGTCCATAGCCTAGAAATCAAAGGATTCCGAGGAATCAAGGCCGGGACTATCCACTTCGGTAACTTCACCGTGCTGATCGGACAGAGCAATTCAGGTAAGACAACGATCATCGAGGCACTTGCCTTGCTTCTCGGAAGAGACAAATTGGTGAGAAGCCTCACCGAGCATGATTTTTGGGGGTCAACCCCGGATGCCACCAGTCGCATTCAGATTGTTGCGACAATCACGGGCTTCACTCCAAACGACCCCGCGCGACATGCTCAGTGGTTCCGATCGGGACGTGGAATTCCCAAATGGATATGCGCGACTACGGGACAGCTAAAGGCAGTGAGTGCCGGAGCCGATGACCAACTAGCTTGTCAGATTGCCTTTGCAGCTAGGTTTGATAGCGAGACATTGGAAGTCGAGACCTGCCGTTATTTTTATGATGATAGCGCACCTCTTGATCCCTTTGATGAGAGTAGTGTCGTCACTGCCTTGCCGGCCGCCTTGTTCAAAGAGATTGGGTTTTTCCTAGTTCCTGCTGGCCGGACATGGGACCGGATGATTTCTTTCGGCTCGGAGCTCTTTAGGCGAGTGGTTTCCTATACTGGCGGTAAACCAGCAGAAGCAGTGCTTAAAGAGCGTGATCGCCTTCGTTCTCCAGCCGAGCCTCTTGAGGCAGACGCGAAAATCAAACCACTGGTGGACGCCATTAGTGCCGACCTTAAGGCGCTGTTTGGGCGCCAGTCTGATCTTAAGCTTCGCCTCACCAGCACCGACAGTGAGGGTGTCTTGGAGGCTGTTTTCCCACATTTTTCTGAGGATGGAGGCATAGCGCTGCCCTCTCGGAGACATGGCAACGGCCTTATTTCTCTTCAAACGCTGGTGCTGCTTATGCGGTTTGGAAGCCTTCGGGTTGCCAATAACGAGAATTTCCTGATGGCCATCGAGGAGCCCGAACTCCACGTCCCCCCTCCGCAACAGCGAAAGCTGCTGCATCTGATGCAATCGCTGACGACCCAGGCCGTTGTTACGAGCCATTCTCCAGCTGTGGCAGCGATGGCTCCTCCCCACCAGCTTGTGCTGGTTTCAAATGCCGGAGGGGCTCTTCGGGCCGTTCCACTACTACCAAAACCGCTAGATACCAACGCAACTAACCTGGAAAGGGGGCTGTTTCTTTCAGACCGCGAGGTCACAGTAACGGCGATAATGCATCGGCGCGTTATCGTGCCGGAAGGAAAGCTAGATGCGCGATGGTTGAGGTTATTCGCCCGCTTAGCAGACATCTCTGTAGATGCTTCGGCAAGTAATACCGTGGATTTTACTCATGAAGTGGGCGTTATCCCTACGCGTGACGCCCAGGTGGTAAAAACCTTTGATCTTCTTCAAAGGGTACACCCCTCGATCATGTGCTTAGTTGATGGCGACGCTGCAGGGTCCACGTATGCAAACCAACTAGCAGCACTTCCGGCACCACCTATCAATATACTTCAATGGCCTTCAGGTTGGGTCTTGGAAGACGTGGTGTCATGGATTGTGGAGGGTGACCCAACAGTTTTGACCGACGCACAGTTGGTGGCCACGGGGATACCCAATACCGTTCCTGCATTTCTAACGGCATTAAAGGCGGCCCCTTTAAAAGCCGATGATGTTATCGCTGATCTTATTGCCGATGCAATCAGTACGAAGCCTGGCTGCATGAAACGAGTTCGACACCTTTTGCAGGTGATTGCTGATATTGCGGCGGGCCGGCCGGTCGATACATCTGCCGCCATTTCAACTGCCATGACAGGCTCTACTGCCAAGCTCTGGACATTCCAGCATGCCGTTCCAGGGCTTTGAGGGACCAGCAGGGACTGGAAAAACTCATCGGTTAATCGAGGATGTGATCGCGTGGGTGACAGGGCATCCACTTGAACCGCACCAGCAAGTCCTAGCACTGACATTCATGCATGGATCGCGGCGGCGCCTCGACCAGCGGCTCTCAGATATCCCCTCATTGCGCGGCCGGTTCTCGTGCATGACCTTGGACAGCCTGGCTGAACAACTTGTCGAACGATGGAAATCGCTATGCGCCCATTACGGCCTTGTTCCCGGCGACTTTGAAGAAACCGTCAATTGTGCCGCTCAACTTCTGGAATTGCCTGTCGTAGGTCAGTGGTTGGCTACTACCTTTCCAATCGTCCTAGTCGACGAGGCTCAAGAGCTGACACCGGCCAGATTGCGCTTGGTACAAGCTTTGACCCAACACGCGAAATGCTTCGTGGCTGCTGACGAGTTTCAATGTCTTAATGATCAAATCGATCCAGCACTTTTTAGGCGTTGGTTTGTAACCGGGCAAATAACACAGTTGGCCCAAGTTCATCGGACAAACCAACAGGGTCTTCTGGACGCTGCAGTTGCCTTAAGATCTGGTACAGCTCCAGCTAATGGACCGGGTTTGCAAATCCGCTATGAATTCAAAAACCAAGCTCCGTTCGCAATCGGCCATACACTTCACCGTGGCCTGCGGGATGGTGGGGATATTGCGCTGATCGTGGCACCCTCAGCTAAGGGCTGGGCAGATGAATTGGTTTCTCGTCTGGTTATTGGATTTAGGTCTGCCAAGCAAACAGTGGGGGCACTGCGGATAGGGTGGGAGACGCGCTCCGACGATGAAGTTGCGCAGGTCATGGCCGGGATAACGGGTGCTGGCAGCATTCCTTATACCACCATCTTAAGTGATCTAACCAATATCCCCGATCCACCGCCCTGGTTATCTGAGGTTGCCAACGCTATAGATCATCAGCGCCGAGCATGTGGCCAATTGGTTTGGACCAAAGAAGCTCTACAGGCACTAAGCGAGCGTAAGGCTGCCATCCATAGAGCTTATGCATATGGACGCTCTAGTGGCATTCCCGTCATGTCTATCCATGGCGCGAAAAATCGCCAATTCCGGCATGTGGTGGTCTTGTGGCCCCCGGGAGTTCCCGGAAATCAAGATCAGCAGCGGAGACTTCTCTACAACGCTATTACCCGGGCACAGAAGTCCTGCACGGTCTTTGTGCGAACTGAGGCGCTATTGAAAGCCCCACCATTCTTCTAATCTAGACTGCCAGCTACGCCACGTAAGCCTCATTTGCTTATCACGAAGGCTAGTACGTGCCCCTATCCGCTTATTGTGGCAGTATGAGCGGCTGGATCGATCTTGATAGTGCCGAACTGAATGGGAGCAACGTGGAAAACGCCAAAGATCCGCAGGAATACGTCGTCTTCCCTGAGGAGGCCATCAAATATCTCCCTGAAGAATGGCAGAGACACCTGCTTGCACTTAAGGAAGAGGGGCAAGCTGTTTTGGAGGCTGCAGATAGCAATCTGAAGAGTCTCAACCGCCTTGCCCACGCGTTCCCAACGATGGCAAGCCTTCGCTACATCCAGCATAGGCTTGCGTCCACTCAGTTCGAAGCGACGACGGAGTGGATACTTGAGAACGATATGCTGACCTTGGCGTTCGTAACGACATACGCTCGCCTGATGCAAGGGGGCATCGGCAGTGGGGTTTCCCGCAGTACGCTACCGGCGGAGCTTCGTCCCGTGCATGACCACATCATCGAACTTCGTAATAAACGCTATGCTCATAATGACAGCCACGATTCGATAACTGGAAACTTGGAGATTGGGTTCGAAGATGGGAAGTTCGATGTCAGCATCAGCTTCACCATGGGGACCCACGTGGGCGGTGCGCTCGAATGGAAGCCTCTCGTTGAATTTCTTGACAATGAGATGTACCGGCGACTGTATGCCCACCTTGAAAAATTGAAGGTGAAAACGGGTCGTGAGTGGACTTTCCCCAGCGGCCCGCCCCCCAAATGGGTTTCGTCAAGCGCTGACAGTTCCAATCCTACTCAGGATGACGTCTAAGGAGCCGTTCCTTTACTAGCGGTGTTTGTTTGCCACAGCGGCCTTCACCGGAGGCTTACGTTCAAAGTCGGCCAACGCGTGATCTTTCATTCTCCACGGAGATCCGTTGGTCCATCCATAGTTACTGTCCTTCGTCTTCTGCCGATCGAAGGCAAGGATCTCACGTACAGGATCAAGGCGACTGAGGAAGGATTCGAACGCGTGGCCATCGAACGCGAGCTTGCGAGCCTCCAGGAGGAGAATGCCTGATGATGGACACATTCAATTACAACGCTCCAGCAGAGCTGTTCCCGTCCAAGGGCAAGGGCTTTAGGCGCAAAATGGTTTCATATCGGCGCTTTGAGTCCGCGGCCGTCGCCATCCGCTATGCCATTGAGGAACTGGACCCCGACAAACTGATCGGCGCCGTTCTCGAGATAGATGAGGATCGCTATGACGACGTCGCGATCCGCACTCTCTACGCGAGCGACGGGTACCCGTTTCCACGGCTCAACACCAATCAAGAAGGGAGCTCCGTGTGAAAAGCGACTTTCAGATCTATCAAGGCACCAATAATAATTGGATCGTGTTGAGCCAGATAGGTGTTCCCTTACCTGCTTCGCGGCGCCAAGGCGTAGCCGAAGCCTTTGGTAAGGCTCTTGCGCATCGTGCGAGCGTCGCGTTGATCGTTCACCGGCACGGCGAGCGGAGCACGCACTATTCCGGGCGCGCCCTCACCTACGCGAGCAGGCTCTAGGGTGGGAGCTGAAATTGTTCAGGCTCGCTGCTGGCTGGAACCCTATTGACCCACAATCCTCTTGCTTGGCGAGAGACGTTTATTTGGACGATACCCTCGTAGGCCGCATCGTCGACACGACCGCAGAGGTCTATCTAACCAGTCCTTCTAACGTCCGCATATTCGAAGCTGACGTTCTACGAGGGCAGATTTGGGAAACAGGGGACGAACGGTTCACCGACGAGCGCAGTGCGTTGCGATCGCTTGAAGAGCGTCTCAGCGCGTCGCGGAACGCCAGCGGCAGGACGGTGCGCGGCGCCCACGATCTGCTGCCCAAATAAAATTCCATCCGCCCAGAAAAATCGATCGTTGCTCAGTGCGCGTGTGCGCACAGAATACCCAATCATCAATTAGGAACAGTCATGCAACTTGGAACCGTAAAGTTTTATAATTTCGAAAGAGGCTTTGGCTTCATCCAGCCAAATGACGGCGGCAAGGACGTGTTCATCCACGCGACAGCCCTCGAGCGATCCGGTACGCACATCCTCAGTGAAGGGCAAAAAGTGACCTTCGATATCCAGGAGGATCGTCGATCCGGAAAAATTTCTGTCTCGAACATTCGCACCGACTGAGTGTGCTCAGGTGTTGGTAGCCTCGCGGCATTCGCCGTAGCAGGTCAGTTGCGGACGCGCTACGTGCGTTAGCGTTCTCCGGCGCATCAGAAATGGGTCGAAGAGCGCGTTTCTCAGGAGGATACTCGTGGCACTCGATCCCCGGCCGAGCGATTTTTCGGCGACCTCAGCGCTGATCCTGTTCGTCGCATTTGTCGCCTTAGTTGTTGCTGCCGGATACATCGGGCACATCATGGCCGGCGAATAGGTAGCCTAGATCGCCCCTTCGGATTTTATGACTACCTTCATCTAGGCCGGACGTTGACCCTTGGCGTCAGTGGCTGGTTTGTTCAGTAGCTCCGACCGTCCGGAGCTGTCCAGCAACGACTTGCGCCTGCCATTCGGGATCGAGCGCGATACCAAGAATCGTTCGGCACTGTTCGCACAGGAATTGGACTGCAGGCACGGTCCGCTTCGATCCCTCATCGCGTGCACGAAAGTACTCGATGATAACGTGAGACTCCGCATCACATTTTGGGCACTTCCCGCTCACGATGTTCTCCTGTTGGGCATGATGTCTAGGTGTGTGCGGGGCCTGACTTGCCGGCGCTCAGAACCTTTTGGGTGAGATCCCAAGCGCCGGAATTTGCGCCAAAGCGCTTGATGACGCGCGACAGCGATTAGCTTACTTGAATATTCGCGACGGCAGTCTTACCGGAACGCCGATCCTGCTCGGTGTCGAAAGAGACCTTCTGTCCTTCCGACAGGCTCGTCAGCCCTGCACGTTCGAGTGCACTCGCGTGTACGAAGACATCGCTTCCTCCATTGTCCGGCGCGATGAATCCGTAGCCTTTTTGTCCATTGTAAAATTTGACCGTTCCCGTGTTCATGATCACTCCAATCACTGATGCTAACGAGCCGGCGCACGCGGTGAGGCGCACGCCAGCTCTATCTCTCGAATTTTTGGGGTCTATGAACATACGCTCAGCAGCGCTGAGCACAGCGGCCCGCATTCCGGCCAAACTCGATCAATAGAAATAAGAACAGCCTCCCTTAATTGCAAGGGCTCACTGCGACCGTCAATCGTGCCGGTGGTCGGCGGTTTTGCAGCCGCCCGACGCCAACGCTGCCCGCCCGCGAGTCGCGCCCGACGCTCTGAGTAGATTCCGACTCTAACGGCCGATAGCCTTCCGTCGTATCATCTAGTTTGACATCTGCGTCCTGATTTGAGCATGGGTACCTGTCGCGTTTCGCGACGCGAGACTGTGCGCGAGAAACAAGGATTTTCTCCTATGAATGACCCGGCTCCCCACCTAGTTGCTGAGAAGACGAGCTGGCGGACGCTTGCGCAATGGATCCCGTTTTTGATCGTTCCAATCGTGCTTGCACTAGTGCTCGTGGTATACGTCGTGTTCCAAGCTGCCAGCTAGACTAGCGCAACCTAACCGGACAGCCCGATCGCTACTCGCGGCCTGGATTAGGTGCTTGTCGGGCATCATCGCCGCAGGGCGTTCCAACGCTATAAGGAGACGCGCGGTGACACTCAGCTTTCCCAATCGGAGCCGCAGCTACGACGCACGCGGACGCCGCGTGCGCTTTTGGGGTTATGACGGTGCGCTCGAGATCAGCTTTTTCCTTGATCAGCACGCCTTCTCCCGCATGAGCCCAAATCCGAAGATGGACGAGACCGGAATTCTCATTGCGTTCGACCGCCATCGAGATCAAATCCTCGACGTCGCGGCAAAACTATATTCCGGCTGCCGCAGAGACGCCTACACCCTGCAGGCATCAGACTTCTGATCGTGCGGGCCGCTCAAGCCGCCGCGATCGCGATCCGGATCAGGGCCGGAAGCGACTTAGAGCCGGTCTTCCTCATAATGGCCGCCCGATGATTGTCCACGGTGCGCTGACTGATGCCAAGGTCGGCGGCAATGTTCTTGCTGGGATGTCCGGCCGTGACGAGGTCCATGATCTGGCGTTGGCGCACCGTCAGCCCTGCGACAAGAGAGATAGCCTGCTCTCGCGCCGCAGAGGGTCTGCCTCCGTCGAGTTCGAACGCGCGCGCAATGCTTGCAAGCAGCTCCACGTGACCGACCGGTTTTTGAATGAAATCGGAGGCACCCGCCTTCATCGCCCCGACGGCTAAAGCAATGTCTCCGTCGCCAGTTATCATGATCGTGGGCAGTGTACAGTCCTCCGCTCTGAGGCGCTCGATCAATTCGAGACCGGTCATACCAGGCAATCGAGCGTCGATCAGCAGGCACCCGTCGGATCGCTTGGCGCGCAGAAACTCCTCGCCATTTGCAAAGATCTCTACTGCATAGCCGTGTTCTTCGAGCAGATCCCGCATTGCCTCGAGGACAACGGCGTCATCGTCGACGACGAATACCCTCTGTGTCGCGGAAGTATCCGCGGACGATGGCACGTCGATCGCGGTATCGGGTGCGTTTCTCCCCGCCTTGACCAGAAGGTCCTGGATCAGGCTTATGAGTTGCTGCGATTTCACCGGCTTGTTGAGCTGAATGTGCCCCTGGTCCGCAACAGCGCGCAACGTGATGGTCGCGATGTCACCGGTCAGGACGATGGCGGGGATGTCTCGACCGAGCTGCCGCCGCACGCCCGCAATGGCATCCAGGCCGCTCGCCCCGCAAGACAGGTTATAGTCCGCGATTACGAGATCCAGTTCCGCAGCGTTTGTTCTGGCGATATCGAGTGCTGTAGCGACATCGCCTGCGACCGTCGTTCGATGTCCTTCCTGATCAAGAAGCATCTTGACCATATTCCGCACGATGGGATCGTCGTCGATGATCAGGATTGTGCCGGCAACGGGTACTAAGTTCTCCTGGACTACGCGTGTGGGCCGCGTCTCACCGACTTCGCCTGCGTCACCGATCTGCACCTCCACCGCAAATGCCGACCCGTAGCCGGGGATCGAGCGGACGTCGATCGAATGCCCGAGCAGATCTCCCATCCGCTTGACGATTGAAAGGCCGAGCCCAAGACCCAAACTGCTGTCGCGAGCTGGATTTGCGAGCTGGTGGAACTCCTCGAATATTTTCCGGGCCTGATCCATGGGGAGGCCGATGCCCGTGTCGAGCACCTCGATACGAATGATTCCCTCTCGCCGCCGACATCCCAGAAGCAGCTTGCCTTTGCTCGTGTATTTGACGGCATTCGAGATCAAATTGTGAAGCATCTGTCCGAGGAGCTTGGGATCACTCCGTGCAGCGAGGCTGCAAGGGACCACGTGCCACTGCAGTCCCTTTTCCTCCGCAAGATATGCGAAATCGGCTCTCAGCCTTGAGAGCAGGCTACTGATGGGGAAATTGACGATACTAGGTCGCACAACGCCGGCTTCGAGCTGGTTTATGTCGAGCAACTTGTCGAGCATGCTCGACATGGCACCAACCGTGTCGTCGAGGCGCTCGAGCAACTGAAGCGTATGTTCGTCGCGCGCACGTTTTTTCAAAATCCCTTGCAGCAGATTGATGGTCTGTAAGGGCTGGCGCAGATCGTGACTGGCAGCGGCCAGGAACCGCGATTTGCCGATGTTGGCACTTTCGGCTAATGCCTTTGCGGCCGCCAATGCCTCGCTCTCACGCTTCGCGTCTGTGACGTCGACGATCGACAGAAGCACGTTCTGGCTTGCCAAGCAGCGCTCTCCGATGGCACGAGCGCTCACCAAGAAGGACCGGACGCCGCACGTCGGCAGTTTAAGCGTGATTTTCGTATCAGCCACTTCCGCGCCGCTCGAAAGAAGCGCGGAAAGATACTTTTGCATCTCCGGCACATCGAGATGGGAACCAAAGTCTAGCAGGTGGGGTCCGACCATGGTTGTCGGTTCGATTTCGAATGCCCGGTAGAAGGATGTCGAGGCAGAAACGACGCGAAGCTCTGTATCCAATACGACGAGAGGTTGTTCGATCGTAGCAATGATGCCTTCGGAATACGCGCGCGCGGCTTGGCTCTCTCTTTGGGCAACCTTGATTTCGGAGATGTCGGCAAAGGTGATGAGCACTCCATCGACGTGCTTCTCATTGCTACGATAGGGCAGGATGCTGCAGATATGCCACGTCCCGTCTTCGCCTTCGACTTCGCGCCGAACAGGAGCAACCGTATCGAAGACGGCATGCACGTCGCGCAGCATGTCGTTGTTTCTGAAGCGATGAGTAAACTCGGAGAGTGGGCGCCCGATGTCGCTCGCCGTGACGTCGAACAGTGGCGTGATCGCCGGTGTGAAGAAGCGGATCCTCAAAGCCCGGTCGAGCACAACGATGGGCACGTCGGAGCTGTTGAGGATGTTGTTGAGGTCGTCGGATGCCCTCGGCGCTCCAGGACGAGGCCCGGTCATGATCCTGCTTTCTGGCGATCTCGCCCCACAATGGGATATTGCAAGCGAATACATCCTAGCACGTATTGTCCTGCCACGGCGTGCTTTGACTCGAACCATGGGGAACGGGCCGTAAGGCGGCGGTGCGCCATAGGTACATTCCGAGTCTAAGCTTTGTCCGAGTTGAGGAGCATTGTCGGCATGAACTAAACCATCAAACCGGTGACATTCATGATCGACAACCCCACAAAAGCCTCTGACACTCCGATTGCCGCAGTGCCTGATACGCCGACTGCGCCATCCAACGTGCCAGCCGGAAGTCCGCCGCCCGTCGGCGAGCCGGAAACGGTTGCCAATCCGGCCGTCAAGTCGGAGCAAAAGCCGGCGGCCCCCGCACCGCAGAAGATCTAGGTCAGCGCGCGACCGGCGTTTCAAAACGGCCAGTCGCAGCGCCGAGCCAGTGCACCATGTGCACTGGCTCGCTCTTCGTTCGTTCGGCAACCGGAGCTGCTGGTATGAAATCAGCCATATTACCCTCTACGCTGGTGGCGATGGTGATGGCCTCACCCGTTTCCGGCCAGCAGCCGGCCCCCAAGCCAGAGATGCCCCCGTGGAACGGAGCCGTCTTCGCCAGTACGGAGAGTGAGATGGCACCGACCGCGGATGTGCGGTTTGTCCACGCCGCCATCCTCAGCCACTCTTTGGAAAAGTGGAGACGATGACGACTCGCACCATCCGATCGATTGCAGTATTCAATAGCGCTTTTAATCTCGGTGGCATCGACGGTGACTTGCCGGCCGGCAGCTATAGGATCGAGTCTGAGGAAGAGCTGATCGAAAGTTTGTCCTTCGTGGCCTTTCGCCGAGTGGAAACCACCATCGAGCTTCCCGCAATCGGTTCTGTCAGTCTCAAGAGACAGGTCGTCGCTATCGATCCACTCGATCTTGCCTTGGCCCAAGATCGTGATGCCGGACATGAGTAGTATCCGAGCCTGATGCCGCATGCACGCTGGCGCCAAGGTTGGTTTGTGCCATCCGCCTAACGAAAGGACTTTGCTCTGTTCAAATCCCATCCTCACAGTTCTATTGTCGCGGTCGTTTTGTCCGTCTGCCCAATAGTCTCGGCTACGGGCCCGGCACATGGTCAGGAACCGGCATCTGCGTCGACCGCGCATGCACAGGAGTCCGCCCCCGGGCTCGGCAACAATAGTCGACCGACAGAAGCTGAGAAATTGGCTGCCTGCATGGATCTATGGGAACCTGCGACGCACATGACCAAGGAGCGGTGGAGGACAGTGTGCAAGCGCATTCAGACCGACGACTGAGATGACGGGCGAGAGCTTGTAAGCGATGATGCGACGTGCACCACCTCCAAAGCGTCACTCGGACTGCCGAAGGACATATGGGCGAGCACATCAGGGGACCGATGAGGTGAGGACGTTCTATAAAAAAGCGAAGCTCATCACAGAAGCAGAGGCCCGCTACATCATCGCCCACGGAACAGCTTCATCCAGCGAATGGGTCGTCGTACAGTATATGGACCAGTGGTTCGACATACGTGGCATGACAAAATCAGAGATCACGGATCATATCGAGGATCTGGACCGGAAATTGGCTGCCGACCTTGCGGCCGGTATCGAAAATCCGCACTAAGCGTTCATAGCTCGTCCTGTCCGAGCCTGGTGGTGCTGGCAATCGTGCGGCATTTTTCTCAGCGAGAGTCCTCCATGTATCCCAACAAGACGTCGATCGACCCGTCACCGTTGCAGGATCCCGTCATTCCCATTGGCCAGAGAAAAACGATGGAGACGCTAATGGCGGACGACTGCCGTTGGCCGATCGGCGATCCGCAAGTGTCCGGCTTCCATTTCTGCGGCAGCCGCAAGGTCGATGGGCATCCTTACTGCGATGTGCATCGTCGTCGCGCGTTCCAGCCGTCCAAGCCCCGCGCGGTGGCCTATCCAAACTTCGTTCCGTAGAAGCATACGGGCATCTGGCTGGGGTGCAGGCGTTCTGGGGTCATCACGCGGAATGACAGAATTTGTAGAGGTTGCCGCGAGCTCGATCGATTGATCACGCTTGGTCATCAGGACGCCAGCCTGTTGACTTCACTGCAGCGAAAATTTCCTGGTTTGACGCAGGCCGGCCTGCAGGCGGCATTCTCTAAGGTCATTGCCGACCGTGGGCTAAAGCTCGATCCCGAAAGAAAGCTGTAAGACGGGCCAAATCGAGGCCAAGCGAGTTGCGCTCTCCGCGTTCCGTTTCGCACAGGCTCGCAACGCCATTCAAATTACCGTTGGAAACTTGCTGGCGCAGAAGTGCCGATCTCGACAGGTGAAATGGGAAGATCGCTCTCCCCGAGGCTTGCCCTCATTTTAGTGTACGTTCACGTCCTACGCCGAGGACACTTGCCGGTGTCGTTGGGCTGGCACGCCTTATCCTTCGAGATCACAATGCCGCCCGTGCTACGGCTATTCACGGTGCAGCCACGGGTTTGGCGGTCGTCGGTTGGCGGCCGATCTGGATCAAAGGGAAGACCTCATGCGGCGTCATCTCATCGTGCGCCATACGACCGAATACCAATATGCCGAACCGGTTTCCTTTGGCCGCCACCGCATGATGTTTCGGCCGCGCGACAGTCACAGCCTGCGGCTCTTAAATACGGAGCTTTCGATCACGCCGGCGCCAGCTAGCATCAGATGGATGTACGATGCCTTCGGTAACTCTGTTTCCTATGCAGAGTTCGAAGACGAACGCGCTATGTGCCTGCGGTTTGTGAGCGAGATCGACATCCTTCACTATGAGGCGGCTCAACCAACCGATCTCCTGCTCAACTCCGCTCAGCGTTTTCCGTTCGCCTACGATGCCGAAGAGGTACCGGACTTGCAGTCGGTCATGAGAGTCCATCGCCCGGATCCAGACGGCCAGCTCGCTGCATGGGCGGTCAACGTTGCGAGATCGAGCGATGGCGGAACGCTGTCCGTCCTCGTGGGTATGATGGAAACCATCCATCGTGATTTCGCCTACTTGAGTCGCCCGAAGGCCGGGACGCAGGAGCCCGTGCAAACGCTCGCGCTCGGCTCCGGGAGCTGCCGAGACTTCGCGTTGCTTATGATCGAAGCACTTCGGTCCTTGGGTTTCGCCGCCCGATTTGTGACGGGATATATCTACACGCCTGGGAGCACTAACCACCAGGGTGGCGGCGCGACCCACGCCTGGCTGCAGGTTTACCTGCCGGGATGCGGCTGGGTGGAGATGGATCCCACCAACGGCATATTCGGCAATCGCGACCTCATTCGCATCGCCGTCGCGCGCGACCACCGACAAGCCGTGCCGTTGTCAGGCAGCTTCGTGGGCACATCTTCCGCATTTCTGGGCATGAGTGTGTCTGTCTCCGTACTCGGCGCGGAAGCCGAAACGGCTCTGGCGTATTGATTGGCGCGATTGCGCTCGACGAAAGGGGGAAAAGGTCTACCATGTCTCGTCGCGGCAGGTTGTCGAGCGACCAGAGCGAGGATGACCTTCCATGAAGCTGCGTGTCGGCTACGAACTGGACTACGAGTTTCCCCAGCCTACACCCATCATCCTGGTGCTAAACGTGCACCATTCCCGTGTCTCCGACTTGCAGGCGCCGGATCATGTCGTCACCAGCCCGTCGGTTCGAATGTCTGGCTATCGGGACGGCTTCGGCAATTGGTGCAATCGGCTCGTTGCTCCGACGGGAGCGATGCGCCTTCGTTCGGATTCGCTCGTGCTAGATTCCGGGCTTCCGGATCCGACGGTGCCGGAAGCCACACAAATCTCAGTCGAAAACCTGCCTGAGGAGGCACTCGTCTTCCTGTTGGCAAGCCGTTTCTGCGATTGTGATCAGATGCTGGATCTGGCCTGGACGCACGTCGGCAATGGAGAAACCGGTTGGGCCCGTGTCCAGGCTATTTCGACTTCGTGCATCAGCACATTGCCTTCGACTATGCACACGCTCGCGTGACGCGCACGGCCTCCGAGGCTTACCGGGAGCGGCAGGGTGTGTGCCGCGACTATGCCCACCTCGCAATCGCATTCTGTCGCGCCTTGAATATTCCAGCCCGCTACTGCACGGGCTACCTGGGCGATGTCGGCATGCCTCCGCCCTATCCCCCAGGTGACTTCGCCGCATGGTTCGAGGCCTATCTGGGCGGCGAATGGCACACGTTCGATCCGAGGAACAACGTACCACGCATTGGTCGCGTTCTGATTGCACGCGGCCGCGATGCGGCCGATGTCGCGATCGCCACGACGTTCGGCCCCAACACGCTCAAGTCGTTCCGGGTTTGGACGGACGAGATCGCGAATCCCTGAGGCCAAATGGACATCTTGGACGACGCGCCTTAATTGGGAGCGTGCGGAGCCTTGCCTAGAAATGAACCATGCTTGCCGTTTTTTTGCGAGCACGCCGGATGAATGCGATTTGACGGCCCATTCTCTCGTGTGGCCACTCCGTCAGCAAGCAATGTCTGCTGCTAGAGGCGCTGCCGTCACGCCGAAAGAGTCAGTCGAAACCTCGACGCCATCGGACCAATGTCCGCTTTCTCGGCAGTTCGGTCATTGGTAGCTGGGCTGTGCTGCACTTGCTCAGGGCCGCTCTGGGTCACTTGTGCCTGTTCTCCAAACCGGGTGCTTCCCGCTCTTAGCCTAACAGCAGACATGGGCCTACGGGGGAATCAAGGCGCGGCGGTCACTGCCGACGATGTCCGTTATTCGTGCTGTGGACGGCATCCATCAGCCAGCCCGGAGACCGGTAAGGTTTCCGGGCAAGAGATGGAGGAAGTCAGATGGTGCAGCCAGTCACGGTCAGCCTCAATATCGCTAAGAACGTTTTTCATGCCCACGGCGTCGATTCTCAGGGGCAGAAGGTCCTCAGCCGTAAGCTTCGCCGCGGTCAGGTCGAGGCACGATCGCGAAACTGGGCCATCGGGTCCGGCTCATGCCGCCGGCATACGTGAAGCCCTACGTGAAGGCATAGAAGAACGACGCGGCAGATGCCGAAGCGATCTGCGAGGCGGTTAGCTTTCGGTGTGCGCCGGAGCATGTCCGCGACCTCTACCACTGAGAGGTACACCTGCTCCTCTTCCTCCCCATTAGACATCAACAGCCGCTAAGGGGACTTGTTGCCATGCCCACGTACCCACTCGATCACTTCATCATACAAGTAAAGAACCTTCGATTTCCCGTTGTCACCCAGCCTGTAATATTTTGGACCGCGGGATTCCAACCTCATTTTCTCCAGCGTCCGCGGCGACATTTTCAGCATCTGCGCCACCTCTACAGAGGTCATGAACAGCGCATTATCTCTCTTGCCTCCGCCACCCGCCCCTTCCGCCGAACGAACTGCCCCTTCCAAAAACCAAAACACGCTTGCTACAATACTGCTCAGAAACACTTCATCCCCCGGATCGACATGAACGCATCCCCAGAACTCGCCACCGCAGAAGGTAAGCTTGCCACGGCGCTCAAATCATTCAATACCGCCCACCGCGCGCTGGACACAACCCTTTCGCGCTTGGGCGCGAGGGAAGGGGCCACCGACCGCCTCATCCACCACGCCGACGAGTATGGCGTCGACCATACCCTTATAGTGCTCGGTAAAACCCCTCAGGTATTCGAATTCAAGGATGGGGTATCTGACAAAGAAATGCCCGCGCTGCGTTTGCAGCTGGAAGCGGCATATGAAGCCATGCACGCCGTTGACCTCGCCACCGCCAAGGTCGAAAACCTCACCAGCGCTAGCAATCCCTCGCACAAGAAAGCTATCCTCATCGCCGGCAAGGCCTACACCTTCGATGCCAAAAAGGATGAGTTAAGCGACCGGGACAGCGGCGCAACCATCAAGGCCGATGCACACCGCGTTCATACCGAGGAAGACAGCGGCCCCGCGCGCAAGCGGGAACAAGATCGCGACCGCTAGAGCATTGCATCACGGCAACAGCAATCGTCCTTCGTTGCGTTGCCGTTCAAACCACGCTTCTCATCGCGGTTAAAACCAGTACTAATATTCACCACCACTGTTCAGGAGGGCGTACCACCACCAAGACACGCGTTTCATCACAACAAAAACGTTCCGTGTCCCTTTGGTGGAGTATTCCATGCGTTCCTCCGTTTCGCGCGCCATTGGTTGCGCTCTCTTTTCCCTTCTTCCGCTTGTTCCCGCGCATGCCGTTGATCAGGACATCTCGTTGTCCGCCACGGTAGCCTCCTCTTGTACGCTGTCGGGCAGCGCGGCACCCAGCGCGCTCTCAGCCACCATCCCGGTCACCAACGGGCAGGTCAGCACCACCCCCATCACCATCGACATTCCCATCGCCTGCAACGCAGGCGCTTCCCTCATCATCGGAACGCTCAATGGCGGATTGCGCCGACCGGGGGGATCGTGGCCGCAAACCACGAACCGCATCGACTACGTCGCGCACGTGGCCGGCGCCAGCTACATGCCGTTTTCCATAGACACCGAACCGACACAAGGCCAGGCGTTCTTCGAGAACCCTTTCGCACCCTCAGGCCCGCCTAACGGCAACCTCACCATAACCATCACGCCCAAGCAGCCCGCGTTACCCCTTTATCAGGGCAATTATAGCGACACGCTGCGCGTCACGGTAACCCCGTCCCAATAACCAACCGCCGCCGTCCAAAGGGCGGCGGCCTTCCACATTCCGGAAAACACCATGATCCGCCTCCTCGCCGTCCTCCTGGGCGTGCTTGCGGCAATGCCCGCGCATGCGCTCACCGTCACACCCATAACCGTGGAAATGAACTCCGCAGGGCCGCGCACCCGCGCCGTCATCACCATCACCAATTCGTCAAACGAAGTCACAGCCGTCGAACCCAGCTTCAACAGGGTGACGCTCAACGAGCATGGAAGCACCACGCGCGAGGAGGGGGGAAGCGACAACTTCCTGATCCTTCCCCTGCAAGCCATGCTGCAGCCCGGTGCAACACAGACATTCCGCCTGCAATGGGTCGGGGCACCCGACATCCCCCAGAGCGAAAGCTACTTCGTCACCTTCAACCAACTTCCCATCGAAGGCCTGATGAAGAAAACGGGCCTCGCCATCCTCACCGCCTTCAGCGTTGCGGTGAACGTCGCTCCCTTGTCGGCGCGCCCCGTTGTGCAACTCGTCTCCACAAGTATCGACGCAAGCGGAAAGCCCGCCATCACCGTGCAAAACCCAACAGCCTCGCATGCGCTGATGAAGGACGCCGCGATAACGGTCCACGCCGATGGCACCGATTACCCGCTATCCCTTGCAGACTTCCAACAGGCCTACGGCAACGGCCTCGTTCAGCCATGGCGCACAAGGCGGTTCGTCCTTCCGGTGGAGCTTCCACGCGGCGTGACATCAGTCACCGCTACCCTCAATTACAAAGCACCGGCGCAATAGCATATGAGGCGCGCGAGGGGCATCACCGTCTGCTTGGCTGCGGCCGCTGTTTCAGCGATGCCTGCGCACGCCGTCGAGCACCCGGAAACCCAGCTCAATGGAACCGGCCGCGCCATCGTCATGCCGGTTCCGCTCCGCTACCATTCCGAAGTTCTTGGTGAGGTGACCGTTGTCATCGATGAGCATAATCAAGTGCTGGTCGCCGCCACCGACCTCGCGCCCGTTCTCAAAGACCACATTCCGGACTCCAGTCTGCTCTCCCTCAGCAGCTTGGAGGTAGGGCCCATCCCCCTCACCCTCTACGCCGAAATGCACGGGTTGGAGATCGGGTTCAACGAACAAGCCGTGGAGCTCACGCTTTCGCTACCCTTAGACCAATCCAAGCCCCGCGCCCTGTCGTTCGGATCCGCCGCGACGATGCCAACGATGATGGAGCCCGCCACTTTCAGCGCCTTCCTCAACTACGATCTGGCGCTCACGCATGATTGGACCTATGCCCAGGCTTCCGGCTTTTCACTCGACCTTGAAGGGGCCACAAGGTTTGGAAGCGTGGTGCTTGAATCGGAAGCCACACTGGGAGGCTCCCTGAACGGGTTTTTATGCCCCATTGAAGCCCGATGTCAGGCGCAGAGCGAAAACCAATTCACAAGGCGCGGGACGCGCGCCGTATACGATATAGAACAGTGGGATACCCGATCGGTCTTCGGCGACACCACCTACATGGGACTCCCCGGGCAACGTCCCATGGATCTGTTAGGTGTCTCGCTCGAGCACAACCCTGATCTGTTCGGGAAGAAGCGAAGCCAAAGCACCCGCAGCTTCAACGAGCTTCTGGTCGTTAAAAGCAACGCCACCCTTGAACTGGTCGTCAACGGCATACCGATGCAACGCCTGCCGCTCAAACCGGGCAGCTACAGTCTCCAAGACCTGCCCGTCACGCTGGGCTTCAACAATATTGAAGCCATCATCATCTACGACACGGGCGAGCGCGACATCATCCGTTTCGATGCCCTCTCCAACCACCAGCTGCTCGACGAAGGCGACTTCACATGGAGCCTGTCGGGGGGCTTGCCCTCAACATGGATCGACGGCCAGCGCGAATATTTGAATCACTTCCAAGGCGGGCTTTTTGTTCGTCACGGCTTCTCGGACACGTTCACCGGATATTTCGCCTTTCAAACCGACAGCACCGTCCACAATGCCTCCCTCGGGTTCCACCACTTAACCTCCATGGGGACATGGCACCTTGGCGCAACGCTGAGCCAAGGGCCCGAAATGGGATATGCCGCCTCAGTTTCCTTTGAAACACTTCCCGATCTTGATGCTCCAAACAGCTCGTTCCGGGTGGCTGCCGATTATTACTCCGACCAATACCGCCAGCCCGGTGACGCCCAGCTGCTCATGAACGATATCCTCTATCCCGCCTTTGATTCCTGGTTGAGGCTCTCCGCCATCCAAACCAAGCCTCTGATAGGGGGTGCCTACGCCACCGCCACCGCCCGGTATGATTTCGCAGCCGATGTCGCCAACATCCCCGGAGCCGTCTCAGCGGGTACCGATCGATGGAGCCTGGATTTGGGAATAAGCCGCCAATTCTTCGACACCACCACGCTTACCGTCACCGCCGGTTACGGAAACGACAGATTGCTTTCTTTCTCGCGCCTTGATGACGAACCCGAGTTCCGCCTTGGGTTGAGCTTGTATGCCCGCCTCGGCGACACGTCCGTCGGCGCCCGCCATTCCTTCGGCAACGACGTGTCTTCCATCACCGCCTCCCACCTATCGCATTCCCCTTCCGATGTCTGGCAAGTTTCCGCCACCGCCGACAACGCCCCCGAGCGCGGGGTCTTCACCTCCGCCGCCGCACAGCATCTCGGCCAGCGCGGTGAAACACGCCTTTCCCACACCCTCAAGCAGCCGCAAGACGGTGACGAACATCACCTCACCCAGCTCAACTATGCGGGAGCCGTCGCCTTCGCCGATGGCAAGCTTGCGCTTGGTGCCCCGGTCAGAAACGGCTTCGCCATCGTCTACCCGCATGACAACATTCCACAAGCCGATGTCATCGTCGGCAATGGAGAAGCGCCCCGCGCAACAGGAACGTCATGGCTCCCGGCCGTGGTCGCAGACCTCCCGCCCTACGCAAACGTCCAATACCCGCTTGATGCCCAGAACATTCCCAATGGCTATGCCCTAGGCGCTTCCCACTTTGCAGCAAGGGCTCCCTACCGCGCGGGTTATGCAGTGGCGCTCGGTTCCGACATGCCGCTCACCGCCTACGGAACCTTGCTCGACGCGTCCGGTCAACCCATCGCCCTGCAATCCGGAACAATCACCTCACCAGCCTACAACGGGCATACGCTCACCGTGTTCACCAACTCCGCAGGGAAGTTCGCCGTCGAAGGATTCGCCAAGGGTGACTGGACCATCATCATCGCCAACAACACCTACGCCCTTACCATACCCGCAGACGCCTCCGGCTTGTTCAATGCCGAGGTTCTCATTCCGACTGACGCCACACCACAGAGAGAATCAATCGAATGGCCCGCCACGCTCGTCACGGAAGCACAATGATGCGAAGGGCTATCCAAACGCTTGTCGGGTGCGGACTTGCACTTTTCAGCCATCAAGCCGTGGCCTGCGACGGGAGACCCTTCGGTCAGCCCACCCTCACGCTCAACGCCCCCAGCCTCGCACTGTCCTATTCGGGCACCCTTGCACACGATTACATTCCCGCGCGCGTGACGTTCCCGACCGGCTTCAACGGCATCTGCACGCTGGTCATCGAGGTCTCGACGGCGCAGTGGCCGATGGTGTCAACGCTTGAAAACGTTCAGGCCCCACAGCACGCCTTGACCTTTTATCTGCCTCCGCTCTTTGAGTGGAACGGCGGAAGCTACAATCAATGGGTCTACGGCGGATCAGGGCAGGTTGTTGACGTCACCATCCCGTTCACAATCCCCGCCAACCAGAGCAACAAGCCGGCTGGCCTTTACCGCCGCGATATGAACGTCAAGCTCAAGAATGTCATCAGGGGCGGGTATTACTACGACGGCTACCTCACACTGACCGCAACCGTTGCCTCTTCCTGTACCCTTCCGCCTCCCACCCTCTCCGCGCTGGATTTCACGCCCGCCATCGTCAACGGAACAATACCTGCCGCTTACCTGCGCTCCTTCAGTCTTCCAAACGCCGGCTGCAACGGACCGGCACGCCTCACACTATCGGCACAACCCCTGACCAGACCCGGTGGAGGAACCCCCATCCACTTTTCTGCAAGCGCCGTCCTCGGCAGCACGGCCGTTTCTCTTGATACGCGAGTAGCTGCTTCGTCCTTCGCCACCGCCATCAGCGCCCCTGTGTCTTCATCCGTGCCCGTAACCGTCACCGTTGCGCCCACCATCACGCCACTTCAAGCAGGGGCCTACTCATCAAACCTGCGCGTAAGCCTCGAACCGGCACAATAATCCCTTTCCGCATAGGGAAGGGGCCGCAACGAACGGGGTGGCGTGGAAGGCGGGAGAGAAAGGCTCTTGCGCCGCTCCCGCACAATCCCAACGAAGTCACGTTCCATGAATCTCACCACGCCACGCAATCCCGACGACATCAATGTTTTGCGCGTCCGCCAGCTTGAAGCCACCAAACGCCGCGTGCTGGCAGAGCTCCGCGCCCTTGGATTATCGAAGGCCACCGTCCAGTACCGCGCGGACGTGGCGGATTCCGGCGAGGTGCAGGTGAAAGGCTCCAACGGCGAACATGCCAACGGCACCGCCACCGTGCTGGAACATCCCATCGAAGCCGCCTTCTACGACATCGCCACATTGGTGGAACGCTTCGCCCTCGACGTGGTCGCCCACCACCACGGCGGTTTTGAAAGCGACGGCGGCGGATACGGCTACGTCATCCTCCACGCCGACAAGGGGCTTGTCCGCATCGAGCACACCAGCATCGAAACCAACGAAGTTTCCAAAGAAACCGAACTCTAAGCGCTTGTTCCCAAAAGCGAGGGGGTGGTTCCCACCCCGTTGGGCCGTGCCGGCCGGGAGAGAGAGGCTTTCCCAAAAGCGCGCGGCTTCACAAATGAAAGCAAATATTATGAGCTCCGCACCCCAGCACATCCTCCACAACACGCCCGTCCTGCTCGGACGCATGAACCATATGCCTCCCCCCACCGATGACAATGCGCAGCACACGCACGACCTCCTGGAGGAATCCGTCATCACCTTGTTGCGCCAGCATTGCCCCACCTACCTCAAGATGGACGGCGTCCCCATCCGCCTGGCACTGGCCCGAGCCTTCGTTCGCTTCATCCTGGAACGAACCCGCGGCAACCAAGCACGCGCCGCCGAGCTAGCAGGCTTCAACCGCAACACCTTGCGCCGCCTCATCCGCTGCTTTCGCATCGACTGGGCATTTTACGCCGCGAAGTGAAAGCACACTCCATGAGCAAGACCGTCATGCCGCCACAGCGGCCGTACACGCGCGCGCGCAGCCGCCGCATCTTCAACCAGCTGTTCTCCCCACGCGAGAACGGCCGCCTCCACGAAGTGGACGAGCTGCCGACCGAGCCCGATGAGCACCATTGGTGGACGGCCGTGGATCTCGCCCCGGACACCAATAGCCTCTACCTGCTTCCGGGGTTCCGGCTCGTGAACAGGTTGGGGTTCGTGGAAACCACACACGCCTGGGGAGGGGACGCCGACCAGCATCCCCTTTACCTCTACTGACACCAACAAAGGCAAACACCATGAATTACACGCTGCACGCCCGCAGCAACTATTTCCGGGTTCGTGATCCCAAACGCTTCAAACGCTGGTGCCGATACTTCGGTCTGGAATACTGGACGGGCAAGGAAATCCCCGGCAGCGAAGACGAGGCTTACGCCATCGCCGCCGACAACAGTGACGGATGGCCAAGCACGCACCCGGAGACCGGAGACCGGAGACGAGTTCGACTTCGATGCTGAGCTCGCCAAACACCTGGACCCGCGCGACATCGCCTTGCTCTACCAGATAGGCCATGAAGGCCTGCGCTTCATCTCCGGCCATTCCTCAGCCATCCATGCCGATGGCCGCGCCGTGCATGTGGGACTGCACACCATTCACGATCTCGCGCGCGAAACATTCGGCAACGAGGTGGTCATCACCCAAGCCTGCTACTGACCACTTATGAAAGCGTACTCCGATGGCCTATAAGCCTTCCAGGGCCCAGCGCCTTGTCCTGACCCTCACCCTCAATCTTGAAACCGAAGCCGGCGGCCGCCCATCAACCCGCCAGATGAGCCGCGCAAGCGAGTGTTTGGTGGAAGCCGTGCGCCTGCGCCTGTTCGGTGACGGCTTCCTGCCGCCGGATGTGTGCGTTGACACCTCCGGCATCACTGTCGATTAACAACGAAAGCACCACCCATGCCCCGCACGAAACCCCCGTTCCGAACGCAACGGAACGGGAGCCAATACCTTCACGTCCACGTGGACGACATCTCCACCGTCATCATCAAGCGCGAAGACGAAGGGGTGGTCATCGACGTCTACCCCTTCAAGGAGTTGAACGCCAACCCCGTCACCTCCACCTGGGCCCATAACCACGACCTCAGTCCTAAAGACCAACATCCACCTTCCCCGCCGCTCACCCCTTGGCAACGCACCGCGCTGACCTCTTACGACTTTGGTGAGTTCGCCTATCTCGCCGATGCCAAGGACGCCCGCAGCTTGCACGACGACCTCAGCCATTGCGGCGACAGCCTGCTGCGCTTCATCTTCTCGGAACTGTCCGCCCGCGAAGACTGCACAAGCTATCAGGATGCCCTGCGCCGCATGACCGTTGCGCGCAACCAGCTTAACGACCTTATTGACGATTTGCAGACCATGGCCACGGAGCCTGCCCGCAAGGGTGAAAGCCCGCGCTTCCGCCTCGCGTGGTTCATTGACAGCGACGCCACATCACCAATGGCAGCGGCACAGGAGGCCCTTGCCATTCAGCGCAGACGCAGTTCCAGCGCCACCCTCTTCAAGGTGAGGGAAACCGCAACAGGTAAGGTCACCTCCATCGACCTTGCCAAGCAACTGCACCAATGAAAGCCGACACCATGCCCGCCACGCCACCCAACTGCCTGCGCATTACCTTGCATATCCGCAGCCTGGGCCAAATCCCCGAGCACCAAGAAACAAAGAGTGCCGCCGACAAGATCGCCACCTACTTCAATGACGGGATCTGCGATGAGCCACTCGCACACCAATTGAAGCACTTCGGAAAAAGCGCGGCCACAAAGATGGTCCAAGCGGAACTCACCAGCTGGCTTGAGGATCTGGGCGCCGAACCAACCGATATCGCTGTCACCGAACTGTCCTAAGAGCAACCCAACGAAAGACGCCGCCATCAACCATCCGCACCACGACGCCCTCAGTTCCGCGCGTGCTTATTCTCAGAAGATGAATTCTAACGCCTACATCACGAGCACCCCGTTCGCTTCGCACTCATTAACCGCATACAATTCCCACAATCGGTGAAGAGAGGAAGAGGGGGCCCAGAAGCCACATAGCAGGTGGACGAAAGGAGACAGAGCCCACCGCGAACGACCACCACAACGAAAGACACCACCATGCCCTTACCCCATACCAAACCAACCTTCCGCGCCCGCTTGCGCGAAGCCTTACGCGAACTGGCCTACGACCTATTGACCCTTCACCACAAATTATTTGATCCGTTCGACCCCAAGTCCATGCCGGATTACGCCAAAGAATTCGCCCCTGACGACGCGAAGCCCACCGGCCAGCACTCCCAAACACCGCGCAACTAATGCCAAACGACAACAGAGCACACACCCCGCCCTTCGGTCGGGCTGGCGTGTGACCGCATGATAAGAAACCAACCATGAGCAAGCCCCCTAAAGGCAACGTCCCCATCGTCATCTTTGGATGCAATGCCAGCGATGACGCAGTCACCAGTGACCTCCCCTGTGAAATCGACGACAGCCACGAAGCGACAATCTCCACGGAAACCTATGAAGCAATTTTCGCCGCAAAGCAGGCCTTTCAAAACAACCCCCACTGGGACAGCACCGCCATCACCTCCGACATGAAATGCAAGCCCTTGGACGATATGCTGAGTGCCGCCGATATGTGGCGCACCGGTGTTGAGACCTCTCATGTCTACCGGTTCGGCGGCCTATACCTACGGCTTCTGCACAAGGATAACCGGCAGGCCGAGATTGAATTTGAGGTGGTGCGACCTGATGGTGCAGCTCTCATACCCCCCCTGCGAACGGCCCGTTGACGCTCTATTTCCTGAGCGATGAATCAGACCGTCCGGAAAACCGCGACCTGTTTGTGTGGGCCAAGACACCCGCTGACGCCGTCACCTATTGGCGTGGCTATTATCAAATCGGACCGGGAAGAAGCGACCGCCAACGGGACAACATCTGGTCGGTGTCTCAACAAACGCATGCCCCCGGTGCCATCAAATGGAACAGCCCGGAAGGACTGATGAGCGTTGATGCCTGACGCTGCTCATTTGCACGCCACTTCGTATGCACGGAAGACACACACGGCATACAAGAGCACCCCACATATCAGAGGTGCTGCCTAAGTTGGCACCATGGTCCCTTGGCACCTTGCCTGCTTGGTGCCTTTGATGCTGGCACCATGATACTGCGAGAGATGTCAATGCCGGATGGTGAGGTGCGCCTCTACTGCACGCGCATCAGCACCATCATCAGCTACTTCGCCGACGACGGCGAAGGCGGCTCCGTGCTCTGGCTCGAGCCCGGAGACATGGCCATCGTGCAAGACGGCACCATGGATGAAGTGCGCGCGTGGATTCTGAGTGACGTAGCCCAGCGCTTGAATTGCCCTCCCGCTGCAGTCGAAACCCTCCCCATCGAAACGCTCTGCTCGCGCCTCAAGTGGACACCCGAAACCCCGCGCCATCCTTGGCAAGTGCAGCAGCGCAACAAATCGCCCGCACGGCGCATGTCCCGCTAAGCTACGCCTTACTACTCCACTCCCACAGTAAAACACGCCATAACGCCTTCCTGCTTCGTCTAGAGGCCAGTATAGTTTCGATCACCGTCTAAAAAATCGTCGGGGGTCCGGGGGCAGACAGCCCCCGGGAGCTGCTGTTTGTTTAGCCATTTCCTGAGCCCGTCTGCGCACACTCTGTATGCATCCTAACTATACCACATTTTTGCATCATGGTAGGTAAGAGATGTTGGGAGCAAGCAATGCCATAGGGCCCCCAAGAGGGCCCTATGGCGGGTCATTCGGCCTCCGGCCTCAAGACCCAAATTGCTTGTCCCTCAAACGCCGGGAGGGCTTATCGACTGCATGGCATCGGATACCGCCGACACAACGAATGGCGCGCGCGCCAAGCTCAATCGGCGCCCGAAAATCACATTGAACGATGAAGAGACCACTGCACTCCGGGTCGCTGCGAAGGCGCGAGGCGTAAAGCCCGCCGTGTTCATGCGTGACGCCGTTCTCGCCGCCATCAAGGCAAGCGCAGGCAACCCTACGCCGCCGGCGGAAGGACCATCAAAACCAACATTGAAAGCGGAACCGGGTGACGAAGCCGCCACCGTGCGCAAGAAGCTCTTCCTCACCCCGCCAGAAAACACGCTCCTCGAGAAGGAAGCCAAGAACGCGCAGCTGTTGCAGAAGGATTACCTGCGCCTTGCAGTGGTCGCCGCACTCACACAGGCGCCGCCACCGAGAAGGAAGGCCGTTGTTGGGAAAAACGACCTTGCCCACGAAATCTCGATGATCGCCTTCCAGCTGAAGAAGATCGGCAACAACCTGAACCAGATGGCCAAGCAGGCCAACACGGGCCTTGTGCCCATCACCGAACGCGAAATCTACTACTTCCTCAACATGCACCAGCGCGTGCTGACGATGAGCTCGGCCGCCCTCGAGAAGGTGCTGGCATGATCGGAAAGATCCCACGGCCGGGAAGGGGCTTCCGGGGCAGCTTCCAGTATCTCATGCACGGAAAGCGCGATGCCGACCGCGATGTTGACCGCTTGGCCTGGATGGAAACCCGCAACCTTTTCGTCAAAGACATGGACAAGATCCCGTCCATGATGCGCGCCACCGCCGCCCAATCCAAGAAATGCCAGAAGCCCGCCTACCACATGATCATCTCTTGGCGGCCCGATGAAGCCGTGTCCGACGTCACCATGCGTGAAGTGGCCGACCAGACGCTCTTTGATCTGGGATTGAACGAGCACCAGGCCGTGCTTGCCGCCCACCGCGACACCGACCACCGCCACCTGCACATCCTGGTCAATCGCGTGCACCCGGAAACAGGCAAGGCGTGGCATACCAGCAAGGACTGGGCCCGCTTTGAACGCTCGATCGCGCGCCAAGCCTTGGAACGCGGTCTCTTGAAGGTGGACGGTCGCCACAACACGCCAGAACTCATGGCGCGTGAGAACAAGCGTGCACGCGACAGCGAATACCAGATGGCGAAGCGCCTGAAGCGCGAGCTTCCAAAAGACCGCTGGTCAGTTGAGGAAATCAAATCCCGCCGTTTGCAGCTCGCCCCCATCTTCGAGCAATCCCGCTCTTGGGACCAGCTTTCGCGCCTGTTAAGCGCGGAAGGGCTCTCGCTGACCGCCAAAGGGCAGGGCCTCATCATCGACGACGGCATGGGTTTCATGAAACTGTCGGGCCTCGGCAAGGAGGTGCGCCTTCACGGCCTAGAAGCCCTTTACCGCGAACGCTTCCCTGACTTCTCCCTGCGCCGCGAGAAAGAGCAAGCACAGGAAGAAGCCGCCGCCTCACCCACGCCCGTAGGCCCAGATCCATCATCGCCACAACCGGCGCCAACCGTTGTAAAAACCGTCGGCATACCGGACAAAGACCCCGCGTACGCGCAGCACCACGCCCAAGAAGCGGAGAAGGACCGGTTGCGCGCCGAATGGCGGGCCAAGCGCCAGCAGAACCGCCAAACCACCGGTGACAACGAAGACGACAACGACGGCACGGGCGCAACGCAACCGCCGCGCCGCGAACGCGCGGCCGTGATTGACGCCGATGTGAATGCCCCGGACCGCAGGGAGGCGTGGAAAAAGGCCATGGCAGCCCGCGAGAACCTTGATCTTGCCCGTGACCTTCACCGCAGCGGACTGATTGACAACGACGCCCTTGTGCGCGCCATCGACGGTCATGCCATGGCCCGTGACGACCTTGGAAAGCTGCTACAGAACGAACCCGATAAGATGCTTCTCCGCGAGGAATGGCGCCGGCAAGCTGAAACCCAGCGCGAAGCCGTCCTGTCACGTCATACGCCGCAACCCAAACTAGCTCGGGACAGCGCAAAGCCCGCCGTCCACGCCAGCACACCTATACCCCACCGCCAAAAGCAGGCAGCCCCCCAACCATCGCCGCAGCCGCCGTCACCGCGGCTCGAAGCGTTCCGCAACCTCTCCCACGCCCATGAGCAGCTGGACATCGCCCGCCAGCTGCATGGGCTTGGTATTCTGTCCAAGCAGGAGCTGATCACCGCGCGCAATGACCTCGCGCACGCCCGCGAGGAATTGGCGAAACACCAGACCTTCAGTGAATTCGTCGGAGATGGGGTTCGTGAAGCGTTGTCGTCCAAACGCACAGCACACGCTGCGCCTGCACCGAAGGCGGATAAGAAGCCGCCGCCACCTCCACCGCCACAACCGAAACATCAGAAACTCAAGAATGAAAAGAAGCACAAGAAGGACCGCGAACGTGACCGGTAACAACCCCACTTGACGAAACACATCAAGGCACGCAACTAATGGGTTGTAACACCGCGCAATAGGAGATGTCCTACCAACCCCCTCAAGCACAGCATCACATCGACGGTCACGAACGCTTCCAGTTTTTAGCGAGTTTGCTGATCCATGCTGCTTGGGCCCGGGGATTGCGCCTGGGGTGCACGCCTGCACCCCCAGAAGGACGACTATTTCAAATTCACGTTGGGTGAGCCCATGGGCACCGTGGGCGGCGCAGGCGCCGTCTACCAGCTCATGCCGCGCTCAACCCCACCGCTTGTCGCCAAGCTCTACAATGACAAGGTGCTGCAGCTCATCAAGAGCGACAGGAAGTACGCCCAGCGCATCATCGCGCTCGCCTTCCACGGCAACGAGCTATCCAAATCACTGCCCTTCGCCACCTGGCCGAGACGATTGATCTTTAGCGAGAAGAACCCCAAGGATGCCCAGCAAGCCCTGCTTGGATTTTCCATGGAGCGCTTGGTCGGAACAACGTCCCTCATCGACCTCATCACCCAGACCAACACACGCCTCAAGGTCACCCCCGACCGAACCGCCTTCCTCTGCATCACGCTGGCAGACCAAGTTGCCCGCATGCACCGCCATCCATGGACCTTCGTCTTTGGCGATCTGTCTCCGAACAACGTGCACATTTCCGCCGATCTCACGCAGGTGCGCTTCATCGACACCGATGGCTTCCAGTTCGATTACAACAACGGTCAGTACAGCTTCCGCCTCTCCGGGCTGACCAGCGGCTTCAAGGCGCCCGGGTCGGATGCCGCCTTGCTCAAATCCGGACGCCTCACCACCACGCACGATGACTTCGTACTCGCCATCCTCCTTTTCATGTTGCTGATGGCAGACAAGGGAATGCCCATCCATCCGTTCCAATCCGGCGACACACCGGAGGATGTGCGCATCGACAAGCGCCAATTCCCCTTGTCGGATACTCAGCAATTTCCGCTGCCAAAACCCGTCATCGATGCCTGGAACACGCTTCCGCAAGACCTGCGCACCACGTTCACCCGCACCTTCACCGGCCCGACCCCGGTCAAGGCCAGCGAATGGGTCAGTGTGCTCTCCAACTACCGGAGGTGTCTTTGACCCGAATAAGCTCATGACACCCTACAGCCATTACGTCGCCCCACCGCCCCTCGTCACGCGCATCCACCCGTTCTCGCAACGCTATGGGCAACTGCAACGCCTCTGGCACACCTCCGCTGCCATTCTACGTCCTCTGGCGCGCGTAGCAGGTGCAATGCTCCGGCTCCTGACCGTCACGTTGCCGTTCCTCATCACGCGCCCCGCCAAATGGCTGTTCCGCACCATCGTTGCCACACTCCGCGCCATTGACCGCATCGCCGATGCGGTCGTCACCATCATCTTCGATACCCTCGTCGCCGCCGCCAAAAAGCTGGTCATGCCGTTGCTGAGCCTCTCGGCCTTGCTGGCCCTCCTGATTTTCATCTCACGCAGCGACGTTCAACCGCATCGCGACGTCCCCGCGCTCGCCGCCATTGCCCCACAAGCAACCGCGCACCCGGCGCAAACACCTTCTCCCATCAAGCCGACGCCGACAGCGCCCGCCCGCAAACTCGCCGCCTTCCACGCCCCCGACCACGTGTTCAGCACTGAGCGCGCATCCGTGGCAGCGCTCGCCGATGCCCTCAACATTCCTCCAAAAGTGGTCAGCACTGGTGTCACCCGTGCCCTCGCGCTCGCCGCGGACAATGCAAACGCCATGCGCCCCTACGTGGGCCGCTTTCCCCTTCCGCAACACACCCCCAACCGTTTGCTGACGGCGCTCACCCCGTCCGATATCACCCAGCTTTCCCGCCTGCTCGAGCATTCAACCACCATCGACAAGCGCGAATTCACCCTCACGGCCAATCTGGCGTCCGGCGACCTGTCGCTCACTGCGCGCATCAGAAAGCTCACCAGTTCGGCCGCGCCGGGCGCCTGCTTCCGTTACGCCCTGACCTTCATGCGCCGCACCTTCCAACACACCCTTTCCATGACCGCCTGCAGCCAACGCGGAACGTGGTCGTTCCCCGCAGACCAGAAAGGACAATGACATGTCAGCCATCGCCAAGCAGATGATCACCAACCTCGCGGGCCCGGGCTTTGTCCCCCCCACGCTTTCCGCACGCAAACGCTATCCGTTCGTGTTCATCATCGACATATCAGGCTCAACAGGGATGGAGCCCGACCCCGACATCCACCACATCAACAAGGCCATCAGCATCCTGCTCGATACGCTGCGCAACCCAACCCCCTCCAGCGAACTGCAGAAGCAGGTGGATAGCTTGGACATCTGCATCATCTGCTACTCCGACAGGCCGCGCGAAATCGTCCCATGGTCCATCGTCCAGAACCTTCCCCCCGCCGTGCAAACCCTGACACCGGAATACGCCACGGGAACCGGTGCAGCCATCGAGATGGCCCTGCAGCAGATCAGCAACCGCCTCCACTATTACCAAGACCCAAACAACAACTTCGCATCGGGAATGCCTCACATCATCCACATCACCGATGGGGCGATGACCGACATGAAACCCGGGGATGCCCGCTGGACCCAGATCAAGCAGCGATTGGACAACATCAACGGGGTCACCAACCCCGAAAAGAAAACGGTCACCATGCTGCACTTCGTCTCCCCCAAGGGATGTGACCGCGAACGCATCAACATCAACGGCCGCATGATGACCGGCCAGCAATTGCTGAGCGAGCTGACAGGGCCCGATACCGTCTTCGAAATGGGCCGCGAGATCGGCTCGTTCGAAGTGCTCATCCGCCTCATCACGGTCGCCATCACCAGCATCACCAAGAACTTCGGTGCAATGAACGGCGTGGACGCCATGCGCTCCGCCATCGACAGCGCCGCAATCTCGCTGCGCACCAGCACCGTTACGCAGATCCCCTGATGCAACAGCCCGCGCCGCTCCCCATCCGTCATGACCTTCCGCCCTTGGCTCGCCTCGAAACCAACTGGGTGCCCCCATGGCTCATCGCCCGCGTTGCCCAGCATGGGCCATGGCATTACCAGAACGGTGCCCCCATGGACGACAGCCACATCATCGGCGGCACCTCCGGCGCCTTCTGGATGGCCGCCGCCGACGGAGTCGGCTCACAGCCAAGAAGCCGCCACGGCAGCTCTGCCGCGTGCCTGGCACTCGACGCTTATCTCGGCGCCGCTCTCACAGGCGGCGCCGACTTAACCCGCACCCTCCTGCTTGAAGGCTTCAATGCGGCCCACCTCGCCATCCAAGACCTTGCCGCCCGCGAAGGAAGACCCGCCTACGAATATTCAACCACGCTCGCGGCCGTCATCGTCAAGCGCAACACCATCATCGCAGCCGCCGTGGGTGACAGCGGCATTGCCGTCGGAAGCAACCATGAAAACGAGAAGGGGGACAAAGTTTATGCCCTGACGCCCTTCTGCTCCGCCCCCCAGCCAGAACGCGCCACCTACACCATCGCCGACCCCAACTGGCTCAACTACGTGACGAGCAGCGAGAGCTGCAGCCCCCACATCACAGCCGTCCTCATCGCCACCGATGGGGCTAACAGCTTCTTCCTCGACGGCAACCGCTTCAAAGCCGATTGGCCCGAAACCCTCGAAGGCCGCGTCCGCGAGCTGGGCCCGCTGACCTTCGTCAACACCTTCGCCCATTTCATCCAACACCAACCGCCCGAGAACCACGATGACAGGACGCTTCTCGTCGCCTACCGCCCGCCCCATCACCTCGCCCCACCCGCTGCGCAACCCCGGTGACTACACACAATCCTCCTTCGTGCCCGCGCTCGACGCCCTGCTTGGCGACCCTGCCGCCGAGTTAAGCGTGCCCGTCACAGATCTCACCGGCATGGCCGACAGGAAGCAGTTTGCGCGCTTCATCAACGACCACGTCAACAAGGATGCGCCAAGCAAGATCGCCTACGCCGCCGGTGCCGTCATGAATATCCTGACCCTCAACCCCGCCGCCCAAGCCGCCCATACCGCCAAGCACCTCAACGACACGTGGAAGCACACCAGCAAGGTCAAGGAGCTCTACCGCACCGTTGACCAGTTTACGGCGGCAAGACCCGTGCTCTCGCTCACGGATAAGGAACGGGCGTTCCTCAGAAGCAATGCGGACTTCACCGCCCAACACCAGATGACTCCAGACCAGTGGGGGGAGTTTCTCGCAACTCTGATCTGGAACGACGGCAAGTGCCGCCTCGACCCCGCCCCCTCGATCGCCGGCCTTGCCGCAACCCACATCGCCCATGATGTGGTGCGGACCTTTCTCCAGCACTGGATGGACAAGCACGAAGTCTTCCTCGCCTCCATGGCCGCCGACATCGCCAAGCGCGCCCAAAACCTTCCTGCTTCAAAAGGAGGTGTCCCAAACGCCGTTCTCCACCAAGCGCTCGATACCGGCGCCAAATGGATGGACCTCAACACCCTCCGCTCGAGCCGCTATTATTCCGTGACGGAAAAGCCCGAAGCCCTCCTTCTCGGTTACGAACCTCAAAGCGGGGCGCCCGTGTGTTTTGCAGGCGCAGAAAGCCTCATCACCATCGGAGGGCCGGGGTCGGGGAAGAGCCAATGCCAGGTCATCCCAAATCTCTTGCGCTACAAAGGAAGCGCCATCGTTCTCGACGTGAAAGGGGAGCTGTGGGATGCAACAGCAGGGTACCGCGCGAAAAACTACGGGCCCGTCTACCGCTTCGCCCCCACCGACCGGTCGTTGACTACCAACCGCTACAATCCATTTGACTTCATCTCGCAGGACCCCTCCACCGCCGCCGATCAGGCAACCGTGCTCACCTATCAGGTTGTCGTCGATGACCCCAACCTCAAGGAACCCTATTGGGAGAACCGGGGCCGCGACCTGATGTGGGCGTTCGCCATGATGGTTGCCGTCAAGGCACCTCCCGACAAGCGCACCATGAAAGGGTTGGCCGAGCTGATGAGCGTACCCTTCAGCGAAGACCCAGACAGCGACATCCAGCAGCTTCTCGAGTCCATGATCCGCATGGCAAAGCGCACCGGCATCTTCGATCTCGAGGCCGCAGCTAACGCCATCCGCGCGGGTATCAAGGCGGGGGGAACACGTCTGGAAGGCGTGCTAGACACAGGACGCCGCTACCTTTCCGTATTCACCCGCTCGCCCACCATCGAACAAACCATCAGCACATCGGATTGGCGGCCAGAACATTTCCGAACGCGGCCAGGCACAACGCTTTACATCTGCGTCCCTCCCGCGGAGCTCAAAGCCTATGCCCCCATCATCCGCATCATGCTCATCCAGCACACGCGCATCCTGATGCGCAAACAAGCCGCGCAAGGGGAGTTGCCCATCACCTTCTTCCTCGATGAAATGCCCCAGCTCGGCAATTTCGAAAGCATTTTGGAGTTGCAGGACGTGGGACGCGGCTCAGGATTGCGCTTGTGGATGTTCGCCCAATACATCGCCCAGCTGGAAGCCGCCTTTGGAAACAAATATCAGGGCGTGGTCGACGCCTGCCGCTCACGCAGCTTTCTGCAACCCGACATGCAGCTGGTAAAGCTCATCCAACCGGGGCTAGGGACAACCCGGAACCCCTTCACCGGTGAAACCAAAAAACTGGCCGAGGACCACGACCTCGTCGGACGCCTTTACGACGACAAAGTCATCCTGACCACCCGTGGAGACCACCCGATGGCACTCGACAAGCGCTACGCCTGGCAAACCGATAAAGCGAAGATGTTGCCGCCCCCACACCCCCATTCATGCGCTAGCCAAGCTCTCGCTCGTGGTCTCGCCGGTAAACCCGTTCACCCTGTTGCACCGCGTCGGCCTTGACCGGCTCCCGTATTCCTTTTCCGGCCGAGACCCCCACTGCGCGAGACAGCGCTTGATCAGACGCATACCCCCGCAACTGTTTCAATCCCGGATATTCGTTGGCTACCTCGCCGGGAATACGGAGTGCATGCCGTTCCAACAAGGCATCCAATTCCTTCTCCGCCGTGTCCCGCGCGTAATCCTCTTCGGTCCTGCCCCGCATCCGTTCATGGGCCAGCAACAATATGCCAACGGCCTTCTCCCCTTCGCCGCGCTCGATAGCCAGCGCCCGCAGCTTATCCTTGCTCCAGCTCATGCCGTCACCGTGCTTTCCACTCTTACGCCATCATAGTTCACATGCGCGCCCACCTGACGGCGCTTCATGCCAACCGCTTCCGCCACTTTCTCGAACTCGTTATGAAATACCGCGAACGCGAGAGGAACCGCATGTCTCTCACGGCACCACGCCAAATAGGCTTCCCAAACGGCAGAGCTTCCAACGCAGCTATATTCATCCGGATGAAGCCGGTCCGCGGCAAATGTCGCCACCTGCCACCCAAGCTCTTCGACCTTAACGCCCATCGCGCTCCCGCTCCCGATAACTTTCGACAATATCCCGCGCAAGACGCTCACGGTCCACCTCAATAAGCCGGTTCAAGGCATCCTGATGTAACAGTGCCTGCTGCACCGAGGCGACAAACCCACTTGGCAATCGCCCTTTGGGAAGCAGCTGAACATCTCGGGCAGTTGACGGCCAGCGCACCACGTTCACCTCGGCGGGAATGACGTAGCACCCCAAACCGTCTAGGCCCGCATCGCCCAAATACCCCTTCGGAATCTCCATCGACGGCATCTTGGTAATCGGCCGGTGAGAAATCGGAACAAGACGAAGGCGTGCGCCATCCGGCTCACATTTTGTCTGCACGATAAGACAAGGACGCCGTTTCAGCCCCCGGTCATGACCAGCAGCCGCTTCCCACGACCACAGATACGAGAACCCGACCACATCTCCAGCTTTTGGACGGAACTCCGGCACGTCTCCCCCACAGCCAGCCACCCGAGAGATCATTAAAGTGTAGAGGAAACAGCACTTCCCGTCACCATGTTTACACACCGTAGACGCGTTTGACCCACGCTCCGCCAAAGAAGAAAGCGAGCCATCCCGCCTTCCTTACATAGGTATCAGGATGTACCCCCCTCCATATATTGAAGCGGCTTGTCCCGGTTACTGGCATCGCCGCAACAAACCGTTTCAGGTTCGCTGTGACAGGCCCACGCGGTACCAGTCGCATCGCATACTTGGCATACCTCCTCCGCTCCCGGCAGGCAGCCAAAGTTGGACGCGGACTCCGTCATTTCCTTGCCGACATCGAACGGGCAACCTTCGCAGTAGCCTTAGCCTACAGTCTGCATGAGTTGTTTCCTTTCACCCATGCCAGACAGCGGAGAGGTTCGCCACGAGGCGGCACACGCCCCGGGGCCTGTTTGACTCCCTTGCGAAGCCCCTCCCTCGCCGTCAATCAGAACGCGGTCTTTCTGCAGACCTGACAGTACCGGCCCATCATTCCAACATCCCCGTCAGCTGCCCTGCGCATAGCCAAGTGGAAGGCCATCACGCGCTTAATCTTCGCGTGCAACAAAACGTGATATCCGCCTAGATACCCCTAGCTACCCGATACCCCGACCACTTGAAAATGCCCATTGTATAAGGGTTTTTCATTGCCCATCGTCTGTCCACCGGCAGCAGCCGGATGTTTTGGTTCTTCCAGACAAAGGACAGCAGCATGGCGAAAACATACGACAAGCCCGACCGCGGCAACTTCCGCGCCTTCAAGAACAACAGCAAGGAAATCGGCGACGACCGCCCCCTGTTTCAAGGCAAGCTGACGCTGCCCAACAGCAAGGATGAGCGCAGCTTCGCGCTGTGGCCCTACGCAAGCGAGAAAGATGGCGCAACCATTCTCTCCGGAAGGGCAGGTGTGTCGGCCAACTCGCAAATTGCGTCCTACACCCAGCCCGCGAAGGAAACAGTGCAGAAGCTCGCCGTGGAGATTCCCTCCAAGAGCGGAGGTGAGCCGTTCAAGCTCGAGCCCGATTCCCTGATCCTCTTCACCAACAAATCCAAGGACGCCGATAACCAGGAACGCCCCGACTACTACGGTTTCTATAATCCCGGTGACGGCAAGCTCCAACGCGTCGCGGCGTGGTCACAGCTCGACCGCTATGGAAACCCCATGCTCACCGGCTCCGTCCAGGCCTACGACCAAAACAAGCAGATGGAGCAGGACGCGGAACGGCCCGCGCAATCCGCCCATAACATGGCCAGCGACCGCGAACTGGAACACGCGCGCTAAGGCCCTTCGCTTCTACTCAGCCGGGGGGCCGCTCAAGCGGCTCCCCCTTTTAATGGAGGCGCCATGAACATCCACTTCGACATCAACCAAGGCTTTATCGATCTGCACCAACAGCACCGCGAAGGTAAGATTTCTCGGGAAGAGTACGACAACAAGCTTCGCGCTATCCTCATCGCCGCCGACAAGGTGGCGTTGCGTCCACCCCGCCCTTCCAACCTTACCCCCATCATAGAAACCGAACACTCAGGCCCGCTCACCTACGAATGGAATGCCGACGGCAAGCTGACCCTCAGCGTCAACGCCGCAATCGAGGACCAGCCGCGCCTCAATGCATACCCCCGTCACCTCCGCCAAGCAGCCCGCGTCGAACTTGACGCCAACCTCACGGAGAAGGAGGCAGCGAAGTTGCGTGCCGCCCGAACGGCTGGTGATTTCTTCTACCAAGCGGTCATGGACGACCTCCTGTGCTGCCGCGCCGGCGAGATGCTCCAGCGCCAAGGCCCCGACGCGAAACGGGCCGTCAACATCGACGAACGGTTCCACCTCGGAGACAACCCGGACGTCATCCTCAACGAAGACCTTCCTTCGCTTGTGCACGGCGCCGTGCGCGACGACGAGATGGAGCGATGACCATGGGAGACCAAGACGTCCCCCGCGTGCGCTACGCGGAACGGCATGACGGCTCTTACGACATCACCGTCATCAATGGTGATGCCCCTTCACTCCGCATCGACAGCTACCCCGAGCACATCCGCAAGGAGGTTCAGACCACCTTCCAGTCAACACTCACGCTTTCCGAAATGCGCAAGCTGCGTGCCGCCCAAGACATCGGCGAACCCGCCTACACCGCCGTGTGGGACGACCTTGTCTCCCAACGCGCCGAAGAACGCCTGCGCAACCCCTCCGCCTTCACCCCCGGAACTTTGGAGACTGGACGCGATGCCCTCACATCACCACACCGCTCCTACCTTGCCCCGGAAACGGAACGCAGCCGATGACATCGACACCTTACGCTTCTCACTTCGGCTCATGCTGGACTTCCATGGGCCCGCCGCCGTCATCAATTATGCAACCGACCACAACATCCGCTGCGAAATCTGTTGCACATGCGGATGGATGCCCCACCATGATGGAGAATGCCTGATGTGTGATCTGCCCCTATGACCGGTCCCGTTCAGGCTTATGCAGGGAAGGGGAACGCTCAACAAGCGCCGCCATGTCTTCCTGGTTCCGCTCTGAAATCCGCTTCACCGCGTGCGTGACCACACCCCTGAAGGCCGCGTCGCCGATCCGTGACGCGGCCTTCTGCATGGCGTCCCATTCCTCCGGTTCCAAGGCATCCAGAAGGGCGTTCAGCTCGGTTTCAGCCCATGCTGCATCAACCCCGTCCTCTTCTGTCCACCCCTGTGCGCGCGCATACAGCAACGCCGCCTCTTCCGCCTTATTGGATGCCCCTTGGCGCAGCAGCGCCTTGGCTTCAAGGACAGCCTTGAACTCACCCTTGCTCCACATGGCCCGCGACCCTTGTTGTTCTTTCGCGACGCACACCCTCATGCACCGGGTGTGCCAAGGCACCCTGCCACCCCAGTGTCCTTAGCGGCAAGAAAACAACAACGCTTCACAACGTGCACCGTGGGCGCTTTACCCCACCAAGGCCGGCGCTATAGTGAAACTTCAACCGCGGAGGACAAAACCACCAACACGCAACCGGACCTTTCATCAAAACCCGTCCCGTCAATGCGTATCGCGTGGTTCCCGCATGCTGCCTGTCATTTCGCACACCTCCACAGTGGAGGACCTCTTCTCCTCCCGCATCTTCATCGCCGCCTCCGTCCAGCGCACCTACCAGTGGAATACGTCCGAATGTGAAACCCTGCTCGCCGATCTGGTGCGGGCGTGGAGCGCACAAGCCTCTTCTCCGGAACCAGGGTGCGCTGACCTTTCACTCGATGAAGAGATGGACGCCGATCTGGGGCTACTCCCTACACCCAGCATCCAGCCCGCGCTTCCCGATTATTACCTCGGCGCCATCGTCACCCGTACCGCTCCAGACGGCGCCGTCGAAATCTACGATGGCCTGCAGCGCATCACCACGCTGACCATCCTGATCTCCGTCCTGCGCGATACCGTGGACGATGACCTTCTGAGCCAACGCCTCGACAAACTCATCAATCAGGACGGCGACAAACCCCGCCTCTTGCTTCCCGAGCGCCACCCCGCCCTCTGGAAGGAAATCCAGAAGCGGGGAGAGGCGGGGAAGGTGCGAAGATCATCGGTCGCCAACGACTTCCAGCACCGCGTGCGCGAAGCCGCCCGTACCTTCCGCTCCGCCGCCAATGCCTGGAACCCAGCCCAGCAAGCCTCCTTCGTAGAGTTCCTTCTCAATCGCGTGGCGATCGTCATCGTCCACGCCGCGGCCGGACGACTGGCACGCCAGATCTTCGTCACCACCAACCTGCGTGGACTTCCCCTCAACCAGGCCGACCTGTTCAAAGGGCAAATCCTCGACATCGCCCCCGATGAAGCCACCGCCGCCGACATGGAAAACAGCTGGTCCGTTATCCAACACGCGGTGGGCAACGATCTCGTGCCCTTTCTGACAACGGTCGATTTCATCACGCGCAGGCAGGAACAATCGGCCGACCACCTGCAGGAGCTGATCGATTACCTCGGAAGCAAAGTAGGGCCGCACAAAATCAACGAATGGCTGAAACGGCTCTCCGTCTTCGCCTCCGCCTGGAAGCATCTTGATAGAAAACTGGAAAGCCCCGGAAGCACCCCTTTGGACGTCAACATCTGGCGGCTGAGCCTGTTCAAATGGCAGCAGTGGAAGCCACTCGCCCTGCTCTGGCACGCAAACTACCTTTTGAAGACCGCCAAAGGCGTATCGTCATCGTCTGAAACAGCCCACGCCCGTCATTTTGCGCAGCTGCACCGCCGCTGCATGGCCATCACCCTTGCCGGCCTCAACCAATCCCAGCGCTCAAATCTGTTCGCGCAGGCCATCACCCAAACCATCAAGGGCAACAACTGCCTGTCAGGGGCCTTGCTCATCACGGACGTCCTTCAAGACCGCATCGAGGATAAGCTCTCCAACCCGTTCACCGACGAAGACCGCCGCATCGTTCTCTTCCGCTGGCTGGAGTCACTCTGCTGGGATGTTCCCCCGCTCTACATCAAGGATGGAAGTATCGAACACGTGCTGCCACAGAACCCCCATCCGAACTCTCAGTGGTTCATTGATTTCTCAGACGAAGACAGCCGCCACGACAGTTGCCACAGCATCGGAAATCTCGCCCTCATCGATCCGGAAACCAACACCCGGCTCGCCAATGCCGATTTCATTCACAAGCAGCAGATCTTTCTCGAGGCTTCCGGCCGCTTCCGCTCTTTGCAAGGGTTCGAGCAATCCACCGCCTGGACTGAAGACGACATTCAGAGGCGCACCCAACTGCTGAAACAAGACATAGTGAAGCAGCTGCATCTCACGCCGCGCTCCACACCAAAGCGCGGGGCCCAGAGTGAAGCGGCAACTGCACGCCCAATGTAAGGAAGGGTTCGCCTCACAAGCTTCCTCGATTCCGAAAACTTGCTGCGTCTGATGGCGCTATCGAGCCCGCTTCCGCTACTGACCGGAAAGGATCAGAACTTTTACAACGACAGTTCGGGTGTGAGCGCCTCCCGCCTGCGGCGGGCCACGCTCTATCGCGCGAGCGCAATGCGCGCGACGGAGCCGCGATATTGCGTCTCCGCCCGTACGGGTGACATGGGGTGATGGCGGGCGGTCGCGCCAAGAGCACACGAAGATGCTCTCCTAGTCGCTCCGCTGATTCGCAACGGAGGGCATCCCATGACAACCGAACCCAAGTGCTACGCCGGCCTCGATGTGTCCCTCAAGGAAACTGCAGTCTGCGTTGTCAACGAAGCCGGTAAGATCATATTCGAACGCATGGTTCAGACCGATCCCGAGGTCATCGCTGCTTGCCTCGCCAAGAATGCTCCAGGTCTCGAACGCTTCGGTCTCGAAAGCGGCTCCACCTCTGCCTGGCTCTGGCGCGAGTTCCACAAAATGGGACTACCAGCCATTTGCCTCGATAGCCGCCACGCACATCGCGTTCTCTCCATGAAGCGCAACAAGAACGATCGTAATGATGCCCGAGGTCTCGCAGATCTCGTGCGAATGGGCTGGTATCGAGAAGCCCGCGTGCGCTCGCTGGACGCCCAATTCATACGTTCCCTTCTCCTCTCCCGCCAGCAGCTGCTGGAATCTCGACGCGAGATCGAAAACAAAATCCGCGGTTGCCTAAAGACCCTCGGCTTGATGACCGGCACGACCAAGGGGCGCGGCTTCATCCCCCGCGTCATGGCCCTCCGGTCCGATAACGATTGGATCGGCCCCGTGCTGGATCCCCTGCTAACCGCGAGAGCATCCATCGCCCTCCAACTCAAAGCCGTGTCCAAAAGCATTCTCGATATCGCTCGCGAAGATCCAGACATCCGCCGCATGATGTCCGTACCGGGGGTTGGCGCCATGACAGCCCTGGCCTTCAAAGCAGCTATCGACGACCCGAAGCGCTTCACATCCTCAACCAAGGTCGGCCCATACCTCGGTCTAACCCCACGGCAATATCAGTCCGGCGAAAGTGAATGGATCGGCGGTATCGGGCGCAGTAACGATCCCCTCCTGCGCGCCTACCTCTACGAAGCCGCAGGCTCGCTCATGACCCGCGTCCGCCGCAACTGCCACCTCAAGGCATGGGCCTTGCGCTTATCCAAACGCATCGGCTGGAAACGTGCCTCCATCGCGGTCGCGCGCAAGATCGCCGTCATTCTGCATACCATCTGGCGCGACGGCACATTCTTCGAATGGCAGGCCGCTCAAGCGGCCTAGCCACTCTCTCTAGCTTCCGCACCAGCGGAAGGCGTCCCAGCCGGGACGATGGGTCGATGACCTCGAAACGATCGTAGCGGGCCTCAATCGCAAGATGGATGACGCACCGCGCGGGTTACCAGTGAGGCATCTCCTCAACGCACCCCTTCCTGAGGCGGCAACCCCGACCTCGTAAAGAACCTTGCGCCCGGCTTCGGACACCGCTCTTTGACAACTGAACCGCTTCCGCGGCCCTTCATCGATGCTGCCAGACCTTGACGGATGACACAACGAGGATCGCCGCAAGCATCGGCAGCAACACCGCGGGGGGCACAACGCCAAGCAACTGTCCGCCGATAAACGTACCGACCAGCGAACCCGCCGCCATGGTCAGCAGGAAGCCCTTGTTCTTGCCAATAACAGCGAAGCTGCCGTCCCGGCTGTACCGCGTGAATCCAACCAGCATCGTCGGCAGGCTCACCGCCAATGACAGACTGCCAGCAAGCTTGATGTCGGCCCCAAAAAGCAGCACCAGCGTCGGGATCAAAAGCTCGCCACCCGCAACGCCCAATAAAGACGCCACCACGCCGATCGCAAAGCCAGCCACCACGCCAGAAATCATCAGCGGAAGGCCGGAAAGAAGAGGTGACGAAGGGGCCGTCGCGTCGTGACCAAACATCAAGACCGCCGCGATCACAACCAGTAGCACCGCGATAATGCGGTACAGCAGCTCCTGCTTCATCTTCACAGCCCAGCTCGCGCCGAACCAAGCCCCAAACAAGCTCCCGCAAAGCAAGTTCGCAACGATCGGCCAGTGAGCCGCTATCGCCGAAAACGGTACCGTCGCCGCCCGGAACGGCAACGCAGACGCAACAACCACAAGGCTCATCGCCTTGTTCAAGATCACCGCTTCCAGCGCTGCAAACCGGAAAAGCCCGATCAGAAGCGGAAGCCGGAACTCGGCGCCGCCAAGACCAATCAAGCCGCCCAACGTGCCTATCAGCGCGCCGCTGCCAAAAGCCCACACCGGTCGCTGACCGCCAACGCGTAAGTCAGACTTCTGGTCCATCGTCCCTATCCTAACTCATACACAAACCCAGCCTTGCGCGCCGCGCCGAAGGCAGGCATCCAAGGAAGACATCCTTCACATCACAACGGGGCGCCCATGAAGGCCGATGACACCCTGGATGACGTCCAACTCCGCATCATGATCACGCCTGACGTGCGCTTCGGACCGGGCAAAGCCAATCTACTCGAGGGCATCAAAGACACCGGTTCCATCGCCGCCGCCGGCCGCCGCATAGGCATGAGCTACAAACGAGCCTGGTATCTCGTCGATGCCATGAACAGCCACTTCTCACATCCCCTCGTCGAATCCGCCAAAGGCGGCACAACAGGCGGCGGTGCCACCTTGACCCCGCTAGGAGACGACGTCCTAGCCGCCTACCGCGCCATGCAGCGCCTGGCAGAAAAGGCCGTGCTGCCCGAGCTCCGTCGCTTACGCAGAAAAACATCTCGGCCATAGCGATATAGCGTCTTGGCTATATCGGTGCCTGCGGCGGATGTCAAAGCGGATGCTCGTACATTTGCCCCGTAGACGGGCCTGCGCCGCTCTGCTGCTATGGGGCGTTGCGCAACTACGAGGGCCACATGACAACGATCGCCATCTTTTCACTGACAGCTCTTCTTGAGATTGCTGGCTGTTTTGCCTTCTGGGCCTGGGCCCGTGAGGGCGCCTCTGCCTGGTGGTTAGTCCCTGGCGCTCTCGGGCTAGTCGGTTTTGCGTACCTGCTCACACAGATCGACGTGGCACATGCCGGTCGAGCCTACGCCGCCTACGGTGGAATTTATGTCGTGGCCTCACTGGTATGGCTATGGGCCATGGAAGGCGCGCGTCCCGATCGATGGGATACCATCGGTGGTGCGATTTGCATCATCGGCGCGCTCCTCATCCTCTTCGGGCCTAGGCAGCTGACATCCTGATGAGAAAAATACACTGTCGGCCCTTACCGCTGATACGATCTTTCACGGTTGGCTTACCAAGGGATCACCGAACATCACCATCGATGTGATGTGACAGCGCCTCGAGGATGCGGCACTGAGCGATCCGGCCCTTGGCGCACGACCGGATCATGCTCTCCAGCTCTGACTTGAGCGCTGTCAGGCGCTCGATGCGGCTGGTTACCGCTTCAAGCTGCTCGCGCGCCAGGGCATCCACCTTCGAGCACGACCGGTGCGGTTCCTCTGCCAGCGCCAGAAGCTCGCGTATTGCGTCAACCTCGAACCCGAGCTCTCGTGCATGACGGATAAACAACAGCCGATTAGCGGCCGATGAATCATAAAGGCGCCTGTTCCCGGCGCTTCGCGGGGGCGCAGGCAGAAGGCCGATGCTCTCGTAGTAGCGAATGGTCGGGATCTTGGCCCCGGTCTCACGCGCCAATGCGCCAATAGGGATCGCGTCTCTCACAATTGTGTTGCTCCTCTAGTCACTAGAGATTCTATGCTGAGAGCCATGACAATGAAAGAGCTACCCCCAAAGGCGATCTGCGAATCCGACGCTTGCGGCTGCCACGGAACCCCCAAGTTCGACGGCATGGATCAACGGTATATCCGCGTGCTGTGGGCTGTGATTGCCATCAACGCCACGATGTTCGTTGTCGAAATGGTGGCCGGCCAACTGGCGGGATCACAGGCGCTGCAAGCAGACGCCCTAGACTTCCTTGGCGATACCCTGACCTATGGGATCAGCCTCGCAGCAATCGGGCAGTCCTTGGCACTGCGTTCGATGGCAGCGATTGCTAAGGGTGTCAGTCTCTTATTGATGGGGCTTTTCGTATTTGGCAGCACGATCTACCACGTGCTTGTGCTCGGCCTGCCGCGCGCGGAGATTATGGGCAGCATCGGCTTCCTTGCCCTCGCTGCCAACTTGGCAAGCGTTTTTCTACTACTCCGTTACAAGGACGGAGATGCCAACGTACGATCCGTCTGGCTCTGCTCACGCAACGACGCCATCGGCAACGTGGCCGTGGTGCTTGCAGCTTTGGGAGTATGGGGCACCGCTTCAGCGTGGCCAGATCTTATCGTCGCCGCTGTCATGGCGGCGCTCTTCCTAAACTCGGCCATCCAAATACTGCTCCAGGCATGGAGGGAATGGCGGGCTGAAAGGCCAAACGAAAGTCGTCCTTTCGACGTGCGCAGGTCCGCCGAAGAATGAGTGTGTGTAAATCTGCTGAAGAACGGTGGCCTGGCCCACTTCTGTATCTCTCGCTCATCGCGCTGACCGCCGTTCTCGATCTCGCCTGCAAATACGCAATAGTCGAGTTACTCGAACACGGTACCCGCGCTATTTCGCTGCTGCCGTTTCTTGACCTCAGGCTATCTTACAATCGCGGCATCAGCTTCAGCCTCTTCGAGGCCGAACACACGGGCCATGTGACTTTGCTAATCCTGCTCACAGGCTTTGCGACCGTCGCGTTCGCTGTTGCCGGTCTTTTTGCCCAATCTCCTACAGAGCGAATTGCGTTATCGCTTGTTTCGGGCGGCGCCGCCGGAAATGTGCTTGATCGCGCAGCCAATCACGGCGTGACCGATTTCATCAGCTTTCACATCCACGGATGGCGCTGGCCGAGCTTTAATGTCGCCGACACAGCCATAGCTTTGGGTGTCGCAATGCTTCTGGCTGCGGCCTTGCTCCCTCTGGGGAAAGCGTGGCGCTCGTAGCAGTCACAAGTGGAATGGCGGCTCCCTCCCTGCTGTCGGGCCACGCCCTATCGTGCGCGTTGCGCACGACCGAGCCCGCACGCGGTCTCGGCCCATCCGGGTTGCGGTCGTTGCCGCAAGGGAGTGCAGAAAGTGAAGTGACAGGCAAATAGCACCCTTGACACAAGTACCCGCCATCAAAGAACGATCGTTGGCGCGGCACGCGGCACGGCCACAGACACCAATAGCCCGCGTGAGGGATGAAAGGAGAGAAGAGGGAGGGGCATGAAGGGCGAACCGGCCAGAAGCCGAGAGAGGCCGCCGGTTCCCAACCAAGGAGCCCGCCCATGCAGAAACCACAACAAACCAGCCAACCCGCAATCCTTGCGCCGGAAGGCCCCTATGACTTTGCGCAGTGCCCTCCGTCGTCGCCGTGGGGACGCGTTCAAGAGACAACCATCCTCATGTGGGCCTACAGTCCCGATGGAACACGTGTCCCGGTGCTTTGGCAGGTCCATACCGCAGGCCATGGCGGTACCCGCGTGCACCGCCAGCTAGCCGCGCGCTTCCTCAACCGGCTTCCGAAGGAATGTCACGCCTACGGCGGCAACAGGCTCTGGTATGAGGAAGATTGCGAAAGCAACGTGCCGCTATTCATCTTCTATAATGGCCTCGACCCCTCGTGCTGGCTTGTCACGGAAGGTCAGCAGTTCCCGCGCGAGCGCTTGATGGAAAGCATCAGGCGCTGGATGCCGGACACGGGTGATGCCGTGTGTGCCATTGCAGCGCGCTTCGATGCCGTCCTCGTCAAAAACGGCCATGCGTTGAGAAGCCCGCTTCCCGCGCAACACTCCGTCTAGCCCCCTGAGCCGTTTATCGATGCCACGCTTCGGCGCATTTGCGCCGGAGCCGCTTTCGTTCATCCCCATGGAGATACGTCATGACCCAGAAACGTCCCCGCATCGTCTACTGCACACACACCAACCGCATCATCGATTTCGTCCGCGATGGCGCCGGTGAAACCGACATCCAGGCCATCGCCCGCCTCAAGGGGGAATACGGCACCGCGCTAACCACGCTACCCGCCCAGGAAACCCAAGTCCGATACGAAAATAGCTTCAAGACGCCGGTGCAGGAGATTACCGCCGAAGCCTTCGACGATGCCCTGAACGTGCTTCCGCCCGAAGACTGGCGCCGTGGGCGCGGCGCCGAAAGCTTCAAATGCATGGAGAGAATTGCCGGAGCGGTGACCTCAATCTATGTCGCCGTGGCAAACCGCTACTTCACCTTCAACGATCACATCCGCACGCCACATGACCAGTGCTGCGAACGTGTGATGGCATTCATCGCCGCCCATCCGGTTCCCACGACAACCGCGCCGGAGGCAAGCACATGACCATGCAAGCGCGCTTCACTTTCGATGCCCGCGATGAACAGCTCCGCCAGCAAGGACTAATCTACTGGAACACCACAAATGACCCGCGCGTCGGGGATTACGTCAAGCTCGGGGACGGAACCCTCCACCGCATCAGCACCAAATCCAGCACGTCCTTCCAGCTGTCAGATCCACGCTTCGGAGCCAGCTTCCATTGGTGCTGGTGGTACTGCTCCTACTCGGGAGGCCATCAAAGGGCACTCCACGCTCTCTCTTCCTTAGAAGACACCGGCGAAACCCGCGACGGAGACGTCTGGGTCTTTCACCACGACCAGGCTGGAGCCCACCGCGGCGTCACCTGCACCATCCCATGCAGAATCTACCGCCTTACCCATTAACCGAAAAATGGAGACCACTCATGTCAGCTTCCCTTACAGACCACGCCATCGAAATCCTCCAGAAAACGAACGATGGGGAGGACCTAGACCCCAAGCACTTGAAGATCGTCGAGTACGCCGTCAACGGCCTCCTCAACCAAACAGGCTTGCACCTCTTCTACGACTTGCTCGAAAACGTGCGCGGCGGTTACGTCCGGCCATGGTTCCATGGCGTCGAGCACGTCACGCGCAATCATCAGGGCTACGTGCTGTGGAAGGGCGTCGCCATCGAGCACTACAGCGGGGCCTACGCCCACTCCGACGAAGCCGCCGAGAATATCCGGGAATTGGCGCGACGCTGCGCCATCCTTGAAGGGAAGGGGGTCACTCCCGACACCAACAGCGTCGTCTGGCAATGGAGCGAATAACAGGCAGCACGCTTGCGCCCGTGTGTCCCATGCCGAATACTTCACCCATGTCCATCCACCCCAACCTGCAACTGCTCCTGCACATCATAGACCAATACCCCGGCTCTACCGTCGTGGAGCTCACCGAGCACCTAAAACCCTACGCGCCCGCCCACGACCCGCACACGCAGCAAGCCGTGCGCACAAGATTGCGGGCTTTGCTGGCAGCAGGCTTTGTTCAGCTCGGCCATAAGGGCAAACCCCGCACTTACCTCCGCACGCATCAAAGCTACCGCGTCGATCCAAGTCACGGGCCTTTCGACCCGGAAACGCCCCGCCGCAGACCTCCAAAACAGGCCCAGAGATAGAGCACGGCCCGCAAAGGGTGCCGGATACTCCAGCACAGAGGGTGCAGGAGAAACGGCGCAATCCTGATCCGGAGGCCTGCCCATGTCGCTTCTTCAAGCGCCCGCCATACCTGTTACAGCACTCATCCCGCCCGAGGACCCTGAGCGCCCCGACCGCAGCAAAGCTGCTGGCCTCCTGTCTGCCGGCGAACGGCTGCTGATCCATCTCGCCCGTGGACACGCCCCTTCCGCGCACAACATCCGCGCCGCCATGGAGGAGGCTTTCGGTGCATCCGACAGCACGGGCGCGTGGGTGTGGAAGGACGCCTACGAAGCCTTGGAAATAGCACAACTCTTATTCCTGCGCCGCTTCCTTCCCAGCATGCGCAAATCCGCAAAGGACCCAAAACAGCTGCTCTCCATGCTGCAGAGACTGGGCGACCTCATCCCCACCCACACCAGGCGCAGCGAAGACTCCATCGGCCTGCAGCAGTTCTCAACCCCGCTGGAGCTCGCCTTCCTTGTTGCGGAAGCAGCCGCCATCACAGCCGACGACGTGGTGCTGGAACCGTCAGCGGGCACCGGGCAGCTGGCCATCTTCGCGGAAGCCGCCGGCGCTTCGCTTCATCTCAACGAGCTTTCCCCCACCCGCGCCGATATCCTCGCCACCCTGTTCAACACCACGGTCACCAGCTTCAACGCCGAGCAGATCCATGATCGTCTCGGTGATACCGTACAGCCCACCGTCATCATCATGAACCCGCCGTTTTCGGCTTCTCCGAACGTCACCGGCTCCATGCGCGGTGTTGACCTCCGCCACGTCAAGTCAGCACTCAGCCGCCTAGCGCCCGGCGGCCGCCTGGTCGCCATGACCAGCGCCGGACTATGGCCACACAACCCGCAATGGAAAGAAGCGTTCGACCAGCTGAGCAAGATCGCCACCCTGCGCTACACCACCGCCGTCAGCGGCAAGATGTTCCAACGCCATGGAACCACCATCCCCACCCGGCTCAGCGTCTTCGACAAACGTCCGGCCGCAGACGCCGATGCCAAATGCAGCGCCGAGGACGCAATCAGCCCCCAGCGCATTCTCAGCGACATCGCCACTTGGGTACCCGCACGCGCGCCATGCGCCAAGCCCATCACCGTCACCCTCAACACACCCGTCAGCAAGCCACACCCCAAGCCTGCACAACACTCATCCGCAGCATCGTCTGCGCCAGCCCATGTCATCAGAGGCAGCGAGATCACCTACAGCCTCGTTGACGCGCCGGCCACCACCGCGTCCCAGGGCCTTTATCAAAACTACGCGCCGGAGCGCATCAAAGTGGACGGCGCATGCCCGCCGCCAACCGCGCTGGTGCAATCGGCCGCCATGGCTTCGGTCAAACCGCCCGCGCCCGCGTACAGGCCACATCTCCCCCCGGATGTGATCAAGAAAGGCCTGCTCTCCGACGCCCAGCTTGAATGCTTGATCTACGCCGGCGAAGCCCATGCTCGCCTGCTAACCGGCCATTGGACCGTGGATGACACGCTCGACCACGTCTCGGCCGCCACGTCCGATACCGCGAATGCCGTCCAGTTCCGCCGGGGCTTCTTCATCGGCGATGGAACCGGTGTGGGGAAGGGACGCGAAGTCTCGGGCATCATCCTCGACAACTGGATCAAAGGACGCACCAAAGCAGTGTGGGTCTCCAAATCCGACACGCTGCTGGAAGACGCCCAACGCGACTGGAGCGCGCTCGAGCAAGAAAAGCTGCTGATCGTGCCCCAATCCCGCTTCAAGCAAGGAAAACCCATCCCGCTCTCGCAAGGCATCCTGTTCACCACCTACGCCACGCTCAGGTCAACGGAACGGGAAGGAAAGAAATCACGGCTCGCGCAGATCACCGATTGGCTGGGGCACGATTTCGACGGCGTCATCATCTTCGATGAAGCCCACGCCATGGGCAACGCCGCTACCTCCAAGAACGACCGCGGTACCAAGAAGGCGTCGCAGCAAGGCATCTGCGGTTTGCGCCTGCAGCATGCCTTGCCCAATGCCCGCGTCGTGTATGTCTCCGCCACCGGCGCAACCACCATTGAAAACCTTTCCTATGCGCAGCGCTTAGGGCTTTGGGGCAACGACGACCTCCCGTTCCCCACCCGCGCCGATTTCGTCGCAGCCATGCAGCAGGGGGGTATTGCGTCATCCGAAGTTCTTGCCCGCGACTTGAAAGCGCTTGGATTGTATATCGCCCGCTCGCTCAGTTACGAAGGCGTCGAGGTGGATATTCTGGAGCACGCGCTTACGGAGCAGCAGATCGACATCTACAATCACTACGCCCGCGCCTACAAAGTCATACACACCAACCTGCACGAAGCCCTGAAGGCATCCGGCATCTCCGATGAAGCCGGCGCCACGCTTAACAAGAATGCCAAGTCTGCCGCGCTTTCCGCGTTTGAAGGTAACAAGCAGAGATTTTTCAATCACCTCATCACGGCCATGAAGGTGCCGACGCTGCTGAAGGCGTTGCAGAAGGATTTGGATGATGGAAAAGCATGCGTCATCCAGCTGGTCTCGACCTCGGAAGCCTTGATGGAAAGACGCCTCTCGCAACTGTCGCCATCGGAGATGAACACCCTCAACTTCGACGTCACACCGCGTGAGTATGTGCTGGATTATTTGCAGCACAGCTTCCCCACCCAGCTCTTCGAAACCTACAGCGACGAGGAAGGGGAGCTGCAATCCCGCCCCGTCTTCACCGAGGACGGCCAGCCTGTGTTTTGTAAATGGGCCGTTGAACAGCGCGATTTCATGCTCGAACAGCTGCAGCTACTTCCCCCCGTACAAGCCGCCATGGATCAGATCATCCATCACTTCGGAACCGACATGGTGGCCGAGGTCACCGGGCGCTCGCGCCGCATCGTGAAGAAACCGGGCGTGACGGGATTTGAGCTCTGCATTGAGAACCGCAGCGGAAGCGCCAACCTTTCCGAAACCTCCGCCTTCATGGATGACCGGAAACGCATCCTCATCTTCTCCGATGCAGGAGGAACCGGGCGCAGCTACCACGCCGACCTCAATTCTTTGAACCAGCACCCGCGCGTGCACTACCTCCTCGAAGCCGGGTGGAAGGCCGATACCGCCATCCAAGGACTTGGGCGTTCCCACCGCTCCAACCAAAAGCAGCCCCCGCTGTTCCGCCCCGTCGCCACTGACGTGCGCGGCGAAAAACGCTTCCTCTCCACCATCGCCCGCCGCTTGGACAGCTTGGGCGCCATCACACGCGGGCAACGCCAGACCGGCGGGCAGGGGATGTTCCGGCCCTCCGATAACCTGGAAAGCACTTACGCGCGCGACAGCCTGCGCGCCTTCTACAGCCATCTTCACAAAGGGATTGTTCCCTGCACCACGCTGCAACAGTTCCAAGACGCAACCGGGCTCAAGATTGTGGACCGCGATGGAACGATGCTGGAAGACCTGCCGCCGATTTCACGCTTCCTGAACCGCGTGCTGGCGCTGGAAATCCAGATCCAGAACGACATCTTCGCCTATTTCGAGACCCTGCTGGAAACGCGCATTGAGCGCGCCAAGGCCGCCGGAAGCTTCGATGTGGGGTTGGAAACCATCACCGCAGAAAGCTTGACGGTTGAAACGCGACAGCTCATCGCCAGCAATGCGGCGACAGGCGCCGAAACGCTACTTCTCAAAATCCGCCAGAAGGACCGGACCAAACCACGGACGCTAGACAGCTTGCACGAATACCTGGGCTACCGGGGCGCCGTCCGCCTCGTGAACAGTAAATCCAAGCGCGCCGCCCTGCAGATACCCACCTCATCGCTGATGAACGAGGATGGCACGCTCGAAGACCGGGTACGCCTGTTGCGGCCGATGGAATCCACCGCCGTACCGGTCAATTCCATGCCTGAAAGCAACTGGGAGCCTTGCGACCAGAAAACTTTTGAATGGCTCTGGACCGAAGAGCTGAGTTCCTTGCCCGAGTTCACCGAGAGCACCTTCCATGTCATGACCGGGTTGCTGCTTCCCTACTGGAAGCGCCTGCCGCTCAACAACCCGCGCGTCTACCGCTTCACCACCGATAAGGGGGAAGCCCTTATCGGCCGCCTTATCCCCACGGAAGTGTTGGGCGCCTTCACGCAAGACAAACCCGACCTGACGCCGGAAGAAGCCTGGGACCACGTGCTCAACAACGGCATCCTACGCCTTGAGGATGATCTGCTGGTGAAGCGCATAACGACCATGCACGCGCCACGCATCGAGCTGTTGGGGTTCACGCAAGGCCAGTACCAGCAGCTGAAAGCCATCGGCCTCTTCGCGGAAACCATCGCCTGGAAGCTTCGCCTGTTCATTCCGACTGGCTCTCTTGAAGGACCGCCAATCCTCGCCAAGCTGCTCCGAGCGCACCCCATCCGCTCCACCACGTTCTAAGGAGGCGCGTCATGGATTTCAGAACCCTCTCACGGCGGTTGGCTGATAACGCCGAAGCGGTCTGCGCCCATTACCTCTCCAACGGACGACGGCATGGGCACTATTGGCTGGTGGGGGACGTGTTCAACACGCCCGGCCGCTCTCTCTATGTGCGGCTTTATTCAACATCCAACGGAAGGCCTGCGGGAAAGTGGGCCGATGCCGCCGACCCTGAAAAGCACGGAGATCTTCTGGACCTCATCCGCTGGAACCGGGGGATTTCCTCATCGGCCGAACTGCGCCGCGAAGCCATGGACTTCCTCTCCCTTCCCATCAAAGCTCCGGCAGTACCACCAGCTCCCCGCAACAGCGCGCTCGCCGCTTCGCGCCTGGTCCATGCCTCGACCCCCATCATAGGAACATTGGGCGAGCAATACCTGCGACGGCGCGGCATCACCGCGTCGCTGGATCTGAAGGCGCTGCGGTTCCACCCCGGCTGCTATTACAAACCCGACCGCGACGCCTTATTGGAAACCCACCCCGCCATCATCGCCGCCGTGACCGACCTTGCGGGCACCATCACCGGTGCCCTGCGCATCTATCTCGATCCTTATGACGTAGATAAAGCCCATCTCGAGTTTCCGCGACTTTCCATGGGTAACGTGCTCGGAAACGGCATCCGGCTTGGCATCGCCCACGACGTCATGGCAGCGGGTGAAGGGCTTGAAACGATGCTCGCGCTGCGATCTCTGATGCCCACCATGCCGATGGTCGCCGCCACGTCCGCTTCCCACCTTGGCGCGCTCGAGTTGCCGTCAACGCTCAAGCGCCTTTACATCGCAGTCGACAACGACCCGGCCGGGATGACGGCGGCAGAATGCTTGTCGTTTCGACATATCGACAACCCCATCAACATCCAGCTGCTCCAACCTGTCTATGACGACTGGAACAGCGACCTCCTCAGGCTCGGACCAGACCTCGTGCTGAGAGACCTAAGCGCCCTCCTTGTGGAACCCGACCACGAACACTTGCTCTCGATAACACGTCGAAACACCTCCTAACCTTGCAGGTACAGCATATATGCTGTATACGGATTATATGCCGTTGCCTGCCAGCCAGTTCCGTAATCCCGAGATCGTCGCCTCACGCGGGCATAACTGGGCAGACAAAAGGTCCTACGGGCGTATTCAGATCGCGCTGGACGCCGCCATATCCGATCTCATCCGTGTCATCATGGTGACCAGCGATCCCCAAACAAGCACCATGCTGGACGCCCAGCTCTATCGGATGACCACGCGCTTCACCGTTGTCACCCGTGCGCTCCATCGCCGAAGCAGAACCTCCATTGACTGGGAGCTCCACAGATCCACTGTTTCCGCACTCGAACATATGGCTTACGCCCTCGAAGAGCTCGAGCACTGCGAAAAAGCAACATCCCCTCATACTGACCTAACACGATCAGCGTACCTTGCCCTCCATGCATACGACGCGAAGATCATGGCGCTCCAAGCCGACGCGCGCAGCGCAAGAAGCTTCATGACCAAGGGCCCCATGTCCGGCCTCGCTCACCTAGCCGGGATCATACGGGATACTCCAAATTCCCCCGATGCAATCTTGCCTCTTGCTCGCCTCGTTCCATTGGCCAGATCCATCCCGCACGATAGCCTTTTGAACCAGGATACTCCCGGCGGACGGGCCTATCTCGACGCATACGCGCGCATCCGAGATATCGCGCGCGCCAACATCGACACCAATCCAAGAGCAACAACACATCATGACGTCTCGCGCTGATACCACACTCCGGCTCCGCCTCGGCTCCCAGCGCGATGGATTGGGCTTTCTCTACGGATTGGATCCTCGATGACCAAGAGGTCGCTCGTGTCCCAGAACACAGCCAAGCCGCAACCGTTCTGACCCAATACTGATGTCGTCCTTCCCACGTCGGCAGCGTCGGTACCGTCCCCCGTCATGAATTGTAGAAAACGCGATATTTTCTACACATTGTTTCGGAGTTCCGGCCCAAGCTCTTGCCCGTGTTTGGCCCTGTGCCAGAGAAGTGGGCGGCCAGCCTTTGAACGACCCGCTCGGCCACTTGGCCGACTTAACGCCTGTAAAACTCTCTGCATCAGGAGTATATTGTCCGCAACCGAGCAATAAGGGTTGTATAGCAGGGACGGCAAGTCCGACGGGCGGTTACGTGAGGCTTGCTATTGGACAGGAGCACGTCGTGGATGGCGCGGGAATCATACGTTTTGTTTTGACCAACCTGCCGGCGTTTCTGCTCGTCTTAGCCTTCGTCATCGCCACCCTGTCCACAGGTATCCCCCGCACCGCGGAACGCTATCTCTCGTGGCTGTTGCTCTTGGCAGTGGGTTGCGAAATGGTTTGGGCTGGATTCTTTCACGTCTTTTTTCCCGAGACTGCGGCCTCCTTCATCAACTGGCAGGTCAGCCCATTCCAGTTCGAGATCGGTGTCGCCGATCTCTCCATCGGATTAGTTGCCATCGCCTCCTTCTGGAGAAGCCTTGAATTCAAGAGCGCAGTCGTCGCCTACGTCGTGCTGTTCTATATCGGCGCCGCTATCGACCATGTGCATCAGGCACAGGTTGCAGGCAACTTCTCGCCGGGCAACTTCGGACTGCTCCTCCTTATGACGGTCGCTAAAGTCCTGCTGCTTACCGGACTTCTGTGGGAGGCGTGGCGCGAGCGTGAGAGGATCGACCGCTAGACGATCTCATTAGGGAACAAGCAACCCATGAGACCCTTTTCAACAACTCGTTTCACAATGACTTAAGCGTTATCTTCAAGACACACAGACACCCGCAAACCACTCCCTCTTCTATCCGGCACACGCGCTCGCGCCGTATACTGTCCTCATGAAGCCAGCCCGCGCTCGGCCCGATACCGACGCCATCATCGACGCATGGCTTTCATCGGCACGCCTTATCATCGACTCCGGCGCCACGATTGCAACCGACACCTTCCTCTTCGGCCGCGGCTTATCTCCGTCATCCCGCAAGACCTACTACCATGTGCTCAAGCGGTTCATGGATTGGGCAGTCGCCAATGAAATCGACAGTCTTGCCGATGTGACCCCGCGCCACGTCGCAAGCCATATTGAAGGGCTGATGCCGCGCACGGCCAAAACCCGGTTGACCAACCCCGGAAAATCCAAGCTGCTCTGCCGTGCCGTCATAGCCACCTATTTCGATGTCCTGCTCGCATCCGACATCGTCGAAGCAAACCCCGCAGCCAGCTATCGGTCACGCGGCCATTCCCGGCAGACAACCCCCACACCGGCCCTCACGCCTGCCGAGTTGCTACGCCTGCTCGATGTCATTCCGCGCGATACCCCGCTCGGCAAACGAAACCGCGCTCTTCTCGGACTGCTGGCGGGCACCAGCTGCCGCATCGCCGCCGCATTGGGGCTTTCGCGCAAAGCGCTTACTTTGGTTCAAGGCGTGTGGCGTGTCACCCTAATGGAGAAAGGACAGATCCCCCATACCATCCCTCTCACGCCTGCGGTCTGGAGCCTGATCAATCCGCTGCTAGATTTGGGGCATGACGTAGAAGGCGACTTCATCTTTCCCGCTTGGGACATGCGCCGTAAGCGCCTCATTTCAAAGCCCATGCGTTACATCGAAGCCTACCGCACCATCCAATCCATTGCAGTGTCCGCCGGCATCACCGACAAATCCATCACTCCACACAGCTTCCGCGCAACCGCCATAACCGCCCTGCTCGACGCAGGCCACGACATCGTCATCGCCCAGCGCATCGCAGGACACGCCGACCCCGCCACAACGCGCCGTTACGACCGAAGGCAGAAGACCGTTATGGAGGAGGATGTGGGGCACCTGGAGAAGGCGCTCGAGTTGGACAATGCCTGAAAGCTCATGCCCCCCCACGGTCCCAACCAATTGCGTCAACCTCACCCGCCGACGATACGCAACGCAGCGCCATCAAAGTAATTCATCTCTTTCCAGTGCTTCAGCTGAACCTCCAGACGAAGCAGCCGCTTGTTCCACGGACCACACTCCGGTCCAAGGGAGTTGATGACCTGCCACTCCCCGTTAAAGAAGACCTCCAACCTGATAGGCCCTCCCTCCGTGATCGGAGGAGAGGGCCTGGACATCGCACCATCGGGCATGACATTTCCTCATCAAATGGACTGCACGTAGACACTGGTCTGCACACTCCATCTGCCCGAAGACGCATGCCTCCTCATGGACAGGCCGGGGGCACTTCCGTTCAGGGGTTGTCCTTGACAAACGCATTCCCCTGACTCACCACGCTATTATGCTTCACCCTCCCGACACGCTCGAAACATGGCTGTCCGATCTTCAATCGGCGCTCAACGACAGCGTTACCTACGCCAGAGACCGACACAAACAACCAGACCTAACCCTCAACGCCCTCATCAACCTGGTGTGCGAGGATCGTGAAGACTTCGACAGCCTCACCAGGACGCTCCGCCGCGCCATCAAGGATTCAGCTCCCTCAAATCGCCACGTCATCAGCGAAGAGCTGTTCGATAGCCTGGACAGACACGTCTTCCTCCCCTTCCTCCCGGTTCATCGCCGGAAGCATCTGTTCCAATCCCATCAAACCGCCTTCGTCGAGCAGGTCCTGAAAAGGCGCTATGCTCCCCGACGCCGTGAACTTGCCCGCGTCGAGACCTTTCTGGAACATGCTCCCGTCTCCGTCACCGACCTTACAACGGCGGAGGGCTTCACGGCCCTGGTGTTCAACACCGTCTACGAACCCGCGCTCCGCGCCGATGCCGACACCGCCACCGCAAACCTCCGCCTTCTCCGCGCTGGCTTCGCCTTCGGGCACGATGCTCTCAGCTCTGGCTGCAAACGCACGAGAGCCTTTCAACGCGCCATCCTCCTGCTCATAGGCGCCTTCTCGCTCTACCGCATGGGGCACGAGGGCGAGACCGCCCTCGTCGCGGAAATGCGCGATGCCTATTCAGACGAACGCAACGACTACCTGCTCCACGGCATCCTCGCTCATCGCTACTTCCACAACCTCTTCAGCGAGGCTTCCAGCCATTCTCTCGATCTCATCCGGCGCGGACGAACCGGCACGTGGGGCAGCCTGTCAGGGAATGGCGTCTACCTTCTCCGCGCCGCTGACCTCGCCTTGGAGGAGGGCTTCCGCCCCGATCAAAAACCAAAAATCCTGCATGGCGCATCCCTCGCGGAACTCTTGAATGACGCCGCTGACGACTTGCAGCGACATGGCCGCCACGCCGAGCTTCACATCTGCCGCGCGACCGCCCTCAAGACGCATATCCTGCAAGGAGACGTGCAAGCGACAATGGAGGGGGTAGCCGCCATTCGTCAGGATCCAGCCTGGGCAACCACGCTCACACCCTACCGCCAAGCTCTCCTACTTGCCCTTGAAGCCCGAGCCAACTTCATTGCCTCAAGAGGGATCGACCGGCCGCTTCTGTTGGCGGCCGGCAGCCTCGTGCGCGAGCTGCGGATGCTGAAAAAGGTCCACCCGCATTTTCGGCTGAACCCCATCGACGAACTGTTCATCCCCGACCTCGAACGCGCGACCCTCGCTGTGTTCGGATCCACCGCCAACATGACGGCCTGAGCCAAGCTCGGAGGGCATCGGACGACGGCGGCCATTTCCCCGTGTCAGTTTCGTTCAACAGCCCCTGCATATGCTTTCACGAACGAAAGCATATGCACTGCCGTACAAATGGCCTTTGCTGGCCGATGGCCAAGACCCAGACGCCCTCGAGGCGCGGCTCGCCTATCATCTTCACCGTTTGCAGCTTACCGGCGCACCGCTGCGGGAAGCCCTGAAAGGAAAGGCACTCCTTGCCACTGCCTTGTCCCAAGCACGCGCTTCCGTTGATCAGGCCTTCATCTCCGAGCTCGCCGCCGCACTAAGCATCACGGCCGATGAACTAAGCCGCTCGCCGTCCGATGATGAAGCCCGAGAATGGATGTTCTACCGAACGAGCGCAAGGAATCCCCAAAGTGTATGGCGCCATGCATCAGAATTATGGTCCAAACACGGAGTATCAAACAAGCAAGCCGCCGCCATCATCGGTATGAAGCACCCCAACCTTTCCCTCGCACTCAATGGGAAAACAAGCGACGTATTCCAATGGAACCACGCCCAACGTCTCTCGGAGGCGATAAACGTAGCCCCGCCGGAACGCTTCCTCCCCTCAGAACAACTCCGACCAACAGACGCCCCTTCTCGCTAATGGGGGGGTTATGCCAGATTTCCACGCCTGAAGTTTGACGCATTCCGGCCCACTTCCCGGCCGCATTCACCCCCGAAATCACACGCACGCGCCCACCGCGCACACACGTAACCAGACAGGCTCAACCGCGAACGCCGCGCAAATCCCTTGCGCGCGAACGCCCACCCATGGATTGCCCGCCTCGTGAAAATCGAAACCCTCGTGGCCCGCTTTAGCGGCCGTTGCGTCTATTGCGGAAAGCACGTCAACACCGGCGAGCGCGGCCCGCATCCGGATGCTCCAAGCCGCGACCACTTCATTCCTCTTTCTCGCGGAGGATCACGAGGGGCGAAAAACACAGTCCTCGCCTGCCACAGTTGCAACCAGGCCAAGGGCAACATGGACCCGCGCCTCATCCTTTTCACGTGGCTTTGGCTCAGCCCCGACAGCTTCCATGCCGCACTCGAGCGAATCGACGGCGATTTTTCCGCTCCCAACAGACCACTGCACTGATCTCGCCCCCCGAAAGGACACCCATGCCATCATTCACCGAGGTTTTCGTGTCAAAGCGGCCTTTACCCCTTGTGCATCCCCTTACTCCCCAAAATGATGCGGACAGGGATCATTCAAAAAGCCCACCAAACATGGCCAAAGCCTACAAGCTTCCGGCGCAAGACCGGCTGCCTTATCCCCCCATGCCGCCGCTGATACGTCCTCAGTGGCCCTTCATCGCCCGCATCTACGACATCGCGTCCCAATGGGTGCAGGAAGAATGGCAGGCCATGGAAACGATCAGGCGCGATGCAAACAAGAATAAGCTCAGCGCCGCACACAAGGCGGCCATCGAAGACTGCCGCCTCACACCCGACAATCTCGCCAAGCGCCTCGACAACATCAGCCAGGCCACGCTTCGCAGGGAGCTCAAGAGAATGGGGGCTCCTGCGCCCGGCGAAATCATCCGGCAGGCACGCCTCCACTTCGCAAAGCACCTGCTGACACATACCCGCATCCTCATCCGGGATGTCGCCGTGCGTGCAGGCTACGACGACGAGAGACACTTCACGGAGCTGTTCACGCGGGAGTTTGACTGCAAGCCGTCGGACTTCAGGCGCCAGATGCTCCTGGAACTGCCTGTTATGGAGCCTAAAGGGAAGTCGCCCGCGAAAGCCAGACGCAGGTCAAAACCCTAGACATCCACAAATTCCATCATAACCCATGGTTCCATCGTCATTACATCGCATGCGCCATCGCCACCCCGTAGAAGCATATGAGATCCATCTTATCCATTCTCTGTGTACGGCCATGGCCCCAACACGCTTCCGATTACCGGCAGACGACAGCACACTCTTTCCTCGCATGCCTCTGCCGGAGCGCAGCGGCAACGCCTTCCTCGACCGCATCAACGATCTTGCCCTCCGCTGGATTCAAGAAGAGTGGATCGTGATCGATGCCCTTACGCGCGAAGCCCACAAAGGAAGGAACGTGGCTTCGGTTACCGAAGCCATAACTGAAAGCCGTCTCACGCCGGACAACCTCGCCAAGCGGCTGGACAACATCAGCCCGGCGACCCTCCGGCGTAGCCTCAAACATCTCAACGGCACCACGCCCGGCGACCTCATCCGCAGAGCCCGCATTGCCTTCGCCCAACACCTGCTTATCCACACGCGCCTGCTCATCCGCGACATTGCCCTCCGTGCGGGATACAGCAGCGAAAAATCGTTCTCGCGCACCTTCCTTCAGGAAACAGGCCAATCCCCCCGGCAGTTCAGGCAACAGGCGTTGGCTATCTACAAACACGCGGACAGGGCACTTCTCGACGGCGCTCCCAGCAAATGATCATGACCCCCGCCCGCACAGCACCGCTCCGCCCCACCCAAGGCCCTGAAAACGTGGAGCAGGGCTCGCTTGCCGACGAATGCGTCAGCTTCGAAGGGCCAAGCGATGTTATCGCCTGCGCCTTCTACACCGACAATTACCTGCCCCAGGTCCACGCTCTTCGGCATTCCCTCAAATCGCATAAGCTCCGCTTCTTCCTGAAGCGGGTAGCCCGCCAGTCCACCTGGGAGGCCACGACACGCCTCAAGGCCGCGTTCGTCCGCGATTGCCTCGCACGATTTCCCAACAGCCATATCCTCTACCTCGATGCCGATTCAGTGCTTCGCAAAACTCCGGACTTCCTTGCTACCGTGAAAACGGACGTCGCCTTCTGCGTCTTCAACAAACCCATCCGCGGCAAGCATTGCCTCCAGCTTTCAGGCGGCACCATCTACGTGCGCAATACAGAGGGTGGCCGAAGGTTTGCCCATGAGTGGGCGGAGACCGCACAGCACTGCGGTCAGTTTGCAACCGACGAAGACATGATCCACATGGCCTTTGGCCGCCTCGAGGGGCTCACACTCACCGTCCTGCCCATGGCGTTCTACAAGGTCTTCGACAACAAGCGCGCGCAGGAGCCCATCGTCGAGCATTTCCAAGCAAGCCGTAGCCAGTTCAAGATCAGCAAAGCCGTCCGCAGGATAAAGCGCGTCAGCGTTGCGGTTGGCGTTGTCGCTCTCCTGACCTTCGCCGGCTTCCTTCTCGCCCGCGCGTGAACCACCACATATTCCATCAAAAACCGCGCCTTCCTCATCACCAGCTTTACTCAGATATACCCCATCCCCCTTTCTGAAACCTGGATATCAAAACGGGGGGATCCATGGGCCAGGAGTTCGACGCAACCGTCATCAACCTCGACCGCGACACCGAAAGACTTGCCCACTTCTCCGCACAGATGGCCGCCGCTGAAGTCCGCTTCGAACGCCTTCCCGGCGTGCTGGGCAACAATCCGCCCCCACACCTCAGGCCACAGTTCGCGGCTTCGCAACTGACCCCCGGCGAGATCGGCTGTTACGCGAGCCATCTCCTCGCCATGGAAAAGGTCACGAAACCCACCCTTATCTGCGAGGATGCCATTGTCCTCACCAACCCCCAGGCCTTCATTCCCGCGCTCAATGCCGCGCTTCACGTGCTTCCGAACGATTGGGATCTCCTGCACCTCATGAAACCAAAGAAGGCGTCGGTGCCCCTCGCGCCCCTCTCCCACGGCGTCAATCTCGTGCTGCACTCCAAGGTGCCGCGCGGGTCATGCGCCTACCTCATCTCCCCTGAGGGCGCGCGCAAGCTGACTAGGCCCACGCCGCGCATCTGGACCAATGACGACGACATCAAGACGTTCTGGCGCTTCAACCTCAACATCTACGGCATCAACCCGGGGCTCGTCGCCCGCTCGAAGCTCAAGTCCACCATCGACATGGTGCACGACCGGGGCGCCAAGTTCCGCCACTTCCGCACCCTCAGCCTCGATCGCTTCACGCAGGGCGTGCCCATGAATATCCGCAGGATGGGATTCCGGCCGTGGCTGGTCTGCCAGTTCAAAAACCTCGTGGGGGCCCGATAATGCTCCCAAGGTGCGAAGCGCCATGATCGGATAAAAAAGGGCGGCTTCAGCCGCCCTTCCCTGGCCCTATGTCTTTCCTCCACTGGTGTCCTTCTCCCATCCGTCAAGATTGCGTCGACATACCCCTTGCCAAACCCACCTCCCGCACCACAATAGGCCGGACGAAAGCGACCGACTTGCGAGACGACATCCTGACAATTTGCGACCTCATCGAGGACGACCTGCCGGAACGCCTCATTCCCGGCTACGCCAAGACCATCACGCGGGACGCAAAAGCCACAGCCAAAGAGTTGGGCGTGGTCTCCCGCAACAATCACCCCCCCGCCATCGAAGCCGTGCTCTTCTTGTTGGAGGAGCGAAAGACACGCACTGAAAGTATCATCACCCACATCACCGCATGGTTCGGACAACAGCGCATCCCAAACGACCTGTCGGCAAAGGCAACGACCTGCCTTGACGATGCAGCCCGCTTCCTCATGGTTCTGGATACAGCAAGCGCAGAGCTTAAAAGGCGCCTGCCGACACCCAACGGGCCTCGCCTCAACCTCACCCATTACCGCTCCCTCGACGCCATCCCCGAGTTCCACAACGGGCTCCTCGGCACCCTCAGCAGCCAGCGGATGCTGTTCTCGGTTCTCGAAGAAGCTAATACACTTCCCCAAGACCACGACATCGACGAAGCCATGCTGCTTGCCGACTACGCGTTCGCGCATGCCCGCAACATCCTGGATCAAGCCGACACGATGATCGCTGCCTGGCGAAGCCAATCTCCCAGCCCGAACCAAACCCTGCTCCTCGCCGCCGTCATCGCGACATTGGATGAGATCCGCAGGTGCATGCTCGGGCTGCGCAGCGAGCAGCGAAAGCTTTCGCTTATGACGAAAGCTTCCGGCGACGGCATACGGGTGCATTGAAAAGACACCGCTCCGCCAGACCGACAGTCGTGAATAACCCCCAGATGCGTCACAACGCGCTCACAATGCGTATCCGCGTGAAGTGAGTTCCCCTGCGGTCAACTTTGGAAAACGCGCCAAACGCCGGTAGACTGCGTCAGGGAGCCTTCCGAACAAGGAGGTCTCAATCCTCGCGACAAAAGCGATGGCGATTATCAGTTCGGCTTCCATGGCAAAGCACGAATGCCAATGATTTCATCACCGCCCCTTGCAATGGCGGTTCCACATCCCAGAATGCCCCCGAGCTCCAAGCTCCGCATCGCCCTCCCGGCGCATGCGGAGGGAGGAAGGAACACTTATGTTGTTACAAAGACTCGGGAACGCCACATACCTGGTCTCAATGGCCACATGCATTGGCGTACAAGCCTATACGGGCGGCACGTTTATATATCGCGCTAACATCCGGCCCGACGATCTCTTGGAGATCACGCGTTGGGAGTTCGGCAACTTGCTCGGCAGCTTGATGCTATTGAACGCCTGCTTTGCGTGCGCCATCTTGTGGCCATTCAGAAACATACCACCGGGCAGGAAATGCGCTTCCTGGAAGGGCTCCCCTCGCAACCAGATTTTCTCGAAGCCCCCGCCGCAAAAGAAGGAAAGAGCACAGGCGCCCTGCCCGAATCCGCCATCCAAGATCTCAACGCCGCCCTCGCATCCGGCGACATCGTGCGCATCACCGATTTGCTTGGCGCGCTCGCACGCAACAGAGGCATGAGCCAAATCGCCCGGGACACAAACCTCGCGCGCGAAAGCCTCTACCGATCGCTTGATGCTGGCGGCAATCCTGAATTCGCGACCGTGCTCAAAGTTCTCACTTCTCTTGGTATCGACCTCGAAGTTCGGAAAACCTCGACCCCCGATAGAGACCGCTAAGTTGCGGTTAGACGGCCAGTTTGTCCACAGTTGCGCCATTCACAACGCACAAGCGCCCTCAAAGACGCCCCAAGCCCTTGGGCGACGATGCAGAGGGCTCACGGAGCTCGATCACAACCCTCTCAATGGACGCATCAGCCCGCTGCGCCGCACGCACAAGAGACGTCATGTAGTGCGCCTCAATCCATGTCTTCAGGAATTTCACCGGCACAGAAACCGTCAGAACCCCACCTTGCAACCGTTCCACTTCGACGGATGGGAACCAGCTGTCGTATTTGTCAGGACCGACCTCTCCCACAAGCCCCCTCCTCAACAGCTCCAGACGCGCCCAATTGAACGGCTTCAGGACCGGTGCCGAAGCAGACGCCGGCGCAACCGGCATGCCCATGACCGTCTTGCTTCCAATGACAGCCACGCCACCTAAACCCGTCATTATCGAGAACAACCCCCGCCGAGATACATCGCTCACGCCATCCTCCACTCTGGATTCCCAAACACACCGTGCGTCGCACACATCATCTTCTGTTCTAGAGTATTTATAAAAATGGCCGCCGTAGGATGACCGGCGGCCCTCGCAGAGGTGGTTAGCAAACGTCCAGTCACCCGGACCAATCACGTATCGAACTCCACGTTAGCGGTCCTGACATGGCAAAATAATAGGCCGCATATCCAGGAAAGGGACGCGGCCTTACAGGAGTCGATCACCCGGGCTGCTTACCCCCAGGCTTACAAATTTATATGTAGAGCTACGCGCGCTCCTGACAGGTCAATCCCCACCCCTCCTCGAGCGCCCGAACAGCCGCTTCGGTTTCTGGGTCGAACCGTTGCAGGATATGAACATTCGCAGCCTCGCGCTCAAACGCATCCCGCTCATCCTGAGCGCGTTGCCATGCAAGATAATCCGCAAGTGACCAGGGTGAGCCCAGAGCTGTCGTGTCGTCCACTGAAGCCTTGAGAGCCCCCATCCGGTGCCTTTCGGTGGTCTCTTCTCCTACACCCGTTCGTGATGGCGTCCAACGATACAAACCAAATCCCGCAAGGCACCTGTCGCCGTTCTGCAACATTTCATCGGGTTATTGAAGTTGTCACCTTAGTTTTGACCTAAACCCAGCATCAGGGTTTTGAATACGTAGCTCGTAAACTCGGATAAACCCCATGAAACCCTCGGTGCAATCCTCCAATACCCTTTTCAACGGTCTCTTGCTTGGCTGGGAGAGAACCCCGGACGGCAATAGCACCCCCATCTGGGACAGATCCCGTGAAGGCCACCTTCTCACCATCGCGCCCACCGGTAGCGGCAAGGGCGTCTCCTGCGCAATCCCGGCGCTTCTCTCCTGGCAAGGTCCAGCCATCGTCGTCGATCCGCGCGGCGAAAACTACGCGGTCACGGCGGCGCGTCGGCGGGCCATGGGCCATATCGTTTACCGCCTCGATCCGTTCTGCATCGCCGGAAACGATATGGGGGATTCGCTCAACCCCATGGATCTCATCGACCCGGAAGCCGACGACTTCGAGGACAACGCCGCGGTGGTCGCCCAGCTCTGCATGCAGCGCCTTACCGATGAACGGGCCCCCTACTGGGACGAACGCGCGTCTTCGCTCATCACCAGGGTCATCTGTGAGCTCTTCAGACACCTTCCCTCGCGCCGCCCGACCCTTCGGGACGTGCAGGACACCATCAAGGGATTGCCGGTCTACGATTTACCCCTCAAGCCCGGCATCCCCCCCGAAGATCAGTTGAACCCGGTCGCCGCAATCCTTCACGCCATCCTCGCATCCGGCGAATTCGCGTCCGACCGCACGCGCGCGTGCATCTTCTCAACGGCAAACGCCCACCTGTCGTTCATGAAATCTCCCGCCGTCCATCTTTCCCTGACGGACAGCACCATTCTTCTCGACGACATCACGGCCGGGGCGATGCACACCATCTACCTCGTGATCCCGCCCGACAAGTTGGTCACGCACAGCAGGCTTCTGCGCCTTTGGATCGGGGTCATGCTGACTGCGATCTCAAGACGGAGACGCGCCCCCGCCCAGCCCACGCTGTTCCTGATCGATGAAGCAGCCCAGCTTGGGGAAATGACGGAGCTGCGTGCCGCGCTGACCCTGATGCGCGCCTATGGAGTCAGGGTGTGGACCTTCTGGCAGTGCCTGTCCCAGCTGCAGTCCATCTACTCAAAGGATTGGCATTCCATCATCATCAACAGCTCAGTCCAGCAGTTTTTCGGCGTGAAAGCCCCCCACGCACGGAAGCTGCTCCACGACTTCGTGGGGAACGCCCTACCCAAGGACGGCCTCCAAGAGAGCGACCAATTGCTCTTCACCGGCAACGAACTCGACGTCACACGGCGCGCCAGCTACCTCAACGACCCGATCTTCAAGGGGTTGGCCTCGCCACATCCGTTCCACACTGTGCAACACGCCCTCTCGAGCCCAATGCTGCCCGCCCTGTAGGCAACCTCATAAACGAAAGCGGCGCCGTATCAGCGGCGCCGCTAGGTCGAAACAACGCGTGAACGCCTCTACCGGGCGCCCTTCTTATCGATCAGCAGGTCATCAAGCTTCGTCCCGCGCTTCTTCAGATACTCCCGAACCCAGACGGGTTGCATGCCACGCCCGGCCCAGGTGTTTTCACTGAGCGGATCCTTATACTTGGGCGCAATCGACACGCCTTTCTTGGAAGAGGGCTTCGACACCCTTCCACCCTTCACAGAACCGCCTCCACCCCGCAGCGAGGCAAGCTCCTTCTCGAGCGCCGAAATACGCTCCGACTTCGAAAACTCCACAAGCTGAGAAAAATCCTGCAGCACCGACTGCTGGACTTCAAACGTCAAACCCGAAAACCAGTCTTTTACCCCCCGCCGGTCCATGCCACGCGCCGCCTTCGCCATCGGTAATCCTCTGTTCAATATTTCATAGCCTTAACCGATATATACGCAGCTTCTCTCACCTTTTCCAGCAACTTCCCGGCGATATCTAGTTATCTTTTCCGTAAACCCACCCCCCTTAACCACGTCAAAGACCATTTTTCAAAGAATACTCCCACAATGCAGAAACCGTTTACGTTGCAGAAGCGCCTTTTTAATCTTCCGCCACTTCCAAAAGGTCTTTGCGTGACGACCCACGCTGCACAATCCTGATGCCCTCCGCCGGATACGGATTGGCCAGCGCATGCGCCTCATCCTCAGTTCCCCGCAACCACGTTTCAAACTGCTCTTCCTTGTCGAGCAAAACCGGCATGCGTTCGTGCGCCACCGCCGTCTCCAGCGTGTTCGGACCACAGGTTATGAACGCAAAGACGTTCTCCGTGATATCGTCCCCGTCCTTTTTCACAGGCCCGCTATAGGATCTCCAGATCCCCGCAAAGGCTCCCAGCGGCCTTTCTTCCGTATCGGAACGCAGTGAGTGCCAGACCCAGTCCGCCGGCCGCTTCCCCAACGGCTCGCAATAGCTGCTGAACGGAACCAAGCATCGCCTCTCACGAAACGAGGGTACCCAAAACGGATTTGTGCGGATGGTGTCGTCACGGCAATTCCCGGTTCTTTCCGGAGCCCTTCCATGAGGCCTCCGCACAAAACCCCAGGTCATTTCTAAAAGCTCAGGCTCGCCGCCGTCGCCCAATCGGATAACCGGCGCCGCATGGCCCGGAAAGATGGAGAACTTGGGCTCAAACCAGGATGTCCGGTTCTCTTTCAGTCCAAACTTCATCATCACCGCAAGACGCGTGCGGGATTGCGCATAGAGGTTACAGATATCACCCTCCCCTTGGTTCACCGAGCAAGTAAGAGATCATCGACAGCGTGGTGCCTCCACCGCAAGGTTTCAAGTCAGATCGAAACATCTAAGCCCGATGAAGAAGATGTCTGCCGCACGGTCTCCTTTGCACCACCTGCATGATTATCAGCGATGCTACCGTTCGCGACACCTTCCCCTTAGCCATGAGCAAAGCTCTTCTCGCAATCAAGTAAAGGCATGCCGGTAAGGAGAAGGGGGGCGCGCTGTTGCACGGGATTTCGGTCAAGGATGGAGCTCGGCGCGGCAGGCGTTCAAAGCGGCCGTGCCGTCCGCCTGCGGAAGGTGCCACCACCGTTCCCGCACACCCTGCACCGTTCCCTTCTAAACCGGCAGTAAATTGACCTGGCTCAACCCACCCTCCAATCCGTCACCTCACACTCAGGCATGAGTTCCTTCTCACCCTCCGCACGGCCCTTCCCCCTTTTCTCCATCGGGTTCCGTCCGTTCTTCCTTGCCGCGGGCCTTTATGCCGCCTGGAGCGCCGTCGCCTGGATCTGCTTCTACGTCCGTGGCACCGAGCCTCCGCACATCTGGGATGACATAGCCGCATGGCACGGGCACGAAATGCTGTTTGGTTTTGTTGCTGCCGTTGTTGCCGGGTTCCTGCTGACCGCCGTGCCCAACTGGACCAAGGCCCGGCCCATCCGCGCGTGGCCGCTTGCTGTCATGGTTGGGGTGTGGTTTGCGGGGAGACTTGCCATGCACGGCTATTTTCCCGGTTCCGCCACCGTAGCCGCCGTCATCGACATCCTCTTCCTTCCGATGCTGGGCCTCAGTCTGCTGCCCGCCGTCATCCGCGGCCACAGCACCCGCAATGTCGTTTTCTTCATCCTCATCGCCCTGCTTACAGCGATGAACACCATCATCCATGTGGGCATGGCGGGGATAGACCTTCCGCTGGGCCCCCCAGCAGGCCCTTACGGCATCCATTTTCATCGTCATCCAGATGATTGCCGTGTTTGCAGGGCGCATCATTCCGCTGTTTACGCGCAATGCGTTGAAGGTGGCGGGGATCGGTTTTGTTGCCCGTAGCTGGCCCGCGCTTGACGTTCTTTCCCTCGGGGCCTTTGCCATGCTTGTGCTGTTTGCCCTTGCCGGACAGGCCGACACACACTTTGCCGGCGCAGTTGCCCTTGCCGCCGGGGTTCTCAATATCATCCGCATGGTCCCCTGGAACGGGCACCAAGCGTTCCGCATGCCCATCGTTCTGGTACTGCATGCGGGTTATGCGTGGATTGCCCTTGGTCTGGCCGTCTACGGTTATGCCCTGCTGCTGAACCCTTCCCTTCAGTGGCCCGCGCTGCATGTGCTCACCATCGGCGGAATCGGCACCATGACGCTCGCCATGATGAGCCGCGTGGCCCTTGGCCACACCGGCCGCACCATCCTCGCCTCCAAACCCATGGTGGCGGCGTACGCGCTTTTGCAGGTTGCCGTGCTGGTGCGCATCGCGGGGGGATTGGGTTGGATTGACTATACCGTTTCGGTCGCCGGGGCCGGGTGGTCGTGGTCGGCCGCGTTCGCCATCTTCTCCGTAATCCACCTTCCCATCCTGACCCGCCCAAGAGCCGACGGCCGCCACGACTAGGGCCTCTTTCCTGTCCCATCAGAAATTGCGGAACTCCACCCTGACCTTCTGCCCTACGGGGAGCGCCGCCACCTGTAGGACCGTATCCTGGCGGGCCATATCCCCAAGCGTCGGGCCGTGCCGGTAGTTCTGCACATGATAGCTTCCACGGTAGCCGCAGGCCTCGAGGTCGGCGTGCATCTGCGCCACGTCCGCGACATCCAACAGATCGGTGTGCACCGTGGTGCGCACCTCGAACGGCACGCTGCCCGCCACCATCATGCGCAGGCTGTTTTGGAAGTTATCCCACAGGCTTTCGCGCATGTGGGTCACCTTGCGGAAGGTGTTGCGCGGGGCCTTGTAATCCAGCGAAGCAGAGGGTATCCCGCGCCTCAAGCCGTACGTGCCTGCCCTGAACATGGATGCCACGTGCCGAAAGCAATTTCAGGCAACGCGAGAACGTTTCCGGCGTCGGCCCAAGGTGGTTGGCGGCCTCGGCCTTCTCGTAAGGCACCGTGAACTCCAGCTTCGACCCTCCACTCTCAAGCATGACCCGGAGCAGGAAGTGCGCGACACGCTCGACCGCAGGATGCATCGTGACCAGTTCGAGCTGGTACATGAGCTCATTTGTCCGTTCGGACAGAACGCCAAGCATATTCATTGCAAAGCGCGGAAAGCTTCCGATGCAATGCGTCAACGAGCTCGAAGGGATGGCAAACAACACCTCATCGCTTTCCGTCTCCGCACAGACTGGCGACGGCCTTCCATAGAATACCACATTCTCCAGCAGGCTTTCCGACGGGCCCAGCAAGCGGGTGATGATTTCGTCCCCGTCTTCCGTGCAACGGAACACCTTGACCCTTCCCTCAAGGATAATGAAGATCCCAACAGGACTATCACCCTGATTGATGATCCGCACGTTGCACTCAAATTTCCTGGTGATCCCAACTCGCGCCACCCGCTCCGCGGTCTCCGGATCAAGCTCGCCGAAAAGACGGCTCCGCAACAATGGAGCCGCACGTTTGGGATCACCAAGTATCCCATTCAAAGCCGGCGCAATATTCATTCACATCAAGTCTAACCCATCGCTCACAAGTGAAAAATAGCGCAAATTTCACACAGCTCATGAAAGGTCAGCAGCCAACAAGAGGAATATCAAAACAGTTTACGGGCATCAAAAAGGCAATAATGCAACAACACCCCAAACCAACGTGAGACACGGCGGGGGTTTCCCCGCCCTCCTTATGCAGTCCAATCCCGTTCCTGATCCCGCGTTTGCAACCTCACCAGCACCGCATCGATCGCTTCGCAGAAGGAGGCGCTGGATTGACAGCTTGCTGTCACCACGTGCCCCGTCGGGATCTCCCGTGCCTTCCGCACCAGCGCATCAAGCTCAGGAAGATCCTCAAGCTCAACCAGGACATCAGGTCTCGTCACCATTGCCCCAATCTTCGACAGCCCACCAAACGGACCAACCGTAAACCGCTCAATCATCCCGTGACCGCGCACGGTCGCCGCGAACCCCACGCCAACACCCAGCATCGTGCCGGCAAGCACATTGCTCCCCTTTTCGGCTTTCGATAGCAGCCATGCAGCAGCGCCATCCTCAAAGGCATCCGCCATCTTTTCAAGCCCGTGGACAACAGCCGCGTCCTCCATCCGGCGCGGAACGTGCCCACCCCTCCTGAAGAGAGCACGCTCAACAACCGCCAAGCGTTGCTCGATGCGGGCTTGCTGCCGCCGCAGCACCTCTCCAGCAGCAGGAGCAAGCACTCCCTGCCGTCGGGCAAGCAGGCCCATCAATGTCTGAAAAAGTCCGTTGGCGATCGCCTCGTAGTGCTCCGAGTTCCCCCAATCCAAACCAGTCGTCGCATACCGCTCCGGGTGATCACGCTGCAAAACAGCTCGCTTATCGAAGCTCACTCACATTTCTTTCCTTATACTGATTATTGTATACGCGAGCGCTGCTTTCTCCGCAAGAGCACACACACACCATCCCTCTCATCTGGTCCGGCTGCTTCACACACACAGAGCTTCTCTTCTTTCACCCGCTGCGCGGCTCGAAAGCCTGCGCCTAAGCCGGGCCGCCCTCCCGTCAAGGACGTTGCCTCGCGGCGTTGCCGCGCCCTGCGGGTGACGGGCCCCGGCCGGCCCGGCTTCAGGACGGCGCACGAGCCGCGCAGCGGATGCGGCTCGTTCAAGAAAGGAAGCATCCCATGACCAAGAAACAACCCATCGACATCTACCAACAGGTGACGGACGCCATCGTCGCGGCCATCGAATCCAATCCAGGCGAATACCGCATGCCGTGGCAGCGCTCCGGGATCGGGCTCACCCTCCCCGTCAACGCACTCACCAACAACGCCTACAACGGCATCAATGTCATCGTTTTGTGGTGTACCGCGGCCGAGCGCGGCTACGTGGGCCCGTCACGCTGGGCGACCTTCCGGCAATGGCTTGAACTCAAGAAACCCGTGCTGACTGGCGAAAAAGGGACCCCTATCTGCTTTTACAAGCAGTACGATGTCGAGCCTTCGGCCGATAACCCCGACGACGACGGAAAGCGCCTCGTCGCCAAGCACACCCACGTCTTCCACGAAAGCCAGACGCAGGGGTATCTCCCGCCTCCTGAAGCCCCCGCCATGCCTCCCCTTGAGCGGCATGGTTTAATGCGCGCGCTCCTGGAGGCTACAGGTGCTGATGTGCGCGTCGGCGGTGAGGCGGCATTCTATGTCCCCTCCGCCGACTTCATCCAACTTCCGGATGAAAAGCACTTCACACAGGACGATGCGGGCGAAAGGACGTTCCAGTTTGAGTCCACCGCAGCACACGAGCTGACCCACTGGTCGGGCAACCCCAAGCGCCTGGCCCGCGATCTCAGCGGCCGCTTCGGAACGTCAGGCTACGCCTTCGAAGAGTTGGTCGCCTTATCTGGACAGTCTGGCTGTGAATTATCTGGACAGTCCGGCGCGAC
>VFQQ010000163.1_pt1 | contig 169769 bp, 143 predicted proteins | sample 3512341 | NCBI WGS metagenome assembly VFQQ01 (sample SAMN10412373, study PRJNA504923) | tailings metagenome | isolation source: Relicate 2 Philex TSF1 revegetated site | place: Philippines: Tuba, Benguet | collected 2017-08-29 | reverse complement strand
GATTGTCCCCACGCTTGTGGGGGTGAACCGAAGCGGAAAACCTGCACCAAGGGCTATCCCTGCATTGTCCCCACGCTTGTGGGGGTGAACCGCCTGTCCTCATCCCGTCCAGAAACTCCCGATAAATTGTCCCCACGCTTGTGGGGGTGAACCGCCACATTGCAATCAAACGGCACCTCAAAGGTCATTGTCCCCACGCTTGTGGGGGTGAACCGTTTTTTGCCCCGAACGACCCCTACAACCCCACATTGTCCCCACGCTTGTGGGGGTGAACCGCAAGAATCGAATCAGCAGCAAAAACAATCTTGATTGTCCCCACGCTTGTGGGGGTGAACCGCTGGAGAGTGGTGTTTTGGGTTTTGGCGGTGAAATTGTCCCCACGCTTGTGGGGGTGAACCGTTGATGAGCTGCCCGTCCCTTCGCATGGGCCAATTGTCCCCACGCTTGTGGGGGTGAACCGCTGCTTTCTCGGTTTAATCGGTTAGCTGCGATGATTGTCCCCACGCTTGTGGGGGTGAACCGAAGCGGAAAACCTGCACCAAGGGCTATCCCTGCATTGTCCCCACGCTTGTGGGGGTGAACCGCCTGTCCTCATCCCGTCCAGAAACTCCCGATAAATTGTCCCCACGCTTGTGGGGGTGAACCGCCACATTGCAATCAAACGGCACCTCAAAGGTCATTGTCCCCACGCTTGTGGGGGTGAACCGTTTTTTGCCCCGAACGACCCCTACAACCCCACATTGTCCCCACGCTTGTGGGGGTGAACCGCAAGAATCGAATCAGCAGCAAAAACAATCTTGATTGTCCCCACGCTTGTGGGGGTGAACCGCTGGAGAGTGGTGTTTTGGGTTTTGGCGGTGAAATTGTCCCCACGCTTGTGGGGGTGAACCGTTGATGAGCTGCCCGTCCCTTCGCATGGGCCAATTGTCCCCACGCTTGTGGGGGTGAACCGCTGCTTTCTCGGTTTAATCGGTTAGCTGCGATGATTGTCCCCACGCTTGTGGGGGTGAACCGCTGACCGTATCCGGGCAACTCAACCCCAATCTCATTGTCCCCACGCTTGTGGGGGTGAACCGGCAAATAATCCTGCTCCGGCAATACCGCCGTCCATTGTCCCCACGCTTGTGGGGGTGAACCGGCTAAAACTGGCGACCCCGAAGCCATAGCCCAAATTGTCCCCACGCTTGTGGGGGTGAACCGTTAGTCATCTCGTCTCGCTCTAATCCTGTGATCATTGTCCCCACGCTTGTGGGGGTGAACCGTCCCATAACACCCCTGTCATGCCGCTGCCAGGATTGTCCCCACGCTTGTGGGGGTGAACCGACACCCTCACCCCGCAAAGTGAAGCAGAAACAATTGTCCCCACGCTTGTGGGGGTGAACCGCTTCATCTACAAGAAGGTCGCCAGTTCCTAGAATTGTCCCCACGCTTGTGGGGGTGAACCGTGCGAGTTGTGGCAGAACTCTCTCGTGACACAATTGTCCCCACGCTTGTGGGGGTGAACCGATTTTAAGCGCAGCCTAAGGCAGGCTACACCAATTGTCCCCACGCTTGTGGGGGTGAACCGTATCTCATGCTCTTACTGTAGCGTATTATGAGGATTGTCCCCACGCTTGTGGGGGTGAACCGTCATGCAAGGAGATGATTGGATCAGTCATCACATTGTCCCCACGCTTGTGGGGGTGAACCGACGGTCTATCGACAGAGATGGGCTTCATTCATCATTGTCCCCACGCTTGTGGGGGTGAACCGCTCAATCCCAGGTGGACACTCAACTTCGCGCTGCATTGTCCCCACGCTTGTGGGGGTGAACCGTATTAGTTCGAGAAGGAAATGCCTATGGGCAGATTGTCCCCACGCTTGTGGGGGTGAACCGCTCAATCCCAGGTGGACACTCAACTTCGCGCTGCATTGTCCCCACGCTTGTGGGGGTGAACCGTATTAGTTCGAGAAGGAAATGCCTATGGGCAGATTGTCCCCACGCTTGTGGGGGTGAACCGTATTTATGCAACCTGAGCGAAGAGAGCGATTTAATTGTCCCCACGCTTGTGGGGGTGAACCGTCATTTCAGCGGGTTTCACCAAAGCAGCAGACATTGTCCCCACGCTTGTGGGGGTGAACCGCCGAAAGCGTGTCATGGCGATGTGATTGTTAAATTGTCCCCACGCTTGTGGGGGTGAACCGCCGAAAGCGTGTCATGGCGATGTGATTGTTAAATTGTCCCCACGCTTGTGGGGGTGAACCGCTTTTTAGGCTGCTGGATGTCTTCGGGAGAAGATTGTCCCCACGCTTGTGGGGGTGAACCGACAGCCTCCTCTGTGTTAACCATGCTCAAAGAATTGTCCCCACGCTTGTGGGGGTGAACCGCCAAAGCCGAGGCTGAGAAGGTCTTAAATGACATTGTCCCCACGCTTGTGGGGGTGAACCGCTATTGTAACCGTACCCACAGAACAGGAACATATTGTCCCCACGCTTGTGGGGGTGAACCGGCATCCCCGGCCGAGAATACCCCTAGGAATTGATTGTCCCCACGCTTGTGGGGGTGAACCGTCGGCCACGGCTGCACCCAAACGCTAGATCAATCATTGTCCCCACGCTTGTGGGGGTGAACCGGTTTAACCGACCGTCAGAAGCTCGAAAATATCCATTGTCCCCACGCTTGTGGGGGTGAACCGTTGTTAAACATGAGGAAAACAGCGTCATGACTAATTGTCCCCACGCTTGTGGGGGTGAACCGTCTTGAAAACCCTCTTGCCCTTTACTTAGCCGATTGTCCCCACGCTTGTGGGGGTGAACCGTAGTCTCTAAGCCCCTGTGCAGCCGCCCCCGCATTGTCCCCACGCTTGTGGGGGTGAACCGTATTTTCCCCATAGTTTTCGTAAGCTTCTGGAAATTGTCCCCACGCTTGTGGGGGTGAACCGGTTTAACCGACCGTCAGAAGCTCGAAAATATCCATTGTCCCCACGCTTGTGGGGGTGAACCGTTGTTAAACATGAGGAAAACAGCGTCATGACTAATTGTCCCCACGCTTGTGGGGGTGAACCGTCTTGAAAACCCTCTTGCCCTTTACTTAGCCGATTGTCCCCACGCTTGTGGGGGTGAACCGTAGTCTCTAAGCCCCTGTGCAGCCGCCCCCGCATTGTCCCCACGCTTGTGGGGGTGAACCGTATTTTCCCCATAGTTTTCGTAAGCTTCTGGAAATTGTCCCCACGCTTGTGGGGGTGAACCGGTTTAACCGACCGTCAGAAGCTCGAAAATATCCATTGTCCCCACGCTTGTGGGGGTGAACCGCTACTGTAGGGGCTTTCCAGGTCGCTCAAGGAATTGTCCCCACGCTTGTGGGGGTGAACCGGATAACAAAGGAAATCCAATATCCTCTTTTATTAATTGTCCCCACGCTTGTGGGGGTGAACCGTCATCCTTACTGTGCTTCAATTAGGCATTTATCCATTGTCCCCACGCTTGTGGGGGTGAACCGCAAGGTGTAGTCCTCTCCATTGGTGGATTTACATTGTCCCCACGCTTGTGGGGGTGAACCGGGCTACAGACCTGAGCATCTCTACTCAATTCAAATTGTCCCCACGCTTGTGGGGGTGAACCGATTGGCAAGCACCAGGACGGTTGTTGAGGTTGAATTGTCCCCACGCTTGTGGGGGTGAACCGTCACCCGTAGCACCAACATTTATATTTCAAAAAATTGTCCCCACGCTTGTGGGGGTGAACCGAGTTGCCCGAAGCGTTGGAACGATTTCATTTTATTGTCCCCACGCTTGTGGGGGTGAACCATAAGTATCTAACTCCATTCATTTCTAATTGCTCTTTGTAACTCAACTGGATTTTCGTTGAAATGTTGAGTCAAACCGTTTGCAGAGACTCTCACCAGGCCCGCCTGTTGGATCGCCTCTCTCAAAGTGGCATCAATAATCCGGGGGAGGTCTTTTGGGGAACTGTCGGGGAAAGAGCAAAACCATGTGGCAACTTTCCCACATGGGGACTGATAATTAATCCTAAGAGACTGAATAATTAATAAAGACCACAAAAAACCTTACCCAAGCAATGATGCCAAATTAAGACGTAATTGTAGCAATAGGCTGTGAGTCGGGAGTAGTCACAGTAAACGAATACGCGGGAATTAAACGAAACATAGTGATGTCTTCAATAGTGTGAATAGATGGGCCTGGTTAGTCACCTCCCAGGCCATCGGTGGTTAAACAATGGCTAATTCACGCAGCAAGGTTGCTTTAGACTTGCGGGAATACTTGGCAATCCCTTGGGCCTTGGCCATGGCTCGCAATTCCCGGATGCCTAACAGCGATACATCAGGTTCTGAGGCCTGGATGTGATCCGTTTGGGGCGCGGTGTTCATCCCATCAGCCTCAACAACTGGCTCAGGATCGGGAGTGACAACAAAATCAACGGCGGCGGGCAGTAACCCAGCGGGAATAAACCGGGAGCCAAATTCAATTTCATCTACCCAGGCCTGGACTTTAACTCGGGCCTCCCGACCGTCCTGGATGGTGGCCAACCCCGCATCACGGGTTAAAAGGCTCAAAGCAACGGTAAAGCGGGCTAAGGAAACAACTAACTGAACAGCGTCAAAAAAGACATCAATTGAGGCAATAGCTAACTCGGTGGCTGTAGAGTTCATGATTAAAAATTCTTTAAGTGTTTCTGCTGTAGCGGCATCCATTTCCTGAAAAGGGGGCGGATGAACCCCATCGAAATCTTGTACTGCTTTTTGCAAGTGGCCTGGCTACCAGCTTTGGGAGCATTAGAGGTGGTGTTGTTCTGACCTCTGAAGCTACTATATCCGGGTCAACTCGTGATTACAACTCTTTTATGATTGATCTTTATAGCCATTTGCACAGTGAGCGATAAATTCATATCTATCCTTGTTGACTGTGATAAGTTGAGGATAGTGATAGCAGGTGAGTGGATGGCAAACCCAAACCCAATCCAGACAAAAGAGTTCCAGTCCAAACAGTTCCGGCGAGAAGATGACTCAGAGGAGATGTTGTCATCCAAGGTGTTATCGGTGCGTGTCCCGGTCAGCGTGTTCTGGAAAATTTATGCACTTCCCGATAAAGGGGCCTGGTTACGGCGAGTGATAACGGAAGCTGCTAAACGGGAGTTGTTTTGAGGGGTTATTTGTCGTAGAGATAGAGTCCTAACCCAAACCTGGCACAGGCCCGCCGAAATGCCATGCTCTCAGCATTTGAACTTGGATCCCCATAGGATGAGCAATCAAGGCTCTCAGTACCACTCGCACACCGCACAATTAGCCCATCACGGGTGGGAATCGAGAGGCTACCGACCATGAATAATGCTTTATCAGTCAACTCCAGTTTGGTAATCTCCCAGGCCCAGCCGGGGGCATACTTATTCAGAATCTTGTTTGCCGTATGCCAAGAGATGTAGGTAAGGTCTTTCCCTCCCTGGCGACGGATTGATAGCAACGATTGGGGCAGTGGCCGGGATAGTGCAACTTGGATTTGTTTTAAGCTCCATTCACCCGGCCCACCAGGCGGATCAATTTGATCACCGGCGTGAGTGGATGCCACTGCATTTTTGACGGCAATGGGGGCGGGGCCGGGATGATGCCCAGATGGGCCTGGGGAGTTGACTTGCTCAATCAGGGTGATGTCGTGGTGAGTCTTTCCCTTTTCATCCAGTCGCGGGGTTAGCTGGCAAATGTCTCCCACGAGGTAACAGGTTGCATCATCACTGGGCAAGTTTTTCCAAATCTCAGCGTCTTTAGCGTTCTCTGGTAGGCTCAAATCCTTAAACAGAATTGAGTTGTAGAACCCATTCCCATGTTTGCTTGGCCTGGGTTCTGAGATGTAGGCAACACGGGCCTGGATGGGTTTCGGTAAGGTGGCATTCATGATGGTTTTCCAAGTGTTCAAGTAAGTCAGTGGGCAAGTGGGACAATTAACGGCTTCCCCCAGGCCTGGATGAATCTATTGCGGTGTATCTTCTAAAAACTCGGGCGGTGGGCTGCACTCTAAACAATCCCAATGACCTTGCTCATATTGCGAACGGATGAACTCATACTCCTGACCTTGTTCTTCATCGGCAACTTCCCAGGCTTTAGATTGCTTATCGAGTAGAAAGCTATATTCCGGGTTCATTTCTGTTACTATTCCTATCTAATTCTAACGTTTAATTCTGTTAGTTTTGAGAGGCAATAAACCCCTCCCAGATTGTGTTTTAGGCGTTAATATACTCTGTCAGAGAGGTATAACCAAGATGGTTTAATGTGGCGTAGCAGTACTTACAACAGGCCTTGTTCATAGCAACAGATTGGGACTGATAGTCTTGGCAAGTGCAAGTCAATTTATCGGTTAAGCTTTGAACCAAGTAGGAGCCATCTTTGCTAGCAGATTGAACCATATACTCACCAGTTTCAAAGGGGACTTTGACCACTTCTAAACCAATGGAGCCTTGTTTGCGGAAATCTACAAATTGTTGTTTGAAGGCGGTTTTAGAAGCAAACCGAGAGAATAAGCCTTGAGCGTGGAGATAGACACAGTTGGCCCAAACTTCAATCACGAGACCTTTGATTTTGTTGCTGAGAATACGAGCGGCGTTGGCGGCGGTGTAGATGAGGTCAGTAGCAGATTTGGTGGTCATAATAGGAAAAGCCTCTTTGTGGGTGGAGAGAGACTTGGTTCTTGGCGGAGATGGTCTCTCTTTGTTGTTGGGTGGGAGATTTTCTGTCCCTCTCCCGTGGGACACCCTGACTATCAGGGTCACGCTCTTGGCGTGAAAGCCGTTTCCGGCATCGGTTTGGCTCTCGCCTCTCCTTGCATATACAAACTATAACGTAGCACTTGATGATTATCAAGTGACAAATAAAAAGATATATGAAATGTAAAGTATTGCTTTATAAGTGAGGTGACACCTAATAAATGGCTAAAACACTTGTGAGAGTTGTAAGAACACAAGAGCGGGAAATCCCCAATCTTGGAAAGCGCATCAAAAAAGCAAGAGAAGCTGATACCCGTTCTCTGACTCAGATTTGTGCCTTGGCAGGCATGACTACCGCTAACTGGTATCGGATCGAATCTGAAAAGCAGGTCTTACCTGAAGAAACCCTGAGACGTATTGAGCAAGTTCTAGGGGTGGATTTTGGCGTGGTTTTTGATGAGCAAAACTAAAAAAATCCCAGGTGAGGGCCTGGGGATGTCATTTACCTAATGGATTTATTTTCCTATGAATCAGTTTTCTCTTAACGGTCAACCTATCCGATATTTCTCCCATGATGGCGATATTTGGTTTGTGACTTCTGACGCTAACAAGGCGTTTAATTTTTCAGGTGAGACTACATCGCTTGATAAGGTTTCCATCCAGGCAAAAGATTTAGCAATCCATGAAACTTTCATGGATTCCGATCTAACCAAGGATGCTCTGCTAATTTCCATCCCCGACTTATTTAAGGTATTGGGGCGGTCAACTAAGCCAGACTTGTCTGCCATTCGTGACCAGATTTTTGGTATGGCGGCCCAGCATCTCGCCCAACAGCTACAACCCCAGCGGCTTGCTCTCCCCAGTGCAGACACCCAGGTTGACCATTTAGCAGGGGCAGTGGCAAAGCGCACTTATGCGAGTCGTGATCCGGTTGAGTTACCAGATGTGGAAGTCGGTAAGTGAGATGCTGCACGAGTTGGGGGAGAAAACCCATGATGAACATTCTCTAAACCATGACCATCAATTCCGCTACTGGATTAACCGTCATCTCTCTGACCTATTCCGGGCGCAGTGTGGGGAAGAACCGCCTATAGTCAGTTGGAAGAAGGCTAACTGCTATGTCTATCCGGCTGAGTTTATTACTACGGCAAAACGGTATCTCAAACAGTGGAAACAGGGATTAATGGCGGCGTAATTTGGTAACGTCTAAAAAAATACCCAAGCGGTCAGGCCTGGGTTTGTTCATTACAAAAAACTTCATTGGTGATCGTCCCATGTCTGAATGAAACTTCAAACCCTGACAACTAAATAAAGGCTGACATCCTCAACTGTCCAGACCAGTTCTGGGGCTGGCAGACGAAACGCCTAAGACAAGGAATTAAAACCTGGCGGTGTCTAAAAAATTAAATCTAAAGAACTAACCCCTAAACCTGTGCAAAACTGGTGCAATGTTAAATCTGATGACTTAAAACCCATATATGACAATGACCGAAACCCACGTTGACATCGTGGGGGTCACTGGTTCGAGTCCAGTTGTGTCCATAATGGTTTCAGGGCTTAAGCCACTGCTGGCAAGGCTTTTGAGACTTTCTCAGTTAGCTCTTATTTGAGACATCTAGCCATTTCTAGCTAAAGATACCGTGCTGTTACCGCGCAAGGTTAAAAACCTGGCATCTGAGGGCGGTTAATGGCATGGGCATAAGTCCGGGCCGTGGTTTCGGGATTGTTCCCTAAGACTTCTGCCACCTCTGGGATGGTTGCCCCATTTTCCAGTAAATGACTCCCCAAGCTATGCCGTGCAGCATAGGGAAACCGATGCGGGATTCCGGCATCCTTGCATAGGTCTTTCCAGGTTCGCTGACTAAAATTGTGGTCATCAATCGGCTTGCCTGTGACCGTGCTAAAAATTAGGGCATCTGGAGGCTGACCGGCCGCAAATCGTCCTTGGAGCATGGCAAATAGATCGCGGTGCAAATCAATCACCCTGATTTTGTTATTTTTGGTGGACTTGCTCTGCCGGCCCTGACCAGAACGGCTCAGACTCTCACAGATCGTCATCGTCTTCTGTGACCAGTTAACGTGTTTCCATCGCAACCCAATCCCCTCGCTAGGACGCAACCCAAGATAGAGCAGCACCACACAAAAGTCATGGTAGCTATGCCAGCGGGGATGCAACCGTGCAGTATCCAAAAGCTTGCGGGTTTCTTCCCTGGTAAATAGCAACCGCTTGGGTTTGGGTGTGTGCGATACCTTCAATCGTTCGATTAACTCAAAGTGATTGCTCGACCAGTGTTCCTCTGTCACAGCCCAGGCCCCAAAAGTTTTGAGCAGCGAGAGATTCTGGTTAGCGATCAAGGGTGATTGCCGAGAGCGTAGCAGTTCCACAAATGCACAGGCCCGGGTTTCATCCTCAATGTTGGACTTAAACCGATTCAGGTTGCTAGTAATGAGTTGCTAATAATGAGATCGTAGCGATTGGTAATAGATTGAGCGGATAATTTAGGTTTGCCCAATAGTTTTCGATGTTGGATATACCTCTCGAATAATTGCACAGTGGTTAAAACATCCTTGACTGGCTTGGGCTTGTATTTTGCCAGGGTTGGGGCATAATGGCTACTGTGTAAGTCGCACTCAATTTCCCCGGCTTTACGCTTGGCAATACTGTGATTCAAAGGAGTAGCTCACACACCTAACGACAAACATTTGTCCTTGCCCTGATGCGTCCATCGCGGTTGTAATAATCCATTGCGGATGTGAAGATGAAGACCGCCTCGTTTATTTTTCGACATTCTTCTACCCCCACTGACGCATCGCTAACCGCATTCCCCAATAGGCCTGGTTGACATTGGTGGTAGTTTCATTAATTTGCACAAGCTGCTTTTTGAAGTCCTCAAACTGACTGCACTCCAAAATCGCCAGCAACTCAGCCGCTACCTGGAGTCGCCATTGCCGTTGTTTTTTAGCTCCTCATCCACTTTTCCTCTATGGCTATCCACCCGGATCTATCCCGCGAACGTGAATTATGGCAGCAGGGGTTAGAGCTTATCGCTGGGGTGGATGAGGTCGGCCGGGGCTGTTGGGCGGGGCCGGTGGTGGCGGCGGCGGTGATTGTCCCCTTTGGCCTGGTCGAGTCAGAGAAGTTACCCTTAGTGCGAGACTCGAAAAAACTGACAGCACAACAACGGGAGGAACTCGCCCCCCAAATTATTCGGCAATGTTTAGGTTGGGGCCTGGGCCTAGCCACTGTTCGGGAAATTGATCAACTCAATATTCTCCAAGCCACCTACTTAGCAATGCAGCGGGCCTTAAGCCAAGTTTCTCCCTGGAACTATGCTCTAATTGATGGGAAAATTTCTGGGCAAACAAACTTTGGCGGGGCCTGGAAAGCAATGATCCAGGGCGATAACTTTTCCTACAGCATTGCCTGTGCTGCGATTTTAGCCAAGGTAAAACGGGATCGCTGGATGACCCACCTAAGCAATCGCTATCCTCACTATCACTGGGCAGGTAATAAAGGCTATGGCACCAAAGCTCATCACCAGGCCCTGCAACAGTATGGCGTGAGTCCCTGGCATCGGCGGAGTTTTGCCCCAATCAAGGCCTTAATCAGCCAAAACTAAACCCCACCCTGAACCGAGACAGCGGGATTGCCAAGACGCACCGTGGCACCAATATCAAAAGGAACTGTCAGGAGGGTTTGTTGATAGGTCACGGTTTGGCCTGGGCCGACGGTAGCGGGTTCTGGTACGGCCGAGCCGGTTTGAATCACATTCCCCGAGCGGTCGAGGACAACAAAATTAACACCGCTGATCGTCACAGGCTCTTTATTGCGATTAGTGACTGAACCCATAACTTGGGAAGAACCCGGTAGTTTAATAATCGGTTGCAGTTGAGGTTGGGAGACTTGAATATTTTGGAGAATTTTTTGGGCTAACAATTGCGGGTTGTCTGGGGCTGTGGTTTCGACTTGACTGACCGCCGCCGGAACCGCACTGCCAAAGATGCCTAAAAGCTGATTCCAATATTGCTGATTTTGGGCCCACTGGCTGGGAGAATTGCCAACGACAATAATATCGCCGGGGTTTTTCTGGGCCTGGCTGGGGAGAATTAGACCAAGGGTTAGCAGTGTGGCCAGGACTAAACCCGATTTGAGGGGGCGGCCAGGGGGGGACAGATAGAATTTAGAGGTACTCATAGCCCAATGCTTCCCGAATGTATTCCAGCAATACGTTCACCTTCTTTCATTCTATGCCCTTCCTCTCAGTCAGTCTTGGCCCTATAGTCCAGTTCGTTGGCCGTTAACTGTAGGGGGTGTCGCTAGGGTTATGTTGAGATTTTGGGCTGTCATTTGCTTTACAGTTATTCCTGCTACTTTATTCGCCTAGAGGTGTCCGATGGTGCAATCTGTGAGCCGCCGCCACGTTTTGGGTTTGACGGGGGTAATCGCCCTGGCCTGGGGATGCAAACCCACGGAACTGCTGGCCGCTGAAACTGCCTCTGGCCCCTATACCCTGCCGCCCTTACCCTATGCCTATGATGCGTTAGAACCTCATATTGATGCGGAAACAATGCGGTTTCACCACGATAAACATCATGCCGCCTATGTTAAAAATCTCAACCAAGCGGTTTTGGCCTATCCCCAGTGGTCGGGATTATCGCTTGAAGCCTTACTAACCAAAGTTACCTATCTGCCCAGTGACATCCGCACAACCGTGGTGAATAACGGCGGCGGCCATGCGAATCATTCCTTGTTTTGGGAAAGTATGAGTCCTCAGGGTGGGGGGCAACCGAGTCGGAATTTAGCTACAGCCCTTGCTAGTGCGTTTGGGAGTTTTGAGGCGTTCCAGGCCCAGTTTAATCAGGCAGGCTTAAAGCAATTTGGCAGTGGTTGGGTTTGGTTGGGCTTGACTCCGGCCCAAAAGCTCACAATTCTGACGACCCCGAATCAAGATAGTCCGCTAATGCAGGGAATTACGCCACTTTTGGGCAATGATGTTTGGGAGCATGCCTACTATTTGAGCTATCGCAACCGCCGCGATGAATATCTCCAGGCCTGGTGGAATGTGGTCAATTGGGACAAGGTTAGTGAACGCTATCAAATTGCACTGGGTTAGGAGAGTTCTACTAGAGCTTAAGAGCCTGAGCACCGGAACCCGTTGGTCTTGGAATAAATTGTATTCTGGACATTAGTAGAGATGCGCCCTGTTCAATCGGTTGTGCCATGAATCGTCTGCCGGGAAAAGGAAAACGCAAAATTACGGAACCGATCCATCGCCTCGGCCTGGACATGCAACGAATTGGCTGGATTGGCTTTTGGATTCAGGTGATTTTTGGCTTCCTTTCCCTGATCATTATTTTGACCGTATTTTTTGGGCGTAATTTTAATGCCAATCAAATCCAGGCCCCGAATCGGTCTAACTTTGGCCTAATTTTGGCCTGTATTGGGATGATTTTTCTCTCGATTGGGATTTACTGTAATTTCCGTTATCCGCAATTGGGTCGGCAACTGGATAACCCGGAAAAACGCCCAAGCAAAGCCGATGTTCTGAAGGTCTTAAAGTTGGGCCTGTGGGTGAATGTCTTGGGGATGATTTTTACGGTGATTGCGGCGGAGTGGAATGTCGGGATGTTGTTGTTGCGAGTTTTATCCTTACCCCAAGGAGCGGCGGTCTATGCCACGGGGCTATTAGTTGAACCGATTGATATTTTTGTAGTCCAGTCTAAAATTAATATTATTGCGGCGCAGCTCACAGGGATTGTCTCGGCCCTCTGGCTACTCTTGCGTGTGAACCAAAATCAGGGTTAAGTCCATGCCAGGCCAAAATAACTCAGCAATCGCCGAGAAAATTATTGTGGCCCTCGATGTACCTGGCCTGGAGGCTGCGCTTAAACTAGTGGATCAAATTCCCCAGGCCTCGTTTTGGAAAGTGGGCTTAGAACTGTTTCTCAAAGCTGGTCACGAGATTTTACCCGCCCTGAAGGAACGACAAAAACGAATTTTTCTAGACTTAAAATTTCACGATATTCCCAATACCGTGGCGGCGGCTTGTCGGGTGGTGGCCCACTATGGCGTGGATTTTTTGACGATTCATACAACAGTGGGGCGAACTGGGCTTAAAGCAGCGCAGCAGACCTTGCGGGAAACGGCTCAAGAGTTAGGGATCATTCCTCCCAGGTTATTAGGCGTGACGTTACTCACCAGCTTTTCGAGCCGGGAGTTAGCCTTTGACTTAAAAATTCCCCTGGAGTTGCCCGACTATATCCTCCAGATGGCGTTACTGGCCCAGGAATCCGGCTTAGATGGTGTGATTTGTTCACCTCAGGAAGCGGCCCAAATTCGCCAGGCCTGTGGAGATGACTTTTTGTTAGTTTGTCCTGGCATTCGCTTGCCCCAACAGCAGGGCCGGGATGATCAACAGCGCACCCTCACCCCAAAGGCCGCGCTCCAGGCCGGGGCTAATTATCTCGTGATTGGCCGTCCGATTACCCAGGCCCCAGATGCCGCCCAAGCCTTTTGGGATTGTGCCTCGCGTGAAGATAGCTAAGATTTGTGGCATTGAGTACAGAACGAGCCGCCAAAATCCGTCTGAAATAAAGGCAGATGTTTGCTGGTTTTGCTGGTGTCACTCTCCTCGACAACATCCCTGACTCCCCCCCAGCTTCTTCTTGACTGGCAGCAGGCGAATCGGGTGGCCCAACGCATTTATGGTTGCCTGGATGTCCAGAGAATTGCGGCCCACATTACCCAAGGCCTGGTGGAGGAATTTGGCTGTGCTCTAGCGCGCATCTGGCTGGTGGAACCGGAACGCACCCACTTGAAGCTGATGGCCTCGGCCGGACTTTATACCCATACGGATGGTGCGTTTCAACGGGTGCCGATGGGAGCCTTTAAGGTGGGAAAAATTGCCCAGAATCGGGTCTCTTTTTTAAGTAATAACTTCCCGAATGAACCCTGGATTAAGGATCGGGCCTGGGCTTTGCAGCATGGCATTCAGGGCTTTGCCGGATATCCTTTGGCGACACCGGAAACTGTGGTGGGGGTTTTGGCCCTGTTTAGCTATGAACCTTTAGCACCGGAGTTTTTAGAAGTTCTCCTCAGCCTCTGTACCACCACCACCATTGCCATTGGCAACGCGATTCAGTTTCAGCAAGCCCACCAGGCCTGGCAGCAGCAACAGCAGGGGAACTTTGGCCAAACCTTACAAGCGGGAACTCTTTCCGATCTGCTCGCCCAAATTCTCCAGGATGCTCCCTTACAACTCCTCGGCACAGAGCGACCCTTAAGTCTTGCCTGTAGTTATCCCCTGATTAAACTGACGGAGGTGATCCAACAATTGGGCTGTATGACCTGTGGCTTGACCTATGCCCAAGAGTTTGTCGCCCTCACGGCCCTCACCCAGGCCCCCCAAGAATTTATAGCTCAACGATCGGTCCCCCCCCATCCCGCCCAATTAGAACAGCTTGAGCTGATTTGCACCAGTTTAGGGGGAACCCTGGAAACCAGCTTAGAACCAGACCGCCAGATTTTACAGATTCTCCTCAAGCTGCCCTATGAACAACCCGCTTTATCCCATTGGGTTCGGGTGGATTGTCAAGCTCCGGTATTACAACTGGCGTTGACCCAAATGGTGCGGGCGGCGGGGTGTGGGGTCGGGCTAGTCCCTGATCAAAAAATGCCGTTAATTACCGACCGCAGCAGTTTAGTCAGTGAAAATCAAGCCGTACTATGGTTGCAATCCCAGGCCAAGCCTGACATAAAAATTCCCCACGGGATCAAAGCCCTGTTGACCCTAGGGATTACCCCTGGCGAACTCCGGCAAGCAATCCAAGCAGTTGTCAGCGGCCAAACCTGGGGCCTGGATGAAGCCGTGGGAACTCAAAAAATGCTCTCAGACCGGGAACAGGAAATTCTCCAATATTTAGCCCAAGGCTATCGGGATCGGGATATTGCTGGTCAACTGTGTATTAGCGAAAGTACAGTCAAGTTTCACGTTAACAATATGTTGGCCAAACTCCAGGTAAAAACTCGCCTCCAGGCCCTCTATGAAGTGATGCGGCATGGCTGGTTAGAACTCCAAAAGCCCAAGGGTCTGAACCACAAGTCGTAAAGTTATTGGGGGTGGACTTGGCTAGCCAGAAGTTGGCGGATGGCCTGGAGTTCGTCCAGGATTTTTTCGAGTAATTGCTGGGTTTGATCCGGCGGAATTTCTTTGAACTCGATATTTACGGTTTTAAACTTCAACACATCCTTAGCAAACCGGGCCACTTCCTGGGGATGAAACAGCAGGGGTTGTTTGCGACTGCGGCGAATTTCCGGGTTGAGGCGGCTGGGGTCAAAGGGGCAGTTGAGGAGTTGCGCGTCAGAGTTGACATAGCGGTAAATCGAGGCACGGGAACGATGTAGAATCGCTTGGACTTGGTCTAAATCCAATAATTCGGGGGAAGTTGGGCCATTCATCGGGCGGCACAGTGGGGAGTGCATCTATTTTAAGCGGTGAAGGCATCTGGTAAATAGTCAACAAGAAAAAACCGACCAGCCTGGCCTGGGGCAATTTCCACAATGCCTAAGTCTGCTTTTGGGAGCATCTGCTGGGGCTGCCACTGCGGGTGTCCGTACTGAACTAAGGCCACATCAAAGCGACAGGGGTAATCGGCCCAGTGAGGGTGTTGTGCCAAAAACAAGGCGGCGGCCTGGATTAATTTCCGTTGTTTGCTTGGGGTGATCGCCCATAAACCATCTGCGTCTTGGTTGTGCTGCTGCCGAGTTTTAACTTCGATAAATACCACACTGCCATCCGGGGCCTGGGCAACCACATCCAATTCACCCCAGCGACAGTGCCAATTTTGCGCCAGAATTTGCCAGGCCTGGGTTTCCAGCCAATTTTTTAACAGCGTTTCTCCCAGATAGCCAATCGTATTCACTGCCAAAATTTCTTGTCTGTGTCCTGTCAACTTGAGCCAGCCAGATTCCAGATAGCCTAAGCTCCAGCCATCCCAGAGGTGAAGAGGGCGGCAATAATTTTTTCGTTGGCTTTTGGAAAGGGATACTCATTTAACTCCGACAAACTCACCCAGCGGACTTCCTCACAGGCCAAGGGTTGGGGTTCTCCCGCTAAATACTGGCAATGATGCACCACTAGCGTCACTTTGAAATGGCTGTAGGCATGATCCACCCGGATGAATTCTGCCCCCACAGCAATCTCGATCCCGATTTCTTCCTGGATTTCCCGCTGAATACAGGCTGGGATGGTCTCATCGGGTTCAACTTTCCCTCCTGGAAATTCCCACAAGCCCCCGAGTAAACCTGTGGCCAGTCGTCGATCAATTAACACCTGCTGGGTTTGATTCCAAATGACAGCAACGCCAATAATTTTGTGGGGAATGGGGCGACTTGGGGGTGTCATGGGTAATTCGTGGACGCGCTGTTGTTGATGGGCCTGGCAATAGTTTAACCACGGACAGGCCGGACAGTTGGGATTTTTCGGTAAACAAACGGTTGCCCCCAAGTCCATCAAGGCCTGGTTAAAGTCACGGGGAAATTCAGGATCCAGTAACGCGGCTGAGAGCTGCCAGAGTTGTTTCAGGGAGCGATTCGCTGGGGTGGGAATGGCATAAAGTCGCGCTAAAACCCGCTTCACGTTTCCATCTAGGATTGGTTGGGCCTGGTTAAATGCGGCACTGAGAATTCCCCCGGCGGTGGTTTGGCCAATCCCCGGTAATGCCATCACTTGGGTTATCTCCTGGGGAAACTGACTTTGATAGTCGTGAACAATGATGTGAGCCGCCGCATGAATATGACGGGCCCGAGCATAATAGCCTAACCCTTGCCAGAGCTTGAGGATGTCTTGGAGGGGGGCCTGGGCGAGAATTTTAACGGTAGGCAAGGCTGCTAACCACCGCTGATAGTAAGGAATAACCGTTTGCACCTGGGTTTGCTGGAGCATGATTTCCGAAATCCAGATGGCATAGGCATCCTGGGTCTGTCGCCAGGGTAAATCTCGCCCATTTTGTCGATACCACCCTAACAGGGCCTGGCGCAACACCAAGATAGGAGGCGGTTCACTGACGGGCCTGGGATAAAAACCTTGCTCATCCTTAACTCTGGGCATAATTGGGGGCAGTTAATGCGTCAACACAGTCCTGTTTGGCAAGATTAGGCTCCCAGATAATTCCGCACCCAACCATTCTCGTCATCTTACATCTGCGCTAGATTTGCTCACATTTAAGCCATCCAAATCAGGGCGAGTGTAAGAGCAGTCTAGGGACTAAGGGAGGCAATCGGGACGGTGGGCGGGTTGCAGATGTTGATAGATCGCTAAATAGTCGGCCAAATCAACAAAGGCTGCGCCATTAATCCGGTAGTAGATCCAACGCCCGGCCTGGCGCGAGAGAACCAAGCCCGCATCTTTCAAAGTTTTGAGATGAAACGAAAGTTTGGACTGGTTAATATTGAGGCGACTGCATAAATCACAAACACAAAGCTCCTCTGTTTGCAGCAACCTGAGAACATCCAGCCGGATCGGATCAGAGAGGGCATGAAAACCAGACACTAAAGCCGGTTTAACTAAAGTAGGCGGGGGGATAGTCATAGCAACTATTTTAGCCAGCTACTCCAACCCTCCAAAGGTACTGGATCAGACCCAATTCAAAAAGTTGGCAAATGTATTTTCTAACACTTGCTTGGAGTAAAGTTTGGGATCGTATTCAATGACAACACTATTGGCCTGGGGGTTGACCCGGACATCTTTCACCCCTTCCAAAGAACAAAAAAACGACTCCAATTGCGTCCCGTAGGTGCTGTCATCCTTGAGATTGAGAAAACGGAGCCGCATCCGGCCGGGAATATGGTGGGCCATCTGGGCTTGAACCTGGCCAAACACTTTCGTAAACGTCAAGTGATGTCTTGCCCGCCGCCGCTTATTTAAGGACACCGAAAACGCTTCTTTTTTCTCAAGATAGTCCACAAGATCAACAAGATAGTTTTGCACCAGGACTAAGCGTTGCCGCCCACTGAAAGCTTCTGATGGATTAGCCTGATCCAGGGCCTGGAGTGCAGCCTGAATATTTAAATAGAGGGGTGAGCCAGCATTCCGCTCATTTTTAACTTCCTCTTCAAACTCATACAATGAAATAGATTCAAACTCCAAAAAAGGAAATTCTGGCAGATGCTCGGACTTGACCCTCTCTAACTGACGGCCCAGGCCATAGGCGGCAGCAAGCGGTCGGACAAAGGTTAATCCCAGGGCTTTTTGTTCTGGATAGGAAAAGTAAAATGCATCTTCTGCGGACTGACAGGCCTGAGTCATTCCAGAAAAAGCTTGTGAGACTTGCTGAGTCAGTTCAATCAACTTTTCATCGGAGGTGTAGGGGCCATAGCGATAAATAATCATTGACCAACCGAAATAAACCACCATCGTATAGATAATTTCCAGGGCCGCCGCTGAAACCCCCGCATATCCCTGGCGTTGCTCTTCCCCTGGCAGTTTATGGTAGTGCCCCTCAAGATAGTCGTAGAGCGCATCTTGTAACTCTTCGGCTGCCATGATGAATGGATTAACATAGAGGGCAGCATTGCGATCTCGTTTAGCTTCTTCCACCCTTTCTTGCTGCTGGGCCCAGGTGATGACCGTCCAGGCCGCCGTACAGACTCCTGACAAAATGGAAGCAATCAACCCCAGTTGTACTGGATCCATATCTTTATCTTTGCCTTGAGTAAAAGTTAGCGCTCAGATCCTAGCTTAAAAATCCTAAGTCCCAAGATTCACCTCAGTCCTCAAGCATGGGGATTATCATGCTGGCGATAGTAGAATTTCAGGGCACTAGTTTCGGTTGCCACCCCCCCCAGGCCAAGGTAGAGGCGGTAAGCTAAAGAGGAAAAGTGGCTTTTACATCGGCCCCAAACTCAGTCCATCGCATTGAATAAGACCATGATCAAAAAAATTTGGAAAATGGCTCGCCCAGTTCTCGGAATTGTCTTAGCATCAGTCTTAATTTGGCAAGTAGCACTAGATGCGGGCAATGCATTGGCAGCTCGGAGTGGGGGACGCGTTGGGGGGGGCTCCTTTAGTCGGCCGGTTCCGAGCCGTTCCTATTCTCGTGGCGGGGGCTATACCTCTCCAACATCCTATGGCGGTGGTTTTGGCTTCCCGTTTATCATTCCCTTTTTTGGGTTTGGCGGTGGGTTTGGCGGCCTCTTTACCTTAATTCTCTTCTTTGGTTTAGCTAATTTCCTGGTTTCGGCATTCCGGCGCTACCGGGAAGATGGTGATGGGGGCCTGGGTACCGAAATGGGCAGCAGCAATCCCACGGTTAGCCTGCAAACCCTCCATGTCGGACTCACCTCCCAGGCCCGAGAACTCCAAGCCGACCTCAATCGCATTGCTTTAGGTGCTGACACCAGTTCCGCCGCCGGACTCACGAAAGTCTTGCAGGAATCTACCTTAGCCTTACTGCGCCACCCAGAATATTGGGTCTATGCCGCCACTGAACAAAATCAAACCAAATTGCTGGCTGCCGAAACCCAGTTTAATCAGATAGCCCTGGCCGAGCGCAGTAAACTTTCAGCCGAAACCCTCTCCAACTACCGCCAAGAAGTTCGCCAAACTGCCGTAGCTGCCCTGACCCAGGCCGAGCGGGATGCCATTGCCTTTAAGTCTGCCAGTGGGGAATATATTGTTGTCACCTTGATTGTCGCCGCCGAAGGCAAGTTCACCCTACCCAATGTCAACGGAGCGAGTGATTTACGTCTGGCTCTCCAGCAGTTGGGCGGGGTTAGCAGTGATCGCCTCTTAGCGGTGGAACTCCTCTGGCAACCCCAGGCCGATGGCGATACCTTAACCGCGGATGAAGTTTTGCTAGCCTATCCCCAACTCAAAGTCCTTTAAACCACACCTGGGGTCGGAGGCAGCACATCTTAACCGAGATTTAAATCTGTCACGGCCCCTAAGCTACTGGAAGAAACTAATTTCGCATACTTGGCCAAAACACCGCGAGTATATCGGGGGGTAGGTGGCTGCCAGGCCTGTTGACGCACGGTGAGTTCTGCTTCTGAGACATTCAGTTGTAAAAGTCGTTGCGTGGCATCAATCGTAATCGAATCTCCCTCTTGCACCAGGCCAATGGTTCCGCCCACCGCTGCTTCCGGGGCCACATGACCGACAACCATGCCATAGGTACCGCCGGAAAATCGCCCATCAGTAATTAAGCCCACGGAATCCCCCAGGCCCGCCCCAATAATGGCTGAAGTCGGTGCCAACATTTCCCGCATTCCAGGGCCCCCTTTAGGGCCTTCATAGCGAATCACAATCACATCCCCAGGGTTAATTTTGTTGGCCAGGATTGCCTCTAAACAGGCTTCTTCTGAATCAAATACTCGCGCTGGCCCTGTAATAACTGGTTTCTTCACGCCGGAGATTTTGGCTACGGCCCCCTCTGTCGCTAAGTTCCCCTTGAGAATAGCTAAATGCCCAGACGTGTACATCGGGTTATGCCAGGGACGAATCACCTCTTGATCTGGGCGGGGTTGGTCGGGAATATCTTTTAAAACTTCCGCAACACTCTGGCCGGTAATCGTGATGCAGTCGCCGTGGAGCAAGCCATGACTCAGGAGCATTTTCATCACCTGGGGAATGCCACCGGCCTTGTGTAAGTCAGTTGCGACAAAGCGGCCCGAGGGTTTGAGATCGCACAACACGGGGACCCGCTCCCGAATCGTTTCAAAATCATCCAGGGTCAACGGGACTCCAGCGGCATGGGCAATGGCTAAAAAGTGCAGCACCGCATTGGTAGAACCACCCACAGCCATGATGACTGAAATGGCATTTTCAATGGATTTGCGGGTAATGATGTCGCGGGGGCGGAGATTATTCCGGATTGCTTCCACCAAGACTTTGCCGGCTAGTTGGGTATTTTCGGCTTTTTCGGCATCTTCAGCAGCCATGGTCGAGGAATACACCAAACTCATCCCCATGGCTTCAAAGGCTGAGGACATGGTATTTGCCGTAAACATCCCGCCACAGGAACCAGCCCCGGGACAGGCATTGCGCTCCACGGCATACAACCGCGATTCGGCAATCCGGCCAGCACTAAACTGACCCACGGCTTCAAAGGAGCTGACGACGGTTAAGTCTTCCCCTTCTAAATGACCGGGTTTAATCGTGCCGCCATAGACAAAAATTGCCGGAATATTCATCCGGGCCATGGCAATCATTGCTCCCGGCATATTTTTATCGCAGCCGCCAATGGCCAAGACCCCATCCATGCTCTGGGCATTACAGGCCGTTTCAATCGAGTCGGCAATCACATCCCGCGAGACGAGGGAATATTTCATCCCTTCAGTCCCCATGGAGATGCCATCGCTGACCGTAATCGTGCCAAAAATCTGCGGCATCCCCCCACCGGTGCGAATCCCGGCCTGGGCCTGTTCAGCCAAGGGTGCAATGCCCATGTTGCAGGGGGTAATCGTACTATAGGCACTGGCTACTCCGACGATCGGCTTGTTAAAATCCCCGTCACCAAAGCCCACAGCCCGGAGCATGGCCCGATTGGGGGACCGTTGCACCCCTTGGGTAATGATCTGACTGCGCCAATTTTCTGCCATAACTCTCTTCCCTTACTGGATCGCCAAAGGCCTAATGGCTCTATTTTCTCAGACTTTAGGCGGGTTCAAGTTTTTGGGTGTTAGTGATCTTGGGAGAGATGAAATCTTAGTGGAGTTGAGGCTAAGCTTTCACTAGCACTTAAAGAATTTTTCTGAGCCACTGCTGTTCTTTCACTATTGAACTACTCAAATCAGAGAAACTCTTTAGAGTGTCTATTCTCAGGCATTTTAAGGCATTTATCTACTCAAAAGCACCACAGACACTGTCACAATTGCGATTGACGCTGCCCAGGCCAATGCCTGAATTCTGAGAATTAACTGGCTTCTAGCCAATCAAATATCTGATCCAGTTGCTCCGTAGAAACTAAGCCATATTGCCAGAGAACCACAGGCAAGAGATTTGTTTTTTCTTCTTCGCAATGCTTTAAGCCAAAGCTGATTGCCGAACTGGGTAGAGCCAATTCTCGTTGCAAGTACTCTATAAGTTTCGTCCAGCGGGCTGATTGCATGATACACAAGCTGATGGAGTTATCTTAGGTTGCCACAATCTCATTCAACCTTAGCGAGGAATCTGAGAAAGTGCAACATTTCTTTATATAACTTTTTTGAAGTTAATCCTATTTTTAGATTTATGGCTTCCATGATGGTGTATGTAGATGCCAGTTGCCATCCTGCCAACGGGTTAAAGCCAAAGTAGGAGGGATTGGGCCAAGACGTTGCTAGTCAAGCTTGGGGATTATCAGAAATCTTGCCAGGTGCGCGCCTGAGACAATGGCTTAAAAGACGCGATGTTGGAGGCAAGGCATTTGTTGACGAACTTGTTCTAAGCGGGAGGGTTCTAAGGCGGCCACGGCTAACCCCGGTCGATCTCCGGCATCCGCTAAAATTGTGCCCCAAGGATCCACAATCATGGCGTGACCGTGGGTTTGGCGACGAGAGTAGTGTTGGCCGGTTTGGGCGGGGGCAAGGACATAGCAGGTGTTTTCAATCGCCCGGGCCTGGAGCAAGACCTGCCAGTGATCCTTGCCAGTAAAGGCGGTGAATGCGGCGGGAACAAAGAGAATATCAGCCCCTGCTTTCGCTAAAGAGCGGTACAACTCCGGAAAGCGGACATCGTAACAAACCGACAAACCAATATGTCCTAAAGTCCCGGAAGCATAGACGGGGGGTAAGGCGGTGCCGGCTAAAACTGTGCCCGACTCGTGGTAGATATTGCCATCCGGGAGATCTACATCAAAGAGGTGAACTTTTTGGTAACGGGCCAGTTCCTCGCCATTGGGGCCAACCAGCAGGGCCGTATTATAAACCTTATTTTCCGCTGTGGGCACCGGATAGCCCCCCCCAAGGAGGGTGATCTGGAAGCGTTGGGCCATGCGCCGGAGAAACTGCTCGGTTTGTTGGGCAATCTCTTGGGCTTGCTCGACTTTAACTTTATCATCCCCTAAAAAGGAAAAATTTTCGGGCAGACCAACTAATTCCGCCCCGCGTCTAACGGCCAGTTCAATGAACTCCTCGGCCTGGGCCAGATTTTTAACCAAATCCGGCAAACTGGTCATTTGCACAACGGCAGCGAGGTAGGACTTCATAGAGAAATTAGGGCCTGGCATGAGGAGGGGCGTTATTTATCCTAAGACTAAATGTAGGCAGTCAGATCACCCCAGATTTGAAAATATCAAGGGCTACGGTGAATCAACTGATTTATCTATCTATAAAAATATTAATCCTCAAGCCCGAAAAATTTGCTTGTCTAAAGAGCGACAGACTTGCTAGGATGTTTAAGCGCACAAATTGGGGTGTCGCCAAGCGGTAAGGCAGCGGGTTTTGGTCCCGCCATTCGGGGGTTCGAATCCTCCCGCCCCAGTCTCAAGAACAATCTCAATGGTTAATGCCTTAAGTCAAATGGTTGGTACGCTTGCCCTGGATTTTGATGGGGTGCTTTGTAACGGGCTGCGAGAATATTTCCAGGCCAGTTGTCGCGCCTACCAAGCCATTTGGCCCGAGCCGACAGAGGCGATCACGTCTGCCTTAGAACCCCCATTCCAGAAGCTCCGACCGCTGGTGACCCATGGCTGGGAAATGCCTCTAGTCTTGCGGGCCTTGCAACAGGGCTATGGGCTGACGGAGATTGAGCAAAGTTGGGATGGCTTAAAATCACAACTTCTTGCCGTAACTGGATTGAGTTCCAAAGCCTTGGAGACAATCTTAGATGGAGTGCGAGATGCCTGGATTGAGACAGATTGGCAGGGATGGCTCAGCTTACATGAGTTTTATCCAGGGATTGTGACACAACTCCAGGCCTGGCAAAAAGCTGACATCCCTTGGCTGATCATTACGACGAAGGAAACCCGCTTTGTCACCTATCTCTTAGCCCAAGCCGCCATCACGCCGCCACCCCTAGGGATTTATGGCAAAGATACCCAGCAAACCAAGGTGGAAGTGCTTTTGGAGTTACAGCAGCGGCTGAAGTCCCCAATTTGGTTTGTCGAAGATCGTCTGGACGCGCTCTTTGCCGTTATGGCGGAACCCCATTTAGCAGCGGTGGAATTATTCTTAGCCGCCTGGGGCTACACAACGCCAGCCGCCTGTGAACGGGCCAGAGCCGATCAACGGATTCACCTGTTGCAGTTGGAGCAGTTTAGCCAAGACTTTCCGGCCTGGATAGCCGGAGGGACAAATTAAATGCCAAATCATGCGGAACTATTGACCGATGCCCAATTTCCCGAGGCCCTGAGCCAGATCCTAGGGCTGAGCGAACAGGCGTTTAAAACCTGGGAGATTGTTGTGACGGATTTTCTCGAACCCCTGATGCGCTTTGAGGCGGAATTGGCCCTAGAGCAATTAACGGACATTCACTACCAGGCCTGGGGTGGTTATCCGCAAGCAGAACGACAGCGGTTGGCCCTAGCCCGGACGGATTTGCCCTTAACCCAAGAAGCCATTGGCCTGGAACTATTTGCCATTGCCGGGAATTTTCTCTTTGACCCACCCACCGATACCGACTTTCAGCAGGCCCTAATCATGGCCGGGATTAAACCAGAGCAGATTGGAGACATTATTTTGTTGGGCGATCGGGGGGCGCAGGTGATTGTGGAACCTGGCCTGGCCGGAACTCTAGAGAGTGTTAAACAAGTCCGCACCGTTCCCGTGACCGCCCAGCCGCTTAGCTTGAGTGAGCTAAAAGTTAGACCCCCCCAAATCAAAAAACTCACGACTGTAGAAGCCTCGTTACGTTTGGATGCCTTGGCTTCGGCCGGCTTTGGGATGTCTCGGAGCAAGATGGTGGACTTAATTAATGGTGGCGCAGTCCGGGTGAATTGGCAGCCGATGACCCAGGCCAATCATCAACTCAAAACCGGAGATCTGGTCACAATTAAACAAAAAGGACAACTGACGATTGGCCCGATTCAAGTCACGAAAAAAGAACGTTACCGAGTTGAGTTAACCCGAGCTAGCTAAAAGATCTAGTCATTTTCTAGAGAGTTAATCTCTGGGCAACAACTCCAGGCCCCGCTCCCAATCCTGTGGCACAATCCCACCATCGCCCTGAGCAATTTCTAGGGTTTTATCCGTTGCCTGGGGCCACTGCAAGGCCTGGACACACAATTGGGCTACGTCATCCCGACTAACTTTCCCGGCTAAGGTATCGCCTTGGGCCATGATCAGCGGTTGTTGGCCAGGTTCTTCCGTTAAAGCAGTGGGGCGAATGATCGTATAGGGAATTTGACTGTGGCGAATTAGCTCTTCTCCCCGAAATTTCCAGGTTAAGATGCCGCCTAATTGCTCACTCAAGCGGACGATCGGGCGCGGGTCTGTCTCTGCTTCGGGTGTACCTGGGCGGGTGACTCCGGCGGAACTAACCATAATCCAACGGGGCCAGGGACGTTCGGGATAGGCGGTGATTTCTTCGAGTTCTAGGGAAAAGGAACCGGTCTGGAAGTGGGGGTTGAGAGCGCCATCGTACTCAAACTTACTCAGCATTAGTTGCAGCGAATAGACGCTGGCTGGGTTAAAGGCTGGGGCCTGGGTTGCTCGTTTGGCCCGAAAGACTGGTATCAAATCAGCAAAGGGAATTGTAATCGTTTGCCACTGATCCGCCACAGTATCAAAAGAGCAGGCATAGCCCACACCATCCCAGGCCGGGAAGTCCCTCAGAAAAAACTTGTAGCGCTGGCCATCTCCTTTCAGCCGAATTTGCACTCCCTCGTAGGGACTTAAATCCAGGGGCGGCTCTAAATTTTTTGTCCGAATTGACACAAATCCGCCGGAATTGGCCGTAGAAACTGTCCCGGTGAACAAGGCTGTATTGGGCAAAATCCGCAAGCCACTCTGACTCACGCCTCCCATGACCACATCATCCAAGGCCCCCCAGAGGGCGGCAAGGTGCGGATTACTGGCGCGGAAATCCATAATCCCATGAGAATTGGCCTGGGGAAACTGGCTGGCCTGGGCCCGCTCTAATAAATGTTGAACCCCGTGATATTCCACTTGTTCTGGTGTCGCCTCAATCACCGCAGGTTCATAATAGGTCGTGCCCTGGCTGTAGTTTGCCTCCCGATTTTCAGGATTTGCCGGCCGAACAATTGCCCCCAAGCAGGAAATCACGGCATCAACGCCATCAAATAAATCTGGGGGTAAGGTCTCGCTTTGGGTAACATCCCCAATGACTAGGGTTAAACGCTCTCCCAGGCCTGGGGCTAAGGCTTTGAGGTTGAAGATTGCGGCGGCCCGGTCATGACTGCGAACTAGGGCTTTAACTCGATAATTTTGTTTCAATAGTAATTTAACTACCCGGCGGCCCAAATTGCCCGTGGCCCCAATCACTAAAACAGTCCCTTGACTTGGGGAAGCAATCGCTAAGGACTCCGGCGGCAAAAAGGGAGCAAGCCAGGCCCGCCACTGACTGACATTCCCCAGAAATGGAACTGTTTCAAAAAAGGCCAAGGTTTGGGCAAAGCGACCAAAATCCCAGGCCTGGTTTTGTTCTTTTTCGGAGCGTTCAGTCTCGGAAGTTCTGGCCATGGAAAACCTCTCTCTGTCCAAAGCAAGCGGGGCAAAGTTATCGAAAAACTAGAACACACCTCAAAAAAGAGGTCTCAAATTTGCCTGCCCTTCAACCTTAACAAAACTTTACAGATATTGACGATTTGCCCCGAAACTCGAGCTGGCCTGGGTTGGATCTCCCCCTAAAAAAGCGAGATTTCAGCCCAACGGATTACTTTTCGACCAATTTGCCCCCCGGCCCAACTTCTAACTTGCGTCCCCGCCACGAAATTTCCCGGCCGAGGCAGCCGAAGACCCAAATCAGAAAACTCATGGCATCCCGCAGCGGTAAGACTAACAGCCAGCGATTTAAGCGCGGGGCCTGCATGAGACGGAAACAGATCTGCGTCTGAGCGACGCGAGTTAACCACACCACCAAAAACAACCCCAAGGACCACCAGGCCCCGGAGACTAATCCGAACAGAAAACTATAAACCGTGCCAAAGGTAAAGACCATCCCGTAGTACTGGGCCCCGCGGTTCATCCGAATCGTTCTTAGCCAACGCACTTCCCGCCAAAACAAACTGGAAACCGACTCCTGAGCACAATCATTTTGGAGAAGATAACGGGACAACTCCACCCCATAGCCCGCTGCCCAGGCCTCGTAGCCAACCCGATAATCATCCCCAATCCGGTTCTTGGCCAGTTCAAAACCGCCAGTTTGATCCAGTACCTCAGCTCGAATCGCGATCGTTGGCCCAATCGCAAACTTCAAACCCCGATCCAGCATCCGGGCAATCAAAATACTCGGGATAAAATCTAGGCAACGACCAAAGGCTGAGAGAGCGGCCCCCAAGCCCTGGGGATCATGGTCAAAGTAGCCGCAAGTGACGACGCCCAATTTCGGGTTTTGCAGGGGAGCAATAATCGTTTTCAAATAGTCCGGGGTGACGCGAATATCACTATCGACAAAGACGATAATTTCGCCATTGGCGTACTGGCGCAGTTGACTGAGGTTACTAATTTTGTAGTTAAATCCCAAAATTTCCGGGCAATGATACCAGCGGGCCAGATAGGGATAGGTGCGGACTAATTGCTTGAGCGTGGGAATGGCCGCATCCGTTAACTCTCGCACCCCAAACAAAACGTTGTAGTTAGAGTAATCTTGCTCACAGAGGGAACTCCAGTTTTCCCAGGCCCCAGCTTCTAGGCCACACACCGGCACCAAAATCGTCACCGCGGGGGCGGGTTCCAGAGGAGGTAACTGGGCCTGGTGAAAAAACTGCCAAACAGCCCAAATCTGCCACAGATAAAAGCCACAGCCTGCCAAAGTCAGGATAAATAGGACAATTTGCAGCCCACTGAGTACAACTATCATCGGGCTAAGTCCTAAGTTTGGGCCGGGTGAGCGATGGTTCCTGTCAGGGGTGAACTGGCACTGGCATAGGCTTTGATCGGGATACGCCCCGCTTGATAGGCTAGTCGTCCGGCTACGGTTGCTTGGGCCATGGCCTGGGCCATTTGGGCGGGGTTTTGGGCCTGGGCAATGGCGGTATTAATCAGCAAGGCATCGGCTCCCAATTCCATGGCCTGGCAGGCTTCTGAGGGTGAACCAATTCCCGCATCGACCACCACGGGCACATTGGCCATCTCGATAATAATTTGGATATTGGCGGCATTTTTTAACCCCTGTCCCGAACCAATCGGGGAAGCTAAGGGCATCACCGTTGCACAACCAACTTCTTCCAAGCGTTTGGCCAGGAGCGGGTCGGCATTGATGTAGGGCAAAACTGCGAATCCCTCTTTGACCAGTTGTTCAGCGGCTTCTAAGGTGCCAATTGGATCTGGTAACAGGTATTTTGGATCGGGGATGACTTCCAACTTGACAAAATTATTCTCTTCTTGCCCTAAAAGTTTGCTCATTTCTCGCCCTAAACGGGCCACCCGAATCGCCTCTTCCGCAGTTTGGCAACCCGCCGTGTTGGGCAGCATCCAAATTTTTGTCCAATCAATTGCCTCGGCTAATCCCGCATGGCCTGGAGCATTGGTTTGGACGCGGCGCACAGCTACGGTGACAATTTCACAGCCACTAGCGGCAATACTAGCTTGCATCTCGGCCAGCGAGCGATATTTCCCCGTCCCCGTCAGTAAACGCGAATGAAACGACCGCCCGGCAATTACCAAAGGAGCCTCTGAGCTGGAATTATTGACCAAGAGAGGGGGAGCGAGTTCTTGTATCGCCATAGTCCGCTGTGAATGGGGTTCTTTTCCCACGATACCAGGCCCCGCCAACTCCACCCCCAAGAATGGCCCGTCTCAGGCGAAAATTAGAGATGCAGTGCGCGAGCAGAACCATGATGATGTCCCAGGCCTGGCCTAAAACCTTCTCCCAATTTTTCTTTGTTGTTTGGGGAGCAGTTTTACTGTGGTTGCTTGGCCTGGGAGGCTTCAGCACTGGGGCCTGGGCCGGAACACTGCCGGGGATGCCATCAGTTTTGATTGCTGCACTCCCCCAAGGAAATGCCGTCACCGATCCGAAAGCAATCTTGCGCAATGCCCTCCCCATTGAAAATCCCACCGTGCGTGAACTCCAGGCCAACCTTGAGGATATTTCCAATCAACTGCGGGCCAAACGCTGGACAGGTATCGGTGGGGATATTAAAAAAGCTAAACGGATTCTTGAGACCAAATCCGACAAGCTATTGGCCAACATTCCCCCAGAGCAACAATCCCAGGCCCAGGCCGACTTAACCAATCTCGCCAACACCCTGGAGACCTTACAAACCGCCGCCGAAGCCAAGGATCGCCAGCAATTACTGCCTTTAAAAGCCCAGGCCTTGGATTATGTCGGTGACTTAGAATCCCTGATGGTTAAAGGCTTTCCGTTTCAAGTTCCCGATGAATACAATAACCTCCCGCAACTGCTGGGCCGGGCCACAGTCAAATTGGTCACGAGCAAAGGGGAGATTACGGTTGTCCTTGATGGCTATAGCGCGCCAGTGACTGCGGGTAATTTTGTTGATTTAGTCCAACGTGGTTTTTATAACAAACTCCCCTTTACCCGGGCCGAAGAATCCTATGTCCTGCAAGCCGGTGATCCTCCTGGCAAGGAAGAGGGCTTTATTGATCCCAAAACTCAGCAATATCGCTCCATTCCCCTGGAAATTCTCACCGATGGCGATACCCAGCCTCTGTATGGAATTACCCTAGAAGATGCCGGCCGCTACTTAGAACACCCTGTCTTACCCTTTTCGGCCTATGGCACCCTAGCGTTGGCCCGTCCCAATGATGATGCTAATGGAGGTTCCTCGCAGTTTTTCTTTCTCTTATTTGAACCGGAACTCACCCCAGCGGGCTTGAATTTACTCGATGGGCGGTATGCGGTCTTTGGCTATGTTGTAGAAGGGTCTGAAGTCCTGGGGCAACTCCGGCCTGGGGATGTGATTGAAAAGGCTGAAGTGATCAGTGGGGCTGAAAATCTTAAGGTTTAACCTAACAGGTTATGGCCTGATCAAGGCGTGTGGCATGGGTGAAAATTTGTTCAGCAGCAATGACTATAGCTTTGAATATCCCAGCTTTGGCCAAAATGACGATAGATGACCACTAAAAAACCAGGCCACCATTTTTTAGCAACCTGGTTTACTTTTTTCAAGTTCAATCGAATTGCGGAGAATTGGGCTTAGACGGCTACAGCTTTCCGGGCCACTTGAGTTAAATCACCCTTGGCATATTTGGCAGCGTAGTCTTCCAAGCCAACCTGTTTGATCTTGCTGCCATTTCCGGCGGCCCAGAATTGCTGATAGCGGTCAGCACAGACTTTTTCCATGTATTTGATGGAAGGCTTGAGGAAGTGGCGCGGGTCAAACTCTTTCGGATTACCAGCCAGGGCTTCCCGAACCGCAGCAGTGATCGCTAAACGGTTGTCCGTGTCAATGTTGACTTTCCGCACGCCGCTCTTAATCCCTTTTTGGATTTCTTCCACGGGCACGCCATAGGTTTCGGGAATCGCGCCACCAAATTCGTTGATCAAGGCGATCAAATCTTCTGGTACCGAAGAAGATCCATGCATGACCAAGTGGGTGTTCGGTAGGCGGCTGTGGATTTCTTCAATCCGGCTGATGGCCAAAATTTCCCCAGTTGGTTTCCGGGTGAATTTATAAGCTCCATGGCTAGTGCCAATGGCAACGGCCAAAGCATCCACTTGGGTGCGCTCAACGAAGTCCACGGCTTCATCAGGATCGGTTAAAAGCATGGAGTGGTCGAGTTCGCCTTCAAACCCATGCCCATCTTCTGCTTCCCCTTTGCCGGTTTCTAGGGAGCCTAAGCAGCCGAGTTCACCTTCCACCGACGCGCCAATGGCATGGGCCACTTTCACGACTTCACTGGTAACGGCAACATTGTAGTCATAGCTGGCGGGAGTTTTGGCATCGGCTTCTAAGGAACCGTCCATCATCACGCTGGTAAAGCCATTTTTAATCGCGGAATAGCAGGTGGCGGGTTCGTTCCCGTGATCCTGGTGCATCACAATCGGGATATGGGGATAGGTTTCCACCGCTGCCAAGATTAAGTGACGCAAAAAGTTTTCACCAGCGTATTTCCGCGCACCCCGGGAGGCTTGCAAAATCACAGGGCTATCGGTGGCATGGGCAGCCTGCATAATGGCCTGGATTTGCTCCATGTTATTGACGTTAAATGCGGGAATACCATAACCATTCTCAGCCGCATGATCCAAAAGCAGTCGCATGGGGACGAGTGCCATAAATTCCTCCTAAGGGTAATTTCCTGTCGTAAAACAACATTAAATCTTATGGTCAATCTTAGGATACTTTGCCAACTGATGTTAGGGGCTTAAGCACCAAAGAAACCCTGATCAGCTAGGAAACCTGGCCTGGGGTAGTCAGGGATACAGCAAGCTTGTAAGGTGACTTTCCCCCACCTGAGAGGCGGCGTTTCTGGTGGCAAACTCGGGTTAACCTAAGTCATTGGGTCTGCTGTGACCGTCCTTTCAAATCCACGAGAATCCCTATAGATGCCGCAAATCCACACGATTGCAAAATGATTGCTATTTATCCCGGTAGTTTTGACCCAATCACCCTTGGGCATTTAGATATTATTCAGCGCGGTAGTCGCCTATTTGAACAGGTGATTGTCGCGGTCTCTCGGAATCTCCAAAAGGAGCCTCTCTTTTCGGTTGAACAGCGGATTCGGCAAATTCAGACCTGCACGAAACATTTAGCTAATGTTAAAGTCGATACCTTTGATTGTTTAACCGTCACCTATGCTCAGGATCATCAGGCTCAAGTTTTATTACGGGGCTTGCGGGTTTTGTCAGATTTTGAGTACGAATTACAGATGGCCCATACTAATAAAAGTCTCTGGCCGGATGTGGAAACCGTCTTTCTCACAACGTCCAATGAGTATAGTTTTTTAAGTAGTAGCCTGGTCAAAGAAATCGCTCGCTTTGGTGGCAGTGTTACTCATCTTGTACCTCCCAATGTTGTTCAGGATCTAGGACGATGCTTCAACCCACCCCCACCAACTTCTCCACCGACTCCTCTGGAGCGCCCATGATTCCCACAACCTCACCCGCGGATCTGCCTCTTCTCCAACAGATTCGGGAGTTGGAAGAAATGCTGATCATGGAAGGGGTCAAGATTCCCTTAACGGGGCGCAAAATTGTCCCGGAGGAAGTGATACTCCACCACCTGGGTGAGATTGAGCAGAAAATCCCTGAGACAGTCCTGACAGCCGAACGCCTTTTAGCTAAGCGGGACGAGATTATTGCCCAGGCCCAGAAGTTTTCCCAAGAAATTATCCAGCAAGCCGAACGCAAAGCGGCCCAAATTGCTGATGAAATTCGGATTGTTCAACAGGCCGAGATGGAAGCCCAAAAGATTCGGGAAAGTGTGCAACGGGAGGTCGAAACCCTGCGCCAACGCACGATGGATGACTTGAACCGGATGCGTCAACAGACTGAACAGGAAATTTACCAACTCCGGCATCGGGCAGAAGCGGAAGCCAAACAAACCCAAACCGATGCAGATGCTTATGCCTACAAGGTGCTTGGAGATATGGAAAATCAGTTTTTAGAAATGCTGCGGGTGGTTCGCAATGGCCGCCAACATCTGCAACACCAGGCCCCCCGTTTACGGCATTAATCTACTAAGCTAGTTAATTTAAGGCACACCTGAAAGCCAACACAGTGATGCTCAGCAAGATTGCCAGATGGGCATTGCTTTGAGGCTATCTAGTGTTTGTACGGGGCTACCTGTGTTTAAGGAAGCCCTGGCCTGGGTTGAGCCTCACGAATTTCAGTTTTCTGGCTTTAGCTATGGGTTTCTGAAAGGGGCAATCTGGTGGCCAATATTTTTCTGCCTCTTATCGAACCACCATTTTCCAGGCCCTGAGCCGTTCACGCCTACGAGTCTGTTGTGATACGGGTGGCCCATCCACGATGAACTCAAATCTTGTCAATGTGCTTTCAAATTGAATGTATGAGATTTTATACAAAAAAGAGCTATTCAACTATAGTCATTTCTGCTAGAAAATTCTAGTACCCTTAATGATTTCAACTATTTTAGTGTCTCATTCTAAATTGTATTAACCATGCACATCTGCCTACTAACAAAAATAATCAGTGACGGCGGAACAGGGGTAAAACTGTGGAGAACTGCGTGAGATGCCCTGTACCAATGTGTGAGATCAAAGAAAGTTTAGAGTAACTTTACAACCCCGTAGGAAGTTTAATCAATTGTCAATATAAAAATTAAATTCTGCTGTCTATTTATCCACTATCAGATATGCTGCAGGATAGACGATCACCAGATTGTGAACCTTAAAATAAAGCTAGCAAGTCGAAGGAAATCGCCATGACCATCGCTGAGCAATCAGTTTTAAGTCATTTCTAAAATTGCGGTGGTGATTTAGATGTGTTCAACACCAGTCATCTAAGCTAGCATAGTTACTACAAACAAATTAACTGGATCGCTAACTGCCATCCACCTTACGCTACTAGCAAAGGTTATAAGCTTGAGTCAGTCACCGATCAAAATTCCAGAAAAGCCCTCCCCCAGTATATGGTTTCAGTACCTCTTGCAATCGTTAAGGGTGCAAGGCCCCAGAAAAATTAGCACCAAAGTCTTTATTCGCAGCCTAGGTACGTTACTCACAAGTACTCTCATTTTGATCGGTGTCGGCAATTGGCAGAATGAAGTAACTAACAAACAAGCTAAACAAGATTTGGAAGTATTAATTCGGGCTGATCGAGATAGTATTATCCATGGTGTAATTAACTTGATTGAAGCTCAGGGAGAAGCACTCCAACAGAAGGTTAATGATGAACTAAAACTTGCCCGGTATCTGCTTAATGCTTCCGGCGGAGTTAACTTATCAGAAGAAACAGTTCTCTGGAACGTTACGAACCAATTTTCTCTTAAAACCCAGGAAATTCGATTACCTAAAATGTTCGTAGGCTCAACCTGGTTAGGCCAAAACTTTAGTTTCGATAAACCTACTCCAATTGTCGATAAAACTCAGGAAATGGCGGGGGGAACCATCACGATTTTCCAAAGGATGAATAAAGAGGGGGATATGCTACGAGTGGCAACCAATGTTCCAACTCGTAACGGACAACGGGCCATTGCAACCTATATTCCGGCCCGGAATCCAGATGGGCAACCTAATCCTGTTGTCTCTACTGTTCTGCAAAAACGAACTTATACGGGCCCTGCATTCGTCGTTAATGCCTGGTATGTGACTGTCTATGGACCGCTCCTCAACGATCGGGGGGAAGTAATTGGGATGCTCTATGTTGGCGTACCTCAGACTAATCTGCCATCTCTGAGTCGGAAGATCCAGGAGACCCGATTTGGCAGTACAGGGTATGTCTATGTGGTGCGGGGTCAGGGTCAGCAGCGGGGTGAAATTATCATTCCCCGGCCTGGTGAGCAAGCAGGGCAATCGGGTTGGGCAGTAAAAGATGGTGACGGAAATTTTGTCGTCCAAGAAGCCATTGAAACAGCATTGTCTGCACCGCCAGGAGAGTTGAGTTCAATTCGTTATCGGTGGATTGACTCTGTATCTAAAAAAGCTGAATGGCGGGTGGACACCTTAAATTACTATGCCCCCTGGGATTGGGTGATTGCAATTTCCAGTGATGAAGAAGACTTCAAAATCTTTTTCAATCGCCTAGAAACCAACCGAGCCATTAACCTTATCGTCTCTGTTGGCTTAGGGCTTGTGGTTGCTATTCTGGGAGGACTCTACATTGGAGCGTTTGTTCGCAGGTTAGGTCAACGCCTTGATCCCCTGGTTAAAGCAACAGAGGCAATGGCTACAGGAGATTTAGGTCTACGTCTCCAGGACACTGAACCCGATGAAATTGGTGAACTGGCTTGGGGATTTAATCAGATGAGTGCCAATCTTAGTGACAGTTATACTCACTTAGAACAACGGGTTAAAGAGCGAACCCGAGAGCTAGAAGCCAGCAACCAGGCCTTGGATCTTGCCCGATCTGCTGCGGAAACGGCTAATAAGGCGAAGAGTACTTTTCTGGCCAATATGAGCCATGAATTGCGAACTCCCTTAAACGCCATTATTGGCTATAGCGATATGTTGATCGAAGATTTAGAAGAGAGTGATTATCTACCTGACTTGCAGAGGATAAATTCTGCAGGTAAACACTTATTGGAACTGATCGATGCAGTCCTAGACCTCTCCAAAATTGAAGCGGGGAAAATACAGCTTTATCTGGAGGAGTTTAATATCAATGAACTGGTGCAGGGGGTGGCCGCCCTGGTTAAACCACTGATGGACAAGAATCATAACCATTTCGAGGTAGAAATCTCCAACGATCTAGGAATAATGACAGCAGATGCTACCAAAGTCCGTCAATCTTTATTGAACCTCTTATCCAATGCCAGCAAGTTTACTAAAGCGGGTACAGTCACTCTGAAGGTTTGGATCGATGAAAGTCAGCGGGTCTTCTTTCAAATCTCTGATACAGGGATTGGCATGACCCCAGAACAACTGGCTAATCTCTTTCAGGAATTCACCCAGGCAGATAACTCGATTACTCGCAATTATGGTGGGACTGGCCTGGGGTTGGCAATTAGTCGTCGATTTTGCCGCATGATGAGCGGGGATGTGACGGTGACTAGTGAACTAGGGGTTGGGAGTGTGTTTACGATGGAATTACCTCAGTTTGTTGGCACTCCAACGTCTGAAATCAACCGCTTGTCCCTGAATCGGGATCATTGCCAAAATCGGACAATTCTGGTGATTGATGATGATAATGCCAGTCGAGAATTGTTAACTCGAAGGCTTAAGCGAGAAGGATATGAGGTGCTTGGTGCAGCGAATAGTGATGATGGAATCGCTCTAGCCTCTGAATATCGCCCCTGTTTAATTTTGCTAGATGTGATGATGAATTTTCAGGGGGCCTGGCAAGTGTTAATGACCTTGAAATCAACTCCCGATCTGGCGGGCATTCCTGTGATTATGATTACAACCGAGAGTGAACACAAGATTGGCTTTGCCCTGGGAGCTTCTGAGTACCTCACTAAACCGATCGATCGCCACCAATTACTCAAAGTTTTACAAAAATATTACCCTCAAAAAACCTTCCCTCAAGTGTTAATCGTTGAGGATGAGGAACATACTCGTCACCTGCTCAAGCAAACGTTAGAAGGGGAGGGATGGCAGGTGACTGAAGCCGAAAACGGGATGCAAGGATTGGAACGGTTGCAGACAGTCCAGCCAGATTTAGTCTTATTAGATTTAATGATGCCGATCATGGATGGTTTCTCTTTTGTTCGGGAAATGCGGAAATCTCTTGAATGGAAGGACACTCCGGTTGTGATTTGCACGGCTAAAGATCTGACGGAGCAAGACTATCAACAACTGCAAGGAAACGTTACACAAATTCTGCACAAGAGTTCTGAAGGAATCGAGGGGTTAATTACAGAAATTCGGAAAATTGTCCCTCCGTCTGTAGATTTGACTTCCAATGTTTAAATTAAAGTCTATAGCAGTACCATTTAAGATTTCAAATACAGAAATTGGTGAATTACTGAGTGTCAATAAATCTTAGATTAGTTATTGGAAGCACCGTTTTCAGAGAAAAATCTAGCAACTTCTTAACTCCTTTTCAACTATCATTTTTTTGTTTAAGTTTTTCTGGAGCATCGTTTCTTTGATTTTCGTAAGATCGCTAAATACTCACTTTGTTCAATTCTGGCTTAGCACTGCCATATCTTCTAGGCCCTAAGTCGTTCAGGCCCACAAGTCTGTTGTGATACAGGTGGCCCATCCACTATGAACTCAAATCTTATCAATGCGTTTTCAAATGGAGTGTATGAGTTATTTTATACAGCTATCGATAGTGTAACCACGTCCCAAACCAAAGAGATTTTAGCCTGGGTTTCTCCTCCCTGGATTAAATTTTATTACCTTAGCCAAGAGGTTCTTTAAGGGGCAGTAGTCACTTAAAACTAGCCATTTTTTACTTATATCTTTACCAACAACTCAAGCGACCTAACAGCTAAAATCAGCGGCGGTGAATAACCTTGGAACTCAGCATAAACGGCTCTCAACCATCTGCTGCATTTGAATTTTTATGGCGCAATCGCTTGCTAGTGTATAAACAAGTCGTAACAAATAAACAGTAAAGGGATAACCCAGCACCATCGATTTAAAAATTGAGTTACTCGATGTATCGAATTGTACTCTTCCTTCACGGTAGGTGATTTATAGTCCACTTTTGCAGCATAGGATTTGTACTTACCACTTACATCAGTAAACCACTCTTGATCGCCTTTCTCAATGACCCAATCCTCAAAAAATGGAGTTTCTGAGTACTCACAAAATTCTTTGATTAACTGACTCAAAAGATTACTTAGTTTTTCTGCTGATACAGTATCTCGTGAAACCGTTTGTATAGGTCTAATAAGCTTGCCGTCTGCCCCAGAAAACGTATTGATAAAATCCAGGCATAGAACACAATCAGTGTGTATTAAACCTTCAGGAACCATCATTTTCCTATTGACTGCATCTATCAAAGATAGTACGGACAGATCACCAGCTATTTTATTTTCAAGTACAATTAAACCTAGGGCATCTGGAAGATTCAGAGCTATTTTAGTATCCTGTATTTGCTTATTTGCCTTGCTTAGAGCATTGTTAATTGAGTTATATAGATCTCGCTTTAAGTTTTGCTCTGAAATATTGATTTTTTTATGTAATTTCTCCACCTTATTTGGGATCTGGATATTTTGAACTTCCTTAAACTCGCAGACAACTTGATCATCGAACAACAGGAAATCAGAGCGTCCTCTTCCTTGGGAAAAACATCTGTCATAAGACTTATCATCTAAGTTGGTGGCTTGATTGTATATTTCGAGAAACTTTCGCATCATAGAGAACTGTAAAAATCAGCAGCATATCTTGCAGTACCCTCCCCACTGACAGCCAAGCAGCATAACTTATAATCGGGCAGAAGATTTCAGCCTATTTTCTCGATATGCGGTGATTAGGCGAGTAAGTTTCAGTATAGTCACAGCTTCAATATTTCGGAACTTCAGATGTGGAAAAAACTGTGAATATTGGCAATAAAAAACGGCAGAGCATCAAAACCCTACCGTTCATTAGATAAATTCAAATTTGCTGGAGTTAGCTCAACCTAGGCAATCGCTGCCATTTTGACTTCGGTGGAATCCAGAATTTCCTGGAGTTCCTCAGCATCAATGGTTTCCTTGGTAATCAAAATCTCGGCGATTTTATCGAGGACATGGCGATTGCTCACCAAGACATCCTTAGCCCGGCGATAGGCTTGATCCACCAAATTGCGGACTTCATCATCAATCGTGGCGGCAGTCTCTTCCGAAAAGTCCCGCTCGGCCATGATGTCCCGCCCTAAGAAGACGTTACCGTTTTGCCGACCCAAGGCCACTGGCCCCAAGCGATCACTCATGCCAAAGCGGGTAATCATTTGGCGGGCAACGCGAGCGACTTGCTGTAAATCGTTGGAAGCGCCCGTGGTGACTTCATCTTCACCAAAGACAATTTCCTCAGCAATCCGACCACCCAAAGCCACCGCCATTTGATTTTGCAAATAGGCTCGACTGTATAAGCCAGAATCCATTTGTTCTTCGTTGGGGGTAAACCAAGTTAAGCCACCGGCCCGGCCACGGGGAATGATGCTGACTTTCTGGACAGGATCGTAATCTGGCATTAAGGCACCCACCAAGGCATGGCCCGCTTCATGGTAAGCCACTAAGGTTTTCCGGCGGTCGCTCATCACCCGATCTTTCTTCTCAGGCCCGGCCATGACCCGATCAATGGCATCGTTAATTTCGTCCATCGAGATTTCGGTCAAGTTGCGGCGGGCCGCCAAAATTGCTGCTTCATTGAGCAAGTTGGATAAGTCCGCGCCAGTAAATCCGGGGCTACGGCGAGAAATTTTATCCAAGTCCACATCTTTGGCCAGGGTTTTGCCACGGGCATGAACTTTAAGAATTTCCAAGCGGCCTTTGTAATCCGGGCGATCCACCACCACTTGACGGTCAAATCGGCCAGGCCGCATTAACGCCGCATCTAAAACATCAGGGCGGTTCGTGGCGGCAATGATGATGATTCCGGTGTTGCCTTCAAAGCCATCCATTTCCGTCAGGAGTTGGTTCAGGGTTTGTTCCCGCTCATCGTTTCCGCCCCCTAAACCCGCACCCCGTTGCCGACCGACAGCATCAATTTCATCAATAAAGACGATACAAGGAGCATTGGATTTGGCTTGCTCGAATAAGTCCCGCACCCGAGAGGCACCGACCCCGACAAACATTTCGACAAACTCAGAACCAGAGATGGAGAAAAATGGCACTCCCGCTTCCCCGGCCACAGCTTTGGCGAGTAAGGTTTTCCCAGTTCCCGGCGGGCCAACGAGTAAAACACCCTTGGGAATCTTGGCCCCAATTTCGGTGAATTTATCAGCATTTTTGAGGAAATCGACGACTTCGGTGAGTTCCAACTTGGCCTGGTCAATTCCGGCAACATCGTTAAAGGTAATTTGGGTTTGCGGCTCCATTTGAACGCGAGCCTTGGATTTACCAAAACTCATGGCCTGGTTGCCTGCCCCGCCTTGGGCCCGCCGCAGTAAGAAGAACAGCAGAACCAATAAGGCTACTGGAACTAACAAGCTACTCAAGGCCCGGAACCAGAAGCCATCATTGTTTTGCGGCATTACGGAAATATCGACATTATTGGCCGTCAAAATGTCAATCAACTGTGGATCGGGGGGGAGATTGACCAGCACGCGGCTACCGTCTTGGGTAATGGCCTGGGCCTGGGTGCGATCCGGGCTGATATTAAGCTTGGCGACTTGGTGACTTTCCACTTCTTCAATCAGTTGACTATAGCGCCAGGTCACCTTAGTGGTAGGTTGACGATCAAAGAAGGCTGTTGCCAACGCTAAAACCACGATGGTTAAAAGAACATACAAACCGGCATTGCGCCACCGCTTATTCACTGGGCCCTGCCCTCCTTTTCGTGAAAACTGAGTTTGATTTACATAAGTTAATGTTAGCCCATTCCCTGAGACGCTGTGTGGAACGGGGTGGCCTGGTTAAAATGTGAGCTATGGATATTGACTCCAGAGTTTCTTAAATTAGGGCGCGACGGGTTGCAACTGGATGCTAGATTTGGCGGCCTGCTATCGGGTATTGGAATTAGAACCAGGGGCAACTCTGGAAGAAATTAACCAGGCCTATAAGGATTTAGTCTTCATTTGGCATCCGGATCGGGTTCCCAAGGATAATGACCGATTATTAGAAAAAGCTCACGAAAAAATTAAGCAAATCAACCAGGCCCGGGATCATCTCCGGCAAGAGCACCGTAACGGTAAAACCCACAGCCGCGCCCAGTCCCATGCCCAAACCAGCTACCAACGGGGCTATACCTCCAGCCAAAACCAACCCCACCAGGCCTCTTCCCATAGCCATAGCCAGCACTCCACCTATCAAACCCAAAACTCCAGTCAAAGTCATAGCCAAAATCAACACACCCAGGCCCACACCTACGCCTCTAACCCATACGCCTATCGCAGTTATCAAACTCAACGCCCGCCGCAGTCTCCCCCGCGTTATCAAGCCCCACCCCGCCCCCCCGACCCCGCCAAACACACCCACCCCGACCCCATTAACAATGGCTCAAATCATCCCCGCGGAAAGGATTTAAGTGGCTCGAATTTGCGCGGCGCAGATCTGCGGGAAAAAGACTTTGAAGGCCGCAATCTCAGTCATGCGGATCTTTCAGGAGCAGATTTGAGTGACGCCTTTCTCCACCGGGCCAACTTTCACCAGGCCAACCTGTCCCAAGCTAAACTATTCCGGGCCAACCTCCTCAACGCCAATTTGAGTAACGCCAATTTACGGGAAGCCAATCTGATTGGGGCAGATTTTAGTGGAGCAGATCTACGCGGGGCGGATTTACGCGGGGCGAAAGTAGGACAAGGCGACCGCATCTTAGTCAAATTAACTGGGGCAAAACTGGCCGGAGCGATCATGCCAGATGGCCGCATTCACAGTTAAGGTTAGCCCCAAGCAAATAGAGTCATCGACACCCTGACTGAAGCTGCAATATCCCTTAATCATCGTTTTTAATCCAGTCCAGCCCTGTCACCACTGCACTTAGGAGTGAAACACAAAAATCCTTACAACCTTGACGAGTATTAGTTTTGAGTAGTTTAGCTTGGGTAGAAGTAAAGTTTATTTCTTCAGAAAAATACTCCGTTTTCCCACACGACAAAGTTAAATACAGCGATACCGAGCCTCCTGGAGATTAGAGTTATGATTTATCAGTTATGCCAACTTGACTCACCGCGGTGATCATGTCCGCCCCCCGCCTCCATCCCGATACGATTGAACAGGTGCGCGCCCGTGTTGATATTGTCGAGGTGGTATCTGAGCACGTTGCCTTACGCAAACGCGGGAAGGATTTTGTCGGCTGCTGCCCGTTTCACGATGAGAAAACCCCCAGTTTTAGTGTCAGTCCGGCTAAAGGCTTTTATTATTGTTTTGGCTGTGGGGCCGGGGGCAATGCCGTTAAGTTCTTGATGGAGGTGCAAAAACGCTCCTTTGGCGAAGTTGTCCTGGATTTAGCCCAACGCTATCAAGTCCCGGTGCGGACAGTGGATGAACAGCAACGCCAGGCCCTGCAACAGGAACTTTCCCTCAAAGAACAGCTTTACGAAATTCTGGCTCTGACTTGCTCGTTTTATGAACACGCCCTGAGACAGCCCACCGGGCAAGCTGCCTTGGAGTATGCGGTCAATAAACGGGGTTTAGATCAAGAAACCATTCAGCAGTTCCAAATTGGCTATGCTCCGGCGGGATGGCAAGTCCTCTATCGCTACTTGGTTGAGCAAAAAGGGTATCCTGCCTCACTTGTAGAACAGGCCGGGCTGATTGTCCCCCGCAACCAAGGCGATGGCTACTATGACCGCTTTCGAGATCGCCTCGTTATCCCCATTCATGATCCGCAAGGCCGGGTGGTTGGCTTTGGCAGTCGGACATTAACCAATGAGGAACCGAAATATCTCAATTCCCCGGAAACGCCCCTATTTAGTAAAGGTAAGTTACTGTTTGGGTTGGACAAAGCCCGCCATGACATTGCCAAGTACGACCAGGCCATTGTGGTGGAAGGCTATTTTGATGTGATTGCCCTGCATCGGGCGGGGATTACCCAAGCGGTCGCCACCCTCGGAACGGCATTAAGTAAGGAGCAAGTCCGGCAACTGTTGCGCTATCTGGACTCGAAGCAGGTCATTCTTAACTTTGATGCGGATAAAGCGGGAGAAAAGGCGGCCCAGCGGGCCATCGGGGAAGTGGCAGATTTGGCCTATAGCGGCGATGTCCAACTGCGGATTTTAACGATTCCCCAAGGCAAAGACCCGGATGAGTTTCTCCGGCAACATTCGGCCCAGGATTATCTAGATTTAGTGACAGCGGCCCCGCTTTGGTTAGATTGGCAAATTCAGGGACTCCTAGACACCCACGACTTAACCCAGGCCGATCAATTCCAAGATGTCACCCATAAAATCACGGCTCTCCTGGGTAAACTCCCCAGTGCCACTCTCCGCAGTCATTACATCCATCGCTGTGCCGAACTCTTGGGGCAAGGGGATACCCGGCTGACTTTAAGGCTGGAAGAATCCTTAAGGCAACAGGTGCGGGGACAACGCTGGCATGGGCAAGGGCAAAAATGGCAACGACCGGCGGATACAACTCTTCGGGAAGCAGCCGAGGCTCAACTTTTGCGGATTTATCTCCATTTGCCTCACCAACGGGCCACGATCCGCCAAGTCCTGCAACAACGGGATTTAGAGTTTAGTTTTTCCCACCATCGGTTTTTGTGGCGACAAATTTTGAGTATTGAGGAATCGGCCTTTGCTGGATTGCCTGCCCCCGATGATCCCTATGGGGCTGAGTGGCTGCCTGTTTCCCATGATTTGGATTTAATTACTGCGGTTCAGGATTTATGTACCGAGTTTGATTCGGAATTACAACAGGTCTGGAACTTATTGCAACTGGATGAAAAAACTCACCTCGATCTCAATCGCCCCAGTTTAGCGATTCAAAGCGCGGCTGCGGCCCTAGAACGGATCATGGTGGAAAAACGCTGTCGGCACTTACTCCAGGCCTGGCGGGAAACCATGACCTTAGTGTTACAAGAATCCTTGGCGGGGGAAGCCTTAAGAACCTATCTGGATCGCCTGATGCTGGATGAAACTGCTGTAATGGAGGATTTTCCGGGGGTGAATCATGAGCGATTGGTGACGCTGGAAAAACTCCGGCAAGACTACTATCAACATCGCCACTATTTACAGCAGTTAGATCAACAACGCTGTCCTAGCTGGCCAGATTTAGTCGCGGCAAATCAGGGAGTGGTAGAAAAAAGTGGCTAAAGAACTCATCATTCTTACCCCGCTTGCCTGAATTGCGGGAACGCCCGACTCAGATGTAATTCATCCTTGATAGCTTAAGATACCGCAGAGCAATTACGAGTGCTATATACTCCAGAACGTAGCTTAATCTGCTGAAATGCCCATACCGTCTCGCTTCTATCCAACTGTACTGCTTGTGGGGCAACGGGTTTTAGGAACGCTTGCTGCGATTGTTCTACTCGGGGCCTGGGTTTTGGATTGGGATGCAGTGGGCGTGGGTGCAGCGAGTGTTCTGTTTTTGGTGAATCTTCCCACCCTCTGGCACTTTACCCGGCGATGGCTTCTGGAAGACTTGGCCCCGGCCCAACGGCAATTTATCTGGGCAGCATTTGGGGTTGGTTTTTCTCTGATTGCCTTGGTGGCCATGACCGAGATTTGGCCGTGGATTCAAGGACGATTTACCGGGACAAATTGGGAGGCCGTTGGGGCGTTAGCGGAAGGCTTTGGGGCCTTAGGACAAATTCTCGTAGCTTTACTTGCGGCTTACGTGGCCTGGCGGCAGTATGTAATTTCGCGGGATTTGACTACCCAACAAAACCGAATTACGCAGCAGCAAACCATTGATAGCTATTTCCAAGGAATTTCCGATTTAATCCTCGGGGAAGATGGGCTGTTGGAAGATTGGCCACCGGAACGGGCAATTGCAGAAGGCAGGACTGCGGCAATTTTAGGGGGCCTGGATGGAGAAGGCAAAGCCAAGGTAATTCGGTTTTTATCGAGTGCCAAGTTACTAACCCCTCTGAAACGGGATCGGCGCTTAGGGCGAGCGATCTTTGATGGCCTGGGCAGTTACGAGGAAGATATTGAATTTGGGGTACGGGTCATTAGCCTCGGCAGTATGTTAGTGGGTGCAGATTTAAGTGGCACTGATTTACGCTGGACAGAACTGAGTGAGGCGAATCTGAGTGGGGCAAACTTCCAGGCCTGTAACTTAATGCGGGCAAATTTAGCCGGAACTGTACTGCAAGGAGCAGACTTTACCGAGGCCAATCTCAGCCGCACCCGCCTCTTTTATGGTGATATCGCCACAGCCAGCCCGCGGGATCGGCTCACCCCCCCCAACTTCCAAACGGGTAGTCAAACGGGGGCGATTATTGAAGATGCTGACTTTAGCCAGGCCCAGGCCATGTCCGATGATCAACGTTATTACTGTTGTGCTTGGGGCGGTGAAAAAACCAGAGAGACGATTCCCGGCGGTTGTGACGGCATTCCTAACCTCCTCGGACGTTGATGGTTACAATTCTGGCAACTTGGACAAATCTCGGGGAACTTCATGCCAGATTGAGACTATCAATGCATCAGATTTTGAGAGAGTGCTCAAACCCATGACTAAGAATTTTGCTCGTTCTAGAAGCCCTAAACTTCGGTTTAAATCCCTTGTTTTACTACCTCTAATCACCGGCCTGGTCTGCTTCTCGGCCCCAGTTGCCCTCACCCAGGAGTTGATCCGGACTCTGACCGTCACTGGCCGGGGCAAAGAGGCCGTCACCCCCACCCAGGCCCAGGTAACCTTAGGCGTAGAAATCCAGGCCAAAACTGCCACAGAAGCCCAGGCGGAAGTCGCTCGCCGGATGACCAGTGTTGTCAACGTTCTCAAAGCCAATAATGTCAGTAAACTCCAAACCAGCGGCGTTAATCTCTCTCCCAATTACGACTACAGCAACAACCAGCGCATTCTCCGCGGCTACATTGCACGCAATACGGTGAGTTTTAATGCCAGCACTGAAACCGCCGGTCGGATTCTCGATGCCGCGATTCAAGCCGGGGCCACCACCATCGAAACTGTCTCTTTAACCTTGACGGATGCCCAATTTTCCACAGCCCAAAAGGCCGCCCTCCAACAAGCCACACTGGATGCCCAGGCCCAGGCCAAAACGGTTTTGGATACCTTGGGGCTGAAACCACAGCAGGTGATCGGGATTCAAATTAATAACGCCACCCCACCGATGCCGCCGCCGAGTCCGATGTTGCGTGTTGCCGCGGCCGATGCTGCCCCCTCGACCCCGATTATTGCGGGGGAACAACAGGTTGAAGCCACGGTGACACTCCAAATTAGTTACTAAACCTGACGACTGGCCAGGCCGGAGGATGGGGCTATTCCTCTGTTTCCTCGGCTTCTAAACTACCGGGGGGGACAATCGCCGCCGTGACGATGGCATCATCCTCATCTAAGCGTTGCAACCGCACCCCTGTGGCTGAACGAGATTGGGAGGAAATCACATTCACGGCCTGGCGAATAATAATCCCGCGACTGGTGACAATCATCAATTCATCATCCAAGTTCACCACCCGTAAGGCGGCTAACTGATCCGCCGTGGTTTTGGATTTGAATTTGGTGGCCATCAGCCCCAGGCCCGCCCGATTTTGTAAGCGGAATTGATTCACCGGAACCCGTTTGCCAAAACCATTGGTGGTTACGACTAACACCCAGGGGCCGGGATAACTGGTGACGGCTTCGGTATCTTCGGTTTCAGGAGTTTCCGTCTCGGCCTGGTCGACAAAGCTATCCACAATTTCTGCCGGAATAATATCCAGTCCCACCAATTCATCCCCTGCTCGCAAAGCCATGGACTTTACCCCACGGGTAGCGCGGCCTAAGGGTCGGAGTTGTTCGTGACTGGCCCGGAAATGGATGGCCATCCCCAACCGCGAGCCGATGATAATGCTATCTGAAACCTTGGCCCGCCGCACCCAGCGCAGTTGATCTCCCTCTTCTAAGGAAATAGCAATCAACCCATTGGAACGGATATTACTGAACGCCGCAAGAGCCGTTTTCTTGATGTAGCCTTTGACCGTGAGCATTACTAGATACTCGTCTTCGGTAAATTCTTGGACGGCAATAACGGAGGTGATTTTTTCTTCTCGGGGAATCGGCAGTAGTTGGACAATCGGTGTCCCCCGGGCATTCCGAGAGCCAATCGGAATTTGATAGGCGGGCAGGGCATAGACGACCCCGCGATCACTGAAAAAGAGAATTTGATCGTGGTCATTGCAGCCAAAGAAATGCTCAACCCCGTCATCTTCTTTAATTTGCGCCCCTTTCCGTCCCCGACCATCCCGACTTTGGGCCTCAAAAGTATCCACGGGCATCCGTTTGATATAGCCCTGCTGGGTGACTAAAATAACCGATTTTTCATTGGCAATCAGGTCTTTGGTCAGGAGTTCGCCATCATCCTGAATAATCACTGACCGCCGCGGCGAGGCAAACTTGGTTTTAATCTGGGTGACTTCGGTTGTGATAATGTCCAGAACCCGTTCCCGCCGCTGCAAAATATCCTGTAAGTCGGCAATCTGGGCCTGGAGGTCTGCGTGTTCCCGTTGAATTTTTTCCGCTTCGAGGGCTGTGAGTCGCCGTAATTGCATCTGGAGAATGGCATCGGCCTGGGGTTCGCTCAACCCATAGGCTTGCATCAGTTCTTGCCGAGCCAGGCCCGTGTCCCCAGAGTTGCGAATTAGATGAATCACCGCGTCTAAGTTTTCCAGAGCAATCAATAACCCCTGGAGCAAATGATCCCGCTCTTCAGCTTTGCGGAGGTTGTAGCGGGTGCAGCGGGCAATGGCTTCTTCCCGGAACTCTAAAAAGACTTCTAAAAACCTTTTCAGGGTTAGGAGTTGGGGTTCGCCGTTGACCAGAGCCAGCATATTGGCCCCAAAGTTCATCTGGAGTGGCGTTTGCTTAAAGAGGTTATTCAGGACAACCCGCGGGTAAGCATCGCGTTTGAGTTCAATCACCATCCGCAGGCCATCGCGGTCGCTTTCATCGCGAATATCGGAAATGCCCTCCAGTTTTTTGTCGTTGACCAGTTCGGCGATTTTCTCCATCAGAGCAGCTTTATTGGTCTGATAGGGCAATTCGGTGATGATGATGGCTTCTCGAGAGGGCCGGCCGGGGTTTTCTAGGGTTTCAATGTTGGCCACCGCCCGCATCGTTACAGAGCCGCGCCCAGTCAGATAGGCATCCCGAATCCCGGCCCGGCCTAAAATTTGCGCGCCCGTGGGAAAGTCGGGGCCGGGAATGTAGTGCATCAACTCCTGGTCGGTAATCTCAGGGTTAGCAATCAGGGCCGTCACCCCATCAATGATTTCACCGAGGTTGTGGGGCGGAATATTGGTGGCCATCCCGACAGCAATCCCCGAGGAGCCATTGAGCAACAACTGGGGAATTCGGGCCGGCATCACCAGGGGTTCTTGTTGGGAGCCGTCAAAGTTATCACCAAAATCAACGGTTTCCTGTTCGATGTCTTGGAGGAGCGCGTCACTGGTCAGGGCCTGGAGGCGACATTCCGTATATCGCATGGCGGCCGGGGGATCATTATCAATGGAGCCAAAGTTGCCATGGCCGTTAATTAAGGGATGCCGCATCGAAAAATCCTGAGCCATCCGCACCAGGGCATCGTAAACTGCGGTATCGCCGTGGGGATGATATTTACCGAGGACTTCCCCCACCACCCGGGCGCACTTCCGAAAGGGGCGATCCGCACTTAAGCCCAATTCGTGCATGGCGTACAAAATCCGGCGGTGGACTGGCTTTAACCCATCCCGCGCATCCGGCAGGGCCCGCCCGACAATCACACTCATGGCGTATTCAAGATAGGAACGAGAAATTTCTTCCCGTAATTCGGTCGGAATAATCCGCTCTGGGGTGGCATCCGAGGCAAAGGTCATAGAGTCATCCGTTGAATACGCGGTGGAGTGGGGCAGTTGTTCTTAGAAGCCGGGGAAAGCCAGGCCAAGAAAGGAACTGAGGACAATGGTAACTATTTTAACACTTCTGGAAACAATATATTTTCTCTAGGTTTTTTCAGCCATCCCTCGCCTTATCTGTGCCAATAGCTTCCCAGATTGGAGGCTGAGTTTGCCGTTGTGGTGATCTGGTTGACTTACCGGAAACCCGTCGGACGTGTTAAAGTTTGGCAGAATAGGGTGAGTGAATGGGCGATCAGATGTAATGGTGTTAATACACTGTGGATGAAGAGTATTCTCAACGAGTCTCTTAATCAGTCTTAAATCTGACCGTCATCATGTTTGAGGGGTGAGCAACAGCATGCATCTGGACTGGATTTCAGGTCAAAAATTTCGGGGCCTGGTCAAAAAAATTGCCGCAGTTGCGCCCTTAATCGTCCTTGGAATCCCTGCTGTTAGTTGGGCTTCTCCTGAGCTATCCCCAGCCCTTGATTCAATCTCAGCTAGTGAAACCAACCCGGAAGTTGCACTCAGCCCCCCAGTTGCAGCCGAAACCCCAGAAACTCCTGACCTGGTGCTCAGCTTAGGGTTAACTCCTGAACATTCGGCCACGGAAATTGCCCCATCTTTGCTTGCCCAGGCCCCCAATCCGACCCCAGCCCCGGCTCCGGTTCCCGATGAAGTGCCTCTGACCACCTCCACCGAACCTATTCCCACCCCGGAACTCATTCCCCTCAACCCCAACCCAAAGCCGCTGAACTTACCAACAGTCCCAGCTCAAGTCAACATCGATTTAACTAAACCGATTACCTTACAACAGGCGATTGAGTTGGGGATTCGCAATAGTTTGGCTTTACAAGTGGCCGAGCAACAGTTACGGCAATCTCGGGCTGCCCTCCAGCAAGCTGAAGCTGATCTCTATCCTGCCTTGGCCTGGCAAACTACAATGGGTCGCGGGGTTTCACCCACAGGCCAACTGATTAATTTTCCCCTTAATCAACAGCAGCAACTGCAACTCCAGCAACAGCAATTGCAACAAACTCAACAGGAACTCTCCGGGCAACAACAGGAAGCCAGCCGTGTTTTACAAAACCAACTCAATCGACTGCAACAACGGTTTCAAGGCCCCCAAATTACGACGTTTAATGATCAGCAAAACCTCGAACTACAACAACTAATTCAGCAACTCCAAAGCAATGCCGCCATTGCCGCTACCCCCCCTGTTTTTCGCCCCATTAGCCTTTCTCCCCTGACCCTCAATCCGGGTAGTTTTAATACGGTGCCTGGATTTGCTAACTTTCGCTCTACCAATGCCACCGGCGGCACGATTATTGGCAATACGTTCAATAGCACCCTTACCCTCAACTACAATCTCTGGACTTCGGGCAGTCGGGATGGCGCGATTAAAGCAGCCCAGGAGCAAGTAAGGCTGTCGGCGTTGGAAGTACAGCGGCAACTGGATCAACTGGTCTTAGACATTACGAATGATTACCTCAATGCCCAACAGGCCAATGTCCAGCAACAAATCGGGCAAGCGGCGGTGACCAATGCTCAAATTAGTTTGCGGGATGCGGTGGCCTTTGAACGGGCGGGCCTGGGAACGCTGTTGGATGTTTTACAGGCCGAGTTAAATGTTGCCAATGCTCAGCAAAATCTCAACCAGGCCGAGAATTTACAAGTTACCAGTCGGCGACAATTAGCCCAACGTCTCAACCTCAATGATGATATGGATATTACCCTGGCGGATGCGGTGCGAGTTGGCCCCAATTGGAACCTCAGCCTGGAAGAAACCATTACCCTAGCCTTTCAAAATCGGGTGGAACTAGAACAGCGCATTGCCCAACGCAACATTGCCCTGCAAAACCGCCGGGTTGCCCTAGCTGCGATTCAACCCCAAGTTGGAGCCTTTGCTAACTTCAATGTCTTTGATGAACTGACCGATAGCGTTTCTCCCCAATACGGCTATGCTGTCGGCTTGCAGATTAGTTTGGCCTTGTTTGACGGGGGTAATGCCAAAGCCAGTGCCGGTCGCCAAGAAAGTTTGGCCGCCATTGCCGCAGAACAGTTTGCCAGCACCCGAGATGAAATTCGCTTTCAAATTGAGCAAGGCTACAACACGTTAGTTTCCAGCAAACAAAATATTGGGACAGCCCGCACAGCCCTAACCAGTGCCACCGAAGGGTTACGTCTAGCCCGTTTACGCTTCCAGGCCGGTGTTGGGACTCAACAAGAAGTCACCAATGCTGAAGCCAATCTTACCCAGGCCCAGGGCAACTTATTGACGGCGATCCTAAACTATAATCGGGCCTTAGCTTTACTGGAGCGTTCAGTCGGTTACTCGAATCAGATTGATGGCTTTAGTTTAACGGAACGGGTTACTCCCTGATTGCACCGGCGAGTTGGGATACTTCCACCACTGCAGACTTTGTTTCCAGGCCCGGCTGTTCGGCTCTAACTCTTGAAAGCTGGCAGCCACCGTTGTAAATAAGGATTCTACGTCCGCCAAGGGAATTTCATAGTCAGCCTCTAACTTAATCGCTAAGCGTTTGCCAGTGCTGAGTCGCACGATATAGAGTTCTTGGTAGATGGGGCGACTGGGATCTTTAACTAGAGCTTCCCCCTGTAGCCGCCGCCCAAACAAAACTCGCCGCACCGGAGTGACCATCGCTGAAGCCGGGGCTGTATCTAAGCTATACCGCAACCAGTTCATTAATTCCGAAGGCGATAGATTGCCAATCACACTATCTGCCGTTGGAACTTCCATAATTCCCACTAAGAGGTCATGTTCACCAGGGGCCGCCGAGGGCGGATAGAGGACAGCAACTCCCTCATTGATCGCAGTCGGATTGGAGAAGGCAAAGGGAGTTTGGAACGTCACCCCGAGTAGATTGTGCTGCTGGGCCTGGGCTTGGGGGGCAGTTGAAATGACGGGATTAGCCCAACTCCGCAGGGGGGGACTCACACTGATCACCAGACCAGCGACCGCAGAAACTAGCCAAGGTTGACCTTTGAACATGATGACTCAGTGAATCTGTTAACTAGAAAGCTTATCTGCTCAATTGAAGACTTTATGCAACTCCCGGTTCCAGGCCTGGGGATGAAGTGAGATGCTCTGCCTAAAATGAGTGGGAATTTGGCTGGATATCGCTGGTATGGATAGGGGCTTAATCTATGGGTTGAACGGCCCAGGCCTGGATAAAATCGAGTAAGATTACGGGATAACTTTAGCCAAAGTATAGAAACGTGCGTCAGGGTTCGGTTGCTACCTTAATTGCGTCCTTGGCAGTTACGGCTGGCCTCTTCGGGGCTGGGGTTTGGCTATTTCAGCGGTTTAATCCCGGCCTGGGCAGTAATCCTGGTTCTAGTTCATTAGGAAATATCCTCGCCCCTCAAAGTCAAATGGCCCAATTAACCCTGTTGGGTGACACCTTTAGTGGCTACAGCACATTTCGCAATCCGCAATTTCTCAATGCTCTCAAGGAAGCGGGGATTGAGTTGCTCTATCAGGACGAATTTGATCAAGCCCAGCGGGCCCATACCCTCCAGGCCAAGCAAGCCGATTTAATCGTCACCACCCTAGATCAGTTTCTCACCCAAAAACCTCAGGGCAAAATCGTCGGCCTGATTGATCGCACGGTTGGCGCCGATGCTGTCGTTATCAATACCCAGAAATATCCACAACTGAAATCCCTCCTGGACTTGCAAACCCTCCTTAAACAACAGCAGGAAGCCGGACAGTCCGTCAGTATAGCCTACGCCGCCGATACCCCAAGTGAGTTTCTGGCCCTAGTGCTCGATACCAAATTCGATGCCTTTAATTTAGCTGACTTTAACGTGATTCAGGTGGCCGATGCCTCGGAGGCCTGGGCGTTAATGCAAGACCCAAACCAAAATGTTGCCCTGGCAGTGTTATGGGAACCCTATGTCACCCAGGCCCGGCAAGCTAAAAATACGGTTGTCCTCTCGAGTCAAGATGCCCCCACCGCCATTGTTGACGTGATTGTGGCTAGTGATCGCCTGATCCAAACCCAACCCGCGGTGATTACAACCTTTCTTGAGAACTACTATCGCCGGATTGATGCCAATATGCGGGTTTCTGCCCAACTCCAAGAGCAAATTGCCGCCGATGGGAACCTCAGTCCAGCCGATGCCGCCACGGTACTCCGCGGGATTGAGTTTTTCACAGCCCCAGAAGCCCTGCAGTGGATGAAAGATCGGGTCTTGCAGCAACGCATCCAGGCCACGGCGGCAGTCTTAGTCTTGGCAGGACGGCTCAATCAATTACCCAGCAACCCGGACAATCTTTATAGCTCCCAATTTCTCACCCGCGCCGCCGCCAATACCCAAACCTTAATTGACCTAGTCCGGGCTGATAATCCAGAGCTAGCAGATAAATTAGCGGGCGGACAAAACCAAACTCAGCCGCTGAAGCCAGCCACACCCCAACAAATCCAGGCCGCCCCCAGTATTGGTAACCTGCAAGTCCGCGGTGCGGTGAAATTTGCAACGGGATCTGCCCAACTGACGAGTGCTAGTACAAAAACGCTGCAAGACTTAGCCAAGGAAATTGCCGAGTTTAATCCAGACACAGTCGCGATTCGAGTCATTGGTCACACCTCGCGCACCGGGTCTGCTGCGGTTAATCAAGCCCTTAGTCAAGAACGGGCCCAAGTCGTGGCCAACTATCTCCAGGCCCAGGGCATTAAGCCCAAAATCATCGCTGAAGGCAAAGGTTTTTCCCAACCCCTGAGCGGCATTCCCCCCCAAGACCCGCGTAATCAGCGGACAGAAATTCGCCTGGTTCGGATCAACTAAGCAGCTTCGGGTTGGCCAATACAGAGCCTTTGATATTTTTTAGAGTTGTCCATCACTTAGAGTTGTCCGTCACTCTGTTCGCTGAATCGATAGCCCTTGCCATAGACGGTGTGGATTAGGGTTGTCTCACCCGGGCCCTCAATTTTCCGTCTCAATAACCGAATCTGCGCGGCCAAGACATTGCTACTGGGGGGATGTTCTGCGGGCCAGAGGTGGGCCTGGATTTGCTCATGGGTCAAGAGTTGTTGGGGATGGGCCAAAAAATAGGCCAACAGTTGCGCTTCCTTTTCCGCCAGAGTCATGACACGGCCATGGCGATAGGCCAAGCGATTTTCACTATCTAACTCTAGGCCCCCAATCGCTTTCACCTGAGTATTCGTCGTCCCAGTTCCCTTTCGCCGCAGTAACGCCCGGACTCGCGCTAAGAGTTCCCGTAACTCAAAGGGTTTAATTAAGTAATCATCAGCCCCGGCATCCAGGCCCTGCACCCGATCATCCAAGGTATCCCGGGCCGTTAAAAATAAAACTGGCGTGGTATTGCCCATGGCCCGTAATTGCTGACAAACTTCTATCCCAGACATTTGCGGCAACATCCAATCCAAAATCACCAGGCCATAATCCCCCTCCCGCGCCGTCTGCAGGGCAAGTAATGCGGATGCTCCATCATGAACTAATTGCACTTGATAGCCTTCTTGCCGCAAGACTCGCCCTAAGGGTTCCGCCAGTTCAATTTCGTCTTCCGCAAATAAGATTTGCACCCCAGTCCTCCACGGCCTCATGTGTCTATTGTCTTGGAGAAGTTACAACGGATCGGTCCTGCTGGACTGAATCTTTTGCCTAAAATCACGAATTTACGGGGAAGATTTTGATTTTCCTGGATGACGATCTTTGGTCTATCGGCAATGCTTGACGGGCATAGTTATTTTTTTCAGCATGACCATACCTTTTTTGATCCCATTTAAGCTGGCTCACTACATTTCAGCAAACAGAAAAACTGGTTAATTAAGTCGCAAAGGGGTTCGCCGGTTGGGGGATGGGTTCTAGTTGCGTGGCCTGGATAGTCAGTTGACGTTGGCCATCAATCGTTGTCGTCACCATCCGCCCTTTGACGCGATACCATTTATCGGCCGGGTAATTACTGCGGGGTTGTGGAAGTTTCACCGCCAGGCCAACCGGGTAAGCATCAGCTGCACAACAGGTAATCACAAACCGAGCTAAGGTGAGGGTGTCTTCCGGGAACGTTGGCGGATAAACAGCAAAGCCTTCCAAATCCACGGGCAACCCCGTATAGGCATCTGGTTCTGGATAAATATCAAGGGTGCGAACCCAATCCACTAAAGTGCGTTTTTCCGGCGGAATATTAGCTCGAAAGGATTCTGGACGATTCCGGGTAACAATGAGTCCTTCGCCCAGGCCCCGATGAATGGCTGTATCGCTGTTAAATGGACGCGGGGTGATCAACAAACCAATCAGGGCTGTCACCACTAAAAGCCAACTCATCCAACTGGGGGGCAGCAGAGAAATATGCTGTAAGGGGGCAACTTGCTGCTTGGCTAACCGCCGGGCCTGGAATCCGGCAATCCCGAGGAGGAGAAACCCAGAGATAATCGCTAAGGGGAAATAGTTCGGATGAATTAACAGGCCCAATCGCCCCAGCAGCCAAAAAAGCAGAAATAAAATCCCCCAGAGTCCCAAGGCTGCGACAGTTATCCATTCTTGGCGATACCACTGCTTTGAAACCACAGGAAACATCTGCATTGGGGTTAGCTCCAGCGCAAATTAACAAACAAGCAAAATAAAAAGGTTAATTGGGCCACAATCGCAAAAATATAGAACAATGCCCGCGGCCGGAAAATCGTTAACAACAGGCCAATCCCTTTTAGATCCACCATGGGCCCCAGCACCAGAAAGGCCAGCAGCGCACCGGGAGTAAATGTGGCGGCAAAGGCGAGGGCAAAAAAGGCATCCACCGTTGAGCAAATGGATATCACCGCCCCCAAAATCATCATGGTTAAAACGGAAATGATTGGCCCCTGACCCAGGCCTAAAACCACATCTCGGGGAACTGCCACTTGCACAATTGCCGCCACCAAGCTACCCAAGACTAAAATTCCGCCCAACTCCCGTAATTCTTGAATTGTATTGTCCAGTAGCAGCGGCAGGCGTTGTTGCCAGGTCAAGGTGGCAGGGGCAGGGGGAGCCATGGTTAAGGCCAAGGTCTCAGCGGCCAGGGGTTTCCCGGGTTGATCCAGCCAATAGGTACCGCCCCGTAGGAGACTGCCAGGATTGGGCTTGCTGCTGGGCAAAATCGCCGACATGGCCGGTTGGAGAAAGGGACTTAAGTCTTTTTGGAAGCTGAACACCCAGCCAATCACAGTTGCAATGACGAGGGTAAAAATGACCCGGAGAAACACAATCTCTGGTTGATCCCGGAACGCGACCCAGGTGGCCCAAATCACAATCGGATTAATCGTTGGAGCGGCTAGTAAAAATCCCATGGCTACGGAACTGGGAACTCCTTGGGCTAATAACCGCCGGGCGACAGGCACATTGCCGCATTCACACACCGGGAACATAAAGCCCATTAAGCTGCCAGCCAAGGCTCCACCAAAGGCATTACGCGGCATCAGAGCAACTAAACGGCGTTCATCGACAAAGAGGAGCAATAACCCGGAGAGCAGCACCCCTAAGAGTAAGAAGGGAATTGCTTCCACGAGCAAGCTTAAGAAGAGTGTATAACCACTGCGAAATTGGCTGATTACATCCATACCCGGCCTGGGATCACGGCATAGTCTAAATTACAGGTCACTCTTACGGCCAATTCTGTTCCCGGTAAGTTGCCCCTCAGTTTAACAGTTTGTGGTGAGTTGCAAGACTCTATTTATATTAAGCAAAAGAATAATAAAACCCCCTTCAGCCCCATAGACAACAGTGGTTGACTGATCCGCCCATTAAGTTCTAGTTCAGGCGATTTTTTCCTTTGCTATTCTATTTACCTTGCTCAGTCCGGTATTAGCTAATCTTCAGCAATGCTTTCAAGATTTTTACTCTAGTTTATAAAATAAAATCAGGTCTAGGCCATTGCCATCCCAATTTGCAATATTAATAGATTGGTGACAAGTGCTGAGAGCATCATCGTTGATTATATTAACGGTAATTATTAACTTGAGCCATTGAGTTCAATCAATTATGAGTGTAACTCAACTGTTTTTAACTTGAAGAATCAGGGTGCTACACATTTTAGTTTGCGGCATCGTTTTACCAATCATGACTTGTTCAGAACTAATGGTAAAAGTTGTTTTCTCGCCCGTCCATTCCTGCGCCTAATCACGGCAAAGGTATCCGCCATTATCCTTAAACTGTTCGGGGTCAGAGTAGAGCACTTAGACTGAAGATGATCATCGATCAATCATGCCAGGCGCAGAAGAACACCGGAGTTAACCATGACAGAAATCTTGGGGGGGCGGTATCAAATTCTGGCGGAACTGGGGCGAAATCCGGGGCGGCGCACCTATCGGGTGAAAGACTTAAAAACTGGGGATGATTGTGTCCTGAAACGGGTCAGCTTTGGGGAAGACATGGCCTGGCAAGATTTTCAAGCCTTTGAGCGAGAAGCCCAGGTTTTACAAGCCCTCGATCATCCAGCCATCCCTAAATATCGGGACGGGTTTGAGGTGGAATTACCCACAGGGCAGGGGTTTGCACTGGTTCAAGACTTTATTGATGCCCCCTCATTGGAAACCCTGATGGCCAAGGGCTATCCCTGGACGGAAAAAACGCTTAAGCTGTTGGCGACTCAACTTTTGGATGTGTTGGACTATCTGCATCTGCACGCCCCACCGGTGATTCACCGAGATATTAAACCGAGTAATCTCCTTTGGGAGACGGAGCAGCAGCAAGCCTATCTGGTGGATTTTGGGGCAGTTCAAACCGCCAAAGTCGGCTCTACCCGGACGGTGGTCGGTACCTATGGTTATATGCCCCCGGAGCAATTTGGTGATCGGGCCGTGCCCGCGTCTGATTTGTATGCGTTGGGAGCAACCCTGATCCACCTAGCCACTGGGCAACACCCTGCGGATCTACCTCAAAAAGAACAGCGCCTCCAGTTTCAGGGCCTGGTCAATCTTTCCCCAAGCTTTAGCTATTGGTTACAGCAGTTAACGGAACCTGCCTTAGAAAAGCGCTTAGGTTCTGCCCCAGCTGCTCTGAAAGCTCTTAATGATCATCTGACTTGCCCCACCATTGCCGAAAAGCCGGCCCACAGCAAACTCATTTGGCGAGAAACTCCTGAGCAGTTAGAGGTGATTATTCCTCCAGTCAGCAGCCAAGGGTTGAGGGGGCAAGCGGGACTACTATTTTTGGGGGCCTTCGCCGTGGCCTGGAATACATTCATTCTATTCTGGACGGGATTTGCCCTCTTAGCCCCCTTCCCAATTAATCTGGTCTTTACGATTTTTTCCTTGCCGTTTTGGTTAGCCGGAATTGGCCTGGCGGTTACGGTGCTCTTTGGCTTTTTTGGGCAAGTCCGCTTAACCATTACCCCTGAGGATATTCAGGAGACCTATCATCTCTTTGGTTTTCGGAAACACGTTGCTCCACCCAGCCCCAGAGACTCCATTAGCAAGGTTGAATATCATGTCCGCCACTTTACCAAAGATAGCGATGGCGACCGAGTGACGGTACAGCCAGAATTGATGATTTGGGCGGGGACACGGCAGTATCAGCTCGGGGGCAAGGGCTTGTTAAGCGATCCGGAAATCGAGTGGCTAGGGGATGCGCTCAGTCAGTATTTACAGATGCCATTGCAGGTTAAAGAACCATTGAGCAAATCCCGGAGCTATGGCTAAGCGGAGTCAAGTTGTTGGCGGGAGAAACAGACAAATGATTTAGGGCGTGTCATCATTTAAACCTTAGACCTTAGATGGGGTGGGGTTTTCAGCTTGTGTGATCGGCTAAATGTTTATAGGCTACAACCAAGTCACAATAAGGGTTTCAGAGCTAATTGATGACAGACCCTAGATGTTGGTGCTATGAACAAGCTTTTAAGGCTTTTGCTAACTCAATGGCGGTTTGATAACGATTGGCAACCATCGGCTCCGTCGCTTTATGAATGACTAATTTCATATTTTCTGGGATGCCATCTTGATCGAGAATATGGAGACGATAAATGCCCCTAGAGTGTTGATAGAAGCGAATTGGACTATCCCCTAAGAGTAAAAAAGTCAAGGTCGCTCCGACTGCGTAGAGGTCTGATTGGATGACTGGATGTCCTACCATTTGCTCTGGAGCAGAATATCCTTCAACCGCAATCCGCGTCCCAGGAGAATGCCCAACCTCTTTCACTGCGCCAAAGTCAATCAGGACAACTTGATTATCAGAGGAGCGAATTAACAAATTACTGGGTTTTAAGTCCCGATGAATCATCGGCGGCTCTTGATTATGAATGTAATCCAGGACTCCACAGGTTTGGAGCATCCATTGAATGGCTTGTTGCGGCTCAACGGGGCCATTCCGCACGACCCAACGATCTAAATCCAGGCCATGGATCAGCTCCATCACTAGGTATTTCTTGCCATCTTCAACAAAAAAGTCGTGAAACTTGGGAATACCGGCATAGCAGAGGGATTGGAGAATCCGGGCTTCGCGCTCAAACAGTTCCTGGGCTTTTTCAACTTCTTCCACCTCTGAGCGCAGTTCTTTGAGGACCCGAACTTCTGGCAGTTTTTGGGGAGTGCGGTCTTTATTTTGACAAACTAAATAGGTTGTCCCCATGCCCCCATGGCCCAGTAACCGGAGGATTTGATAATCCCGAATTGTGCGTTGGACATTTAGGGGATCGCCACAGTGAATACAAAACAAATTGCCGGGCATATTACCCACGTGCTGACAACTGGCCTGAGTCGCTGGGGATTGTCGCCGACTTTGGAGTTCAAACTGGAGGATCGGGCCGGTTGGGCCCAGTTGGAGCAAGCTGCCATTGGCCAGGGAACCGCTGGTGATTAATTTCCCATCTAGGAAAGTTCCACTGGGGCCAACATTTTTAACAAACCAACGGCCAAGATTTTCGGGATCCGTATAGCAAGCAACTTCGGCGTGGTAGCGGGCAATTAAAATATCATTCAAAATCACATCGTTATCTGCGGCTCGGCCAATCCGAATCGTCGGTTTTGCTGGAAAACGCCAGCGTTTGACAGGGGTTCGTTTCCAGGGATCCAGCAGACTGATAATGACCACAGTGTTTAAGTGTGTGTTTTTGGAGTAAGATGCGTGGGCTAAAAAACAATCCAGGCCAGGGACAAGCTCAAGCAAGAATTTGTCATGACGCTAGAAAATACTATCTAATTCTGACCGGAGTTTCATCCGAATCGCAACAACTGTTAAGTTATCGTGACCATTATGCTCGTTCCCGAGACTAATTAAACTCCGCACCCCCTTGGCGAGAGGGAGATCAAAGCCCAGCATTGGCGCAATATGGGATTCCACATGGGCTTCCAGGCAATGGTTATCCGTTAAGCCATCGGAGCAAAGTAAAAAGAGACTATCATCGCTGACATCCACGGTTAAGATATCGGGGCTGAGAAACTCGCGCCCGCGGGGGCCTAGGGCCTGGGTGAGTTGGTAGGCATCGGGGCGGGCATAGGCAATCTCGGGTTCAACGCCGCGTTTAATATCCCGTTGCCCCACCTCATGATCCACGGTGAGTTGCTCTAGACCTTGGCGGCGAGTATAGCGATAGAGACGACTATCGCCAACATGGGCGAGGCAGAATTGCTGATTGTCTGCGAGAGCGAGCACCAAGGTTGTCCCCATCCGGCTACTTCCGCTGGTTTGTTGATTTTCGTTGATATCGTAAATAGCTTGGTTAGCGGCAAAAATACCTTCCCGGATCACCTCGTCTTCCGGTAGGGGTTCCCCCAGGGGCCAATGGTTTTGAAAATAGTGGAACAGGGTTTTGGCGGCGAGGGAACTGGCTACTTCTCCTTGGGCGTGTCCCCCCATGCCATCACAAAGGACATAAACCCCCCGGGCCTGGAGCTTTTGGCCAATGGAGGTACCACAGTAATGTTGGTGATTTTCAATCAAGAAAAAGTCTTCGTTATGGTGTCGCTGCCGCCCCGTATCCGTCAGCCCAAAGGCCTCAAGCTGGACTAATTGCTTTGGTAAAACCGCAGTTGGGGCATCTTCAATAATCCCTAAGGCTTCCAGTTGGCTGAGGTTGGTTTGCCAGTGACTATCCAAGAGGGTCGGAAAGTCACCCACTTCGGTTTCATCCTCCTCTAGGGGCAACAGATCGGACTGGAGCGTTTCCCAAAGCTGTTGAAGGAGTTGTTGGAGGTCGCTTAAATCCTGAACATCCTTGGCCTGGAGGGCAATCCAGAGGGGAGAAAAGGCCTGTTGGCGCGGGGGGGCGGCGGCTGCAAACAGTTGTTTCCAGAGTTTAACAAGGGCAATGTGGCCGGGTTCAGCAACTGGGGTAAAAGATAATTGCCGCAGGGCTAAAACATTGTCCGGCAACACACACAAATTACTATCATCCAGGAGGCTAGCAGCACAACCCCAGGCCTGGAGCAAGGGCCATAAGTCCGTCATTTCCTCCATCCAGGCCAGGAGTTGCCCATGATCAATCTGCTCATCTTGCCAGGCCTGCCATAAACTGGGGAGTTCTGTCCGATCTTCCAGGAGTAGAATTTGTTGGGGTTCCGAGTCCAATTGCCCAGTCACATAATCGACCCAGGCATCATGCAGCCGTGGAATGAAGTCCGATTGGGCCAAGCGAAGGCTGAGATAGCTAATCATTACAGGGGGCGGCTGACTTGGCAGGGCCTGGAGTTTAGCAATGACACTGGCCGCATCTCCCAGATCTAGGACTTCCGCTTCAGTGGCCAATACTTGATGCAGAGTTGACACTCGGGTGGGGGCCTGGGGAGTTTCATCAACGACACGCCCAGTACTGATCCCATGGGTGAATGAAGTCAGGCAACGATAGCGTTTTTGAGCATCTAGATAGGTAATTGCTCCTTTTTGGGCCGTTTCTTGCTCTAATTGTTGCATAATATCCCCCCGCTCAGGGCAACTTAACCAGGGAGAATTGGCCTCACAGGGATAGAGAACTACAGTCCAAGCAGTTGTAACAGGGCCGACATCCGGGCTGGCTGGGGTGGTGAGATTAGATGTGCCGGAGCGAATCTGACTATCATGTTCGGGAATTAAGGTAACGTCATCATCGCCACTATATTTATTGATTAAGGAGGCATTATCCCTTGGACTTGTTTCTTCCTGCTTGTCTTGGTAAGCCGAAATAACCGTAGGTGGAACGGTGGCTTTTAAGGGATCGAGCTGATCGATAGACCAAGGGAAAGTGTCACCATTGGCTTGGTCTGCCTCTGGTGTTGGCGTTAAGGTGTCAGAAGCTGAATTTTGCAGAGGTGTACCGCAGCGAGAGCAAAACTTACTAATGTCCAGATTCTTGTGTTGACATTGGGGACAGACAAGCATGGGCAACAGCCCCGGTAAAATTCAATTCCTCTATTTTAGTGGTTTAGTTCTGGACTGATGCAAGCTCGGTTGTAATTGTTCCATCTCTGCCAGGGTTAAGTCTCGCCATTGTCCTGGGACTAATCCAGCTAGGTTCAGGGACTCGATTTTGCTGCGAACTAAGCGTAAGGTGGGCAACCCAACGGCAGCCGTCATCCGTCTCACTTGGCGATTGCGCCCTTCTGTCAGGGTCAACTCCAACCAGGCCGTGGGAATAGTTGCCCGGTAGCGAATCGGGGGGTGACGGGGCGGTAACTCCGGTGGCGTTTGCAGATGGTGAACTTGGGCAGATCGAGTTAGATAATCTTGAATTTTCAGGCCCCCCTGGCGGAGTTGTTGCAATTGAGCCACAGTTGGGCTGCCTTCCACTTGCACCCAGTATGTCCGGCGATGACCATAGCGGGGATCACTGAGTCGATGTTGCCAGCGGCCATCACTGGTCAAAAGTAAGAGGCCTTCACTGTCGTGATCTAAGCGTCCGACTGGATAGACCTGGGACACGGGAATATAGTCTTTTAAGGTGGCATGGGGACAGCCGGGTTCCGGGGTAAATTGGCTGAGGACACCGTAGGGTTTGTAAAACGCCAAATAACGGTGAGGCAAATCCGCTAGGCTGGGGGATGCTGCATGTGAGTGAAACCGAGACACGATGGATTTACTGCGTTCCTTACCTTTGGGATTGTACCTAGAACAGCCGGTAACGTGGCTCCATCACCTAGACGCGCGGCTGAAGTTGGCCTGGTTGATGACGTTTCTGTTATCCCCACTCATGGCTGATTCCCTCTGGCGGCTGATTTTAGTGGCAATTTTGCTGCTCCTAACGGCGTTGGCTCGGATTCCCCTACGGGCCTTTGGGCGGCAGTTGGCCTGGTTGGTGGTGGTGGCAAGCTTAATTTTGGTGATTACTGCCTTGATGCCCGATGGCTATGCCCTGAGTTATCAACCCCGGGCCATCCCGCCTGAAGCGACTCCGACCACAGCCTATAACTATGTTCTCTGGCAGCCTCCGCCGTTGTGGCCAGGCCAGGGGGGACTGTTAATGACCCGCCGTTCGTTGGAGTTGGGGGTGCGCTTAAGTACGTTGCTCTTTACCTTGGTCTACAGCACCAGTTTGTATTTACTAACAACTTCACCGGAGGAAATTACAGCAGGCCTGGAGGCATTGATGTTACCGCTGCGGCGATTTAGGTTGCCTGTGACTGAAATTGCCCTGACCCTGACCTTGTCGTTGCGGTTTATTCCCTTGGTGCTGGAAGAAATTCAAAATCTCGGCCGCTCAATTCGGACTCGGGCAATTGATTGGCGCAAGCTTGGCCTGGGGGGAGCGTTCAAAATTTGGCTGATGTTGGCGGGCCGAGTTCTCGAGAACTTACTATTACGGGCTGAGCAGGTGGCCGGGGCAATGCAAGTGCGGGGGTTTACGAAGGCGAGTGATTACCGCAATCAGTGGCAATCCTTACAGTGGCGGCGGCGGGATTGGTTCGCCCTTGGGGTGATGGGGCTGATTTGGCTGGGGCGATTTTGGCTGCCGAATTGGTTGGCGATGAGTTGATCAAGGTTAGGGAATTCCGCCTGAAAATGGGTAAAGACCGAATCAGGCCCCAGGCCCCGGCTTTTTTACAATGGCATTAGATAGACAAAAGTATCAAAACCATCCTCCCCCTCCTCACCCCACAGCGAGCTAATTTTCTATGCAACCGAATAACCCGAATCAGTTTACCGAAAAGGCCTGGCAAGCCCTCGCCCGCACTCCTGACTTAGTTAAACAGGCCCAGCAGCAACAAATTGAATCTGAACATTTAATGGCGGCCCTCTTAGAAGAGGATGGCCTGGCCAGTAGCATTTTTTCTAAAGCCGGAGCCAACGTTCAACGCCTCCGAGATCGCACCGAAGAATTTATCAATCGCCAGGCCAAGCTCAGTACCCCCGCCAGCTCGGTTTATCTCGGCAGCAGTTTAGATAAATTACTGGATCAAGCCGATAATCTCCGCAAACAATTTGGCGATGAATTTATCTCCATTGAGCATTTAGTCCTCGCTTACGCCCAAGATACGCGCTTTGGCAAAGCATTGTTACAAGAGGCTGGCCTGGATGAGAAAAAACTTAAAGACACGATTCAACAAATTCGGGGCAGTCAAAAAGTCACCGACCAAAACCCAGAAGGAAAATACGCCTCCCTGGAAAAATACGGCCGTGATCTCACCCTCTTGGCCCGCCAAGGTAAATTAGACCCGGTGATTGGCCGAGACGATGAAATTCGCCGCACGATCCAGATTCTTTCCCGCCGGACAAAAAACAATCCCGTCCTCATTGGCGAGCCAGGGGTGGGTAAAACTGCCATTGCCGAAGGATTAGCCCAACGGATCATTGCCCGCGATGTTCCAGAATCTCTACGCGACCGCCAACTGATTACCCTAGATTTGGGGGCGTTGATTGCCGGAGCCAAGTATCGGGGGGAATTTGAAGAGCGGTTAAAAGCGGTTTTAAAAGAAGTCACAGAATCCAACGGGCAAATTATTCTCTTTATCGATGAAATTCATACCGTTGTCGGGGCCGGGGCCACTCAGGGATCCATGGATGCTGGAAACCTGCTCAAACCGATGTTAGCTCGCGGTGAATTGCGTTGCATTGGCGCGACAACCCTGGATGAATACCGCAAATACATTGAAAAAGATACTGCCCTGGAACGCCGCTTCCAACAGGTCTATGTCGATCAGCCGAGTATTGAGGACACCATTTCAATTTTACGGGGCTTAAAAGAACGCTACGAAGTTCATCACGGGGTGAAAATTTCTGACAGTGCCTTAGTCGCGGCAGCCACTCTTTCCACACGCTACATTTCTGACCGATTTTTGCCCGATAAAGCGATTGACTTGGTGGATGAAGCGGCGGCTAAGTTGAAGATGGAAATCACCTCGAAACCGGAAGAACTGGATGAAATTGATCGCCGGATTCTGCAAATGGAAATGGAGCGGCTCTCCCTGCAAAAAGAAACCTCAGCAGCCTCGCGAGATCGCTTAGAACGCTTGGAAAAAGAGTTGGCTGATCTCAAGGAACATCAATCCCAACTCAATGCCCAATGGCAAGGCGAAAAACAAGTTATTGATCAACTCCAGGCCATCAAGGAGGAAATTGATAAACTCAACATTGAAATCCAACAGGCCGAGCGCAACTATGATCTCAACCTGGCTGCCGAACTAAAATATGGCAAAATGACCGAACTCCACAAAAAACTGGATGAAACGGAATCTAACCTAAGTCACTCTCAAACAGGTGGCCAATCCCTCTTACGCGATGAAGTCACCGAATCCGATATTGCGGAAATTATCTCCAAGTGGACAGGGATTCCGATCAGCAAACTGGTGGAATCGGAAATGCAAAAGCTCTTAAATCTGGAAGCGGAACTGCATCAACGAGTCGTGGGTCAAGATGAGGCTGTTACGGCCGTAGCTGATGCGATTCAACGCTCTCGGGCCGGGTTATCGGATCCCAATCGTCCCATTGCCAGTTTTATTTTCTTAGGGCCCACCGGGGTGGGTAAAACGGAACTGGCCAAAGCCCTTGCTGCCTACCTGTTTGATACCGAAGAGGCGATGGTGCGGATTGATATGTCCGAATATATGGAAAAACACGCCGTTTCTCGGTTAATTGGCGCACCTCCAGGCTATGTCGGCTATGACGAAGGGGGACAATTAACGGAAGCGATTCGCCGCCGCCCCTATGCTGTTGTGTTGTTTGATGAAATTGAAAAGGCCCACCCCGATGTCTTTAATATCTTCCTGCAAATCCTTGATGATGGGCGGGTGACGGATGCTCAGGGTCGAACCGTTGACTTCAAAAATACGATCTTGATTATGACCAGTAATATCGGTTCGCAATTTATTCTCGATGTCGCTGGGGACGATACACGCTATGGGGAAATGCGGGAACGGGTGGTGGACGCGATGCGGACTCATTTCCGACCGGAGTTTCTCAATCGGGTGGATGAATTTATTATTTTCCACAGCCTCAAGAAATCACAGCTTCGGGAGATCATTAAAATCCAAGTCAATCGTCTAGAAAAACGCTTGCAAGACCGGAAAATGTCCCTCAACCTCACCGATACAGCCTTAGACTTCTTGGCAGAAGTTGGTTATGACCCGGTGTATGGAGCCAGGCCCCTGAAGCGAGCGATTCAGCAACAACTGGAAACCCAAATTGCTAAGGGGATTCTCCGGGGAGATTACCACGATGGCGATACGATTCAAGTCACGGTGGGCAATACAGAGCGTTTGGAATTTAATCGCCAGGCCAAGGCCGTTGCCGCAGTTTAACTGTGTTGGGACTACTGAATCATTGATGGATCACTTGGATAGAGACATTTTGATGAAATAGTTCAGGCCTGGAATGGATATTTTAAGGGAAAATATGAGTCTGAACTTAACTAAAGCGGAACAACAACGCCTAGCTGCGGTCAATTTACAAGTTGCTCGACAATTAGGTAAGGCTCTGAAAAATCCTGAAATCTTAGCTGATATACCCAATGGAGCGGTTGTATTTCCAGTTTCACTAGATCCTTGGATCAATGAGCAAAACGAGGAGCTTGCTGCCATCGCTGTCTCAGAAGGGAAGCCCGTTCATTGGATTGAAATTGAGGACTTACCTAAAACAGAGAGCATCAGCACCACAGAAATCCTAACTGCCTAATAAGCTCGATCTCCTAGCTAAAATCCTCTAACACTTCCGCTTGATTGGGTTCATCGGTTGCTTCGGCTTCTGGAACAAGAATAATCACTTCAACTCGACTATGTTCACCAATGGCCAGGGGGTGATCTAGGGTTAATTGGCCCTGCTGGTTAATGGTGGCCATGGCTTTGACAGCTTTCATGGGGGAATCCGAATAGTGATTGAGGAATAGTGGCGGTTTAATAATTTAATAATAGGGAAATTGAGAATAGGGAAATTGAGTGTTGAATAGCAGTCATGGATTTTGAGTGGGACGAGGCTAAGGCACAATCTAACCTAGTGAAGCATCAAGTCTCATTCCAGCAGGCTGCACTATACTACGCTTATGGGGATGGAGCTTATGATGTCCCGTTTGTTAAAGATGGTGAGCCAAGGTTTATCCGGTATGTCACTTGGAAAAGTCGGTTATTCGTTCTCGTCTGCACCTATCGAAATGATAAAGTCCGGCTTATCTCAGCCCGCAAAGGAAACAGTCGAGAAGCCCGAAACTATCGTCAGTTTTACGGTGAGTCGGGAGAATGTTGAAATACCTGAGATGGATTGGGCAAAGTTTGATGCAATTACTGATGAGGAAATAGACCAAGCCATGGCTGATGATCCCGATGCCTATGAACCCACAGAAGATGAGTGGAAGCAGGGTGTAAAGGTTTGTTAGTCTGGGTTGGATGAAAGGGAAAAAACGACTAAGTTTCATCATGTCCAGGCCCTGGAGTTTGAGGGGGACAATCTCATGCTCAAGGTAGATAATCAAGTTACTCACATCTCAATCTCTGAAATTTCGCCACGACTCGCCCAAGCCAGCCAACAAGAACGCTCTATCTATCAGGTTTCGCCCGCCGGATATGGAATTCATTGGCCCCTGATTGATGTGGATTTGTCGATTAAGGGTTTGCTCAAGATTGCGGAAAAATCATCAGTTGCTACGGTTTAACTTCTGCCATTAAGGTGATAGCTTTCAATTTGGCTAATCTCTATAGTCATTTCTGCCAAAAATGAGACACTCAACCCAACGACCCGTAACGGTTTCCAGTATTTTTGTGTGCCATTCCTCAGTGAAATGACTATACCAATCCACTGCAACACCTTCCCTTATCGCTCGGATAAATCAGCCGGAAACCTAAAACCCCGAATCGCAGTGGTCAGAGTTTTGTCATGGAAAAGGGGATTAGTCGGCTGTCGAGACATTTTGCTTGCAGATCATTTTTTCTATACTGACACCGGCCCCCGCATCAATGCCCACGTTGCGCCGTAATCACGAAGATTTCTTCTCGCCTGCCTGGATTGTCTTCTGTAATGTCATATTAATTTCTTATCTTGATCAGTTAATTTCAAGCTGATTTTAGGAAACTTACTCATGTTTGTATAACGTAAACTTAGGGTCAAGCCAAACAATATGAAAGACGTTCCTAATGCGATACCCCACCATCGGAGCCTTAGTGAAAAAACGTAAAGCAATAAAATACTCCACATCCTCAGTAATATGTTTTGGGATTGGTGCCTTAATAGAATTTCTAGAAATTTTTTCTAAACCAAGACCATGCTTCGGTGCATTCTTGATTTCATACCAAGACATTTGACTTCTTTTTCTCAATGCCTTTGCAAAAGCAGCTTGTTGATCCTTTGTGCATTCCTCCAGATCAAACCCAGACTGTAAATACCTAAGACAAAAAATAGGATGAGAATCATCATGACTCGAGAGTAGTTCTGGCGAAGGTTCCCGAATCCTCCCTTTTACTGACTGAGCGACTGGCGATTTAATTCGTTGATTTTTACCCATTAATTCTTGATGAGTTGCCCCTGAAAATAATCTTTCATAACCTGATGGTCAATGACGCTATTAATAGGTGTCTCTTTCCAGGGAGCTTCCTCATGGGTGAGATTAGCTAATGCTGTTCCGGTATATTTTCCAAAAACCTCATAAACTTCATCAATAAACTCCCGAGTTTCCAGCTTAATTACTTCAGGGTTAAAGTCTGCTGCCTCTGGTAAAGCATTACGAGCATGAAACTTATACAGACGGTAAATCTCTGGTACAACCGGGCCATACTGCCAAGCTTCAATTGTCTCTGCAAATAAAGGCGCATCAAATAAAGCCAAGTGAAATCCTTGGGCATAGTAAAGTAGCTTCTGAAGCTTCATATTCGTAATTACACCCTCGGCCTCTAGATTGGCACAACGAATAAAATACTTTGCGATGTCTGAAGCTTTGTACATCATTGCTTTTTTACCTAGGGGATTAATCAGCCTATTTGAGGATATAGAGTAGAGCCTAAGCTAGTTTTGTTACTTTAATGCTAGCATTCGATATTTTCCAAGACAATCTCGGCATCACATCAATATCTCACTGCCTAAGTGCTGCCAGTAATGATTTATCCACGCAATCTTCATCCAAATACAGCCGAATTACCCCCACGAAACCTATCCCTGCCTGGCCTGGTGTGCTGCAAAAGATTGGTCATAATCGTTTTGGTCTTGGAGCAGGGCCAGGTCAATTTCATCTCGATTGGCATGATAGTAAGCTAGAGCCGCATAGACCTGAGCTAAACCCAAATAGCCCCAGTTCTCGGCAATTTCTTCCGGTGTCAGGCCTTGTTTCCAAAGAGTCGCAATCCGCCCCACTGTAATTCGGGTGTCTTTAATTCGGGGCCGGTTCCCACAAGTCTCTAAGATCACGAACAATTAACGTACCAATATCAATTACTGCTATCATCACGGCCTGGGACTCTCAACATTACCCCGATCATACAAGGCCTGGCATCGTCTTCCAGCACCACCGAGCCAAAAACCTGAATATTAAACACCCCAGGCCATGCCACAATCGCTAAAATTTCCTCTCACCTGGCCTGGAGTTTTTCAAGTAATGCCATATTGAGGAGATTTAACTCATTGACAACAATCTTAATAGGGCTAACGATTTTGTGCTAACCAGGCCTGGAGTTCGGAAACATCCTGAAAATTGAGCAATGCTTCACTCAGTAACTCCAATTCCTCGGATGTCAAGGATTTGATCTGGGATTCAAGAAAAGGATCGATACTACCCAGCTTACGTTCTAACTGTCGAATAATTACTTTTGATTCCCCTTCTTGCAATCCTATTTGAAAAACATCCTGATAAAACCGGGTATGACTGAGATCTTCGGCTTGTAATCCCAACATTTTCCGAATCTCCTCCAAATTTAGATCTGGAAACTTATTCCCTAATATAGCCTCAATCAAATCTAGCCATTGCGTAAAATCAGGTTGACTCGCTACAGTTTGAACCAAAGTCTGAGCGGCGTGGGCCGTTTGAGAATCTTTGAGCACAATTAACTGGAGTAACGCCAGGCCTGGGGATAAGTTTCTTGCTACAGCCAAGTCTTCTAAATATAGTTTTTGTACCTGCTGCTCCAAATAAAGCCGATAAGGAGCATCAACGCCAAGTCCTTGTTGCCGAGAAGCCAAGATTAATAAACTCCGCCAAGGTCGAACCACTTGGTATTGATGCAGATAATCATGCACCTCAGCAAAAAATCGCCCATAAAATCGTGGATCGGGTTGCATTTGAGCTTCAATAAACACAATCGGCAGGCCTGGATTTGGATCAACTGGCGTAAACACCCCATCAAGCCGATATTCCGATTCCTTAATCACGGGCGCACTGTATTCAAACTCGCAATTTTCAGGCAGGCCAGGAATCAACTCTGTAATCAAACGGGTCTGGAAGAGAAAAATGGCATAAAATAACTTATCAGTCTTCACCCATACTCCCCAATGTTGTTAAAGTTGTTGGATATCAGTGTAATAGTGCCACAATCGCTAAAATTTCCTCTCACCTGGCCTGGAGTTTTTCGAGTAATGCCATATTGAGGAGACTTAACTCATTGAAAACAATCTTAATAGGGCTAACGATTTTGAGCTAACCAGGCCTGGAGTTCGGAAACATCCTGAAAATTAAGCAATGCTTCACCCAGTAACTCCAACTGCTCAGAAGATAACGATTTAACCTGAGATTCAAGTGTAGTATCAATAGCTCCTAAGCTCCCAGCCTATAGACAGAGGTTCCCATCAGCAAGTGAGAACGTTATCACAACGGCGTGACCAGCACCTTATCCACCCGTTTACCATCCATATCCACAACCTCAAAGCGCAAACCACCCCACTCAAAATGTTCACCAACGCGGGGAATATGCATGACAGAGTGCATAATAAAGCCCCCGAGGGTGTGATAGTGAGTTCCCATTTCGGGCAATTCATAGTCACTCAAAATGGTTCTAAATTCATCCACGGATAGCAATCCATCAAATAACCAGGAGCCATCCTCCCGCTCCACAGCCATCGGTTCATCTTGGGTTTCGGCAGAGGGTAAATCCCCGACAATCCCTTCCATCAAATCCGTTAGCGTCACCAGGCCCTCAATGCCGCCATATTCATCTGTGACCAAGGCCGAGTGCATCCCGGTTTGTTGAAACTGTTCTAAAACAATCAATGCAGGGGTACTTTCGGCAACATACAAGGGCGGCTGAACTAAGGAGTTTAAGTCAATGTTGGTATCCTCTAAATAAGCAGCTAAGAGACGGCTCCCCCGGACAATGCCAATACAGTCATCCAAAGTCCCCACTCCAACCGGAAAGCGCGAGTGGTTGCTACTACTGATCAAGGCTAAGTTTTCCGCCAGTGGTGCTTTACTATTTAACCAGACCATTTCCGTGCGGGGGGTCATCAAAGATTTAATCGAGCGATCCGCTAAGCGAAACACCCGTTCCACCATTTCTTGCTCGGATTCCTCAAACATTCCCGACTCGGCGCCTTGGCGAATCAGCACCTTAATTTCTTCCTCGGTGATATTGGGTTCTTCTGAGGTTTGGATTCCCAGGAGTTTCAAAAGTAGGTCTGTTGATGAGCCGAGCAAATAGACTAGGGGTGCAGTGAGACCCGATAACCAGCGCATCGGCTTAGCGACTGTACAGGCAATTTGTTCGGGGTTATTGAGGGCAATCCGTTTGGGTACGAGTTCGCCAATCACCAGGGAGAGATAGGTAATAACTGTCACCATGATCCCCACACTCAAGGCCTGGCTCTGGGCGGAGACAACGGGGATTTTTTGTAAGACTTCAGCCAGCCGTTTCGCCAGGGTTGCTCCGGCAATTGCGCCACTGAGAACGCCGATGAGGGTAATGCCGATTTGAACGGTGGAGAGGAAGTCATTCGGGTCGTTGGCGAGTTTTAAGGCGATGCGGGCCCCACGCTGGCCGGAGTTGACTAAATTTTCTAAGCGGACTTTCCGAGCTGAGATGAGGGCAATTTCCGAACCCGAAAAGATTCCGTTGGCAATAATCAAGATTAAAATTAACCCGAACTCCATTAAAACCGCTGTCATTTACCGTTTTCCAGCTCTTTATGAAATAACTCCCATGTTAAGGCAAGACATTTTCTATAAAGCCGTCAGTAATTCTGATGTCTAATCCTCAGCATTTGGCATTGACTTAATCTTCTGCCTGGGGATGAGTCTCTTGGGGCCTAAGGCTGAGAGGTTTGAATTCGCGTTTCTGGAGAGATTGAATTTCCCTAATTGCTTGCCACTCGGCTGTGGTTAAGGGTTGTACCTGAAGTTCAATCTGCCATTGCTCTTGGACAGCCTGCCTTAGGGCCGAAATAATCTGCTCAGGCTTGGGTAGGGCAATCTGAGTAAGGACAGGCGGGGCCTGGAAAACTTGTGCCCATAAATCGAGATCGAGATGCAATCGGATTGAGCCATGTTGCAACACCGTTGAGCCGCGCCAGGCCTGGGCACTGCCAATGAGTTTATATCCATCGTCTAGAACGAGATCGGCCTGGGTAGCGGTGGCAAAACAGTTCACACTCCGCTGATAGTTCCGCAAATCCGACCCCAACCTTAGCTTGATGCCTAAACTCTGGCAACCCCGGATTAAAAACTGGGATAACTGCCCATAGGCCTGGCGACGGGAAAGCTGAGGGAGTGTGGTCACAAGAGCGTAGGTTAAGTCCCCCTGATGCAAAACAGCGCGTCCGCCTGTGGGCCGTCTGACAATTTCCAAGCGGGTTCCCTGCCAGGCCAAGTTATGCCAATGCTCCGGTAAGTCTGTTTGATGATAGCCATAGGAAATTGCCACGGGCTGCCAGTGATAAAACCGCAAACAGGATGGCATTAACCCTAAATCATGCTGCTCCCATAACCAGGAATCAATCGCCATCTGGACGGGGCCTGGGGCTGTGATCGGGGGAATGTATCGCCAGGCGTGGAGTGGAGCATTAACGTCCATAGAAGCGGGTGGCAAAGTTGAGGGCACGGGTGGGAGAAAGTTGCCGAGCCTTAAGAATTGTCGCCGTAAGGAGGGCATAGGCAAGAATCCCAACGCCAACCAAGCCCAAGGGGCCAAAACTGGTGGCTGAAGTATTCCACAGTGCATGGATTAGGGCGGCCACAACCCAGCCCAGGCCAAGGATAAATAGCCGTTGTTTTGGATAGAGAACCCCCAGGCCAATGCAATAACCAAAGTAACCGCTGTAGGCCATGTGCCCCGCCACGGAACCAATTACCCGCGGAATTAACACCTGCAATGCCGTTAGGTCTCCAGTTTGGTTGGCTAAGTTAGGGACATATTGCCCAAGGGTTTCTAACCAGGTAAAGCCCAACGCCGCCGCCGTTCCCAATAAAATCCCATCCAACGGCTCCCAGACCCCCACCTGTTCCCGCCTTGGTGAACGTAACAGCCGCCCCAGGCCCCAAGCGACAAAGACGGGAATTGCCTTGACTAACTCCTCCATCAACCCCGCACCAAAGAAATAACCGATAAATTGCTGGCCAAAATTCATTTGGCTCGGGTTGACAGTTCCGGGTAAGACTTGGCGAAAGAACCAGGCCAGGCCGAGGGCAATCGGCGAGCGCATCAGGAAAATTTCCAGGCCCACTGCTGCCCCTAAGACCCAGATTGGTTTGGGCTTACCACAGAGTTGATAGATAAAGTAATAGCCCGCCAACCCCAAATAGCCCGCCAACACCACCTTAAACAGAGTCCCATTCGCTGTCGTCATGAACAATAAAATCACCGCCACCACCGTCACCATTCCCGGCATCAGATAGGCTTTGCGGGCTAAATCCTGACCGGCCGCTAACAGGGGCATCAACTGAGAGAGCGTTAAACTACTGACGGGGGAACGGATGATTGTGGCGGGAATTTCAGTCGCAGAAATGTAGGTAAATTCAAACTCTGGCCCCTCGGTTCCCAAGCGAAAGCGATCTCCCGGAATTAGGGGATGGGGGGCAGTAATCCGGCGATTGTTTAAAAAGGTGCCGTTAATACTGTTTAAATCCTCAATTTGCCAAACCCAAGGCTGTGGGGGGGACTGGCCCGGTCTTAAGCAAACATGATGCCGTGAAACTGCCCCATAGCGTTGGGAATCTAAAACCACCTGGCAGCTTTGCGGATCGCGTCCAATCACCGTGGGTTCGGTCTCTGAAAGCCAGAGGATTTGGTGTTCTGGGGCAATTTGTCGCAAGAGGGGCCCCTGGCCTGGCCTGGGAAAAGGGAGAGGATCAGAGGGTAATTGGGTCATTAATCTCGGCCGAAAGTGCAAGGGAGGGGAAGTTCATCTGCTAAAATTCTGAAGGATTTTGTCACAAGAGTTTAGGAATGACTCGTCCACGGATTGCGGTAGATGCTATGGGTGGCGACTATGCCCCCGATGAAATCGTTGCGGGCGCGATTCGGGCCCAAGCGGAATTAGCAGCAGACATTATCCTGGTGGGCGACCCTGACCCAATCCAGCGGTATCTCAACGAACATGAAACCGGAATTGAGCTACAGATTGTCCCAGCCACCGACGTGGTGGAAATGCATGAAGAACCCCTGATTGCCCTGCGCCGCAAACCCAATGCCTCGATCAATGTGGCCATGAGCCTAGTTAAAAAAGGGGAAGCCGATGCGGTGGTCTCTGCCGGACATTCCGGGGCGGCCATGGCTGCTGCATTGCTCCGACTCGGAAAATTACCAGGGATTGACCGGCCAGCGATTGGGGCCATGTTTCCGACCCTGCTCCCAAGTAAATCGGTTTTGATCCTAGATGTCGGGGCCAATGTGGATTGTAAACCCCGCTACCTGGAGCAATTTGCCCTGATGGGTTCAATCTACAGCCAATTTGTCTTGGGTGTGGACGATCCGAAAGTTGGCTTACTCAATATTGGCGAAGAAGATACAAAAGGGAATGATTTAGCCCTCCAGGCCCATGGCTTGTTACGGGATAACCCCCGGATTAGTTTCTTGGGCAATGCTGAAGGGCGGGATGTCATGTCCGGGCAATTTGATGTCGTCGTTTGTGATGGCTTTGTCGGCAATGTTCTGCTTAAATTTGCGGAATCTCTTGGCGGTGTCCTGGTGCAAATTCTCCGGGAAGAACTACCCAAAGGCTGGCGAGGACGTTTAGGTACAGCGTTACTGCGGCCCAATCTCCGCAATATCAAACAACGGATTGACCACGCAGAACACGGCGGCGGTTTACTCTTGGGCGTAGATGGGATTTGCATTATCAGTCATGGCAGTGCCCAGGCCCCGTCAATTTTCAATGCCATTCGTTTGGCCCAAGAAGCAGTTGAGCATCAGGTTTCTCAGCGCATCCAGGCCTGTTATCAAGCATCTAGTGTCGTCGGAGAGGGAGATTAGTGGAGTTGCCCTTTGGCGTGAATTTCATTGGTATTGGAGCCGCCGCCCCCCCTGTTTCCCTGAGTAATCACGACCTGACCGCCTTAGTGGATACCTCAGATGAGTGGATTCAGACCCGCACCGGAATTTCTTGCCGCCGGATTGCCAGCCCTGACATTTCTCTGACGGACTTAGCGACTACTGCTGCCCAAAACGCGATCGCCCAGGCCAAGATTGATCCGACCACGATTGATTTAGTGATTCTCGCCACTTCCACCCCTGATGATTTATTTGGGAGTGCTAGCGTCATTCAGACCAACATTGGCGCGACCCATGCAGTGGCGTTTGATTTAACCGCGGCCTGTTCGGGATTTATCTTTGGCCTGGTGACAGCGGCACAATACCTGCAAACGGGAACCTTTCGGCGGGCCTTAGTCATGGGGGCAGATATCCTCTCTCGCTGGGTCGATTGGACGGATCGGCGCACCTGCATTTTGTTTGGCGACGGGGCCGGGGCCATGGTTATTGATGCGGCTCCCACCAATGAAAATGCACTCCTCGGCTTTGAACTCCGCAGCGATGGCAAACTCAATCACCATTTAACCTTGGCATTTAATTCGGAACCTCAACCCCTCGTTCATACCAAAATTGGCCAAGGGAAATATCAACCGATCTACATGAACGGTCAAGAAATTTACCGCTTTGCCGTTACCCAAGTCCCGGAAGTCATTACGAAAACCCTGCATCGTGCCAATTTAACTGCTGCTGATATTGATTGGTTAGTCCTCCATCAGGCGAATCAACGGATTTTAGACTCGGTGGCCCAACGGTTAGAGATTTCCAAAGAGAAAGTCATTAGTAACTTGGCCAACTACGGCAACACCTCAGCGGCTTCGATTCCCTTGGCTTTAGCTGAATCTATTGAACAGGGCAAAATTAAATCAGGCGATGTGATTGCGACAGCCGGATTTGGCGCGGGTTTAACTTGGGGTTCAGCTATTTTTCGCTGGGGTTCTAGTAGCGCAATTTGAGGTTTTAGTTTTTGGTTTTACGCGCATGAACTGGAGTCTTCTTCAAGGCATAATTCAATAACCTCACGGATATTCTCCATCAGTTCATCAATGACTTCTCTCTAAATGTAACAAACCCTTAATTGTGTAACTTGACTAAATATAGATACCTTTATAGATACCTTCTTCATCGCGTTCAATCACAACATAAAATTCTTTATTTTTCAATTTTCCGCCCTCTCTGGCATTAATTTGATACCCAAAATTTAAAGTTGCTGGTTAATCCAAGTCGTTGCAGTGGCTTCATCGGTTTCAATTGCTCGTTCCACTCCTGTTTTAGCAATTTCTAATCTGTCAAGGATCAGGATTCAGACCAGCTTGTTCTAAAAGTCGCTGCAGTCGGATAATTTCCATCTCTGCTAAATCTGCCCGTTGCTTTTCTGAGTCTGCCCGTTGTGCTTCTCGTTCAGCCGGAGTCAAAATCCATTGCAAATCTCGGTCATACCACCGCAGCCACAACCGCTCAACCCCTTGATACTGCCCCCGCCATAACCCCAGGCCCAATTCAGCAGCTTCCAACCAAAACCCCGCCCCCGTCTGAGATAACGGCTGATAGCGTTCTTGGACTAAACCAAAAGCCTGTAACTCGTCGGTGTGGCGATTAAAAACAAAGTAGTAGGGAACTCTCAAAATTTGCTCATAGACCGTCCATTTATTCGGCGGTTGGCTCACATCCCGTAAACTGCGACCTAGGTCTTCTTTTTCCGTACCTGGGGATAACAACTCCACCACCACAAAGGGAGCAATACCCTCCTGCCACATGACATAACTCAGGCGCAAGTCTTGGTCATCATAGAGGCGCGGGACACCCAACACCGCAAACCAATCTGGACGTTTATACCATTGGGGATGGCGCAGATCGTAATACAGGTTCAAGTCACTGGCCGCAAAGATCTGGTCAGCTTCGTAAGTGGGAGGAGAAAAGGTTTGGCGTAGGAGTTCGGGTTGCAGTAAATGGAATTCGTCCGGCAAACCAGGCTCCTCTGGGTCTTCACTCGGCAGATCATACATGGTGGGGAGGGTGTGGCGCGGAGAAAGGGGCGGCGAGGTTTGCTCCATAGTCTCATCGTTACTCAAGGGTTGGCCAGGCCCCTATTGTAGGTGATGGCTAAAATCGGCAATGACCGCAGGCAATCATCCTCGTCGCGCTCCCAGCTTTGGGGTTTCTTAGATACTGGGCCTGGTCTATCCCAACTGGAGCTATTTCTACCAAACCAGAGACAAACTGCCACCGGCAATGGTTTCAGACCTGTTTTATTTCTCGGCGAAATGACTATCCTTAAGGATTCAGGACTTGATAAGTCACATCTGCATTGATGCGGAGATCCCGTAAGGGCAACCCCGCCAAACAACGATAATGGGCATAGAACAAATCTGGGGATTGAATGCCAAGACTAGCTAACGCAGGTTGAATTGGAAAGGGCCAAAGCCGCTCAAAACAAACCTGATCGTCAATCCAGCCCACTTGGAGGCAATAGCAACCCGGCCAGGGGGAACCCAGCTGATTCAGGACATGACGCGCTAGGTAATAAAGGGGTTGCCGCATTTTATCGCTCAGGTGAATCGGCTGTTGATAATTTCCTTCCGAATCTCGCCCAATCAGTTCCCCATAGAGTACACCTTTAGCCGTCACCACTACGGGCAGCCAATAACTCCCAGGCCCCGTTAAGAATCCTTTTTCCTGAAGTGTTTGCTGCCACCAAGCTTGATCCTGAAATTTGGGCCAAATGTCCGCTGGTTGTGAGTGAGTCGGAGTCCAGGCCAAGGTCAAAGGCAGCGTAATCCCAGCGGCAGGCAAGTCTTCCAGAACCTCAGGAGCATCCACGGCATGAACCCTAACATCCAGACCGTGATCTCGGAGGGCCGGCACAACCAAAGACTCAATTTGAGTTACCGTTAACCCAAGATCGTCCGGTTCTACACCTGGATTGACAATTAAGTGAATTAGGCTTTGCTCTGTTGGCGGATTGGGATTTGGAACCATGACTAGCCCAAACTAGGCATTAGGCGACCCTGACCGAATTCTTGTAGGCTGGGCAACTCCAAATTTAGACCATTGCGCGGGCCATTGGAAACGGGGTGGTGGGCTTGCCGGAGTTGGGCTTTTAAGCGTTGATTCTCAAATTCCAGATTTTCGAGTTTGACTTTCACCTGCTCCAGCCGTTGCGAGAATTTTTGCCGATACACCTCAGGCATTTCCTGGATGACTTTTTCCAGCATTTGATTGCGTTCGTTAAATTCCTGCAAAGACTGTTGCAACCGTTGAATTTCCCGATCTCGCTGCATAATTTCCTGATCCCGTTCCTCAATCTGGGCTTGATAAAAGGCGAGTTGGTCGGTCAGGGCTAGGGCCTGTTGCTGGAGTTCATTCAGTTGGTGTAGGGTTTCTTCCGTCACCTTTTGGGCCTGTTTCGCATCCTGGCGGGCCTGGTAGAACTGGAGGAATAACTCAGGTTTGTTGAGCATCAAGCGATACATTTCTTCCGAGAGCTGTTTGACCAGTTGATCCCGAATTTGGATATCCTGTTGCAGGGCCTGGAGTGTCGTGGGATCAACAGTGTTAATTGGGGCCAGGGAAAAGGTAGAAAATTCGCTCACGGTTTCAAACTCCAGTCAAACTAGAAGAAATTAAGGCGTATTTTTGATCACGGTCAAACTGACCAGAGACCCTTGAAGTTGAGATGAACTGCCCCAGTCATAGCCCGAAATACGCCCAAACTCCAGGCCCCATGCAAAAAATGTCATGACTCTCCCCCCTGCTTTGCCCGAATTTCACCATCAATCCGTCCTTGTAGCGGAATTACTTACTGGTCTTGCCCCACAGCCCCAGGCCCATTACTTAGATGCCACAGTTGGGAGTGGGGGCCACAGCCTCTTGTTGCTGCAAAGGGTTCCGGAGATTCAGATCACCGCCCTGGATCAAGACCCCCAGGCCCTGGCCGCTGCCCAAGCAACACTAGCCGACTATCCCCAGCAGGTTACGTTTTGGCGGGGTAACTTTAGCGAATTTCGTCCAGGCGATCAGAGATTTGCCGGGATTTTTGCTGACTTGGGCGTGAGTTCTCCCCAGTTTGACCAGGCCGAACGTGGGTTTAGTTTTCGCTACGAAGCCCCCCTCGATATGCGGATGAATCCGACCCAAACCATAACCGCTGCCGATTTAGTCAACCAACTCAGCGAAATGGAACTGGCCAACTTGTTCTATCAACTCGGAGAAGAACGCTTTTCGCGCCGGATTGCCCGCCGGATTATCGCCCACCGCCCCATTACCACCACCACCCAACTGGCTCACCTGGTGAAACAGGCCGTTCCAGGTCAAAAGTCTGCCCGGATTCATCCTGCCACCCGCGTCTTTCAAGCCCTCCGGATTGCGGTGAATCGAGAATTAGAGGTGCTCCAGACTTTTTTGGAACTCACCCCGACTTGGCTTGTCCCCGGTGGCCGGGTGGCGATCATCAGCTTTCATAGCTTAGAAGACCGAATCGTTAAATATGCCTTTCGAGCTAACCCGCTCCTTCAGGTGATGACGAAAAAGCCAATTACACCAACTCCCGATGAAATTGCCGCAAATCCCCGGGCCCGTTCCGCCAAGCTCCGCATTGCCCAACGCCTCGATAATGCCAAGAGTCATCCTGATGAAAAGGGACGGACAACTTCCCCACCTGCACCAAGGGAGAATGCGACAATCCCTATAGATTGCTTTAATTCCTAATGTGCAGCAATGATTTGTTTGAGTCCTGTTTCCTGTTTTTTGAGTAGATTTTTATGTCCCTGAGTCCCGCGTTCTCTCGGAAGTGGGCCCGTTGGTTTCTCGAGGAGCAGCAGACCCAAGCGCATCCTCAGACCCAGGCCTGGTGGCGCGTCATGTGTTTAACCGGGGTGGATTACTTCTCTACCTTGGGCTATCAACCTGGTATTGCTGCTCTGGCCGCGGGGGCATTATCCCCCTTAGCTACCTTAATTTTGGTGCTGCTGACCCTATTTGGGGCATTACCGATTTATCGGCGGGTGGCTGCCCTGAGTCCCCACGGTGAAGGTTCAATTGCCATGTTGGAGCATTTACTCCCCTGGTGGCAGGGTAAGGTTTTTGTCCTCGGCCTGTTGGGATTTATGGCCACGGATTTCATGATTACGATTACGATTTCTGCCGCTGATGCCACGGCCCATTTACTCGAAAATCCCTTTGTCCGCAGCTTAGGCTCCTTTCCGGGCGAAGAAGTCGTCGTCACGCTGGTTCTAATTGCCCTGTTAGGAGGAATTTTTCTGCGCGGGTTTCAAGAAGCGGTGGGTATTGCGGTTCCCTTAGTTGGGGTATTTCTTGTTCTCAATGTCATCACGATTGGGGTGGCCGCCTACCATGTCTGCCTGGGGTGGGAGCAAGTCTGGGCCTGGAAAAATCTCCTGTGGCAAACCTATCCCAATCCCCTGATGCTACTCGTAGTGGCCAGCCTGCTCTTTCCCAAATTAGCCTTGGGACTATCCGGGTTTGAAACGGGGGTGGTGGTGATGCCCTTGATTACTGGCCAGGCCGGAGATACAGAAGCACAGCCCATTGGCCGCATCCAAAACACAGGTAAAATGCTCGGCCTGGCGGCGGTGATCATGAGTGTGCTGTTGATGGGCAGTAGTTTCGTTACAACGCTCCTGATTCCGGCGGCAGCATTTGCTCCAGGAGGTGTAGCCAATGGGCGAGCCTTAGCCTATCTAGCCCATGAATATTTAGGCAATGGCTTTGGCACCCTATATGACCTCAGCACCATTTTAATTTTGTGGTTTGCTGGGGCTTCGGCGATGGCGGGATTACTCAATGTGGTGCCTCGCTATTTGCCCCGCTATGGCATGGCCCCCAACTGGACGCGGATGATGCGGCCCTTGGTTGTGGTGTTTACGGCGATTGCTTTTTTGATCACGATCATCTTCCAGGCCAATGTGGATGCTCAAGGGGCAGCCTATGCCACCGGGGTATTGGTGCTGATGAGTTCCGCTGCCATTGCCGTCACCTTAGCCTTTCGCCACCGGCCGGGGTTGGCCAAGTGGGGTTTTGCCCTGATTAGTTTGGTCTTTGTTTACACCACCATCGTCAATATTTTTGAGCGCCCCGATGGGATTCGGATTGCCAGCTTTTTCATTGCCACGATTGTGATGATTTCCCTGATCTCCAGGGTTTGGCGTTCCACCGAGTTACGGGTTGAATCCGTCAGTTTTGATCTCACCGCCCAAGAGTTTATTGCCAGAGAAACAGCGCAGCAAGGTCTGATCCGGCTAATTGCCCATCGCTACAATGCCAACACCACCCCAGCCCATTACCAGGCCAAGGAACAACGGGTGCGAGAAGATGCCCATATTCCGGTGGGAGATTCGGTGTTATTCCTGGAAATTCGAGTCTCCGATGCTTCCACCTTTGCCGGAGATATTCAAGTTCAAGGGTTAACTATTGGCTCACAGCGGATTTTACGCACCCAGGCCACGGCTGTCCCCAATGCTATTGCAGCAATTCTCCTGCAAATTCGGAACGAGACGGGTAAACTCCCCCACGTTTACTTTGGCTGGGCCGAAGGGCATCCAGTTAAGTTTTTAATCCGGTTTATCTTGTTTGGGGAAGGCGATACAGCCCTAGTTACCCGAGAAGTCCTGCGGCAAGCGGAACCCAATCCGGCCCAACGGCCACGGCTGCATGTGGGCGGCTAAGGCGGATCACCGGGCTAAACTAAGTCAAGATCGCTAAAGTAAAAGTAAGTAAAGTTTTGTCAAGCAAACCCGTGCCGTCTCAACCCTCGCTGACTCCTCAACTCCACCTGAGTGCGCCCCCAGCCCCGGCCTGGTATGCCTTAAACCCGGTTTGGCAGGGCACCACGGATGTGATCCCGGTGGGCTTACCCCATGCCTTACTGGCCCCGGCCTGGCAAATTTTGATTTTGGGCGATGGCTCTCCCACCCGGCACTTGCAACTTCTCACCGGCGAACCGACAGAGGTGGACGTGATTGATATGTCCTTGATTGGCCTGGATGGAGATCATGCTCCCGCTGCCATTGAAGCTATTCCTGGGCCACGGCTGCGTCGGCAAGTTTGGTTACGCACCGCCTCGGGTCAACGCCTGGCCTATGCTACGTCCTGGTGGGAAGCGGCCCATGTGGATGAATATTTACAAAACCGGGCCTTACCGATTTGGGCCAACTTAGCCAAGCTTAAGGTCGAACTCTATCGAGACATTCAAGGGGTTTATTTAGGCCACTCCCCAGAATTAACTACTGCTTTTGGTGAAACTGGGCCCTTCTGGGGCCGCCACTATTTGTTTTGGCATGATCATCGCCCTTTAACCGTAATCTATGAAGTTTTTTCGCCCTACCTCAGTCGCTATTTGGGCCCAATGAGCTGTCAGGCCTAATCCTGTTCTGCCCCTGGTTTTAAGCTCAAGATTTCCACAACCTCACCACTACCTCATAAGTTGCATAGCTTTTGACTATTCAGCCCCTTTTTACATAGGGTAGGGTGGAGTGCGATGGGTAATGTGTGGTGGAGTGCGGTTAGGATGTCCAATTCCTCTCAGCCAGAAGAACGCAAACGAGCGCGGCAACAACTAAGGCCGCCAAACTTTTCTAGACGCTGGCCGTTCTTAGCCGGATTGAGCCTGGTGGTGGCCGGGGTAGGGGGCCTGGGCTGGCGGGCCTGGATCTATGTGCATAATGATCTGTCCCCAGAAATTGCCCGGCGGGTCGAAACTATTTTGCAGCGTCCGGTGGATTTGGGAGAGGTCGAGCGGGTCAGTCTCACCAGTATTCGCTTTGGTCCTTCCGGAATTCCGGCTCAAACCGGAGATACGGGGAGTTTAACCGCCATTGATCGGGATAGTGCCTCGGTGGCTGCGATTGAGGTGGGGTTCAACCTCTGGGAAATTCTAGTAAATCGTAAACTCAATCTTGACCTGACGTTTGAGCAACCCATGCTCCAGGTCTTTCAAGAAGCAGACGGGGCCTGGTTGAACACCAACATTCAACCGCTTGAAACTCCTGGCGATTTAGAAACCCAGTTGATCAAAATTCGCCTCAAGGATGCCCAGGCCATCCTGATTCCCTATCAAAAAAGCCCGATTCGGATCACCAATGTCAATGGCCAGGCCCAGGTTGCCCAACTTCTAACCCAGCCCAACATCAACCTAAATTTAGACGGCAGTTTGCCCAGCCAAGGCCGTTGGCGACTCCGGGGGAGTTGGGACAGCAAAGTGGAAACTGGGGATGTCAACCTCCAGGCCGAGAACGTGGCCTTAACCAGCTTGAACGGTCTTCTGCCCGCCGAGATGAAAATTCAGCAGGGGAAAGTCAGTCTTAACCTCGCCACCAATTTACCCTTACCGCCAGAGGGGCTGCCCAATACCCAAGGCTGGGTCAAGCTGCAAAATTTAGCAATTTCAGCCAAAAACATATCTCAGCCCCTAAGCCAGGTAAATGGGGAACTGCAATTCCAGGGGCAAACCGCTCGGCTGCAAAACCTCCGGGGCAAGTTGGGCAGCATTCCGTGGCAAGCATCGGGAACAATCAACAGCCAAGCTGGGTTGAATCTCCAGGCCAAAGTCGAACCCCTGGATCTCAACCAAACGGCTAAAGACTGGAAGTTAAAACTGCCCGTCGCCGTCAGTGGTAAAGTCCAAATCCCCAAGATCCAAATTCTCGGCACCTTAGCTAACCCAACTGTTCAAGGCGAATTACGCAATCAGGGGCCGGTCAAGATTGATCAAATTGCCCTGCGAAATATCCAGGCCCCCTTTCGAGCTAACCTCCAGCAATTTCAACTCACGGATCTACGGGTGATGCCCCAAGCCGGGGGGGAATTACGGGGCCAGGCCCGAGTTGCGGCATCTGGGGAAATCACGGCCGACTTACGCTTAAACCAAGTGCCAGCGGCCCCCATTGCCAAAGCCTATGGATTGCAGTCTGAGATTCCCTTGGGGCGAGTTTCTGCTCGCGTCAGTGCCCAAGGTTCCTGGCGTAATCCCAACTCCCTAGCCGCCAAAGTCGATTTCCAGGCCCCGGAAGCCGCTTACCCCACCTATGGCACAGCCTTTGTGACCCAGCAAGGGATTCTCATGCCGATTTTAACCACCCAGTTGGTCGGTGGTGTCGTCACAGGACAAGGGCAAGTTCGCGACAATACCTGGCAGCTGACCCTGAATACAGCCGGAATTCCCTTGCGTCCGTTTAACCCCAACTTCAGTGGTTTACTCCAGGCCAAGGCTCAGCTTTCCGGGGTCGTGAATCAATTCTCAGCCGCGACAACCCAAGCAACCGTTACAGCAGAATTACTCGATAGTCCCCTGGGGGAGCGGGCGACAGCAAAGTTGGCCTGGAATGGGACTCAGATTCAGGTGCAGCAGGCGACGGCCGCTGGGATGACCGCCCAGGGAATCATCAATGCCAACCTCACGGATACCCCCAAAATTACCGGGATGAATCTGCAAGTGGCCGGAAATAATATTCAACTAAGTCAACTTGCCCGCCTTGGCCTGGTACAAACTCAGTTACAGGACTTTCCTGTGGACGTAAATTTAGTGGGCCAGGCCAACCTCAATGGGCAATTGACCGGCACGTTAGAGACCCTCAGGTTCCAGGCCAATCTCAGCACCCGCAACTTAGCTGTTAACCAAATCCCGTTTGCGCCGGGGATGAACGGGCAATTACGCTATGAGAGTCAACGGGGCCTGGACTTTGCCCTTGCGGGGGGCACAGATCGGCTGAACATAACTCTGAATCCCGATTGGTTACCCAACTCCTTCCTCGTGCAGCGTCAACAGGCTCAGGCCACGGGGCAACGCCAAGGCAGTACCCTCAACGTCAGTTTGGCCCGATTTCCCTTAGAACTACTGAACATTCGGCTTTTACCGCAACCGAGCCTGATCTCGGGAGAGGCGAGCGGTCAAATGCAGGTTAACCTGAATCAATTCAACCTAGCAGGCGGACTCACGGTTGCCCGGCCTGGAATCGCCAACTGGATTGGGGATCAGCTTACGGCCAACTTTAGCTACAGCAATGGCCAGGCCCAGATTCGCCAAGGACAACTCCGCAGGGGCAACAGTACTTACAATCTTCAGGCCCAGATCAGTAATCTTTTCCGCCGACCCAGCCTAGCTGGACAACTGGCCGTTGTGAATGGGGAACTGGCTGACATCGTCGATCTCGCCACAATTTTGGGCTTGACAGATACCGCTGCCCCAGAATTTAGCAATGCTGCCGCCCTAGGCCCGATTACCGCCGGAGATGCCCAGGCCCCCCTCTTAGTCCAACTCCGCCGCCTAGCCGAACTTCAGACTCTCCAGAGCCAAGTTGCTGATCAACCACCCCCACCTGTGCCCCAACTGGAAGACTTATCTGGTCAATTCAATGCCAATCTCAATCTTGTCGCCTCAGCTAGCCAGGGCTGGAATGTGAAATTTGATGTTGAGGGAGAAGATTGGCAATGGGGACAATATCCAATTAATCGCTTCACCAGTAATGGTCAGATCATTAACCAGGAAGTATCACTCAAGACCCTAGAATTGCAGTCGCAAGGGGGCGTGATTACGGCGATGGGACGACTTTCTCCCCAACTCAACCAGGCCAGCGTGCGGATTCAGAATTTTCCGCTGACAACCTTACGCAGTTTAGTCGCTTTACCCAATGTGGATTTGACCGGGAATCTCAACGCCACGGCCACCCTCTCTGGTTCTCCCAAACAGCCCCAAGTGCGCGGGCAACTCACTCTAGAGCAGGCCAAGCTGAACGATACCCCGATTGAGGCGGCAGCCGCCAGCTTTACCTATAACCAAGGTCGGGCCAACTTTAACGGCCAGGCCAACATCAACAGCCCCGATCCCCTCCTGATTGCCGGGAGTATTCCCTATCAACTGCCCTGGGTGACCACACCGATTACCGATAATCAACTCAACGTCACGGTGCAAGTTAAAGACCAGGGCCTGGCTCTGTTGAATGCCTTTACCGACCAACTCAATTGGGTTGATGGGCAGGGAGAAGTCAATGTCCTTGTGCGCGGTACTCTGGACGAACCAATTGTCCGTGGACAGATCCAATTAGAGAATGCCGAGTTCACAAGTCCGTCTCTCGCGGGGCCTTTAACCAACGTCAGCGGTGAAATTCGCTTTAATGATGACCGGTTGCAAGTGATGGGGTTAGAAGGCCTCTTTAACCAAGGACAGGTGCAACTCACCGGCGTGCTCCCCCTCGTCAATCGCTTTAGTCTGGCTGACCCTGACCGCGCTAATCCGCTGACCCTAGAAGTCCGGCAAGTTCAGGTACGAGCCAGAGATATTTTCACTGGAGAAGTCAACGGTAGTATCCGGTTTACCGATAGTTTACGCAGTCCCGACATTGGCGGCCTGGTGCAGTTGAGTCAAGGGCGATTTGTCCTCACGGATGCCTTAGCCGGGGCGAATGGCCAGGCCGAGTTGGCAAATAACCTGAACGGTGCCCTGGATCCGATTGCCTTTAACGATCTCGAGATTCAATTAGGCAATAACTTTCAAATTTTGCGGGCCCCCGTTCTCAACTTCATTGGCCAGGGGAGTATAACCCTCAACGGCCAGGTGGATAACCTGCAACCGCGGGGAGAAGTGCGCTTAACCCAGGGGCGGCTCAATCTATTTACCAGTCTGTTTCGCCTCGTACCAGATCAACCCAATCTTGTTACCTTCAGCCCGAGTGATGGTTTAGATCCCCTCTTAAATCTCACTCTCCAAACCACAGTGCAAGAAGTGTCCAATCCTGGCTCGATCAATTTGGGTGAATTGGGGGCAAGCAATAATCTCACCACCCTCGGAAGTTTGACCCCGGTGCGGATTCGGGCCCAGATTCAAGGGCGCGCCAGTCAACTGCAAAATAACTTCAATGGCATTGTCCAGTTGTCCAGTACCCCAGGCCGGTCGAATAATGAGATTCTCGCTCTCTTAGGCGGTGGCTTTAACCCGAATAACCAGGCCGCCAATGAACTTGCCCTCGTTAATATTGCCAGTGCCGCCGTGTTCAACAATATCCAGGCCAACATTGATGACTTTCTCAGCAATCGCACCACCTTCCGCCTGTTTCCAGCCCTGGTTCCCCCCACCAGTAATCGGGACGGTCGCAACGATACCGCTGTTTTAGCCCTAGGGGCAGAAATTGGCTATGCGGTGACGGATAACTTGACCCTTTCGGCAGTGCAATTACTGACGGTGCCCCAAGACCCCACCCGCTTAAATGTCGGCTACCAGTTAACCGATCGGATTCGCCTGAGTACGCAATTGGGCCTGGATGGTCAGTCGGTGGGTCTGATTGAGTTTCGGACGCGTTTTTAGGCAGCCTTGAGCAAATTTTCCTGACAAACCTGTTGAATCAGTTGCCGTAACCAACGACTCGCAATATCTTGATCCTGGAGTTGATGCCAAACCATGGAAACTGGCCAAGAAGGAAGGTTGAGGGGAATCTCAAATGCAGCCAAAGCATAGTTATCCCGCAGATGGCGACTGAAACAGGTGGGGACGGCTGTCAAAATATTCGATGTCGCAATCACGGCAGGCAAAATAAACCAATAGGGAGTGGTTAACAAAATCCGCCGTTTTAAACCATATTCAGCTAAGGCCTGGTCAATCGCCCCAGTGGCATCACGGCGCAGGGTAAACAGAGCATGGGGAAATTGGACAAAATGCGCCAAGTCCATGCAATCAATGGCTGGGTGATTGGCCTGGCAAATCCCCATAAATCCTTCGAGGAACAATGTTTCTTGCAAACAATAGTTAGGTAAATCTCCAAAAGTTCCCAGAACACAGTCCACAATGCCCTCATTTAAGAGGTTAAAACAAGATTCTTTTTCCACCGTAATTAAACGCAAATCAATGTTGGGGGCTGTCTCCAGCAAAACTTCTAAAATTTTCGGCACGATCAAGTTTGAGAGATAATCCGGTGCTGCCATCGTAAAGGCTCGTTGAGTTGTGGCCGGATCAAATAATTGCGGCTCCAGCAAGGCCTCTCGAATCATCTCCAAGGCACTGATTAACTTGGGCACAATGGCCTGGGCTGTGGCCGTGGGGCGCATCTGGCGGCCAATCCGAATAAATAATTCATCCGCAAAAATTGAACGGAGTCGCCCTAAAGCAGAACTCATGGCTGGCTGTCCCACATGGATACGCTGAGCGGCTAGAGTCACACTTTGCTCTTGATATAAGGCCTCAAAGGCAATCAGCAAGTTTAAGTCAATATTCGCTAAATCTATTGATTTCATTGATGATAAGTATGTTTAATATCGATTTGACTGATGATAACTTTATCATTATGCTGAACCTTGTCAATCACAACTAGGAAAAGCATGAATATTGCCGGTTCAGTTGCGCTCGTTACAGGGGCAAACGGGGGAATTGGTTCAATTTTTGTTCAACAATTACTGGAGTTAGAAGCCAGCAAAATCTATGCCTGTGCCCGAGATATTTCTAAGCTCAATCCGTTAGTTGCGTTAGATCCGTCTCGAGTTATTCCGGTTGAGTTAAATGTTGTCAATCCTGAAGCTGTCGCCGCAGTCGCCCAGCAATGTGCGGATGTGAATATCTTGATTAATAATGCTGGAACATCTCTGAATCAAGGCTTGATTGCCGCCCCGAATTTAGATGCAGCCCGGCAGGAAATGGAACTCAACTATTTTGGGCTGTTGTCCATGTGTCGGGCCTTTGCCCCAGTTCTGAAACAGCAAGGGGGTGGCGTAATCATTAACATTCTATCTTTGTTGGGAAAAATTAACTTGCCCTTTAGCGGCTCCTACAGTGCATCCAAGGCGGCGGCATTGTCCCTAACTCAGGGGATCAGGGCAGAACTGATGGCTCAAGGGACTTTGGTGATTGGAGTCATGCCGGGAACGGTTAACACGGAACTCGCCAAAGATTGGCCCGATCCCAAGGTTGAACCCACTGATGTGGTTAAAGATACCCTCCAGGCCGTGATCGATGGGCAAGAAGATGTCTATCCCGGTGACCAGGCCAAGCAAATTGTGAACCAGTTACTCAGTGATCCAAAGGGTGTGGAGAAATATTTGGGGAATTTCTTGCCGGGTTTGTCTTTAGCTGGCCTTTAGCTTGAGTTGCTCTGAGACCCGCTTCGTTGAGATTGGGGGCCAGGCCTAGTCAGAGTCGGCAACATCACCCAGGCCCAGACACCCGCAATCCGATACGATGAATCATTGGTAGCTTTGATGGCTCTGGTGGCCGCAACCCAAGTTCACCCAGGAAATTACCTAAATTTTCATCGTGTCATTGTCGAAGAAGGAGTCCGCAGCGTGAGTTTTGACTACGATTTGGTCATTATTGGGGCCGGGGTCGGTGGCCATGGGGCGGCTCTCCATGCAGTCAGTTGTGGCTTAAAGACGGCCATTGTCGAAGCAGCGGATATGGGCGGCACCTGTGTCAATCGCGGCTGTATTCCCTCGAAGGCCTTGTTGGCAGCCTCAGGCCGGGTGCGAGAACTCAAGCAGGCCCATCACCTCCAAACCCTGGGAATTCAACTGGGTCAGGTGAGTTTTGACCGGGAAGGCATTGCGGATCACGCCAAAAATCTGGTGCAAAAAATTCGCGGTGATTTAACCAACAGCCTTAAACGCTTGGGTGTAGATACGTTGGTTGGACGCGGTAAGGTTGCAGGCAAACAAAAGGTGAGTATTACAACTCCCACTGGGGAAAAGACCGTCACCGCCGAAAACATCATCATTGCCAGTGGTTCGATTCCCTGGGTTCCGCCCGGCATTGAGGTGGATGGCAAAACCGTCTTTACCAGTGACCAGGCCGTGCAGTTGGATTGGCTACCGGATTGGATTGCAATTATTGGCAGTGGCTACATTGGCCTAGAGTTTTCCGATATTTATACGGCTCTCGGTTGTGAAGTGACGATGATTGAGGCCTTGGATCAACTCATGCCCACCTTTGACCCCGACATTGCCAAACTGGCCCAACGGGTTTTGATTACACCTCGCGATATTGAAACCCACACCGGCAAAATTGCTAAGAAAATTACCCCCGGCTCGCCTGTTGTGATTGAGCTAGCAGATCCGAAAACCAAAGAAGTCAAGGAAATTTTAGAGGTGGATGCTTGTTTAGTCGCGACGGGGCGAATTCCAGCCACGAAAGACCTGGGCCTGGAAACCGTGGGGGTAGAAACCGACAAACGGGGCTTTATTGCAGTGAATGACCAGATGGCCGTGCTCAAAGATGGAAAACCGGTGAAAAACCTTTGGGCAATTGGGGATGCCACTGGCAAAATGATGCTGGCCCATGCCGCGTCCGCCCAAGGAATTACGGTGGTGGAAAATATTGCTGGCCGCCCCCGAGAGGTGAATTATCGCAGTATTCCGGCGGCGGCCTTCACCCATCCTGAAATTAGCTTTGTGGGCTTGACAGAACCAGACGCGAAAAAATTGGGTGAGGCAGAAGGGTTTCCGGTTACCAGTGTCCGAACCTATTTCAAAGGCAACTCCAAAGCCCTAGCCGAAGGGGAAACCGATGGTATTGCTAAGGTGATTTTCCGGCCCGACACAGGCGAGATTTTAGGCACCCATATCTTTGGTTTGCACGCCTCAGATTTGATCCAAGAAGCGGCCAATGCCATTGCGAAAAATACCCCAGTGCAGGAACTTGCCTTTATGGTGCATACTCACCCGACCCTCTCAGAAGTCTTAGACGAGGCTTTTAAGCGAGCAGCGGAAGTAGAGTAACTCCAAAAACTCCAGCCATTAGTTTAGAAGGGCATCGTTTGAGTTCAGGGCCTGGGCATTACCTAAGCGTTGGGGTGGATCGACTCAAATCAGCGGCGGTAGATACGCTCAAACTCAGCACCAGCAGCTTCCATTTGTCCACTGGAGATGACCTGTAACAGTCTCACAGGATATTAGGGACACATATCTTGTCGCATGCGACCAGAATAAAATCCATTAGTTCAAGACTTGACATGCATTTCAACAGATATTTTCCTGATCCTGATATTGATCTTTTGTAAAAAACAGGATATAAACAAGATATCTCAGTTGATCTCTATTTTCCGGTGAAGATCATGACCACCGATTATTCAAAAGAGGCTTTCCTTAAGTTTTTGGATTATGTGTCAGAAAAGGGATTGATAAAATTTCAGACAGTTCGGGGCTGGCGTTCAGCAACCATAAAGCTTATGGCTGACTTATCGGAGGCGGAGGAAGGGGATGTTCGCACTGTGGATCTTGATCTGGCAGTACATAGGACAGCCAACCGTGATTCAGTATCAGTATCTCCTGAATCCCTTAATACGTACCGCAATCGGGTAGCACTTGCAGTTCAAGAGTTCATTAGCTGGCGGAACGATCCTGCTACATATAAACCACGAGGATTAAATGGCAAATCCCGTGCTAAGTCATCTAATGGTGCCAAGCCATCTAATGAACGTGGACTTTCTCAAGAACGTGTAAGCAAAGGTGTCTCAAAAACATCAGAGAAACGGGAGGCTGAGATAACGGCACCTAGTGGTTTGACTCTCTCTTTTCCACTCCGATCTGATTTTCTTGCACAAGTAGTGATACCTCGTGATCTAACTGCGATCGAAGCAAGGCGGCTAGGAGCTTTTCTGTTGACAATTGCCGTTGATTATCAGCCAGTGTGAGCAATATGCAGAGTGAGGAAAACCCTGATAAAGAAATGGATTCTCCATCTAATCCAGAGAGCCAGAAATCTCTTGTTCGCATAGAGCTAACTCCCGAATTTCAGCAGAGTCTTCGTGATTTGGCAAAACGCTATCGGAGTATCCGTTCTGATATTCAAGGTGTGATTCAGGAATTGGAAATAGGCAATTTTGTTGGTGATCGCCTGGCAGGAATTGGTCAAAGCTATGTTGTCTTCAAAACAAGAGTTAAGAACCGAGATATCCAGAAGGGTAAAAGTGCTGGATACCGCTTGATTTATCAAGTTGAGCCACCAAACTCTGTCCTACTCTTAACAATTTATTCAAAGTCAGATCGTGAGGATATTAGCATCAAAGAAATCTGTAATATCTTGAATGAATTCTATGAAGATGCATAGATGAGTTAGATTTCTATCAGAAGAATGTATGCAATCCTGGTAAGAGTCAGTTATTCTTAATCTAGATGGGTTGAGGCCGGACTGATGAGGGCAATTGAAGTCACGGGTGTTGTTGATGAGAAGGGAAATTTGTCCCTCCATAAACCTGTGCCTTTGATGACTCAAGGAGCTGTTCGGGTGATTATTTTGTACCCTGAGCAGACAGAAGATTTTGAGCAAGATGCAGACGATACATCAGTAGAGGCGATCAAAGCCAGTTTACGTCGAGCTTTGCAACAGGCCACATCGGGACATAGAATCCCTCTTTCTCAGATGTGGGAAGGAATTGACGCGGAATGATTGATACCTTTGTCAGGCAGCGTCTAATCAGAGCTTAATCATATAAATAAGACCTCTACCACCTTACAGATAGCTTTGCGGTCTAATATCCCAGTTCTGAGATGCATGATTCGAGTGCAGAACCCCAACGATCCAGTTTGGACGTATAAAGACCGGGTTGAACAGTACAATCTTTCAGGTCAAGCATTTAAAGGCACTGCTCTATGCCCAGGCCCCTAAAGTCGTTATTATCGCCGCTCGGTCTTGGCCTAGTGGGGGTGTGGCTTTTAGCTTTAGTGACTCGATTTTGGGGTCTGACTCGGTTTGACACCTTGGTGTTTGATGAGGTCTATTTTGCTCGCTTTGGCCGGAATTATTTAGCCGGAGTTGCCTTTTTTGATGCCCATCCCCCCTTGGGAAAATATCTGGTTGCCCTGGGAATTTATCTCTCCGGCCATTTTGATCCCTGGGGCTATCGCTGGCTGAATGCGTTTACAGGTTCTCTAATTCCGTTGCTGGTGGCGGGGATTGCGGCTTGTTTGTGGCGACGACCCTTATTTATTTTTCTGGCAGCATTTTTAACTAGCCTCGATGGCCTGTTATTAGTGGAATCTCGCTATGCCCTGATCAATATTTATTTACTCTTCTTTGGCCTGTTGGGGCAGTGGCTCTGGTTACTGGGGAGTGAGGCAAAAAAACAGAATCGGGCCTGGTATTTGGTTGGGGCGGGTTTAGCTTTGGGGGGCTGCGTTTGTGTCAAGTGGAGTGGCCTGGGCTATGTTTTGGGGCTGTATGGAATATGGGGGCTGGCGAAGTTACTCGGCTGGTGGCGAAGGGATTCACGAACTCTGGGGCAAACATTTGTGGCCTGGGGCAAGTGGTCATGGGTGCAGATGGGCCTGGTATTACCAGGGGTGATGGCTGGAACCTATAGCCTGTTGTGGTTGCCCCATTTGCACCTGAACCCGGCGGCGGGATTTTGGCTAATCCATCAGCAGCTTTTAAATTACCACAAGAGCATTAGTGATACGGCTCACCCCTACTGCTCGTCCTGGCTAACCTGGCCCTGGGCCCTGCGGCCGATTAGTTATTTTTATTTACGGACAACTCCTCAGGTTCCTGTGCCAGAAGATCCACCCTTATTTGGGCCATCCCCCCCCTGGAGCAATAGCCAGATCATCTACGATGTCCATGCTCAATTTAATCCGCCCCTGATCTGGTTCAGCACGATTGCTGTTTTGCTCTTGGTCGTGATTCTTGGGGCCTGGTTGTTCCAGATCCGAACCCTGATTCGCCCTTTGCGCTCCTGTCAACCACCCCAGCACTATGGCTTAGCCCCGGTTTTGTTTGTGGTGATCAACTACGGTGCAAATTTACTCCCGTGGTCGATTGTTGGTCGCTGTTTATTTCTCTACCACCATCTACCTGCGGCCCTTTTCAGCTTTTTGGGATTAGCCCTAGTGTTAACCCAGGCCTGGCTGGGAACTGATCTCCGCTGGCGGGTCGTTACTGGCTTAGCCCTAGTAGCTGTGATCGCTGGGTTTCTCTTCTGGCTGCCCATTTTTTTGGGATTGCCGTTGTCGCAAACAGCGTTTAATCTTCGTATTTGGCTGCCCACTTGGCTTTAGGCAAAAACTCTCGGGATTCACTGACTCCCCAAGGAGCTAACGACCTGTTGTAATTCACCCAATAGATGTTTGTAGTAACCATTGCCGCGGCTATCTTGTTCCTGTTGCAGCACATCCCGTAAGCGGTTCGCCTGCTCTTGCACGGGCGGTAAAAAGTCACCATAGGCTTGTACCAGGCCTTGGCGTTGGGCGTAGTTTGCTGCGTCCTGATTCAAGCTCTGTTGTTGCGCTTGTAAATGTTCCCGCCACTGTTCAACATCAGTTTGGCGTTGATTGGCCTGGGCTTGAAGTTGGGCAATCGTGGCCTGGGTGGCTTCGACTTGACTGCTCATGTAGGTGCAAAGCTGTTCTAATTGCTGGAGTTGCCCTTGGCATTGGTTGAGCAAAGTCTGGAAATCCACTGCTCCCAACGCTGGTTGTTCTTGGCGGCGCTGATAAATCTCTTCGTGTTTTTTTAAGCTGTATTGCTTTTCGTATAAGCGTTGCCGTTGCCCTTCCAAGGTTTCATTTAGGAGTTGGTAACTTTGTTCCTCTGATTCTAAATCTCCCGCCAGTTGAAGTCGCTCAAATTCACTGACTTGACTCATCTTGAGACGGAGTTCATCAATACTTTGTCGGACTAAACTAAGCTCCTCTTCTTGATCGTTGACAAAGGAAGTCATGCTTTTCAGCTCTTTGCGCACCAATTCAACTTCCCCCGCCAACTGCTCCAAGGGCATTTTATACAAAGGGGCGAAGTCACTATCCAGGCCCTCACTGGCCGCCGCTTGCCGAATCGATTCATAGAGACTTCTTTGTACGTCCAGTTGAGCCTGTAGCTGTTGTTGCAGTTCAGTTTGTTGGTTGAGGGTTTGTTGATAAACCTGAACATCTTTCTCAAGGGCGAGAACATCCGCTTGGGCCTGTTGCCAACGTTCCCATTCCTGTCGCAGTTCCTCACCCCGGCGGGCGATTTCTTGCCCCTGTGCCTCCAGTGGTTGCCGTTCTTGTTCTAAGGTTTGCCAGGCCTGGTTGAGGTGGTCTTGATGCTGTTGCAAAATCTCTAAACAACTCGCTAAAGCCGTGTTATCCCCCAAACTGGCCTGGAGTTGATTGACAACATGATCCACCTGCAAAATTTGCTCAGGCGATAACCCTGTACCCTGACTGGCCTTGAGTTCTTCCCATCGTTGTCGCTCGGCGTTAAATTCTTGGCGGGCATTGGCTAGGGCCTGTTGTTCGCGGCTCACTTGTTCCTGGAGAGGGCTTAATTCTTCCCGGAGCCGTTCTAAGTCTTCCCGTTGTTGGGCAAACTCATGGGCCTGTTGCTCTAGTTCATAGAGTTCCTCTTCCCGGCGGGTGAGTTCCTGGGCCTGGTAAACCAAGGATTGTTTCCAGCCTTCAATTTCTTCTTCCTGAGTCCGAAACCGCTCCCGCAGCCGGGAAAAACTTTGCAAAATCCCAACTAAGGGCCGCCCCGCTTCCTGAATATGTTGAACTTGGCGATTCGCACTGATCTCAACTAAAACTAAAGCCCCAGGCCCAAAATCATTATTCCCGTCCAGCGGAACCACATCATCGCCGGGGACGGGATTCCAACTATGCTCAGCCTGTTGACGCGCCAAGAGTTTCAGTTCAGAGCGATTGCCCATGAAGGTTGTTTTTTTCTGAACCTCTGCCAGATATAGCACTCTCTATCCCTCTGCCATCCAGGTCTGCACGGTTGGTATCACTGTATTTGCCACCTTGAGATTCAAACCATGAGTTTGCTTCGTACTGTTGCCGCTAGGTTTGTCTCACGGGTAGCAATTTCGAGTTAAGCACCTTCCCCCTGATCCTAACTTAGATGTCAAGACCTGTTAAGAGTGGGTTGCGGATTTGCACAAAAAGATTTGACTTGATTTGGAAGGGATTCCAGGCCTGCACAAAGCGCATGAAAAAAGTGTTAATCAAGAACAAAATTCATACAAAACTTATTAATAGTTTGCTGAGATTCTAAGACTTGGCCTGGCTGATTTTCTAGAGATGAGATAATATGACCTCTTCCAGGGCAATCTGATCTGCTCGTGGATCCACCCGACTGACCCGCAGACTTAAGTTCTCTCCCAGGCCGACCGGCCGCTGAAACCGCATCGCCAATTCCACCCCTAAATCTTCTAGCAGCACCAGGCCAAACAGGTCATCCTCCCGTAACCAACGTAACATCAAGGCCTGCCAGACCTGATCCGAATGCCGCCGCAGATATTCCAAAACCCAATAGCGGGTCGTTTGCCGCTCCACCAAAATCGTTTCCTGCACCACTGCCACCACGCCCAGGAGTAATTCCCCTAAATCTGGAGTCCCAAAGGGAACCAGATCCCCCCGCAGATGGGCCTTGATTTGCATGTGGGCAATCAGATCCGAATAGCGACGAATTGGAGATGTAACTTGGCAATAGGCCTCTAATCCCAGGCTGGCATGGCGGTAAGGTGTTGTACTCATTTCGCTTTTGGGCATACAGCGGCGAATCGCGCATTGACGGACGGGGCCGGGGGGGAGTTGGTTCAATTCCTCATCCGGGGGCAATTCCGGTTGAGTTTGGGAGCGAAAGGGTAGGGGAATATTTTCCGACTCACCAAACCGGGCTGCCACTTCTCCGGTCAAGATCATCATTTCGGCGACCAGTTGGCGGGCGACAGAATCCGGGAGCGGGCGAATGTCCACCTCATCATCCACGACTTTAATGTCTGCCTCAGGCATATTAATTTGAATGGCCCCTTGCTCTTGCCGCCAGCGAGCGCGCTGTTTCATCCAGGCCCCGAGCTTGAGCAATTCCGGTTCATTTTGAACAGCCAACTCCAACATCATGTCCACGTCATCATAGGTAAGGCGATAGGTGGGTTTAATCAAACTGGGGCAAATTTCATAGCTGGCAATGCTGCTATCGGAGTGGAGAATTACACCAAAACTCAGGGCATAACAGGTTTGACCTGCGACTAAACTCATCGGGCCGGTGGCTAACTCGGGGGGAAACATTGGGATCATTCCCGTGGGTAAATAGACCGTAGTGGCGCGACGGCGAGCTTCCTGCTCCAGGCCATCTCCTAGGAGTAACCAGCGACTGGGATCCGCAATATGAATCCAGAGCCGCTCTTGCCCATCGGGGAGAATCTCTAAACTAATCCCATCATCAATTTCCTGAGTGCTTTCATCGTCAATCGTATAGACCTTGAGATGGGTTAAATCCCGGCGAATATCAGCATCCACATCAGGCGGCGGGTTGATTATACATTCTCGGGCCATTTCCACTACCTCGGGTTTGAACTCGGTTGGAATCTGACTCCGATGTAGAGCTAAATTCTCATGGTGCTTCCATACTGACAAATCTACCAAGAGTTGAAAAGCAGCCAGGGGTGTCACACTCCGTTTCAGGTGATTCAGGAGTTCCGAAGCGGCGTTAATTTGCGACTGAGTGGCGAGTTCCCCTTGGGCTGCATACCGTTCTAAGGATTCCAGCTTGCTCCGTTCAGACCCATCCCAAGTGACTGATTCCCCCTTGAGCGCGGCTTGGAGTTTCTGGAAAAATTGCTCCTTGGCCTGGTGTCGGTGCTGTTCTTTCTCCTGCTGATGTTTAATTTCGGCGACCTGGCTGGCGGGTCGAGGTTCGTAAAGATCGGCCTTTTGTTTGAAATAGATCTTGTCTTCCGAGAGCAGGTAATGGGCCGCATAGCATTGGCTTGGAGTTTGCTCAGAAAATAATAGTAACGCCAGACTTTCTGGATTCACGGCACGATTTTCTTCCAGCAAAATTTCCCAGGCCACCTCTAAACTATCTGGGTCAATAAAGGGTTCTGTATTTTTTTGAAATTGGGGAATTTCCTGGGCCTGGAATCGCTCACCGGGAACGGTATAGGCAATTTGGCGAGGGTGCAAGGTGTGGGCCTGGTGGTTAGAGTCAATCACAACCCAATGTTTTTTTCCCTCTGGCCGCTCCACAACCCCCAGGCGCCGTAGATTATTGACCCAAAATTCAACTAAGGTTCCCTTTTCCACAAAGTGACTACCCTTGGCCTGGCAACTCCTTCCTTAGCTTAATGGAACTAGCCCCGGCCAACGCATAGTCATTTCTGCCAAAACTGGGACACTCAACCCCACTGCCTGTTGTGGTTTCAAGCACTTGCGTGTTTCATTCCTCAGCGAAATGACTTCATAGATGTGCTTCCCAAGGATAGACAAATCTAGCCTGATTGGCTTGACTGACGTGAAATCGTTGGCATCACATTGATCGCGCTAAAATTTGGAGCAGAGAGTGGGTTGAGCTTCGAGTTAAGCGGACGTTATCGGGAGGAGTTGCCACCTATGATTTCAGGTTACCGATCATTCTCCAACCTCGGTCCCTGATCGCCAATAATTTTCACACCATCAAGATAAAATTGTGTCTCAATCCCCAATTTCAGCCAAATCTATTCCAGCAATCCTGGGGCAAACCATTTACCCAGAACCCTATGCTGCCCAAGTCAAAGGACGGCTCAAACGGAAATTGGGTCACTACTTTGGGCTAACTCAATTTGGCCTGAACTTGACAGAGCTTTTACCAGGTGCCGTTTCAGCCCTAGCTCACAGTCACTCCAAGCAAGATGAATTTATCTTCATTCTTGAGGGCACGCCCACATTGATCCTGGGAGAGCAGGAATTTCTATTAAATCCAGGAGATTGCTACGGTTTCAAGGCAGGAACAGGCCTTGCGCATCAACTGGTCAATCGCTCATCAGAAACGGTAACTTACTTGGAAATTGGTGATCGGACTCTGGATGATGAAGTTGAATACCCAAACGATGATCTCAAAGCAGCCCAATCCAGTCATGGTGAATGGATATTAACCCACAAAGACGGTCGCCCGTATTGAAACCCCGACTGGGCTGAGAGCTAACCTTCTGGATTAAGGAAGGGTAACAACGCCATGACCCGAGCCCGTTTAATCGCAATTGTCAGTTGCCGTTGTTGTTTTGCGGTTAAACCAGTCACCCGCCGCGGCAGAATTTTGCCCCGTTCCGTAATAAAGCGGCGCAACAGATCCACATCTTTATAGTCAATGGGTTCGCCAGGTTGCAGGGGAGAAACACGTCGCCGGAAGAAAGCCATAGGTCAAATTTCAGTATTGGGTCAGATAAAGGGAAAAAAGGGTGTTCGCAGGCAGGGGGGGCACGTCCAGCTACTTAATTTCTTTGTGGACAGTATGCTTATTGCAGTGGGGGCAGAATTTTTTTAACTCCAAGCGGGCCGTGGTGTTGCGGCGGTTTTTCATTGTGGTGTAACGGGACACACCTGCCGACCGCTTATCAGTATTGGTGCGACATTCTGTGCATTCCAGGGTGATGATGAGCCTGGCTCCTTTTGCCTTTGCCATGGTGAGTGCCTAGTGTTTCCCTATGTGGATATTCAGTGGGCCGGTCTCTAATTATGCCATAAGCCCTGAAGCCAAGCAAAGTTTTTGGCAGTTACCGATACTAATTGGATTCAACTCGTTGACGTTGGCGGGCGTGCATGGGGGTGGCCCGTGATTCTCCAGCCAGGATTTTCAGATTTTGACTGCGAACTAGTTCTTCAAAATCTAAGGTGGGGCGGTTTTCCAGTTCTGCAACCCGGTTAATTGCGGCCAGCAGGGCAGTGGCGGCTTCATCTTCTCCATAGCCGCGCCGTTGGGCCAAACGCAGGGCTTCTTTATCCGCTTCAACTTCAATGGCAAGTCCGCGAGTATTCCGCCAGGCCTGGAGTCCGCCAAACGCAGATAGGCCACCCGCCACGATCAGACCAACTGGATCCAACTGAATAAATTCCACCACTGCCCCAACCAATCCCGCCACAGCCAGGGCTTGATACAAATCCAATTTAATTAACTGTCCTAGGTTAAACCAGGCCACGGCCCGCAACATCAATAAATCCCGACTTGGACGGGGCAACTGGCTCCACAAACTAAAGTTGACTTCAATCAGCCGATCTCCCCAAGGTAGGGCCGGGTTGTAATGAATCACTTTCGGCTGGAGAGGACGGGAAACAATTTTGCAGTGCATCCGACCCGAGGCGGGCATTAGATCCAGGAGGCGGCGAATTTCCGGTTCAGGATTCATAAAGGCAAGGGCTGAAATCTCTAAAGCGGGCCTTAAACATGATCAAATTTAAAAATCTCTGGGCAATCATCCCCCCTCAGTGTGCCATAGAAACCAGACCCCCAAATTAAAGACTAGAATTGCGAAAGTGCTTCTCCTCATTTCCAGGCCTGGTAAAGCCTTTTCTATGCCCAAAGCTCGTCGTAATTTTTCCGGTGGTGATCGCCCCTCTCGTCCGCCTTCACCCCGTTTCAACTCTGATCGTCCCCGGCCGGGAAAACCAAAATTTCGCCGAGATGCTGCTGAGTCACAGTCAGGGGAATTTGCAGGCAGTGAGCACCCCAGCCGCCCCGATGCCCCGAAGTTTTCAGCCAAAAATAATACGCCCCGCCCCAGACGCTCTGGAGAAGGTGATGCTAGTTATGGGGCCAAACGCACCTCGGCCCGCCCTGGGGAAAACCCATTTCAGCGCCATTCCAGGCCCTATCGCGACGCTCCCGCCAAACCGCGTCAACCCGGCCGTTCCCCCCAATTTGCCGATGCCTCCCCGCCAGCCCCTCCGAAGCTGAGACATCCCATTTCTGAAAAGAGCTATTCCGAATTTAGAGCCGAAAACGGGGCCTGGGAGGCCAAGCTAGATCATGGATCCAAAATTGCCGTTGAAGCCACCACCTCAGAAATTTTAGAAATTAGTGATGGATTTACGGCTGGGCTGAATCGAGCCAGTGGGGAGATCACCGCGGGGCCAGAATCAGATGAGCTAGACCTAATCTATGGCCGCCATGCCGTCCTCACCGCTTTAGCCAGTGAACGCACCTTTAACCGAATTTGGGTGACTGCCCACCTACGGCATGATCCCCGCTTTCTGACGCTTCTTGAAAAAGCCAAAACCAATGGGGCGGTGATCGATGTTGTGTTACCCCAGCGTTTGGACTACCTGACAGACCAGGGACGGCATCAAGGCATTGCGGCCCAGGTGGCAGCCTACAGTTATCTGGAACTCGGAGAATTGATTGACCAGGCCAAGACTAAATCCCAGCAACCGGTCTTGATTGCGGCAGAGGGAATTAATGATCCACAAAACCTAGGCGCGATCATTCGCAGTGCTGAAGCCTTTGGAGGCCACGGGATGATCATTCCCCAACGTCGGGCAGTGGGAGTCACGGCGGCGGTGGCGAAAGTTGCGGCTGGAGCTTTAGATCATCTCCCGGTTTCCAGAGTAGTCAATATGAACCAAGCCCTAGAAGCCCTCAAAGAAGCTGGGTTTTGGCTCTATGGTTTAAGCATTAACGCTCCCCAGCCCCTGGCGGAAACTAAACTTACTGGCCCGGTTGTTCTCGTGATTGGTGCCGAGGGGAATGGTTTAAGTCTCCAGGCCCAGAAACACTGCGATCAACTTATTTCAATTCCCCTAGCAGGCCAAACTGAAAGTCTGAATGCCTCTGTTGCCGCTGGAGTCGCGCTTTATGAGGTATTTCGCCAACGCCCAGTCTCTCGGCAAATTCTGGAGTTAAGTCCCCAGTCCTAGGCAGGAGCTAATGGTCATCCATTGAAAATCTGCGGTAATATCCCCAACATCCCCAGGTCAAGCTGAAATGGGCAACCCTTGTGGAAAGCGAGGTGCAGCTAAAAACAACAAAATGTTAAAGTATGTAACAATTCCCCGTTTGGAAGTTTCGACTCACACATCCAGAGGGGGATCAGTTATACAAAATGCAGTGCCATTTATACACGAGTTAATGGTCGAGTGAGGTCGTGCCGATGAAAATCCAAGAGACTCCCCAATCAGGGTTTGGTCACTGGTTAGCCAATTTAGTCAATGATGTTGGCCTGGCCTGGTGGCTAGAGGTCAAAACTGAAGTCCCGCGCTGCACCTACTACTTTGGGCCCTTCCTCAATGCCAGTGAAGCAGAGGATGAAAAAGCTGGTTACATCGAAGACCTACAACAAGAAGGTGCGAAAGGCATTTCCTCCCTGGTCAAACGCTGCAAACCCCAAGAACTGACGATCTCTGAAGAACACCCTCTCCCTGCACGCTCCTTCAGTGGGCAACGCTAGGTTCTAACTCCCAGCGATTCAGGGCTGGTCAACACCATCAAGTTTACACTCAACTAGCCAAACCCCTCTGATGAAACCGCCCTTGTCGCAATAGCACTTTTCTAGCAAACGATTACGGCTTCTCTTCCCAAATCCTTGAGTTTCTGAGCAGCTTTTGTCCTCCCTAGGGTCGCTTGATGATTGCAGGCAAGTAGTTGTATTGTGACAGTCATTTCTGCTAAAAGTGCGACAGGCAAACCAATCACCCGTAACGGTTTCCCGGATTTTTGTGTTTCATTCCTCAGCGAAATGACTATAAAAGCAAACTCAGGTAAGATTTTCCCAAAAAACCGAGTTAAATGGCAGCAGTCTTGAGCAAGAGGCCGAGTTTTAGACTTGATTTAATCACAAAGGTTTGGCTGGAGCAGGGCTTGGGCTTACATATCGCAGTTGTGGCAAGCAGGGAAAGTGATACCTATTTAAGCGGGTAACGCGATTCGAACGCGCGACATCAACCTTGGCAAGGTTGCGCTCTACCACTGAGCTATACCCGCATGACTGCGTTTGTAGATTCCTATCATGGCGAAACCCGGCCCTGTTTGTCAATCCCTATCTTTATTCTGGGAGCCATCAGGGGATCGGCCAGGCCTAGAGCAATCGGGTAAGATTAAACCGGCCATCTGGATAAATTTGGGAGGAGAACCATGCCGAGTGCCGTGCAGACCGAATCCCTAATTAAGTTAATCGACATCGAAAAATCCTATCGCCAGCCCAATGGTCAAATTATTACGATCATGGAGCAAATTAACCTGGAGTTAAAAACTGGGGAAATTGTCGCGTTGTTGGGGCCATCGGGATCCGGCAAATCTACCTTAATGCGAATTATCACCGGCCTGGTGACTCCCACCTCTGGGCAAGTACTCTATCGCCAAGAACCAATGCGGGGCTTAAATCCAGGGGCGGCAATTGTCTTTCAAAGTTCGGCTCTCTATCCCTGGTTGACGGTCTTGGAGAATGTGGAGTTGGGCTTAAAGGCGATTGGAGAGGGGCCGCGCTCACGCAAACGCAAAGCTTTGAGGATGATTGACATCATTGGCCTGGATGGATTTGAGAATGCTTATCCAAAAGAACTATCCGGGGGAATGCGGCAACGGGTGGGATTTGCTAGGGCTTTAGCCGTGGAGCCGGAACTGCTCTGTATGGATGAACCCTTCTCGGCCTTGGATGTGTTGACGGCGGAAAACTTGCGGTTTGAACTGCTGGACTTGTGGCTGGAGAAGAAGATTCCGACCCAGAGTATTTTGATCGTTACCCACAACATTGAAGAAGCGGTGATTTTGGCGGATCGGATTATTGTGTTGGGGAGTAACCCAGGCCGGGTGCGGGCAGATTTTCCGATGACCTTACCCCATTACCGGGATCGCAAACAAGCCGCATTCCAGGCCATTGTCGATCGGGTCTATAAAATCCTCACCAATCCTGATTTAGATGAACCGGAAGAAGAAACCCCCGAACCCCTGAGTAGTGGTCAAGCTGCTAGTGAATCCCAGGCCCCGAAATATCAGACATTACCCCATGTCCGCATTGGTTCGATTGCGGGTTTGTTGGAGCTAATTGAAAACCGTCAAGAAGATCTGTATCGCCTTGGTCAGGAATTACAACTGGAATTGGATGATATTTTGCCGATTGTCGAAGGCGCGAAATTGATGCAGTTGGTGGCCCTGAATGAGGGGGATATTTCCGTCACACCCCTGGGCCAGGCCTTTATTGCCGGGGACATTGACCAACGCAAACTGATTATTCGCCAGCAGTTATTGAATCATATTCGCCTAGTGCAGCAGATTTTTGCCTTCTTAAACGCCAAGAAAAATACCCGCATCCCGGAAAGCTTAGTCCTGGATATTTTGGAGCGATACTTTACCCCCCAAGAAGCGAATCGGCAACTGGACACCGCCATTGACTGGGGCCGTTACGGCGAATTGTTTGGCTATGATGAACCGGCCAAGGAAATTTTCCTGGAAACCCCGATCCTGGATGATCCCCTGGCCCTAAGTGCGGTGGAGGAATCGCCATGACCCGGCCCCTCACCCCAAAAAATCAAACTATCGATCGCATGGCCTGGACATGGCAGGATGGCTTGATCATTTTGGCGGTGATTGCCCTCGCCTTTTTCGTCATCAATACGGCCTCGCGCTTTACCGGAGTTTACGATCCGGAAATTCAAATCAACCTCAGCCCCACTAGTCTGCCCAGTTATACGGCCCAAACCCTGTTGCGGATGGTGGTGGCCTATTGTATTTCCCTGGTTTTCAGTGTCGTCTATGCCTATTTAGCCTTCTATAACCGAGTCGCCGAGCGGATTTTATTGCCCCTGCTGGATATTCTCCAATCCATTCCAGTCCTCTCATTTTTGCCTGGGGTTGTCTTAGCCCTAATTGCCCTGTTTCCCGGCCAACGGATTGGGATTGAACTGGCGGCAATTTTGTTGATTTTTACCGGCATGGCCTGGAATATGACCTTTAGTTTTTATCAGTCTTTGACCGGGGTGCCGCGGGAATTACGGGAAGTGGCGAAAATTTATCGGCTCAACCTCTGGCAGCGGTTTTGGACAGTGGATTTACCGGCGGGGGCAATTGGCCTGATCTGGAATAGTGTCATGTCCGTGGCCGGGGGCTGGTTTTTCCTGATTGCGATTGAGTCGTTTACGTTAGGTGAGAAGAATTTTAAGTTACCCGGTCTAGGCTCCTATTTGGGGACAGCGGCCAATGCCGGAAATTATGGCGCGCTCGGTTATGGCCTGGTGGTGTTGATTGCCGTAATCATCCTGATTGATATTCTCATCTGGCGGCCATTGATTGCCTGGGGGGAGCGGTTTAAGTTTCAGTTAGTTGAGGCGACCAATGTTCCCCAATCCCAAATTTTGGATTTTATTCGGCGTTCTCCAACTCTGCGCTGGCTGAATGAACATTGGACAATGCCCCTCCAAGAAACCCTGGATCAGCGGTTGGTGCAAGTGAGTCGGCGGTTAACAAAACAATCCCAAACAAGACCATCTCGCCAGTGGGGGCAGCAGTTGAATCAGGTGTTATTGTGGGGCTTTGGCTTGCTGGTGGCCTGGGGGACAATTCACTCCTTGATCTTGATGTTGGACGTTCCCTTAGATCGCTGGCAGGACATTGGGATTGGGGCCGGCTTGACGACGATTCGGGTGCTGCTGGCCTTGGTTTTATCGCTACTGTGGACGGTTCCGGTGGGCGTGGCCATTGGGCGAAATCCGCGGGCGGCGCAACTTCTGCAACCGATTGTCCAAATTGCCGCATCGGTTCCGGCCACAGCCTTGTTTCCCGTTCTATTGCTGAGTTTGGCCCACTTGGGCGGTGGCTTAGAAGTTGGTTCAATTGCCCTGATGATGCTGGGGACGATGTGGTACATCCTCTTTAACGTCATTGCTGGGGCCCAGGCCATCCCCACCGAACTCTTTGAAGCGGCAACGGTCTATCAACTCGGAACGGTTCAACGCTGGCGGACTCTGATTTTGCCGGGAATTTTTCCTTACCTGATTACGGGGATTATTACAGCGGTGGGCGGGGCCTGGAACGCCAGTATTGTCAGTGAGTATGTGGAATTTCGGGGGCGGATTGAAACGACGCGGGGCCTGGGGGCGTTAATTTCGGAAGCCAGTGCCAGTGGGGATTTTTCCTTATTATTAGCGGCCACAATCATCATGTCCCTGGTGGTGGTGGTGACGAATCGGTTTGTCTGGCGGCCGATGTATCGCTTAGCGGAAAGTAAATATCAACTGCTGCAAGGGGGCTAATCGGGGATCAGAAATCAGTCTGCTAATTTCATATTCATTTCATTTTTGGTCAGATCCGCTACACTAAAGAAAGTGAAAAGATTATGAAATGGATTCCTCGTTTGCTACTAAATATAAATTTTGGGAACCAATAAAATTATTGGGACTGGGGTTGGCCGCTCTGCTCAATACCTCCTTGCTCGTGGCCTGCCAACCAGAACCCACCCCTTCTGAATCGCCCACCCCCCAGGCCAGCTCTGGTTCTCAGAAAAAAGTAATTCTGACCACGTTTACAGTTTTGGCAGATATGGCTCAGCGAGTTGGCGGTGATCAAGTCATTGTCGAATCCTTAACTAAGCCGGGGGCTGAAGTCCACAATTACGAACCCACTCCCAGCGATCTCGTCCGGGCTCAAGCAGCGGATCTGATTTTAGACAATGGCCTGGGCCTGGAGCGGTGGGCACAAAAGTTCTATGGCAGTGTCCGAGATGTGCATCGGATTACCGTCAGTCAGGGCGTTGAGGTGATTCCCATTGCCACTGGCCCCTACGCCGATCAACCCAATCCCCATGCTTGGATGTCCCCAGAATCAGCCCTGATTTATATCAACAACATTCGCCAGGCCCTGGTGGATTTAGACCCGAACAACGCCAGTACCTACAACACCAACGCCGCCGCCTATAGCCAGGAAATTAAGGCCATGGGACAAAAACTAGCATCTGCCTTTCAACAAATCCCCGTGAATCAACGCACCTTAGTCACCTGTGAAGGGGCATTTTCCTACTTAGCGCGGGACTACGGCTTTAGAGAGTTATACCTTTGGCCGATTAATTCCGATCAAAATGGGACACCCCAACAGGTTCGCCAAGTGGTCGACGCGCTCCAGGCCCAGCCAGTTCCAGTGGTGTTTTGTGAAAGTACCGTCAACGATCAATCCCAACGCCAAGTTGCCCAGGCTACCCAGGCTAGATTCGGCGGTATTTTCTACGTGGACTCCCTGACTGATCCAACTGGCCCCGCCCCCACCTATCTGGATTTATTAAGAACTAATATTCACACCCTGAAACAAGGCTTTCAACTACCCACCCCGCCAACCGGAGCCAAACTATGAATCCCGCCAGCATTGATGTCGAAAATGTCACGGTGAAATATCACGGCAAAGTCGCGCTACACCAGGCCAGTGTCAAGTTAAGCCCTGGCTCAATTAGTGGCCTGGTCGGGATGAATGGCAGCGGTAAATCCACCCTGTTCAAAGCGATCATGGGATTCGTCAAGCCCCAGGCCGGGCGGGTCTTAATTAACGGCATGTCCGTGCGTCAGGCCCAGAAACAGCATCAAATCGCCTATGTCCCCCAGGCTGAAGAAGTCGATTGGCAGTTCCCGGTGAGTGTGGCGGATGTCGTCATGATGGGCCGGCATGGGTATTTAAATTGGCTGCGGTTGCCCCAAAAACAGGATCGGCAAATGGTGCAAGTCAGTTTAGCGCGGGTGCAGATGCAGGAGTTTCAGGATCGCCAAATTGGGGAACTTTCCGGGGGGCAAAAAAAACGCACCTTCCTGGCCCGAGCCTTAGCCCAAGACAGTTCGATTTTGTTGCTTGATGAACCGTTCACAGGGGTAGATGTCCGCACTGAAAAGGCGATGATTGATCTACTGTTGGAACTGCGGCAACAGGGCTACACAATTTTGATTTCCACCCATGACTTAAGTTCGATTGAAACGTTTTGTGATCAAGTCGTGTTGGTGAATAAAACAATCTTGGCCTATGGCTCAACCGCGGATGTGTTTACGGAAGAGAACTTAACCCGAACCTTTGGCGGTATTTTACCCCATAGTCTAAAAAAATAAGCACTGAACATGACTGTATTGCTTCCATTCATGGTTATAGTTATTTCGCTTAAGAATGAAACATAAAAATACTTAAAACCGTTATGAGTAGTCGCCTTGAGTGTTCCAGTTTTGGCAGAAATGACGATACCTGATCTAAACACGATGCCCCTAATCTGGGACTGGCTGATTGCGCCCCTACAGTATGACTTTATGGTCAAGGCTGTAACCGTGAGTGCACTGGTGGGCCTTGTCTGTGCGGTTTTGTCCTGCTATATGACCCTCAAGGGGTGGGCGTTGATGGGGGATGCCGTGTCCCATGCGGTCATGCCAGGGGTTGTGATTGCCTATCTACTCAATATTCCCTTTGCGATTGGGGCCTTTATCTTTGGGTTAACTTCAGTATTAGCCATTGGATTTATTCAAGCCCATACCCGGATTAAAGAAGATACCGTGATTGGTTTAGTCTTTACCGGGTTCTTTGCCCTTGGCCTGGTTTTGGTTTCTAAAAGCCCGAGTAATATTGACCTCCAACATATTCTCTTTGGTAATGTACTTGGCATTTCTCAAACGGATATTATCCAAACCGCAATTGTCGGGGGCATTACCTTACTGGTGATCTTGATCCTGCGCCAAGACTTACTGCTGTTTTGCTTTGATCCCATTCATGCCCAATCCATTGGTTTGAACATCACGGCTCTTTACTATACATTCTTAGTCTTACTATCCCTAACCATTGTTGCTGCCTTACAAACTGTGGGAATTATTTTAGTTGTGGCCATGCTCGTGACCCCCGGTGCCATTGGCTATTTACTCAGTGATCGATTTGGTTGGATGGTAGCAATTGCGATTACGGCTGGGGTCTTTTCCAGTGTCGTTGGCACCTATATTAGCTATCACCTGGATGCCTCTACCGGTGGCTGTATTGTTGTCTTACAAACGTTTATTTTTATAGTCACGATGGTTTTCGCGCCAAAGTATGGCTTATTGGCCCAGGCCTGGGGTCGGGGAGAATAGAATCTCACCAAACCTTAGACACCACGGCACTCCTGGAGCTTAATTGTGTTGAGATTCCGATCGACCCCTTGAAAACGCCCAACTAAGGTGGTGGGTTGATTCGTTTTCAGACCCGCGACGATGGTGTCTTGGTTTTTAGCCATTAAGCACTGCACCGTCATGGCGTTGGGGCCTGGATTGGCCTGGGGGGTAGCGTTTGCCTGAGTACTACTGAATGAAACCGCATAGGAGTCCTGGGCCTCGGTAATTGCAGTGACCGTTCCTGAGACTTGAAAAACTTTACCTACAAAGTTTAAACGGAGACTGGCTGGATTCTCGGCTGTTTCCTGAACTTGCTTCACCAACGCTGCCACTGTGACACTAGTTGCTGGTTCAGTCGGCGCAATCGGAGCAGAACTCACGGCCGCATCAGTCCGAGGAAGGAGCTGATTTAAAGCGGTACAGAGATGCTTTTTAATGGTCTCTTTGCCTGCGGTCACCCCACTGGGCAATCTGAATACCATTTCAACATTGAGTAGGGAACCATCAACAAACGCAAAAACATCAATGGGTAACGCTCGCTGGAAGGGAGTTGCAGGATTTTCCGCCTTTAAAACCCCATTTTCCAGATCGGAGCTTACGGTTTTAATCCCCTCCCGCGCCAAAATAGGACGTAATTGGGCAAAAGCTCTTTCAACGGTGCCCCCCTCAACCTGAATCCGGGCTGAATAGGCAGAGCCGTTAAAAAAGTCTCCTTTCTTTTGAAAACTTTCTTCGCAGGTCATCGCTGCCGCGGGCGTGGATAAACCCAAAAAAACCAAGATAAGAAGCTGAGAGCGCATAGTCGCCTATTTTGCGGGGATGAGCTAAATATTGAGACCCGTCAGTTAGTTATTAAAAGATAGCTGAGGCATCGAGGCAAGCCTCCATTAATCCTCTTGTAGCAACAATCATCGGTTTTCGCCCCGCAAGTTCTGTATGCCATCGACCATTCTTGAGTTTGCTAAGCTTAACTCCTGTAAAGATTTTTAGTTGGCTGCCATCCCTAGCAGAACATTGGGAACCTGTAGCAGTTAATTCCAATACACATAAACTGAAACTTCGTTTAAGCGATAAATCTGTCCTTTGTCTCCTAACCCGGCCTGGCGATAGGCTGCTCTGCCATTGGCATCCACATAATTCCCCGGTTGATCGCCCACGGGACTTAACTCATAGCGTTGATGATTAACCTGAATCGAAATAAACCCTTGGCGTTGGGAAAATGTACAAGGCCCTGCATAGGTAGCTTGCTCGACATCGCGGCGATAAACCTCACAACGGGCTGTTATCGTATCAGCTCTTACTACTGTAGGCAGCACTAGCAACCCGCCAGCCCAGGCCAGAGATAATATTAATTTCAATTGCTTCATAATTGACAGTTCAAGCGTAGGGGATGATGTCAGGATCGGTGCTTTTGTCAGGATTCAGTCGTGACCATCTTACCCCCCAATTAACCCCGATCATCCCAGATTTAGGCTTGGGTCGGAGGCCGCAATCCGCTAGGATCCAAACCGTATCTTTCCTTAAGTTTGCCATTTTGGCGGCCTTTGTCCTGTCTGAGTTGAATTTCCTTGAGTGACCCATCTTTTGCGCCTGAACATCCAACCCCAGAACAATTAGCTCGCTGGCGGCGGCGAAATCGCTACTATCACCACGATATTGAACGGTTGTGTCAGTTTTATGTTTCGCCCGGAGCCACCGTTTTAGAGGTCGGGTCAGCACTTGGTTATTTATTGGCTGCGGTTAAACCTGCCTGCGGTGTTGGTATTGATCTCAATCCCCAGGCCATAGAGGCTGCCCAAGTGAAATTTCCAGAGTTTGAGTTCAAGGTTTTGGATGGAGAAAAGGCCTTACCCAAAAGTGAATTTGACTATATTCTTTTGGCGAACACGGCTAGTCAGTTTCAGAATATTCAGCAGGCCTTTCAAGCTTTAGCGAACATTGCCATCCCGGAAACGCGGATTATTGTCATTTACCACAACCCGGCCTGGGAATTAATTCTGGAATTTGCCAGTTGGATTGGCCAACGAATGCCGATGCCCCCCTTAAATTGGCTGAACCGGGAAGATTTAAGCAACCTTTTGGATTTAGCTGGCCTGGAAGTGGTGGCAACGGGTAAACGCTTACTGTTACCGAAGCGGATTCCTCTGGTGGCTGGCCTGGTCAATCGCTATTTAGCCCCTTTACCGGGTTTGAATGCCCTTTGTGTCACGGAATACTTGGTCGCCCGGCCCCAGGCCCGGCCTGAGCAACCGCAACATCGCACCTGTTCTGTGATTATTCCCGCCCGCAACGAAGCTGGCAATATTGAACCTTGTGTCACCCGCATGCCACGGATGGGCGAGCATACCGAAATTATTTTTGTGGAAGGTCACTCCAGCGATGAAACTTGGGCGGAAATTCAACGGGTACAGGCCACCTACGGACAGCAATGGGATATTAAAATCTGTCAACAAACGGGAAAAGGAAAAGGGGATGCCGTGCGCTTAGGGTTTGCCCAGGCCAGGGGGGATGTCTTGATGATTTTAGATGCGGATTTAACCGTCCAGCCGGAAGACTTGGTTTATTTTTATGAGGCGGTGGCCAGTGGTCGCTGTGAAATGGCCAATGGCTGTCGGTTAATTTATCCGGTTTCTAAGCAAGCCATGCCCTGGCTGAATCGAATGGCGAATCGGTTTTTTGCCTGGCTGTTGTCCTATTTATTGAACACCCAAATTAAAGATTCCCTCTGTGGGACAAAGGTTATTTCTCGGCAAAACTATCAGAAATTAGCAGCAAATCGCGTCTATTTTGGCGATTTTGATCCCTTTGGCGATTTTGATTTACTCTTTGGCGCGGCAAAACTGGGCTTAAAGATTCAGGATATTCCAGTGCGCTACTTTCCCCGCAGTTATGGCAGTTCCAATATTCAACACGTCAAAGAGGGCCTGGTCTTATTGAAAATGTGTTGGTATGCAGCTCGCAAAATCAAGTTTACCTAGCGCTGGAGTTTCAGGAGATTTGACGCTTAAATAATCAACAACCAGAGCGGCAGCAGAGCTAAAATTCCCATCGTACTCAGGGCAATACTGCTGGTGGTGATGTCTCGATTAAGTTCATACTCTTCTGCCAAAATTAATGCAGCAAAGGCTGTGGGAGTCCCGGCCATGAGAACAATGGCAAAAATAGCCTGGGCCGGTAAGCCAAATCCCCAGGCCAGGCCCCCCATCACCACGGGCAAAATCAAGGTTTTAATCAGAGTTGGTAACAGGGCGAGTCTGAGGGATTGCCAACTGGGTAACTGACTCAGGCGAATTCCAATCAACACAAACGCCAAGGGAATGACTAAACTCACTTCTGTTTTTAAGGCAAACTCCAGGCCAGTTGGAAATTCCACAGCGCGTAAGGACAGACTCACCAAGAACGCCCACAAGCTGGGGACGGTGACCAAATCCTTTAATTGGGTCCAGCCCTGGGTGGCGCGCCCATAGTAACTGGCCATCAAAACCCCACAGCCATAGGTGCCAATCACGTTTTGAGTCACAGCAAAAAACACAGCCCAGGCCAGGTAGTCCGGACTCATGACCTGAATTGCAATCGCCAGTCCAACAAACCCGGTATTTCCCAAAACCGAAGCCAGGAGATAACTACCCCGATAGGCCCGATCTTCCGCAACCGGTAAAAAGAGATTGGCCTGGGTTGAGTTCACCGTAATCCATTGGGGAATAAACCAGCGGCGTTGTAAGGAGTAGCTCGCCTGAGCAATCACAAAGCCAATCGCCAACGTCCCTAAGGCAAACACTGGCACCAGGCCAATCATCTGACTAAAATCGGTTTGACGGGTCAAGGCAAACACTTCTAAGGGCACACCCACCCAATACAACCCCCGCCCCAGCCAATAGGGAATCATCGGCGGCAGCCACCGACAGACAAAAATCCCCAGGCCAATCCAGACAATTAAGGGCAAATAGCTGGCAACAAGGGCATCAGTCATGGATTAGGCCCGGCGGCGTAAAAAGGCAACGGTTTCCACATGGGCGGTTTGGGGAAAGAAATCCAGGGGTTGGACTCGGTTCAGCTCATAGGAACCCTGGTGACAAAGCTCAGCCAAATCTCGGGCTAAGGTGGCCGGGTTACAACTGACATAGACAATTCGGGCTGGGGCAAGCGTCTCTAAATTGCTCAGGGTGGCCGGCTCGCAGCCTTTGCGGGGGGGATCGATTAAAACAACATCGGGGTGTAATTGCGGCTCTAAGGTCCAATTGGCAATATCGGCTTGGCAAAACTCAGCATTACTAATGTGGTTAATCGCGGCATTGGCTTGGGCTTGCCGGACAGCGGCGGGATTAATTTCCACTCCTAAAATACGCCGGGCCTGGTTGGCGAGGGGTAAGCTCAAGGTGCCGACTCCGCAATAGGCATCTAAAATCATCTCAGTCCCGGTCAGGGCCAATTCTGTTTGGATAATTTCCACCAGGGCTTCGGCCTGTTCAGTATTGACTTGAAAAAAACTGGTGCTGTTGATCTGAAACTCCAGGCCAGCAAAGTGTTCTCGCAAATAGCCCCGTCCCGCAATCACCTCGGTTTCTGGCCCAAAAATCTGATTCCCTGGCTTGGGGTTGTAGTTCAGACAAACGCCGACCAGGCCGGGATAGGTACTTAACCAAACCGCCGCTTGTTCAGCCAATTCCGTTAAATCATCGGAAGCAGTGACTAGAGTTAAGAGAATTTCGCCAGTCTGCCGCCCAATCCGTAAGCCTAAATGCCGTAATGCCCCAGTTTGGGTTTGTTCGTTATAAATACTCCAGGCCTGGTCTTGGATATCCAGCTTAATTCCGGTGAGTAACGGATTCAGACGCGCATCTTGAACAGGACATTGGTTGAGATTGACAATCCGATGACTGCCTTTACGGTAGTAGCCGGCCTGGACTTGGCCCCGGTGAAACGCCAGGGGATAGCTGACTTTATTGCGATAGCCCAAGGGGTGTGGGGCCGGAATAATCGGGTCAAGGGGAACAGAGGTAAATTTGCCAATTCGCTCCAGAGCCGCCTGAACTTGCTCCTGTTTAGCCTGAACCTGTAGGGGATAATCCACAACTTGCCACTGACAGCCCCCACATTTGTCGGCAACGATACAGGCGGGTCTGATGCGTCCGGGGCCGGGTTCAAGAAGTTCGAGTAACTGCCCATAGCCATAGCGCGGTTTGACATGATTCAGCCGAACTCGCACCACATCGCCAGGTACTGCATCCGGGACAAACACAACGCGCCCATCCCACCGCCCCAAGCTATCCCCCGTTGGACTTAAATCGGTAATCCTAATCTCTAAAATCTCACCTGCCCGCCAGAGAGCGTCTGGGGCGACTGTCATCGTCATAGTTGAACCTAAATCAGGGCTGGGGGATGATCAGAAAGTTTTTGCTTTTGGGCCCTTTTACTATCATAGGGAGTGATCTCAGATACATGACACCGCTAAAACATGGGTGCTCTGCTGTTGAAAATATGTCCTTGCAGCCCCAGCTTAATTAAGACTAAAAATAAAAAAGCACTGTTCACCTCATTCCACCGTTTATATGTGCAATTGCCCCATTCCCAATCGTCACAATCGATAGGAGGCAGCCAATTTTCCCTAATAAATTACCCCCTACCTTCAACCCAACAGGAGTACTAAAGACAGGGGGAATGAGCGGAGTTTAAATTTTGAATCCTAAACAGCCAGTCAATCTGGTTTTAGCTTACAGTGTAAACAAGTATTACAGATTTCCCCGCCGGGCAGCCAGCAGAAAAATGACCACAGGCCCGGCAACGGCAATCATCCCGATCATGGTGAGTTGGGCAATGACTTCAAAGTTGATGTTGCTTAAGAATCCCATAGATGCTCCAAGGTACAGCGGCAGTGCAAATGATCATTATTTTAAGGCAAGGTTGGCCTGGAGATAATTAATGGCAAAGTGGCAATGTATGTCTGGCTGTGGGGCCTGTTGTTACCTGGATCCGGAAGTCCGCCCAGAAGTGCAAGACTATCTCAGCCCCGATGAATGGCAACAATACCTAGACTTGGTCAGTCATACTGGCTGGTGTAAGCACTACGATCCCAAAACCCGCAAGTGCCTGATTTATCAGACACGACCGCGCTTTTGCCGGGTGACTCCTGGGATGTTTCGGGAACTCTATGGGGTAACGACTGAAGAATTTAACGACTTTGCCATTGACTGCTGCCGAGAGTTTATTGCCGATGAGTATGGTGAACAGAGCTTAGAAAGCCTTAAATATGAACGGGTAATTTTAGAGCCGTAGTCAGTATAAGGAGCGTTTCCGATGCAAACCAGGCCATTCATGGCATCTACCCTTGCCCAACCCAGTCCGATGCCAGCCTTAATTCGCTTAGACCAGATCACCAAAGTCTATGGCAGTGGTGAAACCGAAGTCCGGGCCTTAAATGGGGTGAACTTGACGATTGCGCCAGGCGAATATTGCGCCATTATGGGGGCCTCAGGCTCAGGTAAGTCCACGATGATGAATATCATTGGCTGTTTAGATCGGCCCAGTAATGGCTCCTATTACCTGGATGGGGAAGATGTGGCCCAAATGTCGGATACCCAACTCGCCCATGTCCGAAACCGAAAAATTGGCTTTGTCTTTCAACAGTTTCATCTCCTGCCCCAGGCCTCGGCTTTGGACAATGTGATTTTACCGATGATCTATGCCCAGGTTCCGCCAGCAGAACGGCGTGAGCGCGCGACAAAAGCCTTAGAACGAGTTGGCCTGGGGCATCGACTCCAGAATAAACCCAATCAACTGTCGGGCGGACAGCAGCAACGGGTGGCGATTGCCCGGGCAATTGTGAATGAACCCCTATTAATCTTGGCGGATGAACCCACGGGCGCACTGGATAGCCAAACCACTCAGGAAATTCTCGGCATTTTTGGTGAACTCAACCAGGCCGGGATTACGGTGGTCATGGTCACCCATGAAATTGATGTGGCGCGGGCAACTCGGCGGGTGGTTTGGTTCCGGGATGGCCAGGTCTTAAACGATCACCTCGACCCCCACACCATAGACACCACCTGGCATTGATGGCTGATTTACCCAAATTGCTCTGAATCCTCAGGGGCCTGGGCAACGACGAAAATTTCCAGATGAGCCAAGCCGACCAAATTCAATCCAGCCCTCCACAGGTTTTGCGATCAGGGCCCAGATGGTTTCGGGTTGCTCAGCTAGGCCTGGAAAATTCAGCAATGCTGGATAACTACCCGGATCAACTTTTGTCCCATGGGTCAGGACGGCCCGAGTTTTTTGGCGTTCTAGGTAGTCTTCATAGACTGGCAGACTAGACTGATCAGGCGTGTTAATTTGCCAACAATCCACAGAACGATAGCGGCGATTGATGGCCGTACTGTGCATCGCAGACACAATTTCATTGCCCACCACACAGCCAAATTCCACTTCCCCCGTCCCCAGTTGCGTGACCAGATCATTCACCCGAAACCAAATTACGGCATCCTCCATCGGAACTTGTTGGGCCAAGCTGCACACATACTGGAAATCCAGATAGCCACCCAACTCCAGATTGGAAAAGCCAGAATCAATTTGAGCCGCCTGAATTTGCTCCGGGGGCTGCCACGGGCCCCAGCCGGGGGTTTGTTCATGCAAAGGACGCGGGGTTTGGCCCCAGGCCGGGGCAGTCAAGGCAAAAGCACACAGGTAGCAACTTGCAAGGTATGGCTTCAACCAGTTCACCACTAAAATGCTCCCATAAATACAGATGCCCCCGCCGCAAGGTCATCCCCGGCCTGGAATGGCGCAGCCCCAAAAATTCTTAGCTGACCAGGCCATCGCCTTTAGCTAAAAACTCTTTCAAGAACCAGCGATGTTTTTGATGCACCTGCACCAGACGGGTATAAAGATCTGCTGTCCCGATATCACCCGCTTCTGTGGCCACATCGGCATCTTGATGCATTTCCGCGATGATCGTTTCGTGGGTGGCAATCGCTTCAGTTAGCATTTCTTTCACAGACAGTTTTCCCTGCGAAGGAACGACGGTGGCGGTGGGGATATAGTCAGCGGGATCGGCAACGGGTTGACCATCCAACATCAGGCTTCGTTCGGCGAGTTCATCCAGGCTGGCAAACACGTCGCCCCCTTGTTCTTCAAAGAGCAAATGTAAATCCCGGAACAGCGGGCCAAAGGTGAGCCAGTGGTATTTTTTGTAGTTGAGGTAGGCCACTAGGGCATTGGCCTGTTGACGATTTAGGGTGGCAATCACGGGATTAGCTGGTTTGGTTAAGGTGGCAACCATGGCAGTTCTCCTTACATGGGTTAGACAATTGCTTCTGATCTCTAGCCTAGGCAGTAATTTGAGTCCGTCAAGGCCTGGGAGGCTTTTGTAACATTTAGGCAGGGCTTACCCAAAACCTAAGATTACTCACATCTTTTTAAATCATAGTCATTATGAGTTTATTTAACAACCGAGTTTAGGGGGTACCAATGGCTGCAATTCTAAGCCAGGCCCCGTGACAGCCGCCGTTCCAAGTAGCGGGCCAAGAGTGACAGGGGGTAGCAGAGACTGAGATAGAACAGTGCCCCTAAGACATAGACAAATAACTTGGTGTCACTATTGGTAATTGGATTAGCAAAGCCATTGGTTGTATTTTGTAGTTCCGGCACCCCAATTACCGAAAGCAGGGCACAGTCTTGGATCAGGGTAATAAAGTTATTCGTAAATGGCGGAATAATCAGGGCAATGCCTTGGGGAATAATAATTTTCCGCATCGTCTGCCAACTGGTTAGCCCCAAGCTCAGGCCCGCTTCCGTTTGCCCCCGCTCAATCGTCTCAATCCCCGAACGAAAAACCTCGGTAAGGTAAGCCCCATAGTTAAAGCCCAGGCCAAGGATTCCGTAAAAAATAAAGTTAAACAGCGGCGACACCAAGCTATTACTTTGCAATAGGGTCATCACATTGAAGGCAATTTGGCGGGGATCAAAACCCAACTGCGACAGTAAGCCACCGACCCCAAAGCCCCAGACGAGCAATTGCACCAGGGTTGGCGTGCCCCGAATAAACTCAACATAGATAGTGGCAACGGTATTGGCCCAGGCCCGGCCCGAGAGTTTGCCCCAGGCTCCCAAGGCTCCTAAGAGCATCGCCAACATCATGCTGAACATCGCGATCAAAATCGTAGTGAGGGTGGCGCGCAGTAAAAAGGGGCCGTAAAGCGTAATGGTTTGGCGAAAACTAAACAGGTAGCTCAGAAAGGTCATTGCGCCAATCCCAATTACCCCAAAGAAAATCCAATTGCCGACTTTTACCCAGGTTGGTGTTGTGGTCGTGTAGGTGGCAGCCGGGAGTTGAACGGTCATAGCGCGCCCGATGGAACCGAAAATTTTCTTGACTCTACCATAGACATTCAAGGGTGGCTGTCCAGACCAGATTTTGGGTAATGCCCTCAGAATTTGAAGGGTAAATCGGCATTCATCTCGTCAATCATGGCTTGTTCTTGGGCATTAATTTCATCAATGTAGTGCTCCAAAATATGACTGAGTTTCGGGTGATAAAAGCGATGCAAACTGGAGTTGGCCGTTGCCGGAAAGCCCCGCCGTTTTTTATGTCGTCCCCCGGCCCCTGGGTCAAACACTTGAATCCCCTGGCTAATCGCCCACTCAATGGGTTGATAGTAACAGGCTTCAAAATGCAGACAATCAATTTCTTGGAGACTGCCCCAATAGCGACCGTAGAGATTCTGGCCTTTGCGAATACAAAACGACATCCCCACGGGCTGTGTCCGATCTCCAGGGCGATAGGCCGCAATTAACACCAGCCGCGCTTGAAAGTCCTGATGGAGTTGTTCAAAAAAGGATTTGGTTAAATATTTACTGCCCCACCAACCAAATTTGTCACAGGTATCGCCATAGAAGTGGTACATCCGACTGAGCAGGCTGCGGCTGATCTCGACTCCGGTGTGGACAACCATCTCTAACCCGGCCTGGCTGACGGCGTTGCGTTCCCGTTTAATGTTCCGGCGTTGATTGGCGTTGAAGTCGGCTAAGTAATCGTTAAAGGTTTGGTAATTCCGGTTAGTCCAAATGTAACTGTGATGGAGCCAGGCCTGGTAGCCATAGGTTTCCACATGGGGTTGCCATATTGAATCCACATAGAGAAAATTACACCCCGAAAGCTGGTTGGCCTGGCAAAAGTGATCAATTTCCCTCAACATCAGGTGTGTGATTTCCGCTTCATCTTCCCCAGGGGCGATTAAAAACCGATAGCCTTGGGCCGGGGTAAAGGGGGTCATCCCCAGGAGTTTGGGATAGTAGCGAATCCCCAGCCGTTGGGCCAGGTCTGCCCATTGATGATCAAAGACAAATTCCCCTTGACTATGCCCTTTCAGATAGAGGGGGGCGGCGGCAATTAAGCTGTTATTTCGCCAAACTGTGAGATGCCGCGGTAACCACCCGGCCTGGGGAATTGCACTGCCAGAGGTTTCTAGATTATGGAGCCACTGCCACTCTAAGAACGGGGTTGCTAAGGGTAGGGCTAACTCATTCCAGGCCTGGGCTGGGACTTGCTCCATGTGGTCAAGCCATTGGATACTGATTGACTCTAGTCCTGCCGCCATTTACCCCCCATGCCTGGCACTCAAGTGGCCGCATCTAGTCTGACATAGTTTTTTCGGGAAAATCAGGGCAAATTAGCAGACTTGAATATCGTTCATTGTTGTTGTGATGACATCGACATAGCTCAGTTTCGGCGGTATCGACCACCCCCAAGTGACCCCCACCATGCCAGCGGCCCCCGCCGTTTTCGCCATTTGCCCATCCACATCCGCATCCCCAATCATCAAGACTGTTTCCGGCGATTCGTCTAAGAGTTCACAGGCCCGGAGAAAGGGGGTGGGATCGGGTTTGCTGGGGCCCTGATCTGTGCCAGTTTGGACGAGGAAATACTCACTGAGTTGATATTTTTCTAAAAAGGCTTTGACATTGGCTGTCACGTCCGCCGATAACACCCCTAATTTCACTCCTCCCTGATGCAGGCGTTGAATTAGATCCGAGATACCTGAGATGGCAGGTGTATGGTCAGATTTATTCTTGAGAAAAGCATCTGCCTCGCGAAACGCGGCCTGGGCAATTGTCAGGGCTTCTAACCATGTGCGCCCCGTTTCGGCAATATAGGCCGCCGCTGCAATTAAGTTTTCTTGGCGGGTTCCCACCGCTTGCAGACCGCTTGGGTTGAGGTGTCCATTGTCCAGGCCAAAGGCCGCTAGGAGCGGTTCTTGCACCCCCGGAATTTCGGCATCAATCAAGCGGGCCCGTTTATAGGTGATGCTTTTCAGGTAATCTTCCGAGTAAGCCAGTGTCCCATCTTTGTCAAAGATAATGGCCTGGATGCCTGTAAACTGATGCAACCCACAACAGATGTTTACCATGGTGTTACCGCTGATTCCGGTTCTAGAATAACCTGCCCATGCCTGTTTACTTTTTTTGGGGAGAAGATAGTTACCGCCTCAACCAGGCCAGCCAAGCCCTACGGCAAAAATTAGTCGATCCGGCCTGGGAAAGCTTTAATTTTGAAAAACTGCCGGGGGATCAAGCAGATATCCTTATCCAAGCGGTGACTCAAGCCCTCACGCCCCCATTTGGTTCCGGTCAACGCCTCGTTTGGGTACAAGAAACTATGGTGGGACAACGCTGTAGTGCCGACCTTTTGACCGAACTGGAACGCACCCTGCCCCTGATCCCACCGGAGTCCCATTTACTTTTAACCAGCAGCAGTAAACCCGATGGACGCAGTAAAGCCGTTAAATTTCTCCAGCAACAGGCCAAGTTTGAGGAGTTTAGTCTGATCCCGGCCTGGAAAACGGAGGAGTTAGAACGCCACATTCAAAAAACCGCCCAAGGCCTGGGCCTGGAACTGACCGCCGCCGCCGCGGAATTACTCGTGGAAGCCGTCGGCAGCGACACCCGTCAACTGGTGAATGAACTCGAAAAACTCCGGCTCTATGTCCCCAGCCAAGCGGCGATTACACCGCAACACATTCAAGATTTGGTCACCACTACCACACAGAACAGTTTGGAACTGGCTAGTACGATTCTTAAGGGGGATATCGCTCGGTCCCTGGATCTATTGGCGGATCTGCTGCGGCAAAATGAACCACCTCTGCGTTTACTGGCAAGCCTCACCCGGCAATTTCGGACATGGTTATGGGTCAAACTGTTGGCGGATATGAGAGAGCGAGATCTGCAAGTAATTGCTAAGGCCGCAGAAATTAACAATCCGAAGCGGGTTTATTTTATCCAAAAAGAAGTTCAGACCCAGAGCACTCAAAGCCTGCAACAGGCCCTGCCCATTCTACTTAGCCTTGAGTATCAACTTAAACAAGGGCAGGCGGCGAACATGGCCTTACCCGTGGGTATTATTCAACTGTGTCAGTGTTTTCGCTGAGGCGGGGATTGCTGTTCTGGGAGGCCAGGTCAGCACTGGCCGGGGGATTGACCAATTCTGGCTCAGGGCTTAGATCGCGTTCGGCGGGCAGAGCTTCTGGGCGGCGTTGATTCAACGAGCGATGGGGCGTTGGGCGATTCCAGGTTTGCCAGGCAGCTTTAACTCCGGCCATCACACTCCGGGTGGTTACACTGGCCTGGCGGACTTGTTGCTTAGCTGAATCCAGGCCTTGATCCACTTGCTTAACGACACGCCCGGCACTTTGGACTCCCTCACTAATGTCATCGGTGAGATCACTAATTTCTAAGCCGGTTAAGCGAATGGCTTCTAAGGTTGGGGGGAGTTCGCGCCCAAGGGTATCAAACAGTTTCTCAGCACTGCGCGCCGCCCGGCCCAATTCCGCAAATACTGGTAAGGCCGCCAACAAGACAGCGGTCAAGCAGAGGGCCACCAGCAAGAAAGAAAGGGCTAACCAGAATATTGGCTCGGTCACACGATTCGTCCCAGGCCCCTAGAGTTTGACCACGTCTTGATTATCTAACGCCTCATCCAGATCTTCTTGCTCTAGGGATTTTTGGAGCACCTGCCGCTGCTGTTGAGACACTTCCAGGCCATCTTGAATGGCATCCCGCAATCGCTCTAATGTGTCATCCCAACTTAAGCGGGCCGCTTCCGACAGACGATCGGTATGAACTTGCAAACTATCCGCCAAATCTTCCACAAGTTCCGGGAGCGCATCCGCAGATTTCCTCAGCATAGAGCGGGTTTCACGCCCAGAGCGGGGAGCGAGGAGGACACCAATCACAGCACCAATGGCGGTGCCCACTAAAACCCCCCCTAAAAAAAAGCCAGAACGTTGATTTGCCATAGTTGAATTTCCTTAGGGTCTGCGAGATCTGCGGCGGAGCGGGGGTTTACCCAGGCCTGGACGAAAGCGAAATTGCCAAACTTGTTGAGCCTGCTGCATCAGCCAGAGAATGAGTTTGAGGCGCTGCCAAGACGAGGGCTGACCCTGATTTTTCCGTAGGTTTTGCCGGAGTGAGCCAACCCCAATTTGCCCAATGATAATCACATTCGGGGCTTCTCCGAGGATGTTATGGGTATCTCGTTCAACCTGGATCAGGGTATCGGCAACCCCCTGCAAGATTGTCCGGGCCTGGAGTAATTGCCATGCCACCAGCAGACATAGGACTGAAATCAAACCATTACTAACTAGGACAATCGTCACCATAAACTGTCCCAAAACACCTCAGAGCAGAGAAAGCAGAACTTTACCGCTAATGATACCCCCAGGCCCCTGGAGTTGGGGAATTTGAGAGATAAATTAAAGTTGCAGAAATCCAGGTAGCCAAAGACTTGCTCCCCAAATCAGCGGTTCAAGATGGCTATCCCCAATCCAGCAGACCTCTCTGCCCCATAAACTCAAGGCAACCCTGCCGAAAAGAGGGAACCCTAAACCTGGGAAGGCCTATTTCTTTGATGGGGTGATTGTCCAGAAGTCGTCAACGGGCTGCAACACCAGACTTATTCCAGCTATCCGATCTTCAAACCTGCTCAAGCGTGCCAGGAAAATCGCCATAAATGTCGTGCTCATCCCCACGTTCAACCCACTACCTAGCTGAGAAATCTGCTGGACAAAGCCCCGATTAGGTTTACTTATCACACTAGTCAGAAAATAATTTATTCCTGGCAACACCAGGCCAGGTCGAAGTTTTAACCGATTTTAGAGCTTGAAGTGGACTCTATTATTGGCAACGATAGATATTGATTTGTTAAGCTAGTACATGATCCGCAACATTACTTAACAAAAAGCCATGTTTGGAACACCTGCCTTAACGGCCGACTGGGGCGAGAACCTGATTAACACTGTGGCAACCCAGGCCATCACCCATTTATTTTCCGCCAGTCAGGAGGTATCGGTGGCGGTGGGGTGTTTTCCAGCCGCAAAAATTCTCCAGGGCAAAGTGGATAGTTTCAAAATGCAGGGGCAGGGTCTGGAAATCCGGCAGCAGTTCCCAGTGGAACGGATGTCCTTTGCGACGGATGCAGTTGCACTCGATTTGGGGGCAATTTTGCAAGGTAAACTGCGGCTGCAACACCCAACCCAGGCCGTAGCCGAAATCATTCTGACAGAAGCTGGCATTAACCAGGCCTTTCAAGCGGAGTTAGTCCAAAAACGCCTCCAAAATATTCTCACCCCGGAAATTGCTGCCATCTCAGGGGAAGAACCTGTTTCCTTTGCCAATGTGAACATCACGCTCCTACCTCAGAATCAAGTTGAACTGCGCGCAGAGGTGATCTTGCCCTTTCATGGTCGGGTGCCGATTCAAGTCCGAACCACATTAGCGATTGCCCGCCGCACCAAACTCCAATTCACCCAGCCTCAGTGGCTAGAAACCGGAATTGCGCCAGACCAGCACCGGATCAGTCAGGCTTTGACGACTGCCTTTGTGGAATTGCTGAATACGATGGTGGACTTGGATCGCTTTGATCTCGATGGCGTGATGCTGAAATTAAATCGCCTCGTCACCCAAGGCAATCAGTTGGTGTTCAGTGGCTATGCCGAAATTCGTCATTTCCCAGTGGTCGGTACACAAACTGGAACGTGGCAACCCATGGCCGCCTAATCCCCTGACGTAATGTGCAAAACTAAACAATCATTTCTTCCAAGCCGGCCCCAGCCTCTGAGGTTTCCTTGTTTATTCGGTTTCAACGGCATTTTGGCCCATCGCCTCAACCAGCTCCAGAAACCTTACATCGCTTTTGGTGGTTAGCCAGTTGGTTGGGGGTTAGCCTGATTTCGGCAACAGTGGGGGGCCTTTTAGGCGTAATTTCTCAAAGTACCCCGCTCCAGCAGCGCCCGCTCAGTCAGGATGAAGCTGCGGTTTTCTCCCCGCCAGCCCGGAACGCAATGAAGTTAGATCGCCCCTTAACCCTGATGGTGATTGGGACAAAAGTCTTAACCTCGGATGTGGATGCCCCGCCGCCACTGGGCTTAACCTATCAAGCCACGATCAATTCCCTCGATGGGCTATCGGACACCCTATTACTCCTGCGCTTTGATCCGGTGAATCAGCGGTTAGTCGTACTCTCAATTCCGCGGGATACCTTAACCTCTATTCCCGGCCGGGGGGATGCCAAAATTAACGAAGCTAATGCCTTGGGTGGCCCGGCCCTGACGGCTCAAACCATTAGTGAACTGCTTGGGGGCATTCAAGTGGATCGCTATTTACGGATTAATGTCCAGGGAATTACCAAACTGGTGGATGCCCTCGGCGGGGTGACGCTTTATGTTCCGAAAGAGATGAAATATCGGGATGATAGCCAACGCTTGAATATTGATCTCCAACCAGGCCAGCAACACCTGAATGGGCAAGAGGCTCATGATTTTCTGCGGTTTCGCTACGATGCCCTCGGTGATATTGGTCGGGTTCAACGGCAACAGGCCCTAATGCGCGCCTTAGTGGAACAAACCTTAAAACCAGAAACCCTAGCCCGGTTGCCCCAAATTCTCAGCGTCACCCAGGAAAATCTGGATACGAATCTGAGCGTGCAAGAGCTCGGCCAAATTGCTGGGTTCATGAGCCAACTCCCCCGCTCCCGGATGCAGATGTTAATGCTACCCGGATATTTCAGTAATGATGGCCAAGACCCAAACCACCCAAGTTACTGGATTCCCCGCCATAACCAAATTCCCACCCTGGTCAACAGCCATTTTCGGGATGAGCCTGTGAGTCCGGTGGCGAACAACCCAGGCCCAGCCAACTACAAGGGTTTGCGGGTGGCGATTCAACCAAGAGCTGCTCTGGGTAGCCATGTCGAGACGCTGACCGACGCCCAAACCGAGATGCTCCAGGCCACGGTTCAAAAACTGCAAGCGGTGGGCTACGGGAATGTCTATGCAGGCCAGGCCATGGCCGAACCGTTACCAATAACCCGGATTATTGCCCAATAGGGAGATTTAGCCGCCGCCCAGGCCTTGCGGATCGCCCTTGGATTTGGGGAAGTCCGGGTTGAAAGCACCGGGGTTTTAGATTCCGATGTCACGATTCAATTGGGCGAAGATGCCAGTCAGTTTCTTGGGCCGCCAATACCAGTAAAACCAGCGAATCCTGCTCTTGGCCAACCCCAGGCCCGGTAATGGGGAGGAACCGGCAATTCCTATGGCAAGATCCAGGGGTGGCCTGGAGCAAACGTCAACGCGCCGATTTTTAAGGAGAAACCGCATGAGTTCAGGGGAAGTCTTGGGCGTTGACCTGGGGGGAACAGCCATCAAATTTGGGCGGTTTAATGCCGAAGGAATCTGTCTGCAAAAAATTACGGTGCCCACCCCCCGCCCCGCCTCCCCCACCGCCGTCATCCAACAGATTGTCGAAACCCTAGAAAAACTTGACCCTGAGAATAAAACCTTAGCCATTGGCATGGGAGTGCCCGGCCCGACTGACCGCGCTGGCAAAATAGTCCGGGTGGCGATTAATTTAGATCATTGGCAGGATGTCCCGATTGCCGCCGCCCTGGAAAAAATGACCCATCGCCCCGTGACCTTAGCCAACGATGCCAATTGTGCCTTAGTCGGCGAGGCCTGGTTGGGGGCCGGTCGGAATTTTAAAGACGTGATTCTCCTCACCCTCGGGACAGGCGTTGGCGGCGGGATATTACTCGATGGGCAACTCTTTGTCGGACGACATGGCACAGCCGCCGAACTGGGTTTAATTACGGTAGATTTACACGGCCATCCCTGCAACAGTGGCAATCAAGGCTCCCTGGAACAACTGGCTTCGGCAACGGCAATTAAACGGCGGACTGGGGTTGAGCCTTCAGTTCTAGCGGCCCAGGCCCGGGCAGGGGATGGCGATGCGCTCTCCTTTTGGGCCACCTATGGGCAAGATTTAGCAGCCGGCCTGGCTTCCTTTCTCTATATGTTGACTCCAGAAGCAATTTTGCTTGGCGGCGGCGTGAGTGCAGCGATGGATTTATTTTTACCTTCGTTGTGGGCGGAAGTGGAAAAACGCGTCTTACCCAGTTCTCGGGAGGGCTTAAAAATTATTCGGGCAGAATTGGGAAACCAAGCGGGCATTGTTGGGGCAGCAAAATTGGCCTGGGACTTGTGTCAATCCTGAAAAAACCTGTCAAGTTAATCTCAAATGCGGACGGAGGGACTTGAACCCACACACCTTGCAGTACTAGAACCTAAATCTAGCGCGTCTACCAATTCCGCCACGTCCGCAGTGCTTTTCTATTCTAGACTGCCGGGGCCTGGGGGGTGAAAAATGCTAGATACAAAAATCCCGCAATCTGGCTCACCCAATCGGAGGATGTGATCGCGATGAGACTCCGGCAATACTAAAAACATCAAGCAAACGTTCATCTCCCACCTATCAGGAAGACGGAAGTAGGGTTAACCCCGAAGGAACGCGCCCTCAGTTGATTACTTTATTTTTTTATTGAGAGGCGACCCATGAAACTTACCTACCGCGGACAAAACTACGAAGCTGAGATGTTCCATCCTGAGACAGTTACTACTGATGTAGCGGTTAAATATCGGGGTGTGGAATACAAATTACGGGATTTGGTTGCCGCTAAAGTTTGGTCATTGTTCTAGTTACCACCAACCCTCCTTGAGTTTCTAGAGTTAGATTCAGATACAAGTTTCCATCAAACATCATCTTTCAAGCAATGCTTTCACTTTTGGGGGCGTTGCTTTTTAGTTTGTGAATTTTTAGTTTGTGAAAAAGAGTTGAATGACTTGGGCCACGCTGATCAGATGGGGGCGGGAAGCTCGACAATTTCAAACCAATATCGCCCTAAGTGCCGCATAATTTCCACCAGGCCCTGAAACGTGACTGGCTTGGTAATGTAGGAACTCGCCCCCAGATCATAGGTTTTGTAGATATCTTCTTCTGCTGAGGACGTGGTTAGGATCACGATGGGAATCGAGCGTAAATCCGGAGCGGCTTTGATGACCTTCAGGGCTTCTCGACCATCCATTAAGGGCATATTTAAATCTAAGAGAATCAATCCCGGCCGGGGGGAATCTGCTAGTTTTTGATAGTCACCGCGCCGATAGAGATAATCCAGCAATTCTTCGCCATTCCGAACCGAGTGAAAATCATTGGCTAAGCGACATTCTTGCAGGGCTTTGTGGGCAAACATAATGTCATCTTCATCATCGTCAGCCATCAAGATCGTAATCGGCCTGGCAGAGGAAACTGTCATCAGAATTCACTCCAGTATCTGTGGATTTAAGGGTAACGTCACGACAAATGTGGCACCTTGATTCGGTTGACTCTGAGCTGTAATGGTTCCGCCATGACGATCGACAATTTTACGGCAAAGGGCCAGGCCAACCCCCGTCCCTTCATATTTATTACGATTATGTAAGCGTTGAAAAATCGTGAAAATCTTACTTAGATATTTCTCGTCAAACCCAATGCCATTATCTTTGACGGTGAGTTGACAGAGGGAAATGGGTGACAAACTGGGATCAATCGGGTTGGGGGTGTCTAAGGGCAGTTTGGTCATCGCGATTCCAATTTCTGGTGGGATGTTGGGGCGATGAAACTTCAGGCTATTACTGAGCAGATTTTGTAAGAGCATTCGCATTTGTAAGGGGTCAGCATTCAGCTTGCAGGTGGATTTGATGACAATCTTGGCCTGGGTGTCACGGATACGAATTTCCAAATCTGATAAAACATCCTGGATGATTTGGTTCAGATCAACAGGGATAAAGGGATTGGCGCGGGTTGTAATCCGGGAATAGGCTAACAAATCATTGATCAAGATATGCATGCGTTTTCCGGCATTTTGCATCCGTTCAACATACATTTTGGCTGGATCACTCAGCTCGTCTCCACATTCCTGTTTGAGCAGATCGCCAAAGGCCTGGATTTTCCGCAACGGTTCCTGGAGGTCGTGGGAGGTAATAGAAGCAAAGTCCTGCAATTCTTGATTGCTACGTTCCAGTTTCTGGTTATAGGCCTGGAGCTTGAGGTCGGCAATTTTGCGCTCGGTAATATCTTGAATTCCCAACAGAAATAATTTCTGATCTAGGATATCTGAGGCTAAGGCCTGGCCGTTCAGCAACAGAGTTTTTAGCCCCAAACGCGACTGATGATGACTGAGTTCAATATCGTGAAACGGAATCCCCCGCTCCTGTAAAATTCTCAGATATTGAATCAATTCATGTCGCTCCCACTGATAGCTATCTAGGGCAAAAACTGAATACCCTAAGACTTCTGATTGCGATAGGGAAAAGACAGTTAAAAAGGCCTGATTACAGGTAATGACTTGCAGTTGCTCATCCAAAACCAAGAGCGGATCCCGGAGTGTATCCAGGATCGTTTTTAAGTATTGAATCGTGGTTTGATCTTGCGTGGGGAACATAACAACTCCCAATTGTTTTTCTAGATTTTGATTATGGCTGGGATGTTTGCATGGTTCTGAATAAATTTTTGCATCTCTAATGGCGGGAGGGGCCTGGAAAATAAATAACCTTGGGCATGATCGCAATTGATTGAATGGAGTAGGTCTAATTGGGCGGTTGTTTCCACTCCTTCGGCAATGACATCCATATTCATATTGTGACCGAGAAGCGTAATGATACGAGCCATTTCCAAGTCTGGTTTGCTGGTATTAATATTAATAATAAAGCTGCGGTCAACTTTCAGGCTATTGATCGGTAAACGATGTAAATAACTCAGGGAAGAATAGCCTGTGCCAAAATCATCTATTGCTGTTTTTATACCGTAATTAACCAGTTCCCTTAAGTGATAAGATGCAAGATCAATATTCGTCATCATGCTACTTTCGGTAATTTCTAATTTGAGCTGGCCCGGGCTTAAGCCAGTTGTTTCTAGGGTCTCAATAACTAATTCGGGAAAGTTGGCCTGGTAGAGTTGGCGACTGGAGAGATTGACCGCCATCCAGATTGACTCTAAGCCCGGAAATTCTCCTACCCAGGCCTGCATTTGTTCACAGGCTTGATGTAAAACCCATTCACCAATAGGAATAATTAATCCAACTTCCTCAGCAATTGGAATAAAATCATTGGGATAAACCAGGCCCCGCTGTGGATGATGCCAGCGAACTAGGGCTTCAAAGCCAGTTAACTTCTGGGTCGCCACTTCCATAATCGGTTGATAGTAAACCTCTAGTTCCTGTTTCAGGAGTGCCTGTCTTAAATCCGCTTCAATTTGTTGGATTTCGGCAACCTGCTTATACATTGTCGTATCGAAAATAGCGTGTTGCGCCCGGCCCATAGCTTTAGCCCGATACATGGCAATATCAGCGTCGCGAATAATATCCTCAGCAACCTCATACTCATTCCGACTCAGGGTAATGCCAATACTGACACTGACCGTGATTTCTTGCTTATTCAGTTGAAATGGTTTACCAACTTCCTCATGAATCCGATTGGCAACTGTAATCGCATTGCTTAAGCTAGACGTGTTGGGTAAAAGAATCACAAATTCATCTCCACCAAATCGAGAAATCGTATCCTCGACACGAATACAGTTGATCAAACGATAGGAAATTGCAATCAGGAGTTCATCCCCAATCGAATGGCCAAAGCTGTCATTAATAATTTTGAAGCGATCGACATCTAGAAATAAAATACTAAACCCATAGTCTGGATTGCGTTTGGCATAATTAAAGGCTTGCTCTAAACGATCTAAAAATAATGTTCGGTTGGGAAGATCCGTTAATTTATCGAAAAGGGCATTATGGAGTAATTGTTCTTCGGTATGAATCCGCTCGGTAATATCAGTCTGGAGGCCGATGTAGCGACTTAATTTTCCTTTGGAGTCAAAGATGGGATTGAGTTTTAGTTCATTCCAAAAAGTGCTGCCATCTTTGCGATAATTCAGCAAAACTCCCGAAAAGGATTCCTGACGCCGAATCGCAGCTCGTAATAACTCTAGGGTATCTGAGTTGGTGCCGCCCCCTTGGAGAAACCGACAATTTTTGCCAATCACCTCTTCTGGTGCATAGCCTGTAATTTTTATAAAGGCCGGATTGATATAGGAAACGGGCATATCTGGGGCCTGGGCATCGGCAATTATAACTCCGGTGGAGACATTTCGCACCGCAACAGCTAACTCTTCATACTTTTCCAGAGACTCTTTTAGTTCTGTCAGAACTTGAAACTGACTGATGGCATACCGAATCGAACGCTCAAGAATATTGGCATCAATTTCACCCTTGATTAGGTAATCTGAAGCCCCAGCCTCCATAGCGGCGACATCAATATCTTTATCCCCCAGGCCAGTCAGGAGAATGAAGGGAACAGTCTGAAACTCCGGTAACTGAAATAGATCCAGGCCAATGTCTGCCCCGAGCCAATAATCAACAAGATAAATATCGTAATGACCACTGAGAATTTTGGCCTTAGCTTCATCTGTATTCGCGGCCCAGTCCAGCTCGTATTGGGGTGAAATGATCCGCGTCAATAGTTGCTTAACAATGAAGTAATCGTCCTCATCATCGTCAATAACTAAAACCCTGATGCACAATGGGAACATTCCAAATCCTTTTATTTTGAACTGATCATTTAATAGAACTAATAGGACTGAAAATTTTGCAGTTTTGGCTTTGAATCTATCCAAGCAAAGAGATAATTTTAGATCCAAGAACTTGAAGAAACAGAGCTAATCCCTGAAGTACACGGTCGCGGGAGTCAGTTATGACTGTCGGAGGAAGCACCTTCAAGTGTTAATCCTTTGCCTCTAGTCTTATTCTAAAGAATTAAGCTACCCAAATTTATCCGTTATTTTGCGGATATTTTGCGGAATTCCAATTATATTTGGTAAATTTTATTAATATATTTCGCAATGATTAGCGGTAATTTGCAATATTGACCATCAAACTCAAAAATTCTTTATAGATGTTTACTTTTGTTTACTTAAATCCTGGGTCAACCTGAATAAAAATGAAGACATCTCAAAGATTTTTGGGAGGTTCGGAGCATTAGGGGGAAGATAAAACTATAGCTCCCGACACATTCAGCTATTACCTATCGCTACAGAGGAGAGAAAGATGTTTGCTACTCCTGCTCAAGCTGAAACATTCCCGACCGATCCATCCCAGGCCTTGGTTTTACCCCTAAATCATCTCAGTCTGGCGGATTTACCCTTGGTGGGTGGAAAAAATGCCTCGCTCGGGGAAATGCTGCAACAATTGACTCCTAAAGGGATTAATGTCCCTGATGGCTTTGCTACCACGGCCCACGCCTATCGCACCTTTATTCATGAGGCTGGCCTGGAATCTCAACTTCGGGCTTTACTGACTCCTTTAGATGTGGAGAATGTGCCCCAATTGCGCCAAGTGGGCCAAGAACTGCGATCCTTAATTCTCGAAACCCCCTTCCCCGCTGCTTTAAATAGCGCGATTGCCCAGGCCTACGAGGAAATGTGTCAGCGTTATAGCCCGAATACAGATGTTGCGGTTCGCTCCAGTGCCACGGCCGAAGACTTACCCGATGCCAGTTTTGCCGGTCAACAGGAAACCTATCTCAATGTCAGTGGACTCGCGGCAGTTCTCAAGGCTTGTCATTGCTGTTTTGCTTCGATTTTTACGGATCGGGCCATTTCTTATCGCCAAATTAAGGGCTTTGATCATCTGGAAGTGGCGTTGTCCGTGGGTGTCCAAAAAATGGTGCGCTCGGATTTGGCTACCTCTGGGGTGATGTTCTCCATTGATACCGAAACGGGGTTTAAGGATGCGGCCTTGATTACGGCGGCCTATGGCCTGGGGGAAAACGTTGTCCAAGGGGCCGTCAATCCAGATGAATATTTAGTGTTCAAACCCACGCTTAAAACAGGCTATCGACCGATCTTAGAAAAACGCCTGGGCAGTAAAGAAATCAAAATGGTCTATGACCTGGGCGGCTCGAAACTGACGAAAAATGTCCCCGTTTGCCCGGAAGCCCGCGGCCAATTTGCCCTCAGTGACGATGAAATTCTCCAACTCGGTCGCTGGGCCTGTGCCATTGAGGAGCACTATTCCCAACTGCGCGGTACCTACACCCCAATGGACATTGAATGGGCCAAAGACGGCAACACAGGCGAATTATTTATTGTCCAGGCCCGGCCGGAAACCGTCCAATCCCAAAAAGCCACCAATGTGTTGCGCTCCTACAAACTCCAGGAACCGGGTAATGTTTTGGTGCAAGGGCGGGCTGTCGGGGAAATGATTGGCCAGGGGAAAGCGCGGGTGATTATGGATGTACATCAGATTAACGAGTTCCAGGCCGGGGAAGTCTTAATTACCAACCGCACGGATCCAGATTGGGAACCGATTATGAAAAAAGCCAGCGCCATCGTCACCAATCAGGGGGGTAGGACTTGTCACTCCGCGATCATTGCCCGTGAATTGGGGATTCCAGCGGTGGTGGGTTGTGAAAATGCAACAGCGGTCTTAAAAACCGGCCAAGATGTCACCGTCTCCTGCGCGGAAGGGGAAATGGGCAAGGTCTATGCCGGACTTTTAAGTTTCCTGATTGAAGAAGTTGCCCTGGAAAACCTGCCCCGCACCCGCACCCAAATCTTGATGAATGTGGGCAATCCTGAGGAAGCCTTTGGCCTGGCAGCCATTCCCAATGATGGCGTGGGTTTAGCTCGGATGGAATTTATTATTGCCAATCATATCCAGGCCCATCCCTTAGCCTTATTAAATTTTGAGGCCCTAGAGGACAACCAGGTTAAAGCCGAAATTGCCCAACTCACGGCCCAATATCCCGAAAAATCTGAGTTCTTTGTCGATAAACTGGCTCACGGGATTGGCACGATTGCCGCCGCCTTTTACCCGAAACCTGTTGTCGTGCGGATGTCTGACTTCAAGAGCAATGAATATGCCAACTTACTCGGCGGGCGGCAGTTTGAACCCAAGGAAGAAAACCCGATGATTGGCTGGCGGGGCGCATCGCGCTATTATGACCCCCAATATGCCGCTGGGTTTGCCTTGGAATGCCAGGCCATGAGACGGGTACGGGATGAGATGGGCTTAACCAATGTGATCTTGATGATTCCCTTCTGTCGGACACCAGCTGAGGGGCAACGGGTTTTAGAGGAGATGGCGAAACATGGCCTGGAGCGGGGCAAAAATGGCCTGGAAGTCTATGTCATGTGCGAGTTGCCCAGTAATGTCGTCTTAGCGGATCAGTTTGCCCAGGTGTTTGACGGCTTCTCGATTGGCTCCAACGATTTAACTCAGCTAACCTTGGGCTTAGATCGGGATTCCGGGTTAGTCGCTCACCTCTTTGATGAACGCAATGATGCCGTAACCCGGATGGTGGCCCAGGCCATTCAAACCGCCAAGAAACATCAGCGCAAAATTGGTATCTGTGGCCAGGCCCCCAGCGACTACCCAGAGTTTGCCCAATTCTTAGTGGCACAGGGGATTGACTCGATTAGTTTAAACCCGGATTCGGTCTTGAAAACCCTGCTCAGTATTGCCGAAACCGAAGCCCAGTTAGAAACACAGCGATAGTTGCAGCGAACGGGTCACACTGGCCTGGATACTGGAGGGCAATGGCTCCGGGGCAGGGGTGACTGCGGCACAATAGCGTTGATAGGAACAGCGTTGGCAATGGGTTCCAGGGTGTGGCTGCCACTCATCCTCAGCATAGAGCTTTAGGGCAAGGTCATGAATCATCGTCAAAGTCTTGGCTCGATGGGCTTCTGTGGCTAAAAAGGTAACACTTTCCCCAGTTCGCAAAAACATCAGACTCAGGTGCTGAAGACTACGGTGATAGGTCTGCTCAAGGGCTAGATAGTACAGGCCCAACTGCACATCCACCGTATCTGCATCCGGGATCTGGGGCGATTTCGCCGATTTGTAGTCAATGAGGGCCAGGCCCGCTTCTGCCCAATCTAGACGGTCATATCGCCCAGTCAAGGTGAACTCAATCGCGTCAATTTGGAGCTTGGCCTGGATGCGTCCTTCAACCGCAAGGGGGCGACGTAACGTGTCTGTATTTAAATGTTCGGCATAGTAGCGTTGGAGGATTGTCTCGCCCTCCTGTTGTTGCGCCAGCTTGAGACCAGTGTTGCATTGCTGCCAATGGTGTTGCACCCAGGCCCAGGGCATTGGTTGATTGTAGTGCCATTCCCCATAGACCTGAGCTAGGGTTTGATGCAGGGCTGTACCAAAGTTAACTGCGCCAAACGCGGCTGTGGTGTTCATCTTGCGCTCGTACTGGAAATAATAGGCCTGGGGACACCGCTGATAGGCCTGTAAACGAGAGGCAGACAGGGGGTAGGACATAGAAGCACTCTAGCTCGCAGCAGGGGGACAGCTTTCTTGACGGAGCAGTTGGGCACGAATCCGATTCAGGTTAATGGTAAAAACTGATGAAACTAATGCCGTTATGACTGTTCTAACATCAATGCTGAGATCGTTGACGTAATTGGGCTAGACCCCACCTGTAAATACTTTCTCAATTACCTCTGACCGAACTCCTATCGCCAATAACCTCGTTAGGGTTGATATGGTGGTGGTAAAAATACTGCCCCTAAATATGATTTTTCGCCAGTTGTTAAAATAAATGAGCCTGGGGCTAAACATCAATCGGGGTTTACTGTAGTCGCGGTTTTGCCTGGGATCAGGAGGGTTGGAGAATGACTGTTGCCATTGAAGCTAAAACTTGGACGGATGCAGAGTTTATAGCCTTACCCCGTGATGGGCATCGTTATGAGCTGATACATGGGGAAGTGGTGGATATGGGCCATTCGAGCATGGATCAAAGCTACTTTGCCTGTGTATTAATTGCCAAGCTGGGTAAGTTTATTCAGGTCAATCAGTTAGGCGCAATTTGTAATTCCAGTACAGCGTTTACGCTGAAAAATGGCAATAAAAGATCCCCTAATATTGCGTTTATTAGTCGGGAACGTTTGAAGGGGTTGAGCCGCCCGTTACGAGGATTTTTTGAAGGTGCACCAGATTTAGTTGTGGAGATTCTATCACCCGGAAATACGGTGGAAGAAATGCATCAAAAGATTGTTGAATATTTTGCCCATGGCACGCGCCTATTGTGGAAAGTTGACCCGAACGAGCACTCTATTTTGGTTTATCACAGTCCCGAACCAGATAGTTTGCTACGCATGGGCGATTCTTTAGAGGGGGAGGATCTTGTCCCAGGTTTTTCCATGCCAGTTGCGGAGTTATTCCAGGCCTGGGATTTTTAACCTAAAGTAAAATCATCTGCACTCGCTCTGACTTACGCAACGTTATTGGGATTCCAGCAACCTTTTCCAACATCATGATTGAATGCTCGGGACGTAAGAGTGTACCATCATTGCGACAACCACCAACATAGCGAATCCTGGCCTGGGGTGTGTTTATCGCTAACTTGTACAGTCAGAGGATGTGGGAGCATCAAATTTTAAGGTTTGCTACAATTATTAGTTAAAAGTTGCTTAACTTGCTGCTTGATTAACTGCTATGAAAACTCAGATTCCTCCCCTAGAAAATGGCGACCGGATGAACCGCTATGAGTTTGAGGCGCGATCTAATATTCCTACAGCCCCCAAAAAGCTGGAATTGATTAATGGAGTGGTATTCATGGCTGCGGCGTTGCGATATCGTTCTCATGGTTTACCCCATAGCTATATTATTGGTTGGTTGGCCCTTTATGCAGCAAATACGCCCGGCGTTGAATTGGCTGATAATGCTACGATTCGTTTAGATACAGATAATGAACCGCAACCAGATGCCCTTCTTCGCATTGAAACAGAGGCTGGCGGAAAATCGCACATTAGCCAAGATGATTATATTGAGGGAGCACCAGAGTTAATTGTTGAAATTGCGGGATCGAGTTTTTCCTACGATTTACATGACAAATTAGAAGTCTATCGCCGCCATGGGGTTAATGAATATATTGTTTGGCGGGTTTATGATCACCAAATTGATTGGCTTTATTTGCGGGAGGGACGGTATATTTCCTTGCTTCCTAATGAAATAGGACTGATTGAGAGCAAAATATTCCCAGGCCTGGTCTTAGCTCTTGAATCTATGCTTGAGCACAATTTGCTTGATGTTTTGGCCCGACAACAGGAACAACTGAAGTGTGAAAGTTATATTGAGTTTTGCCGAAAATTACAAAATTGAGAAGACTAAATAAAGTCATTTAGATCATGGGCTGTAGAACTAATTTCACCCGCTCGGCCTGGAGGAGAATTATGGCTTTTCCTGAAACCTGCTCCAACATCATGATTAAGTGTTCAGGACGTAAGAGTGTGCCATCATTGCGACAACTGCCAACATAGCGAATCCTGGCCTGGGGCGTAGTTTCTAACAGTTCTAACTCAAATAATCGTTCCCGTAAATTCACCTGTCTCTTTTTCCCAGATTTGGTTTTAGTTTCATAGGGAAACTCTGAAGTATTTTGAATCTGCTCGATCCATTCTTGCCAGGCCCCATCCCCCTCACTCTCACAACTCACAGTTAAGATATATTCTGCTTTATCTAAAATTTGAGTAGCAGAGGGAGACGACAAGGGAATTTCTTCAACTTGATAAAGCGGTAAATCAGTTGGTAATTGGGCAGCTAATCGAGTTTGAAATTCAATGGGATCACAGGTTTGCCAGAGTTCAAAATCCACAATTTCCCCCGTGCTGGTCATTCCCAAGGGTAAGGCATTGGCAGGGGCAATTCGGGGCGAGGGATGAAAGCCATTAGTAAACGAAATCGGTAAGCTGGCCCGGCGTAAGGCCCGATCAAATAAGCGCAATAAATCCAAGTGACTAATGAGGGCTAAATCCCCTAATTTGCCGAACCAGACTCGCAAGCGTTGGACTTTTTCACCGTGGGCCTGGGGTTGACCGTGAAACTCTGGAATCGGTAAGGGCGGTACCACAACATTATGGCCAAACTCGGAGCCACAAACGCCGCAACTGTAACAGGCATCGAAAGAACAATCGGGGACAACGACTGCTTCAAGCGCTTTTTTGAGATCGGTTTTTAACCAGCGTTTACTCACCCCTGTTTCAATATGATCCCAAGGCAAGGGCGCATCCAGATTCCAGTCAGCCAGGATTTCTTTAGTCGTCTTGGCCTGGGATTCAAAAATATTCCACTCACCAGCGGCCACTTGCCGGTATTGCCAAGTTAGTCCAGCAGTTTCAATCGCCTCAGCCCAGGCCCCGTATGCTCGCTCCACACTTTCCCACCAGGAATCTTCCCGCGCCCCCAGTTCCCAGGCCCCTTTAATCACCACACCTAACCGCCGATCCCCGCGCCCAACAAAGTCCTCCATGGCAGAAATTCTGACATCCGTAAAGTTCACCTTTAAGCCCCGAATCGTCCGCAATTCCGCCCGGAGTAACTCCTGTTTGCGAGTAAATTCCTCAGTTGAAACCGAATGCCATTGAAAGGGAGTATGGGGCTTGGGCGTAAAGTTAGAAATCGTGACGTTGAAACTCATCGGTTTGCGGCCCTTTTGCCAACATTCCGATTTCAGCCAGCGAATCGTCTCGGCAATTCCTAAAACATCGGCATCAAGTTCCCCCGGCAAGCCAATCATGAAATACAGTTTGACCTTATCCCAGCCCTGTTCATAGGCCGTTTTCACACCCCGTAAAAGTTCTTCATTGGTTAAGCCTTTATTGATAATGTCCCGTAGGCGTTGGGTTCCGGCCTCTGGCGCAAAGGTAATACTCCCCTGGCGTGTTCCTCCGAGAATATGGGCAATGTTTTCATCAAAGCGATCCACCCGCTGACTGGGCAATGAGAGGGAAATATTTTCATCCTTGAGACGGTTTTTAATCTCCAGGCCAACGGCAGGCAAGGCTAAATAGTCCGAACAACTTAAAGACAATAAAGAAAACTCGTTATAACCCGTAGCCCGCATCCCTTTTTCAATGGTTTCAATCACCTGCTCTGGATCCACATCTCGGGCCGGGCGCGTTAACATTCCCGGCTGACAAAACCGACATCCCCGCGTACACCCCCGGCGAATTTCCACCGTCAAGCGATCATGGACGGTCTCGACAAAAGGTACTAAGCCAATGGAAAACTCGGGCCTGGGGGTTGCCACACGGCGGAGAATTTTGGCTGGTACACCTTCCCGAATTGGCACCACTGCCCCGGATTCATCACGTTGATAAAACTGTGGGACATAGACTCCCGGTACTTGGGCTAACTTTAAGAGCAATTCAACTCGACTTAAGCCTTGGGTTTTGACGGCCGCAACCACCTCACCAATTTCCGGTAAAATCTCTTCGCCATCCCCGAGGGCAAAAAAGTCAAAAAAGTCGGCATAGGGTTCCGGGTTGGAGGTGGCGGTTTGGCCCCCGGCAAAAATCAAAGGAATTTCCGTAATCGCTGCCGTTTGTCGTTGCACCCAGGTTAGGGGAATCCGCGCCAAATCCAGCATTTCAAGAATATTAGTTGCCCCCAATTCATAGCTGAGGCTAAACCCTAAGATGTCAAATTCACCTAAATAGCGGCGGGATTCCACGGCAAAGAGGGGGGTTTCAGTTTCCCGTAATTTCGCGGCTAAATCTGCCCCTGGTAAATAGGCCCGGTCACAAAGCTGCTGCTCTTGAGCATTGAGGATGTTGTAGAGAATGATATGCCCCAGATTAGACGCCCCAACTTCATAGACTTCCGGGTAGGTCAAGGCCCAGCGCACTGTAACGGCATCCCAATTTTTATGAACCGCGCCTAATTCGTTGCCCAAGTACCGGCCGGGTTTGGCAATATCTGCGGTTAATAAGGACTCGACTGCTACTGCCATAATTTTTTGATCCGAATTTTAAAGACGGCTGACTGCGATCTCGCAATCTCCACTCTAGCCCAGGCCCCGTTGGCAAATCTGCAAATTTTCAGCCGATGATCAAGCATGGAGTCTCTTGGTCATCACCCATGGAGCTAGAAATCCGTCCTGAACAGCCTGTGGATATTCCCCAAGTGCAGAGAATCAATGAATTAGCCTTTGGGCGCGAGTCTGAAGCGGCTCTAGTTAACCAACTCCGGGGCCTGGTTGGGGTGTACTCCTTTGTGGCAGTGGCTCCGGGGCAAGTCGTGGGTCATGTTTTTTACAGTCCTGTCAGGATTTCAGGGCATTCTCCCCTACTTGGCCTGGCCCCAGTGGCAGTTCTCCCCAATTGGCAACGACAGGGCATTGGCCAGCGTTTAATTTCCCAAAGTCTAGAGTCGCTCAAGTCAGTGGGAGTTGGAGGCATTGTTGTCTTAGGTGATCCAAACTATTACCAGCGTTTTGGATTTGTTCCTGCCAAGCTTCACCACCTGGCCTGTGAATTTGATGTGCCTGATGAGTATTTCATGGTTTTAGAGTTATACCCAGCCAGCCTCAGAAGTTGTCAAGGCGTTGTCCATTATCACCCTGCGTTTCAGGAACTTGAATGATCACTGAATTCGAAAAAGGATGGGCAATGGTGAGCAAAGGGGTTTGGTGCTGTCGGAAAACCTTTGGAGCCAAAGCCGGAATCTCCGGTATTCAACCAAATCGCATACAGTAAAAAAAGAACAAAAGTAAAAAGAGATAACCCAGAAAATGACAAAACTGGAAAAAGTGATCCCCCTAGATGGGCGGGATCTGCATTTGACGATTGGATGTTTTGCCCCCCAGGCCAATGGCTCAGTCTTAGTCCGCTCCGGTAATACCGCTGTTTTAGTGACCGCCACCCAGGCCGGTACTCGCGATGGCATTGATTTTCTCCCCTTAACTGTTGACTATGAAGAACGTCTTTACGCCGCCGGCCGGATTCCGGGAGGATTTTTAAGACGGGAAGGTCGTCCCCCGGAAAAAGCCATTCTCACGGGTCGGTTGATTGATCGCCCCCTGCGTCCTCTGTTTCCCAGTTGGTTACGCACCGACATTCAAGTTGTGGCCACCACGGTTTCCATGGATGAGCAAGTCCCGCCAGATGTCCTAGCTGTCACTGGAGCTTCCATTGCCGTGTTGCTCGGTCAGATTCCCTTTAATGGCCCAATGGCCGCGGTTCGGGTTGGCCTGGTCGGTGATGACTTTATCATTAATCCCACCTATGCCGAAATTGAAGCCGGAGATCTAGACCTGGTCGTAGCTGGAACCGATGCTGGTGTCGTCATGGTCGAAGCTGGGGCAAATCAGTTGCCGGAACAGGATGTGATTGAAGCGATTGATTTTGGCTACGAGGTCGTCCGCGATTTAATCCAGGCCCAGCGGGATTTAATGGCGGAATTAGGGATTAGCACGATTGAAGTGGCTGCTCCTGCAATTGACCCAACCTTGGAAGATTTCATTTACAAGAAAGCAGCGGGGCCGGTGCAAGAAGTTCTCCAACGCTTTGAACCAAAAACGATTCGGGATGCTGCCCTTGATGAAGTCCAGGCCGCGATTGGGCAAGACATTAGTGATCTGGAAGAAACTGACCCAATTTATCTTGCCGCGACAGCTTCACCTAAAGCCTTACCCACGCTGTTCAAGAGCGTCACCAAAAAACTAATGCGTCAGCAAATTATTGAAAAAGGGGTGCGCGTTGATGGCCGCAAACTCGACGAAGTTCGGCCGATTAGTTGTGATGTTGGGGTTCTGCCTACGCGCGTCCATGGTACTGGCCTGTTCAATCGCGGCTTGACTCAGGTGATGTCAGTTGTAACCTTGGGAACCCCCGGAGATGCCCAGGAAATGGATGATCTCCACCCCGATGAAGAAAAACGCTACCTCCACCACTACAATTTCCCTCCCTATTCCGTAGGTGAGGCCCGGCCCATGCGCTCTCCCGGCCGGCGTGAAATTGGACATGGAGCCTTGGCTGAGCGGGCCTTGATCCCCGTCTTACCACCACAAACTGACTTTCCCTATGTGATTCGGGTCGTCTCCGAAGTGCTTTCTTCTGATGGTTCGACTTCCATGGGATCGGTCTGTGGCTCAACTCTGGCTCTGATGGATGCGGGGGTGCCGATTGCCAAACCTGTGAGTGGGGCGGCGATGGGCCTGATTAAAGAGGGGGAAGAAGTCCGAATTCTCACGGATATTCAGGGGATTGAAGACTTTTTAGGGGATATGGACTTCAAAGTGGCCGGGACGGAAACCGGAATTACAGCCCTGCAAATGGACATGAAAATCATGGGGTTACCCCTAGAGGTGATTACCCAGGCCATTCAACAAGCTCGCCCGGCCCGTCTCCATATTTTGGAAAAAATGTTGGCCTGTCTCCCCACCAGCCGCAGTCAATTGTCGCCCTTTGCCCCCCGCTTAATTACATTCAAGATTGACCCTGAGTTGATTGGCCTGGTGATTGGGCCGGGTGGCAAGATGATCAAAAGCATTACAGAGGAAACTGGCTCCAAAGTGGATATCCAGGACGATGGCACGGTTACGGTTTCTGCCATAGATGAAGATCGGGCCAAACGGGCCAAGAGTATCATCCAAGGTCTGACCCGCAAGATCAATACTGGCGATGTTTATCTGGGTAAAGTCACTCGCGTCATTCCCATTGGCGCGTTTGTTGAATTTCTGCCGAATAAAGAAGGCATGATTCACATTTCCCAGTTGGCTGACTATCGCGTCGGCAAAGTTGAAGATGAAGTTAATGTTGGCGATGAGGTGATCGTCAAAGTCCGGGAAATTGATCCCCGAGGTCGGGTGAACCTGACGCGTTTGGGTATTCATCCCGATGAAGCTGTGGCTGCTCGTACCGCCGTAGCTGACTAATTCACCCGTCTACAATTTCCGTGTTCCCTTCCCAAAACCAACCTGCATCAGTCTGGGATTTTGCCTAAATCTGTTAAAATGCGGTAGCCTAGATAAGGTGCAATAGTAGTTCGAGATTCAGTTTGGCTGGCTATTGACCTGTGGATCCTGTTCGGAGTAGGATGGAAGATCCGCAACATCGCGTGCCCTCTAGAGGATATTCATGGCTAGTAATCAAATTTACACGCCACCCGCTTTTACTCTTCCAGACCTTGTAGAGATTCAGCGGGCCAGTTTTCGTTGGTTTTTAGAAGAAGGTTTAATTGAAGAATTAGCAAGCTTTTCCCCTATTACAGATTACACCGGAAAGATCGAGTTACACTTCCTCGCGCAGAACTACAAACTGAAACAGCCCAAATATTCAGTTGATGAGGCCAAACGGCGAGATGCTACCTACTCGATGCAGATGTATGTGCCGACACGCTTGATCAATAAGGAAAACGGCAACATCATTGACCAAGATGTGTTTATTGGTGATCTGCCCTTAATGACCGACCGGGGAACTTTTATTATCAACGGGGCGGAACGGGTCATCGTCAACCAGATTGTCCGCAGTCCGGGGGTGTACTACAAATCTGAAACCGACAAAAATGGCCGTCGTAGTTACAATGCCAGCCTGATTCCTAACCGGGGGGCCTGGTTGAAATTTGAAACGGACAAAAATGATCTGATCTGGGTGCGGATTGACAAAACCCGGAAACTCTCGGCCCACGTTCTCCTCAAGGCTTTGGGATTGAGTGACGGCGAGATTATGGAACGGATGCGTCACCCTGAATATTACCAAAAGACCATTGAAAAAGAAGGCAAATTTACCGAAGAAGATGCTCTCCTTGAGTTGTATCGCAAACTTCGGCCGGGTGAGCCGCCCACCGTTTCTGGTGGTCAACAACTGCTGGAATCCCGCTTCTTTGACCCCAAACGCTATGACCTAGGCCGGGTCGGTCGCTATAAACTGAATAAAAAGTTGCAACTGACCATCCCCGATACTACCCGCGTCCTGACTCCAGAGGACATCCTTTCTGCTATTGACTACCTGATCAATCTGGAATTCGATCTTGGTAGTGTGGATGATATTGACCACTTGGGCAATCGTCGCGTCCGCTCTGTGGGTGAATTGCTACAAAACCAAGTCCGGGTGGGCTTAAACCGTTTGGAGCGAATTATTCGGGAGCGGATGACGGTTTCGGATACGGATAACCTCAGTCCGGCTTCTTTGGTTAACCCGAAACCCTTGGTTGCGGCTATTAAGGAATTCTTTGGTTCCAGCCAACTCTCGCAGTTTATGGATCAGACGAATCCCTTAGCAGAACTGACCCACAAGCGGCGGCTAAGTGCCTTGGGGCCGGGAGGGCTAACGCGGGAACGGGCCGGATTTGCCGTGCGGGATATTCACCCTAGTCACTACGGCCGGATTTGCCCGATTGAAACCCCGGAAGGGCCAAATGCTGGTTTGATTGGTTCCTTGGCAACCCATGCCCGGGTCAATGAGTACGGCTTTATTGAAACACCGTTTTATCCCGTCAAAGATGGCAAGGTTCTCAAAGAACAGGCCCCGCTCTACATGACTGCCGATGAGGAAGATGACAAGCGGGTGGCTCCAGGAGATATTCCCACCGATGAGCAGGGATATATTCTAGGTGATGTCGTTCCCGTGCGTTATCGGCAAGATTTCACCACGACCACACCGGATCAAGTGGATTTTGTCGCGGTTTCTCCGGTGCAAATTATTTCAGTAGCAACCTCGCTAATTCCGTTCCTGGAACATGATGATGCTAACCGGGCCCTAATGGGTTCCAACATGCAACGCCAGGCCGTGCCTCTATTGCGCTCGAAACGCCCCTTGGTGGGAACCGGGTTAGAATCCCAGGCCGCCCGGGATTCGGGGATGGTTATTCTCAGTCGTACCGATGGAGAGGTCACCTTTGTTGCAGCTAACCTGATTAAAGTTCGCTCTCCCCAAGGGCAAGAACATAGTTACTCCTTACAGAAATATCATCGCTCCAACCAGGACACCTGCTTAAATCAACGCCCCTTAGTGTTTGTCGGTGATCAAGTCAAAGCGGGTCAGGTGATTGCGGATGGCTCGGCCACAGAGGGCGGTGAACTGGCTCTCGGTCAGAACATCATGGTGGCCTACATGCCCTGGGAAGGGTATAACTATGAAGATGCGATTCTGATTAGTGAGCGGCTGGTCCAAGAAGACATCTATACTTCGATTCACGTTGAGAAATACGAAATTGAAGCACGTCAAACGAAGCTGGGGCCGGAAGAAATTACTCGAGAAGTGCCTAATGTTTCGGAAGATTCCCTGCGGCAATTGAATGAAACCGGGATTATTCGGGTCGGGGCCTATGTTGAATCCGGCGATATCCTTGTAGGGAAAGTCACTCCTAAAGGCGAATCCGATCAACCCCCAGAAGAAAAACTCCTCCGGGCTATCTTTGGTGAAAAAGCGCGGGATGTCCGAGATAACTCGTTACGAGTGCCTAACGGTGAACGGGGTCGAGTGGTTGATGTCCGGGTCTTCACCCGTGAACAAGGGGATGAACTGCCCCCTGGGGCCAACATGGTCGTCCGGGTGTATGTCGCTCAAAAACGGAAAATCCAGGTCGGCGATAAAATGGCGGGGCGGCACGGGAATAAGGGGATTATTTCTCGGATTCTCCCAGCGGAAGATATGCCCTTTTTACCGGATGGAACACCGGTGGATATTGTTCTCAACCCCTTGGGTGTCCCCTCTCGGATGAATGTTGGTCAAGTCTATGAATGTCTTTTGGGCTGGGCGGGGCAGAATTTGGGACTGCGCTTCAAGATAACGCCCTTTGATGAAATGCATGGCCTGGAAAAATCTCGGGAAACGGTGCATGAAAAACTCAACCAGGCCCGGGAAGAAACTGGTCGCGATTGGGTTTTTGATCCGGAAAATCCCGGCAAAATCCAAGTCTTTGATGGGCGGACGGGCGAACCTTTTGATCGGCCGATTACGGTTGGAATGGCCTATATGCTCAAGCTGGTGCACTTGGTTGATGATAAGATTCATGCCCGTTCCACTGGCCCTTACTCCTTGGTGACACAACAACCCTTGGGTGGAAAAGCGCAACAGGGTGGTCAGCGATTTGGCGAAATGGAAGTCTGGGCCTTGGAAGCCTACGGTGCTGCCTATATTCTCCAGGAACTGCTGACTGTCAAATCTGATGATATGCAGGGACGGAATGAAGCACTCAATGCCATTGTTAAGGGTCAATCTATCCCCAGGCCTGGGACGCCAGAATCCTTCAAGGTCTTGATGCGAGAACTGCAATCTCTCTGCTTGGATATCTCAGTGAAGAAAGTAGCAGCAGCGGGGGATGACGATGACTTTAGTACGGTTAAGGTCGATCCAGAAGTTGACCTGATGGCCGATCTAACCCAACGTCGGGCACCGGCACGTCCTACCTATGAATCACTCAACGCTGAGGAGCTAGAGGAGAGCGAGGTTTAACAGATAAACCACTGTTGTAGCTGTTTGGTCATGGCTAGTGAATCCTTGCTGAGCAGCTATATACCAAATGTTTCGCCAATGTATCCCGGATTATATTTTCACAACCAAGAGGTTTTAGACCCTATGCCCAGGCTGGAACAACGGTTTGACTATGTAAAAGTTGCCCTTGCCTCCCCGGATCGGATTACCAAATGGGGACAACGCACTCTCCCCAATGGCCAAGTGGTCGGGGAAGTAACCAAACCAGAAACCATCAACTACCGCACCCTCAAGCCGGAAATGGATGGACTATTTTGTGAGCGGATTTTTGGCCCAGCAAAAGACTGGGAATGTCACTGTGGCAAATATAAACGGGTGCGGCATCGGGGCATTGTCTGTGAACGCTGTGGCGTGGAAGTCACTGAATCTCGGGTGCGACGGCATCGCATGGGCTATATCAAGCTAGCTGCTCCCGTTACCCACGTTTGGTATCTCAAAGGGATTCCCAGTTACATGGCAATTCTTTTGGATATTCCGTTGCGGGATGTGGAGCAAATTGTTTACTTCAACTCCTATGTAGTGCTCAATCCTGGTAATCACGATGGCCTGAGTTACAAGCAATTGCTCAGTGAAGAACAATGGCAGGAAATAGAGGAACAAATCTACAGCGAAGACTCCCAACTGGTTGATATTGAAGTCGGGATTGGGGCAGAGGCGATCCAACGGCTATTGCAAGATTTGGACTTACCCACGGAAGCAGAGCAACTCCGGGAAGAAATTGCAGCTTCCAAAGGGCAAAAACGAGCCAAATTGATTAAACGTCTGCGGGTAATTGACAACTTCATTGCCACAGGCAGCCGTCCAGAGTGGATGGTGCTGGAAGTTATTCCGGTAATTCCCCCAGATTTACGCCCGATGGTGCAGTTAGATGGCGGGCGATTTGCCACCTCAGACCTCAATGATCTCTATCGACGGGTAATTAACCGGAATAATCGCTTAGCTCGGTTACAGGAAATCCTCGCCCCTGAAATCATCGTCCGCAATGAAAAACGGATGCTCCAGGAAGCGGTGGATGCCCTGGTGGATAACGGTCGTCGCGGTCGGACAGTGGTGGGGGCTAATAACCGGCCGCTAAAATCTCTTTCTGACATTATTGAAGGTAAACAAGGTCGGTTTCGGCAAAACCTCTTGGGTAAACGAGTTGACTACTCTGGTCGTTCAGTTATTGTCGTCGGGCCAAAACTCAAAATGCACCAGTGTGGCCTCCCCCGAGAAATGGCCATCGAGCTATTTCAGCCCTTCGTGATTCACCGTTTAATTCGGCAAGGGATTGTCAACAACATCAAAGCCGCTAAACGGCTAATCATGCGCAACGATCCAGTGATCTGGGATGTTCTCGAAGATGTGATTGATGGCCATCCAGTGATGCTGAACCGTGCTCCCACTCTGCACCGTTTGGGTATTCAGGCCTTTGAGCCAATTTTGGTAGAAGGTCGCGCCATTCAACTCCATCCCCTCGTCTGCCCAGCCTTTAACGCTGACTTTGATGGTGACCAAATGGCAGTTCATGTGCCACTGTCTATCGAAGCCCAGGCCGAGGCCCGATTATTAATGTTGGCTTCCAATAATATTCTTTCACCAGCTACCGGTAAGCCAATTGTCACGCCGAGTCAGGATATGGTTTTGGGGTGCTACTACTTAACAGCAGAAAACCCGAAACTGGCCCCTGAAGAGCGTTATTATGCCAACTTTAATGACGTGATTATGGCCTACAACGAGCAGCAACTCGATCTCCACGCCTATGTCTGGGTGCGCCATGACGGGCCAGTTGAGGATGGAGATCGCTCTGCTCCAGAGACAGTTACCCAGGCCGATGGCACGATTACCGAAACCTATCGCTTCCGCAAACGCCGCGTAGATAGCAAGGGTAACTTAATTTCCCAATACATTCGCACCACTCCTGGTCGAATCATCTACAACCAAACCATTCAAGACAGCCTAGCCAGCTAAGCCCCGAGATTACTTGGAGATTTTGCATGACCAGCCCCACCGCCCAAACTACCCCTGTTTTCTTCAACAAGATTATTGACAAAAAAGGATTGCGTAACCTGATCTCCTGGGCTTTCAGCCATTGTGGTACGGCCCGGACTGCTGAAATGGCCGATAAGATTAAGGATCTTGGGTTCCGTTATGCCACCCGTGCTGGAGTTTCTATCAGTGTTGACGATCTCTTAGTGCCCCCTAAGAAACAAGAGCTTCTGCAATCAGCCGAAAAAGAAATCAAATCCGCCCAAGAACGCTATTCCCGTGGTGAAATTACCGAAGTCGAGCGGTTCCAAAAGGTGATTGATACCTGGAATACCACCAATGAAGAACTCAAAAACGAAGTGGTCAAACACTTCCAAGAAACGGATGTCCTTAACTCCGTCTATATGATGGCATTCTCCGGTGCTCGGGGGAATTTGTCTCAGGTACGGCAGTTAGTCGGGATGCGGGGCTTAATGGCGAATCCCCAGGGGGAAATTATTGATCTACCGATTAAAACCAACTTCCGGGAAGGTTTAACCGTAACAGAATACATCATCTCCTCCTATGGGGCACGGAAGGGCCTGGTGGATACTGCATTGCGGACAGCGGACTCTGGTTACCTGACCCGGCGGCTGGTAGATGTTTCCCAAGACGTAATTATTCGCGAAGAAGATTGTGGCACCCAGCGTGGGCTACCCCTACGGAACATGACGGTTGGAGATAAAGTTCTCAAGCTAGAAGATCGGCTCTTGGGACGGATGCCTTTGGTGGATGTTGTCAATCCTGCCACAGGTGCGGTGATTGTCGAGAAAAATCAACCCATTTCTGCAGAACTTGCCCAAGCAATTGCCGCCGCTGGGGTTGAAGAGGTGGTAGTTCGCTCCCCCTTAACCTGTGATGCCGCCCGATCAGTCTGCCAAAAATGCTATGGCTGGAGTCTAGCCCATGCTCAAATCGTCGATATGGGGGAAGCGGTGGGAATTATTGCCGCTCAATCCATTGGTGAACCTGGAACCCAGTTGACGATGCGGACATTCCATACCGGAGGAGTCTTCACTGGAGAAGTAGCTCGCCAGGAACGGGCTCCCTTTGCCGGCACGATCAAATACAAAGCTGGTTTACGGGCCCGCCCATTTCGAACTCGTCATGGTGATGATGCCTTTTTAGTGGAAACGAACGGAACTTTAGTCCTGACTGGGGATAAGACCCAAGAGTATGAGGTGATCCAAGGTTCAATTTTGCTGGTCAAAGATGGTGCCAAGGTCAAAACAGGTCAACTCCTGGCGGAAGTGGCCCAGGCCGGGCGGACAACCCGCAAATCTACCGAAAAGGTCACCAAAGACGTAGCTTCGGACTTGGCGGGACAAGTTAAGTTTGTCAACTTGGAACCAGAGGAAAAGCGAGATCGCCAAGGGATCATGACTCGGGTGGCTCCCAAGGGTGGCTTAATTTGGGTTCTCTCTGGGGAAGTCTATAATCTCCCGCCGGGGGCTATTCCCGATGTTAACAATGGCGATCAAATTGAAGCTGACTCAGTCTTAGCGGAAACCCGGATTGTCACCGAGCATGGCGGCGTGGTGCGGCTGCCAGAGCAGACTGAAGGTAAAGGCGGGCGGGAAGTAGAAATCATCACCGCTTCCGTCTTGCTCGATAAGGCTCAAGTGATCAAAGAAACCTATCAAGGGCGAGAACATTATGTCCTCGAAACCCAGGCCGGGCAGAAGTTTTCCATTACCGCGGCGCCAGGCACTAAGGTGATCAACGGGCAGGTGGTGGCTGAACTGATTGACGATCACTACCGCACCCAAACCGGGGGGATTATCAAATACGCCGGGGTTGAAGTCTCGAAAAAGGGCAAAGCCAAACAGGGCTATGAGGTCACTCAAGGCGGCACTCTCCTGTGGATTCCGGAAGAAACCCACGAAGTCAACAAAGATATTTCCCTGCTCCTCGTTGAAGATGGGCAATTTGTCGAAGCTGGGACAGAAGTTGTCAAAGACATTTTCTGCCAAAGCAGTGGCGTGGTTGAAGTTGTTCAGAAAAATGACATTCTCCGGGAAATTATCATCAAGCCGGGGGATTTACACCTTGTTGATGATCCGGAAGTCGCTCGGGCCCAAACTGGCAGCTTAGCCCAACCCGGCCAAGAGGTTATCCCTAGTCTCACCATCACTGAATTGCGCTATCAAGAATTTCTCGAAGATGGCCCCGATGGCCCAGCCCTCTTATTACGTCCTGTTGTTGAATATGCAGTTCCCGATGAGCCTTCCATTCCCAGCCAGGATTCCAGTGATGCTTCTGGGCAATTGATTCGGCTCCGAGCAGTGCAGCGGCTGCCCTTCAAACACGATGAACGTGTCCGCTCAGTCGAAGGTGTCGATTTACTCCGCACCCAGTTAATTTTGGAAATTGGCACGGAAGCCCCGCAACTGGCAGCAGATATTGAAGTGGTCAACGACCAGAACGATGTCGAGATCCAGCGCTTGCAACTGGTGATTCTGGAATCTTTAGTGATTCGCCGGGATATGGCTGCGGATCAAACCCAAGGCAGCACCCACACCAGTATCCTGGTCAAGGATGGGCAAGAAATTAAAGCCGGGGCGGTGGTGGCTCGCACGGAAATCAGGGCCAAGCAGGGAGGGGAAGTCCAGGGCATTCTCCGCAGTGGGGAATCCGTCCGTCGAATTCTCGTGATTACCAAGGCAGACCGCTTGAGTATTCCGGTTAAGGGCAATCCCAGCGTGGCGGTTGGCGATTTGATCCGGGATGGCGAAGAAATTGCTCCAGGTGTCACAGCACCCGAAACCGGTGAGGTCATTGCCGTCAACCCAGGCGAAGTAGTGTTGCGGATTGCCCGTCCCTATCTCGTCTCGCCGGGGGCTGTTCTCCAAATTGACGATGGGGATCTGGTACAGCGGGGAGATAACTTAGCGTTACTCGTCTTTGAGCGGGCTAAGACTGGCGACATCATTCAGGGGTTACCCCGAATTGAAGAACTCCTGGAAGGACGGCATCCCAAGGAAAAATGTGCTTTGACAATTCGCCCAGGTATCTGTCGGGTAATTTACAACGAGGATGACTCGGTTGAAATCAAGGTTGATGAAGGTGACGGCACTGTTCAGGATTATCCGGTTCTCCCAGGCCAGAGTGCGATTGTGGTTGATGGTCAGCGCGTTGATGTGGGGGATCCGCTCACCGATGGCCCCAGTGATCCCCATGACATCCTCAGTATCTACTTTGATTACTACAGACAACAGGATGGCAGCTTGTTGGAGGCGGCGCAAAAGGCCCTACAACAGGTACAGACTTTCCTGGTGAATGAAGTTCAATCGGTTTATCTCACCCAAGGAATTGAAATTTCCGATAAACACATCGAAGTCGTTGTTCGCCAGATGACCTCGAAAGTGCGGATTGACGATGGTGGGGATACAGTTTCTCTCCCTGGAGAAATGATGGATCTACGCCAGGCCGAGGAGTCGAATATTCCCATGTCCGTCACTGGGGGCGCGCCGGCCCAATATACGCCGATCCTCCTGGGGATTACCAAAGCCTCCCTCAATACCGATAGCTTCATCTCGGCGGCAAGTTTCCAAGAAACTACCCGGGTGCTGACCGAAGCGGCGATTGAAGGGAAATCCGATTGGTTGCGCGGCTTGAAGGAAAACGTAATTATTGGGCGACTGATTCCCGCTGGCACTGGGTTTAATATCTACGAAGATACCTTTGGCGCCGAGTTAGAGACCGAATATGAAGATGATGTCAGTCGCTTGGTGGAAGAGCGGAAAAACCGCCCCTATACCCTGGTCAGCCTTGAGGAGGATGAATTGGAGCCGAGTATTCCGGAACCGCCAGCCTATTCGCAACTGGATGATGCCAACCTCTTAATTGATGATCAAGTCGCGGGTCGCTTACTACCCTTGGATGCCGAGGAGGAAGACGACTATGAAGAGGAGGATGATTATGAGGACGATGAGGAGTAGGGCCTAACTAGCTATAGTCATTTCTGCCAAAACAGGGACACTCAACTCTACCGCCCGTCATGGTTTCGAGTATTTTCGTGTTTGATGCTTAAGCGAAATGACTATACTGATAAACCTTTGTTGCGCCATCAATTCTGTCGCTGGCTAGCTCTTGGGTGCATCCCAGGCCTGGTGAAAGTTAGCGGTTGTTAAATCTGTACCCGTAAAGTTGGCATATCGGAGCTTTGCCCAGGCCAGGTTCGTTTTGGCTAACTCCGCTTCGGAAAAATTGGCTTTGCCCCAGTAGCCCCAGGATAAGTCCGTTGCCGTTAAGTTCGCTTTGACAAAAATCGTTTCCGCTCCGTAGGCACTGGTTAAGGCGGCTCCTGCCAGGTCAGCACAGTAAAAATTACAGCGAAACAGATGCGCCTGACTGAGTTCCGTGTGTTGGAGTCGGGCCTGGTTAAAGTTCCCGTAATTGAGATGGGCCATGATCAGCCGGGCTTGACTGAAGTTGGCTTGGCGGGCCTGGGCCTGGCTGAAATCAGCACGATCAAAATTGCCATTGCGTCCATCACATTGAATCAGGGTGGTCCAACTGAAATCTGCACCCACGGCCACAACGTCCCGTAAGTCCGCTAAAGAGAGATTGGCTTGACTAAAGTTGACCTGGCTGAGATTAGCCGCTAAAAAATAAGCTCCTGTCAGGATGGCTTCCGTAAAATTTGCTTCCTCTAAATCGCTACGATAAAAGCTGGCCTGGTCTAAATAGGCTCCTTGGAACTTGGCCCTGGTTAAATTGGCCTGGTGAAACTTGCACCGCTGAAGATTCGCACCAACAAAGTTAAATCCAGCTAAGTCTTGTTCAAGAAACTGGGCCTGGGATAAATCCGGTATGACTTGAGGATAACGTGCCCGCCAGGCCTGCCAAGCCTTTCGTCCAGACTGGATCAGGGCCAGGTGTTCGGGGTGGGCCATAGCTACTCCTGGCGGCCGGATAACAAAGTGCGTCCAGGTAAAGACTCCATCACGGCCTGGACAGCTCGTTGTGCTGCGAGAATATCGCGTTCAGCCCCACCTAGAAATAGACGACCAAAACTGCCCACCGCCGATACTTGCAAAATGTTAATCAACGCCGCTTTTTCCGCTTCGTTAGCTGCTAATGCCGCATAGGCCGCTGGTTCCACTTCAAAAACGTAGAGGGTTTGCCCCGCCATGATCATATTGCCGCGGCGGGAGCGGTTAATCAGTTGCGTGTGGTAGGCATCTAAATTCCGAATCACTTCACTAGAAATCACCCGCGGCCGCAGGCAATCTCGTGGCTTTGCCCCAAGTGCATCCAAAATTGCTTGTCCGGCGGCTTTGACCTCTCCTTGGCTGCTGGCATGAACCTCCAACAATCCATACAACCGCTCAATAAACAGCACGCCCGGCCGCACCACCGCTGCTTTCAGGGCAATATCTAACAAGCGATTAATACCAATGCCAGGAGAAATTTCAACCCATAAAGACGCTTCCCCTGGTAGGGGTAAGTAGCCCTGGGCGACCGTTCCCAAGTAGGCAGCATGCTGGGGTTGCAAGGAATCCAGATAGACATAACTCCGTAAGTCAACACCCAAAATGACTACCCTGCCTCAATGGAATAATGTTTTGCTCAACTGATACTGAACAATGCCGACTTAATATAGTCATTTCTGCCAAGAGTAAGACAGGCAACCCGACCACCCGTAACGGTTTCCAGGATTTTTGTGTTTCATGGCTCAGCGAAATGACTACATTTGGTCAATGACCCAATTGCTCACATGACTCAGTCTATATTTGCCATCCAATAGTTTAACGGTTCGAGCTACGCTTTTGTGGCGTATCCAGGCCCCAGGCTGGAGACCAGATGAGAATGCTAGGGAACCCAGGCCAGCAGGATATGATAAGAACTGAGACTTTAGGGGAAATGCATGTCAGTGATTCGGGCCCTGCATCGGCAACTGGTCAATCAAGAACGCTCTGCCACGGAAATTACCCAAGCCTATCTGGATCGGATCACCCAAGTTGAACCCCAACTCCACAGCTACCTGACCATTACTGCCGCCCAGGCCCAGGCCCAAGCCCAGCACATTGACGAAAAAATTGCCGCAGGTGAAGAAATTGGGCTGTTGGCCGGCATTCCTCTGGGCATTAAGGATAATCTCTGTACCCAAGGCGTGCGGACAACCTGTGCCTCTCAAATTTTGGCGAACTTCATTCCACCCTACGAATCCACCGTTACGGCAAAACTAAGCCAGGCCGGGGCGATCATGTTGGGCAAAACCAATCTGGATGAATTCGCCATGGGCAGTTCTACGGAAAACTCAGCCTTCCAACTGACGGCTAACCCTTGGGATTTGACCTGTGTGCCGGGGGGATCTTCCGGTGGCTCAGCCGCAGCAGTGGCCGGACAAGAATGCGTGGCTGCCTTAGGGTCAGATACGGGGGGATCAATTCGGCAACCGGCATCTTTCTGTGGAGTAGTGGGGCTAAAACCGACCTATGGCCTGGTCTCCCGGTTTGGCCTGGTGGCCTATGCCTCCTCCTTGGATCAGGTTGGCCCATTGACTAGCACCGTAGAAGACGCGGCAATTCTCCTTTCTGCCATTGCTGGGTACGATCCCCAAGACGCCACCAGCTTGCAGGTCGAGATTCCAGATTACACCACCTTCCTGACTAAACCAGGCAGAAAAAAGCCCCTCCAAGGGGTAAAAATTGGTCTGATTAGCGAAACCATGGGAGAGGGGATGCAACCGGAAGTAGCCCAGGCCCTGGAAGTAGCCATGACGACTTTGAAAAGTTTGGGCGCAACAGTCAAAGATATTTCCTGTCCCCGCTTTGCCTATGGCTTACCCACCTACTACATCATTGCTCCCTCAGAAGCCTCAGCGAATTTAGCCCGCTATGATGGCGTGAATTTTGGCTATCGGGCTGATGCCGAAAGTTTAGTCGAGATGTACACCAAAACTCGGGCCACCGGCTTTGGCAGTGAAGTCAAACGGCGGATTATGATTGGTACCTATGCCCTTTCAGCCGGGTATTATGATGCCTATTATTTGAAAGCTCAAAAAGTCCGGACACTGATCAAAGCCGACTTTAGCCAGGCCTTTGAAAGTGTTGATCTGTTAATTTCACCCACTGCCCCAACCACCGCCTTTAAAGCGGGAGAGAAAACCGCCGATCCCCTCAGTATGTACCTCTCGGACTTGATGACAATTCCAGTAAACTTAGCGGGACTGCCAGGTTTGAGTCTTCCCTGTGGCTTTGATCAACAGGGGCGGCCAATTGGCTTACAACTGATTGGGAATGTCTTGCGGGAGGATCAGATCTTCAAAGTCGCCTCAGCCTACGAACAGGCCACGGATTGGCACACCAAGCAACCACAACTGTAGATTATGGTTCGGCCAGGCCTGACCCTCCTGACGGTTCTTGTTCAACCCCTGCTTGATCTGACAACCGCTGATTCAGGGTGAGCCAAACCTCAGTTGGAATGGGGGCTTTCAAGGCGCGGCCAAGGCGGTTTTTTTTCTGAGCTTGCTGTAGACAACTGGCCTGGGGACAAAGATAAGCTGAGCGACCCTGCCCTGTATCCAGTACAACTGCCTGAGATTGGGATAACCGCACAATCCGCCAAAACTCTGATTTGTGGCCAAGACGGCGACAACTGAGGCAGCGACGGGTGTGGGGTAGCATGATCCAGCTATGATTCGTTCGAGAGCATCAGGTCAGTTTCAGCCTCAGGGTCAACCGTTGCTGTTAGCTCGGCCGCAGCCAAGTCACTCTCTGCCGCCTCAGGGTCATAGTCAGATTCAACATCTTCTTCGGTACTAGCCCAGGCCACGGCTGCTTTTGCATCCTCCACTTCATAGTCGTAGGTCGTGGCATCCCGGACTTCAATTTTCCAGCCAGTTAAGCGGGTCGCCAAACGGACATTTTGCCCTTCTTTGCCAATGGCTAGGCTGATCACATCTGGTGCAACTAGGACATGGGCAATCCGTTGATCGGGGTTAATCAAGCGCACTTCTTCCACCTTGGCTGGGCTGAGGGAGTTGGCAATATAGGTGCCAGGATCCGGAGACCAGCGAATCACATCAATCTTTTCGCCCCGCAGTTCATTCACCACCGCTTGAATCCGCGACCCCCGCGCTCCAATACAGGCCCCGACGGGATCCACATCTCGCTCCAGGGTATCCACCGCGATTTTGGTGCGCGGGCCAATGGAACGATTCGGCGGGTTAGCTTCCCGAGCAATGGCGACAATCCGCACAATTTCATCTTCAATTTCCGGGACTTCATTGGCAAACAGATAGACCACCAGGCCCGCATCTGCCCGTGAGATTTCCATTTGTGGCCCCCGCTGTGGCCCATCTTTGACCCGTTTCAGATAAACCTTAAAGGTGGCATTGGCTCGGTAATTATCATTGGGAAGTTGTTCCCGTTTTGGGAGTTCCGCTTCCACTTCCGGTTGGGTGGCATCACTACGGACAGCCATAATTACCGAACGCCGTTCAAAGCGCAAAGCCCGGGCCAACAGCACCGTACCTTCCAAATCTTGGAATTCCTCTTGCACCAATCGCCGTTGTTGATCCCGCAGTTTTTGGGAGAGAACTTGCTTGGTTTGAATCGCGGCCATCCGCCCAAATTCCTGTTGATCGGGGGTAACATCTAAAACCACGTTATCGCCCGGTTCCGCATCCTCAACCACTTCCAGGACATCCACTAAGGCAATTTGGTGATCGGGATTATCCACCTGTTCGACAATAGTTTTGGTTGCCAGAACCCGAAAGCCTTCTTCTTCCGTATCTAATTCCACCAGGAAATTATTGAAATACTCCTCGTCAAAGTGATCCCGATCCATCCGTTGACTGCGGCGAAATCGTTCATAGCCTTTCAGGAGTGCCTCTTCCAGGGCTTCGCGTACAGATTCTTTCGGTAAATTTCGCTCCCGTGAGATTTGGTTTAACATCTCTCGCAGGCCGGGTAAGGGATAGGTACTCATAGGATAAGTTGTGACTCCAAATAGCAAGGCAATGATTAAAACTATTGAGAAATTGACCTGAGCTAGCCATGGCCCTCCTGTAGCTGGACTGAGGTGACATGCTCCCGGGGAATCGTAATTTTTCGCCCTTTTTGGTTGAGGTAAATTAAGGTTTCATCCCGACCAATCAGGGTGCCACGCCAGGCCTGGTTGCCATGATCAGGAGACTGGGCTGTCACCTCTACAGCAAAGCCACGAAACGAGTTAAAGTCCCGATCCGTCGTTAAATCCTTGGATAGGCCGGGACTAGAAATTTCTAAAACATAGGCGGTAGTCAGGGCTGCACTGGCATCGAGGACTTCTTCCAATTGGCGACTCATGTGTTCACAGTCTTCTAAGGTAATGTCCCGGCCGGGGTGGCGAATATCCACGCGAATGGTGGGGGGCGAGTGGTGGGTGTAGTAGTGAACTGTCAGAGCTTCCAAGCCCAGGTTGGCTGCCACAGGTTTAGCCAGTTCATGAATAATCGGAATCAGCGGATGAGACATAGCCAGGAAAAACGGAGACGAGGAGTGAGACAGTTGCGCAGAGATTTCCGAATTGCTGCCACAAAAAAAGCGGGTAATGACCCACTCTCTCGACATCCAAAACTAAAAATCTGGCAACACCAGACTCTATGAATCATCTTAGCTTAACCCAGGCCTGGCTCAGTCCGAATTGCCATAAAATAACCTTTGGCCTGACTTAGCTTACCTGACTTAATTCAAGAGAGCAGATCGGAAATCGGGCGTAACTTGGCTGGGGCTTGGAGGAGTTCAATCTGTTGAATCCAGGCCTGGCCAGGGGCTGAGAACTCCAAGGCAACTTTGATCAGGCCCGGTTCTTGCTCTTGATTCGTCGCCGGTAAGTGAAATGCCACTTCATAGGGATGCCACTGCGCATCAGCCAGAAATTCTCGATAATGGCTCCATGTCCACCCCCAGGCCTGGCAATGGCTGAGGCAGAATTTAGGCGGCGGACTATTGGAGATAGCTTTCCCCCAAACCCGGCAGAGAATGAGTTGATCTCCCTGGCGCATGGACGGAATTTCTAACCAAAGGTAGCGTTCGGGTAACTCCAACAGGGGAATGGTTTGTGGCCAATAGGTGGTGATCGTCCAGGCCCCCGCTTCAATTGGCCAATTCCCCCCTACCTGGAGTGAACTAACCCCGGCCTGGAAAAAATACAGCCGTTGCCAAGGGGCCGCCGGTTCCGGAATTTGAATCAGGGGCAACAGGTTTTGGGCAATCACATCATTGACGCGTTCGATCCCCTGGACTAAGCCCGCCTCCAGTTCCGCCGCCACCTCTTGCCGCAATTGATCCAACCACTGAAATAAATCCATGGCGTTCCTCCTAGTAGCCCGGCTCTGCATTACGGCCCTTAGGTTTTTGGTAAACGGTATTGATTGACAATTTTTTTGGCAAACTCCGGGACATGGGTCGCCAACTTTTTCGCGTAGTGACGCTGGACAAATAAGTAATTGCGAGTGAAGTGGGAATCAATGGAAAACCGGGCATACTCCAAGCCTTTCGGGCCAATTTTCTCAATCACCACCCCCATCAACTGGGCCGCCCACATCGGTAAGGTTACCCCTTGATCGTAGGCGGGAATACTTTGCTGAACCGCAGCTTTCCGGTTGCCTTGGGAGGTCATCGGTTGCGTTTCCAATTGATCCATCACTAAGTTCAACATCTCGCGTCCAGTTTGATTGCGTACCGTGAGCCACTGCCAGCCAAAGGGTGCGCCCATATACCCAACAACTAAATCCGCCAGGCCATTGACATAATCAAAGCAACTCATACAGGAGGGAGCAAAAACATCCTTGAGTTCTTTTGTATTTAAGCCAAAAAATGGCACGGTCTCGGTTGAGCCATCCGCGTGTTTAAAATGCACCCGAAAATCCTGCATAAATTCATAGTAAACAACGGTTTCTGGCGAGCGACTGGTGGTGTCTAAAAACTTTTGCAAGCCGGCCCGTGTCACATTGTCCACACAGGGAGTCCCCAGGACATAGAGTTTTTCCAGGCCCAGTTTCTCTTCCACCGCCCGTAAGGCTTGAATCTGACAGCCTACCCCGATCACCAATAACCGTTTTAAGCCGGATTGTTCGATTTGTTCTAACACCGAGAGATTGGGCGAAAGCGTGGGTTTATTGACACGGGCGGCGAGGATTTCTGCCGGTGTGCGGGCAATCACAGGTTTCGGTTGAAAGCGATCCTCTGGCGTATTTTGGACACAAACGACTCCCTCGACCCAGCCCTGGTTCAGCATGGCAATCGCAATCGAGCTGACAATCCCTGTCCACTGCGCCCCTGGAATCGGTTTGGTTTTGCGGGCCGTTATCATCGCCTCATGCACGCCAAAGTAACATTCATCCCAATTATCTAAATTTCGGGAGCGTCCATGGGCCTGGGTTTCCAGGGTGTCAAACTGTTGATTGATAAAGGCACAGGCTTCTTTGACGTAGTGGATATAGTAGGTGTCACACAGGCCACATTCACTACAGAGTTCCTTGGCTGGGCGGCGGCTGGACTGGGCTAAGGCTTTGGCTTTTTTGTGGGGCCAGGCCGGGGTGGCAGAATTAGTTACGGTCATAGATTTAGCTTAATTATTTCCCAAAAAACTTTAGTCTGAGCCGAACAAACAAACCATTGCAGCCATTGAGCCAAGCACCTCTGGCCCCCAGGCAGAAAGCCCAGCAACCATGAGACTTTACGTTTTATCATACCGAGTTACCCTGTCCCGCTACAGTTCTTTGAGCATCTGCAACAGTCTCAGCCCCAAAGGGGTCATCACCCGGCCCAGCGAAAAATTGGAAGATGGGCAACGCCCCCACCAGCAAGAGATGTAAAGATGATCACCGTTATTCCCATTCGCTTGAAGAATTCGGATATTATGAATGCTGGAGTTATTTTGAATTCCTCCCTGGATGAACAAAGTCTGGCAGTTACCCCAAACCCAGGACAACCAGTTCTCCTAACTGCTTAGCGAATGGCTAAAACGTTTGAGGATTTATGGCCAAAGTCTTAGTCGTTGATGATAGTCCCACCATGCGCGCCATGATTGTTGATGTGATGGTTAGTTTGGGTTTGGAAGTTACCGAAGCAGCGGATGGGATTGAAGGTCAAGAAAAAATGGCCAACTTCACCCCGGATATCATTGTTCTGGATGTTGTCATGCCGCGGATGAATGGCTATGAGTTTTGTCGTTGGGTCAAAAATGAATCTGCCAGTAAAAATGTCCCGGTGATTATGTGCAGCACCAAAGCCGAAGCCTTCGATATTCACTGGGGTAAAAAACAAGGGGTGGATGCCTATATTACCAAGCCCTTTGCTCCCCAAGACTTAATCAACAAAGTTAAAGAACTCTTACCTCACTAAATTTGCCTGCCTAAATTATCTTTCTCCTGCTGCCGCCAAAAGTCCAGGCCAAACCGTAAAAGCAAGGGATAATCAATAGCCAAGTAATCTTTTCCTACTGGTGTTGTGGCCGATTCCGTTGATCTCGTTGCTCTAGATGTGATTCCTCCCCATCCCTGGCCAGCAGGTTATGTTTTTTATAGTCCGGGGGGCTTGTTTCGCTATCAAGTTCTCGGGGCCTGTTGTCGGCTGTATGACCGCGAGCAATTACCTTGGCCCTGTTGTCGCTTGGCCTGGCGCAGTAAAGAACCGAGTTGGCGGCGGGTGGGGCGGCGATTTATTAGCGATTTGGCGACCACTGGACATCCCTCCTATTGGGTGAAAAATTTAGACGTGGGGGCGGAGGGAATGATTACGCTTTATACGGTCAAGTTTTCCCGAGATGAACGGCTGTGGTGGTCAGGTAAACGTTAACCAGGCCTGGCGTAAGGCCATTTGGCTGGGGCTGGGATGTTCCACAGCAGTTAATTCATAGCGGCTGGGTTGGGGGTCTCCGAGCGTAACGTGTGTTTTAACGAGTTGATCTTGGTGAAATACAGTCAGTTCAAGTTCGGCCCCAGGCCCCAACTCCTGTAACCGCTCTGCCCACTTGTCCGCTGTAATCCGAAACCCATTCAAGGCCAGTAATTCATCGCCCACCACCAGGCCCGCCCGCTGTCCCGGAGAATCATAATCCACCGTTTTCAGGGTTACCAGGCCTCGCTCCTGTTTTAAAGTAAGGCCGCTATAGGGGAGGACGTTGCGTTCATTGGGGCGCAGTTCCAGGCCAAAGGGTTCCAAATAGGTGGCAAAATCCAGTTCTGTCGTGCCCGTTAAATACTGCTGATAAAAATCGGTTAAATCTTCCCCCGCCACCGCAGTAATCACGGCCCACAGCTGATCCGGTGTAAACCCCTGCCCCCTGGCCTGGTAATCTTGCCAAAGTTGCTGCATGACCGCTAAAAAGGAGCGTTGATTCTGGAACTTAGCCCGAATTTTTAAATCCAGGAGTAACGTCACCAAGGCCCCTTTTAAGTAATAGGACATTTGGGAGTTGGGGCTATTGGCATCCGGGCGATAGAGCTTAATCCAGGTATCAAAACTTGAGTCAGTCAGGGGCTGAACCCAACGACCGGGCGTAGTCAGATAGCGGGAAATGTCATCGGATAAGAGCTTGAAATAAACGGTTTGATCATAAATCCCCGCCCAGAGCGGAATGAGTTGGTCGTAGTAGCTCGTTACCCCTTCACAAAACCATAATGACTGGGTGTAGTTTTCCTGATCGTAATTAAACTGGTGCAGGGCCTGGGGGCGGATGCGTTTGACATTCCAGAGATGGAAAAATTCATGGGCCACTAAGCATAAAAACCGATGATAGGCCTCGGTCTGGCTAAACCCAAAGCGGTTGTAGATCAGGGAACAGGAATTGCCATGCTCCAGGCCGCCATAGCCCTGTCCGGTCAAATGCAAAATAAATGTGTACTCTGAGTAGGGCAGCCCATTAAAGAGCTTGGCTTCCAAGTAAATGATCTTTTCTAGGTCGGGAATTACTGTCTCGGCAACAAAATTTCCTTCACCCCACACTGCCAAGCGGTGTTCTTTCCCCAACACAGTAAAGTCATAGACCTCATGGGTGCCAATTTCAAAAGGACTATCGACTAAGGTGTCGTAATTATCTGCCAGGAAGGTGTTGGGCTGCTGTGGGAGTGGCTTGAGGGGAGTGGTCACACGCCATTGGGCTGGGGCGGTAATTTTCACCGTTATCGGTAATGACTCCAGGCCAGGCACATAGACACACAGGGCGGCGGGGTTGAAATAGGCATGACTGGGATCGAGGTGATTGGTGCGAACGGTTAACTCATGGGCATAGACCCGATAGGAAAGTTCGATATCAGGGATTTTGGGGGTGGCGATTTGCCAGTGGTTTTTCCCACACTTCCAGGCCTGGAGGGGTTGCCCTTGGCTCTGGGCCGCAAAATCCTGCACATGACGGGCATATTCACGCACCAGATAGGATCCCGGAGTCCACACGGGTAACTTCACATCTAAGACATCCTGCTGCCAACCCGTAATCCGCAAAACCACTTCAAATAAATGTGTCCAGGCCTGGGGAAAGCCAATGGTAAAGGCCAGGCCAGGTTGAGTTTTCGCAATCAAACCAAGGGGATCAAGCATTTGCATAGAATAACTCTGAGAATCGGAACCAAGCGGCAACAGGGCGGGGGTTAACCGTCAGGAACGGAGGGAGCAGCAACGAGTTGAATTGGGGAATCCTCTGGCAATAATCTTTCAAGCTGTCTTAACTATCATAAATCCTGGCTTTACTCAGCCTGGTGCGTGATCCCCAATCCGGCAAAACTTCCCCCAATGATCAGTCCGAAACTATAAATCCGTTGAGGCCGGGCCTGGGGAAAGAACCTCACGACCCTCAGCCAGAGTTGGGCAAATTTGCATCAGACCCAGCAGCGTAGAAACCGAACCCGATCCCCTCCCCCAAAATTAAGCCGAAACACTACAGTAGTGGGTAGGTTTGCACATAACTTAGCACCCAAAATCCCGTGTTAAGATTGTCCTTACCGGCACGCAGCAACCATTTGGGAAAGGGCCATGTTTGAACGCTTTACAGAAAAAGCCATTAAAGTCATCATGCTGGCACAAGAAGAAGCCCGCCGCCTGGGTCACAACTTTGTTGGCACAGAGCAAATCCTCTTGGGACTCATCGGCGAAGGAACTGGAGTTGCTGCCAAAGTCCTCAAGTCTATGGGGGTTAACCTCAAGGATGCCCGGATTGAAGTTGAAAAAATCATTGGCCGGGGATCAGGCTTTGTCGCTGTGGAAATTCCCTTCACACCGCGGGCTAAACGGGTCTTAGAACTCTCTTTAGAAGAAGCTCGTCAACTCGGCCACAACTACATCGGCACTGAGCATTTGTTGTTGGGCCTGATCCGGGAAGGAGAAGGAGTTGCCGCCCGCGTTCTCGAAAATCTGGGGGTTGATCTCTCCAAAGTTAGAACTCAAGTGATCCGGATGTTGGGTGAAACCGCTGAAGTGGCCGCTGGAGCGAGTTCTGGCCGGACTAAAACCCCGACATTGGATGAATTTGGCTCTAACCTGACGCAACTCGCCGTAGATGGCAAACTTGATCCCGTCGTCGGTCGGCAAAAAGAAATTGAGCGGGTGATCCAAATTCTCGGCCGCCGGACAAAAAATAATCCTGTCTTAATTGGTGAACCCGGTGTCGGTAAAACCGCAATTGCTGAGGGCCTGGCCCAACGGATTGCCAACAACGACATTCCCGATATTCTCCAAGAAAAACGCGTTGTGACGCTGGATATTGGCTTGCTCGTTGCTGGGACAAAATACCGGGGGGAATTTGAAGAACGCCTGAAGAAAATCATGGATGAAATTCGCCAGGCCGGGAACGTGATCTTGGTGATCGATGAAGTCCACACCCTGATTGGGGCCGGAGCAGCGGAAGGGGCGATTGATGCCGCGAATATTCTCAAACCTGCCCTCGCCCGCGGTGAACTGCAATGTATTGGGGCGACAACCCTAGATGAATACCGCAAGCACATTGAACGGGATGCAGCCCTAGAGCGGCGATTCCAACCCGTGATGGTGGGTGAACCCTCAGTGGATGAAACCATTGAAATTCTCTATGGTCTGCGGGAGCGCTATGAGAAACACCACAAACTAAAAATCCTGGATGAAGCCCTGGAAGCCGCCGCCAAACTCTCGGATCGCTATATTTCTGACCGCTACTTACCGGATAAAGCCATTGATTTGATCGATGAGGCGGGATCACGGGTGCGGTTAATTAACTCCCAGTTGCCCCCAGCCGCTAAAGAGTTGGATAAGGAACTGCGACAAGTCCTCAAGGATAAGGATGATGCTGTCCGGGCCCAGGACTTCGACAAGGCGGGTGAACTGCGGGATAAGGAAATGGATCTCAAAGCCCAAATCCGCAATATTTCCCAGCAGAAGAAGTCAGAAACTACCACGGATGAAGACAAATCCCCAGTGGTCACCGAAGAAGATATTGCCCATATTGTCTCCTCTTGGACGGGTGTGCCCCTAAGCAAGTTAACCGAAACTGAATCGGAAAAACTCCTGCACATGGAGGATACGCTCCACCAACGGGTGATTGGTCAAGATGAAGCGGTTAAAGCCATCTCGCGAGCGATTCGCCGGGCCCGGGTCGGCCTGAAAAATCCGAATCGTCCCATTGCCAGCTTTATTTTCTCCGGCCCCACTGGAGTTGGGAAAACCGAGTTAACGAAAGCCTTGGCTGCCTACTTCTTTGGTTCGGAAGACGCAATGATCCGCTTGGATATGTCGGAATTTATGGAGCGGCATACGGTTTCCAAGCTGATTGGCTCGCCTCCGGGCTATGTTGGCTATAACGAGGGCGGTCAGTTAACGGAAGCAGTGCGGCGGCGGCCCTATACGGTGGTGCTGTTTGATGAAATTGAAAAGGCTCACCCCGATGTCTTTAACCTGTTGCTGCAAATCCTCGAAGATGGGCGGTTAACGGATTCCAAAGGGCGGACAGTGGACTTCAAAAACACCCTCTTAATCATGACTTCCAACATTGGCTCGAAGGTGATTGAGAAAGGTGCTGGGGGCCTGGGCTTTGAATTTGCCAGTGAGAATCCGGCAGAGTCTCAGTACAATCGCATTCGGTCGTTGGTGAATGAGGAACTGAAGCAATACTTCCGGCCGGAGTTCCTCAACCGCTTGGATGAAATTATTGTCTTCCGGCAACTCACGAAAGATGAGGTCAAGGAAATTGCTGATATTCTCCTCAAGGAAGTCTTTACTCGCCTGACCGAGCGCAATATTACCCTGAGCGTGACCGAGCGGTTCAAAGATCGCCTAATTGAAGAAGGCTACAATCCCAGCTATGGGGCGCGGCCCTTACGGCGGGCAATTATGCGCTTGCTAGAAGATAGCTTAGCGGAGGAAATGCTCACTGGCCGGATGACAGAGGGAGCCACGGCCGTCGTGGATGTTGACGAGGCTGGCCAGGTGAAGATTCAAATCACGCCGCCTCAACGGGAATTAGTTGCCGCTGTCGAGTAAATCACGTTTCTCATTGGTGTTCCCTACTTTCTGTTGTGTGATTTCTCCCCCTCATTATCACTACTACCTAGGTGAGAAAGTTGATCTCTGCTGTTGAGCTACTGGTTAGGGTGAATAATCCATGTTGAATCCATGTTGTGTTGCCCATATTGCTGCCTGAGTTCGATCTCGTATCCCTAGCTTCTGCAAAAAGGCATGAACGTGAACTCGGGGTGTACCTGGAGTGATATATAGTCATTTCTGCCAAAGCTGAGACAATCAAAACTATCACCTGCAATAGGCTCAAGGATTTTTGTATTTTATTCCTAAGGGACAAGACTATAAGTTTAAATTGCAATTACTATAACTGACTGTCAACTACTCTGATCGGGATTTCAAGTACCTAGGGTCTATTCATGGGTTTGGGCAAAGTTAGGCACACTAAACTTGCGGCGGTAGTTTCCTGGCGTAATTCCTGTGATTCGTTTGAATAATCGTCGGAATGAGGCCGTGTCCTCATAACCAACACTCCAACTGATCTGATCAATCGGTGCATTCGTTCTCTCTAATCGGCGTTTGGCATCCTCAATTCGCAAATGTTGGACATAAGCGATCGGGGAATAGCCTGTTGCCTTACCAAAACGCCGTTTGAAGCTACGTTCTGGAATACCTGATTGTTTTACAACTTCGGTAATTGGAGTTGCCATCGAAAAATGCTCTGACAGCCAGGCTTGAGCGTCTCGAATGACAGCATCTTCGTGATCAATAGGTAGGTCAAATACTAGATAGGGAGCCTGTCCATCACTGTGCCATTGCAACGCAAAAAACTTAGACATGGCCTGTGCTGCCGTGGGGCCAACATATCGGACAACCAAGTAGAGCACGAGGTCATACCACGATGCAGAGGCTCCTGACATAACAAACTGATCATGCTCTCCAGCAATGACTAAGATTTTCTCAAGCCGTAGATGAACTTGGGGAAAATTTTTCCTAAAAGTAGAAGCAAAAGCCCAATGCATCGTTGCCTCTTTGCCATTCAATAACCCGGTTTCAGCTAGCAGCAATACACCAGAACAAGCCGAACACAAGGTTGCGCCCTGCAAATGCCTCTCCCGTAACCACTGAACCATACCAGGATAGCGTCCTGCTTTCCATTCCCCATGTTCAACCATGACAGAAGGGACAATCACAATGTCGGTAGAAGTAACCTCTGTGAACGCACGTTGAGCATTAAGAGCCAATCCACTGGCAGTGATAATTTCCTCATGCGTTGGTGCCACAATTTCAACTTGAAAGGGCGAGTTCTTAGGCAGCGATTCATCGTAAGTGCTAAGTATGGAAAATGAATTCAGGACATCATAAATGCCACTCAAAGTTGAAAACATGGAATCGGGAATCGCGACAATGCTGACATGAATCCTATTCATCTTCTCCGTTCCGATGATGTTGACAGCTTTGGCATAAATGAACCGGATATGGCTATTTTGCCACTCGATCCAAGGCTGTAGAAGCGGCACACTAACAATGTAATGAGCAGGATGACACTACATCCAGGCTTGATCTCAAAGAGTATAGGTCTCGGAGGATACTCATATGACTGTCGCTGAACAAACGATCAATGAACAAAAACTGAATCAATTTCTTGAGCGCGTAGTGAGTGATCTCGCTGCCTCGTCTGGTGGTGTAATGGTCAGCCTGGGTCATAAGCTAGGGCTTTATAAAGCAATGGCTGGAGCAGGCCCTTTAAGTTCTCTAGAACTTGCCCACCGAGCAAACTGCGCTGAGCGTTATGTACGTGAATGGCTCAATAGCCAGGCGGCTGGCGGGTATGTCATTTACTATCCAGCAAGCAACACCTACGAACTGACTCCTGAGCAAGCAATGGTATTGGCTCATGAGGATAGCCCGGTGTTCATGCCGCCTGCATGGGAAGTTTCTGCTTCGATGTGGCTAGATGAAGAGAAAACCATTCATGCCTTCAAGACAGGTGCTGGTGTTAGCTGGGGTGACCATCACAGTCGCCTGTTTTGTGGAGTGGCAGCATTTTACCGCAATGGTTATCGAAGCAGCCTGGTGCCACACTGGTTGCCTGCCCTGACTGGCGTGGAAGCTAAGCTAAAAGCGGGGGCGAAGGTTGCTGATATCGGCTGTGGTTATGGTCATTCCACGCTGCTGATGGCAAAAGCTTATCCTCAGTCGCGCTTTTGGGGATTCGATTATCATGCTGAATCCATCCAGGCCGCTCAAGAGCAAGCGCGACAGGAAGGTTTAACCACCCAGGTTACCTTTGAGGTGGCATCTGCAGAGGGATACCTGCAGGAAGACTTTGATTTGATCTGCTTCTTTGACTGCTTGCACGATTTGGGTGATCCGGTGGGAGCTGCTAAATATGCGGCTCAATCCCTAGCGACCGGTGGTACAGTCATGCTGGTTGAGCCGTTTGCCAATGATCGGGTCGAGGATAATCTCAACCCAGTTGGTCGCCTTTACTATGCAGGCTCTACAACGATCTGTTGTGCCCATTCTCTCTCTGAAGCAGTTGGACTGGCCTTAGGCGCACAGGCAGGTGAGAAACGACTAGCACAGGTCTTTAAGGAGGCTGGCTTTAGAACGTTTCGACGTGCCACTGAAACCCCTTTTAACTTGATCCTAGAGGCCCGCTTATGACGATGTCAGGATGAACTAGGATGTAGTCATTTCTGCTAAAACTGAGATATTAAAACCAACTGCCTGTCATGGTTTCCAGTATTTTTGTGTTTCATTCCTAAGCAAAATGACTATAGTTACTAATCAACTTTGACAAGCCCTCTTATTCCAGAGATTGCTGTTGATGGGGCTATTCATTTCACTATTATTCACTGGCGATTTAGATTAATCAAGCCCTGTTGCACGGCCCATATTGCGGCCTGAGTTCGATCTCGCATCCCTAGCTTCTGCAAAATGGCATGAACATGAACTCGGACTGTCCCTGAAGTGATATACAGTACTTGCCCAATTTCTGCATTACTTTTCCCAGCGGCAATCAGTGACAGAATTTGCCGTTCTCGGTTAGTTAGAGATAAATGGGCATTGGTTTCCAGAGCTTTTGGCAGCGTTTCATAGGTTGACTGAATGTTTTGCGTGGCCTGGGCATCCCACCATGAAGCACCAGCAACCACTGACTGAATTGCTAAGACTAAATGTTCACTGGCTCCTCCTTTGAGGCAATATCCTTGGGCCTGGCTTTTGATTAACTCCCTAATTAAATTAGGGCTGTTGTGGGAGGTGAGAATTAAGACCGAAAGTTTGGGATAATTTTGTTTGATTTGCCGGCAGGTTTCTATCCCCCCCAGGCCAGGTAAACCCATGTCTAAAATCACAACATCAACAACATTAGCGTATAGGAAATCAAGGGCTGTTTCACCATCCTCGGCCTGGGCCATAATCTGAAAATTAGGCTCCTGCTGAAGGCGTGTGGATAACCCCAAGCGAAATAATTCATCGTCTTCTACTAATAAAATTTTGATCGGAGTTACGGTCATGATTATTTACGGATTAGCCTTATGTATCTTTTGTATCTTTGATGAACGATGCTGGCAGCGGCACTTGACCAAAATATCCCGGCACTGTGAAGTTAAAACTTGCTCCATTGGGAAGTGGCTCTGCCCATAGTTTACCCCCGTGAGCTGTAATAATTTGACGACTGAGATACAGGCCCAACCCTGTTCCCTTGGCCTGGCGGTGCTGGTGCCCCTGATAAAACTGCTCAAATAAAAACGGTAATTCGTCTCTGGCAATTCCCAGGCCCTGATCGCGAACCGCTACCTGATAAAACCCTTGCTTCAGACTTATTTGAATCTCAACCTTGCCACCGCGTTTTGAATAATTAATCCCATTGGCAATCAGATTAGTGATCACCCGTTCCAGTTGGATTGAATCCACTAAAGCCCAACAATTTGAACGAAATTCTGAATCTGCTTGTGTTAATCGTAAGTAAATCTGTCGGGACATTGCCAGTTGAGTCAACTTCATCATAACTTCATCCAGGAGTTGGGTTAGATTAGTTAGTTCAATGTGTAAATCTAAACCTTTAATATCATTGTTATAGACATCGAGCATTGTTTCAACTAGCGAAAGCGTAGTCTCATGACTTTTTATCATAATTTTAATTACATTGTTCTGGGATGTGGTGATCGGGCCAAATTGCCCAATAGCAAAGGCCTTTAAGGTTTCAATTGCACCAATCAAAGGAGTTTTGAGATCGTGGGTTAAGGTTGAAATAAAATCTTGTCGAATTCGGGCTAAATCGGCCTGATTATTTAACTGAAGTTGTTGTGATATTAAAGTTGATTTATAATTTTGAAGTTGTTGCCCCAACCAGCCCGTAACAATCAATGCTAAAGCCACCAATAAACGATTAATCAGTGTGACACTATTAATTTGCTCCAGGCCTGGGATGACTAAATTTAAGAGCGTTAAAAATACACCAAGGCCTGTGATCAAAACTGTTGCCCCTTGACTGAGTTGGGTACTGGACAAAACCACAACACCAACGTAGAGATAGCTGAAGACATAGGGCGGAGGTGTACTAAATTCGAGACAAATAATGGTTAGAAATAACAGTCCAATAAGCCAATAGATGCGTTTCATAAAACTTTATAACCTCAATTCCATGATCATTGGGCAGCCTTGTTTTGAGGTTGGATTAACTCATTATTTTAGTAGTGCTAATTTGATTAATTATACTCGAAATAATTATAGGTATCAACAAACTCCATGATTAATTGTCTTGATTGTGTAACAGTAAAAGTTGTTAAGTCTAGAAAACTCACAATGGTAAACAAAGATATTGGTGTCATCAGTTTCATCGTCAATTTATTCTGAATCAAACCGATAAATATACTCAAATGAAACCAAAGAACTGATTTTTAGCTTTTCCTAGAGCGTCTCTTCCCAGTCGATATCGCTCTGACTACTGGCGCGTCTGAAGCCTGGCTCTAAAAATATGTGAATCGTCACGCTATCTACAGAGCACAAATCATGGAGTTCACTCGATCAAAGCGATCTTAGTTGATCTTGGGATGGGTTAAATTCTGCTTGTTCTTAGGTCATAAAAATCATCAATAATGGCTCTGGATTGCTCTTGAGGGATTAACCAGAAAAGTTGTGGCTGAACCTGTGAAAGATCGAAGTTGAGAGAAGATATCTCCAAAAACCCATAACCTATGTGGATATTGAATTTCAGGCATATTTTG